>OHBC01000110.1_pt1 | contig 88975 bp, 85 predicted proteins | sample 1577331 | NCBI WGS metagenome assembly OHBC01 (sample SAMEA3879570, study PRJEB24766) | human gut metagenome | biome: human-associated habitat; feature: feces | place: USA | collected 1985/1987
TTCCGCCGCAGTGCGATCCCCGCGAAGCGTTTTTATATAACAGGGGACGAAGTTTCCTGTTATATAAAAAACTCCTGAAAGCCGGCAGCTATTCTGTCAGCTTTCAGGAGTTTCTTATTTTTCCCTATCTCTTATCAGTTATCAGGCTTCCGCCCAGGCATCGGCATTCTCTCCGCTTTCCTGTGCCTGACGCTATCCGATCTCTCTCTGTCTTACAATCTCATACGCCAGCACACCGGCCGCCACGGAGGCATTCAGAGAATCGATATCCCCCTTCATGGGAATGGACGCCACCATATCGCATTTTTCCTTCACGAGCCTGCTCACGCCCTCTCCCTCATTTCCAATCACCAGGCCGATGGGCCCTTTCAGATTCAGGCGGTACATGCTCTCGCCTCCCATGTCGGCGCAGACAAACCAGAGTCCCCGTTCTTTAAGCTCCTCGATGGTGGCAGATAAATTCGTCACCTTGGCCACCGGAGTATAATTGAGCGCCCCTGCGGAGGTTTTGGCCACTGTGGCAGTAAGCCCTGCAGCTCTTCTTTTTGGAATAATCACGCCGTGAGCGCCGGCCAGGTTTGCCGTCCTGATGATCGCTCCCAGATTATGTGGATCTTCAATCCCGTCTAACAGGAACAGAAACGGGGGCTCGCCCTTTTCCTCGGCGGCCCGCAGCATATCCTCCACCTGGGCATATTTGTACGCGGCTGCGTAGGCGAGCACGCCCTGGTGCTTTCCGGTCTCTGAGAGCTGGTCAAGCCTCTCTTTTGACACATAATTGATAATCGTGTCCTGCTTTCTGGCCTCTCTGGTGATACTCTTCACCGGCCCGTCCTGACATCCGTCCAGGACAAAGAGTCTGTCAATGGTTTTTCCAGAGCGGAATGCCTCAAGCACGGCATTGCGCCCTTCAATGGTAAGTTCCTCGTATCTCATTCTCTAAAACGCACTCCTATTTTTAATCCTTCCCTTTTTGCCTGCAGCAGTCTGCCCCTGCTGCCTGTGCCTGTCATCTTATTCTTCCTCATCCCGGAGCTTTCCCAGCTTCTCAAGACCCATGCCTAAGAGCTCTGCCATCCGCCCGAGGCGTCCGGTCAGATAGAGGTAACCCATCAGGGCCTCAAAGCCTGTGGCCATCCGGTAATCCTTCATGGTGGCATGTTTTGCCATGGTTACAGACTTGGCATTTCTTCCCCTGCGGTAGACAGACAGCTCCTCCGGCGTCAGCGCCTCCTCGATGAGCTTGAGAAACTCTGCCTGAGCGCCTGCCTTGACCAGGGAAGCCGTCTCCCTGTGCATCTTGTTTACCTGCCTGTTTCCCTCGTTTACCACAAGTGTCCGGATCGCAAGCTCATAGACTGCATCGCCCAGGTAGGCCAGCACAAGGGGAGAATAGGAGGCGGCATCCGCCTCCTTAAGCCTCAGCGCCTCCTTTAAACAGTCTAAACCCGTTTCCATTTAACGCCCTCTCTGGTATCCTCCAGCACAATTCCCATGTCAAGCAGCTTTCCGCGAATCTCGTCAGCCAGAGCGAAATTCTTTGCCTTTCTGGCCTGCTGGCGCTCCTCAATCATCGCCTCGATCTCGTCATCCAGTACCTCGGCCTTCTTCTCTGTGATAATTCCCAGCACCTCGCAGAGCCTCTCAATGCTTCCCTTTAACTCCTCAAGGTATGCCCTGCTGCTCTCCTCAGAGATTGTGGAGTTGCTCAGCTTAACCATCTCGAAAATAGCTGAGATAGCGTCGGCTGTGTTGAAATCGTCGTCCATGGCTGCCTCGAACTTCTTCACAAGCTCCGCTGCAGTCTCCAGATTTCTTCTCTCCTCCCCGCTCATCTCCTTTTCCGCCGCTTTCGCCAGCAGATCTCTCAGCCTCTCAACACCGGTCAGGATTCTCTCCAGGCCGTTTCTGGACGCCTCCATCAGCTCGGCGCTGAAATTCAGCGGGCTTCTGTAGTGGGCGCTCAGCATGAAGAAGCGCAGAACCTGTAAGTCGTACTGCTCGGAAATCTCACGCACCGTGCGGAAATTTCCCAGGGACTTTGACATCTTCTTATTATCAATGTTCAGGAATGCATTGTGCATCCAGTATTTTGCGAAAGGTTTTCCATTGGCCGCCTCGCTCTGGGCAATCTCATTCTCGTGGTGTGGGAATACCAGATCCTCACCGCCGGCATGGATATCGATGGAATCCCCCAGATATTTTTTCGACATCACAGAGCACTCAATATGCCAGCCGGGACGTCCCTCGCACCAGGGAGACTCCCAGAACGGCTCTCCGTCCTTTTTCGGCTTCCAGAGAACGAAATCAGTGGGATCCTCCTTATCCTCCTCGCCGGTTACCTTAAGCTCCCTGAAACCAGACTGGAGATCCTCCAGATTCTTGTGTGACAGCTTTCCGTACTCCTTGAAGGACTTCGTGCGGAAATAAACGGTTCCGTCCTTTGCCACATAGGCATGGCCCTTGTCGATCAGCTCCTGTATCATCTCCTCCATGCCGCAGATCTCCTCGGTGGCCTTCGGGTGAACCGTAGCCGGCTTGACATTCATCATCTCCATATCCTTTTTGCACTCGGCAATGTAGCGCTCGGAAATGGTCTGGGCGTCCACGCCCTCCTCGATGGCTTTCCTGATGATCTTGTCATCCACGTCGGTAAAGTTGGATACATAATTTACATCGTAGCCCTTGTATTCAAAATAGCGCCTGACTGTGTCAAATACAATCATCGGCCTTGCATTTCCAATGTGGATAAAGTTGTATACGGTGGGACCGCACACATACATCTTTACCTTTCCTTCCTCTAACGGGACAAACTCCTCCTTCTGTCTGGACAGAGTATTAAAAATTTTCATGGCTTTTCTCCTTACTATTTAATCATGACGTGCCAATGTCTGCAGGTCAGGGGCTTCTGCCTTCCCTGTACTTTTCCTGGACTCCCGCCCCTTTTCCCGCAGCCCTCTTTTACTGAACGCAGCCCCTGCCGGGGCAGCAGCCGCCGCACCCGGGCGACGCCATCATTTCTTTATCATAGCAGTAATTTTCCACTTCCGTCAACAGGGTAATGGCCTGAGCCGAGATCCCCTCTCCGGTTCCTGTAAATCCCAGGCCCTCCTCCGTGGTAGCCTTCACACTCACCTGCCCAGGGCTGATTCCCAGGGCCTCTGCTATATTCTCGGCCATCTTCGGCCTGTATGAGAGCAGCTTAGGCCTCTGGGCAATCACAGTGGCGTCAATGTTTTCTATAATATAGCTGTGCTCTGACAGCAGCCTGCCCACATGCCTCAGAAGCTCTATACTGGATATACCTGCATAAGCCGGATCCGTATCCGGAAAATGCTGGCCGATATCTCCGAGAGCCGCCGCACCTAAAAGCGCGTCCATCACCGCATGAACCAGCACATCTGCGTCTGAATGGCCCAAAAGGCCTTTCTCATAAGGAATCTTCACTCCTCCCAGAATCAAGTCTCTGCCCTCCACTAATCTGTGGACATCATAGCCCTGTCCGATCCTCATATTCATTTCCTCCAAGCTCTATCTGTCTGTGTCCGTCTTTTCGTTTATTTTAAATCTCTGTACAGCTTACACGATCATCCTGATTTTTCTCTCGATGCACCGGATTTCCAGATCATTCTGATACTGACAGCTCTCTCCGTCGGTGTGAACTGCCATGGGCTGCTCTGTGTGAATCAGCGCTTCCCTGCACTCGTAGGTGCGCACGCCCTTTTTCTTCCGAAAAATGGGCAGGCGGGTCCTCAGAAACAGCAAAAGCAGGCTGAACTTACCCGCCTGGCTGACTGCGCACAGCGTCAGCTTTCCGTCCCCCGGCTCTGTCCTGGGCGCAAAATAAAAGCCGCCGCCCTCCGATGGATGAATTTGAGCAGAGATAAAATAGATATGGTTAAATTCCACTTTTCTCGTCCCATCGAGAAGCAGGTAGCCCTTTGACGGCCTTGCCTTTAATAACTGCCACAGCCCAGCTGTCAGATAACCTCTGTGGGGTAAGGGAAAATGCCTTCTCAAAAAACCTGATTTTTCATATAAAAGGCTGTGGCATACAGCCGCATCCAGGCCAATTCCCGCGCTCACCATGAAGCGTCTGTGCCGAAGCGTCTCCTCTCCGTAAGTCACAAGCCCATAATCCAGATATCTGTAATTTCTCGGATGCAGAATCCTCCTGAGGCTTCTCGCAGGGCTTTTCGGAAGCCTCAGGCTTCTGGCCAGGTCATTGCCCCGCCCCGCCGGAATATAGCCAAAGGTCAGCGCGCCTGCGAAATTAATCCCGTCCAGTACCTCTCCAAACGTCCCGTCGCCTCCGACAACCACGATCGTCAGCTCTTCCTTCCTGCCTCTCGTCAGGTCGTCAGCGATTTCCGACGCCTGACCGGGACGCTCTGTCAGAAACGCTCTGTACTCAGTCCCTTCACGCTTTAGCTGCTGTTCTATTTTTTTCCATATCTTCAAACCATACCCGTGCCTGGATTGGGGATTTACGATAAAATAATACATGACAGCCTCCGTTTATCTCCTTGGTAGAAAGGCCCGTAAAGCTCTTTCTGATTATTATAGCATACTTCCCGGAAAATACTAAGAAAATTTCTATTAAAAAATCTAAAATAAAGTATTGACAATCCCTGGAAAGTATATTATACTGTCTAAGCAGTCGCGAGTGAGCGGCAAAGCGATGGGGTCTTAGCTCAGCTGGGAGAGCATCTGCCTTACAAGCAGAGGGTCATAGGTTCGAGCCCTATAGGCCCCATTCATCTGTAAAAAAACAGATGTGGGAAAAGCCGCAGTGGCGGAACTGGCAGACGCACAGGACTTAAAATCCTGCGAGGGTTAAACTTCGTACCGGTTCGATTCCGGTCTGCGGCACGACAGAGAGCTTCAAGTGCAGAGATGCATTTGAGGCTTTTTTTGTATACTTGAGACGCAGATGAATGTTGAGGAGAAGTTCAAATGGTGACAGAGCTGAAAGGAAACGGGCTGAAAAGAGCAGCCGATCTGTTTGGGGGATGGGATGATACCATGATATGGTCCTGCCTGGAGGGGGAAATGGGAAGGGCCTATGCTGTTTTGAGACACGAAGAAAGGAAGAGAAAGAGCCTTGGAGAAAAGCCTTACATAGCCTCTGCTAAGCTGGATATTGCCGATTTTTGCTTTTATGGCGGGGAGGCGAGCGAAGAATTAGTTCTCCACAGGAAAGATATCTATGAGGCAGGCTTTAAGATACTGGTTCCTCAGAATAGGGACTGGGAGCTTCTGATCGAACGGATTTATGGAGACAGGGCGGTCAGGCGGGTCCGATATGCCTTTCAAAAGGACAGAAACTGTTTTTCCATAGAAGAGCTGGTAAAAATGGCAACGAGACTGGAGGAAGGATTCTCTATAGAGGAGATAGGGGAGAGGACCTTCAGGGAGGCGGCCGGGCTGCCATGGGCATGCGACTGGGGCGGACAGTTTAAGGGATACAGGGATTACAAAAACAGAGGAATAGGAGTGGCAGTGCGGTATAAGGGAGAACTGGTGGCAGGAGCTTCTTCATATACTGTCTATTCCGGGGGGATCGAAATACAGATCGATACAAGAAAAGATTACAGGAACAGAGGGCTGGCATCCAGCTGTGGGGCTGCGCTGATTTTAAAGTGTCTGGAAAGAGGACTCTATCCAAGCTGGGATGCGGACAATGAAATTTCCGCCCATCTGGCCAGACGCCTCGGGTACAGGTTTGAGCGGGAATATCCGGTCTACAAAATCGGATTGACGTAAAGGCTTCCGGTTCTCAATGGCAGTGTGCCTTTTCAGGATATGATGAATCGATCAGAGAATAAAAAATTTTTCAAATAGTTGTTGACAATTTGAAAAAACTGGTGTAGAATAACATTCGTTGTTAGGGAAACAAATCACTAACAGATGTGCGTGTAGCTCAGCTGGATAGAGCACTTGGCTACGGACCAAGGTGTCGGGAGTTCGAATCTTCTCACGCACGGACAGAGGCATCTATCTTCGGATAGGTGCCTTTTTTGTATCAGGAAAACCACGCGATAGTCGCGTGGTTCTATAGGAGCTTTAGCGATGTATTCAGACAAAAAAACTCCTAATGTGTATAATAAAAACGTGACCTGCCAGTTACGTAAATAAAAACACATTAGGAGGACTGTATCATGTCAGAACAAAATACAGACGTAAAAAGTTTAGCACATACAAAATGGAATTGCAAATATCACGTGGTATTTGCCCCCAAATATCGGAGAAAAGTATTCTTTAACGAAAAGAGAGAGCAATAAGGGACATTATTAGGACGTTATGTCAATGGAAGGGAGTAGAAATCATAGAAGGAGAAATATGCCCAGATCATGTACATTTACTGCTTAGTATCCCACCCAAAATGAGCGTTTCGGGATTTATGGGATATTTAAAAGGGAAAAGCAGTTTAATGATATTTCAGAGATTTGGAAATATGAAGTTCGCATACCGAAACCGCGAGTTTTGGTGTAAGGAATACTATGTCGATACAGTAGGAAAAGACACAGTAGCAATAAAAAAATATATAGCCAACCAGCTAAAACAAGATCAGGAAATGGATCAGTTAAGTCTATTCGATCCGCGTGACCCGTTTACGGGTAGCAAGTAACCCCACGCGTGGCTGGCAGGCCAAAAAAAGACGCACTTGTGCGTAGCTAGTGGTATTAGGGCTATGCCCGAAAAGGAAAAACCACCCGCTATGCGGGTGGATAATTATTGCATGAACAGACGCTCTTCGTTATTCTGGTCTCAAATCAGAAAGCAGAATGGGACATACGAAGCCGATGCATGCAAAGCTGATGAATACGAAGGTGATTTATATAAATAAAACTGATTCATATGAGAACGATGCATGTATGTCTGGCTGACAGAAAGAACGATGCATTATGCCCGGCTGACAGGAAAGCTGTTAATTGGGAAATCACCTGTAAGAAAGCAGTTTGAGATAGAAAGGAAGGACAGAAAGATGCGGATTGTTGCAGTGAATATGAAGGAGATGCAGAGTGAATCAGAGGTTTTTGATTTTCTGAAAAAAGAACTCTGTTTTCCGGAGGAGTTCGAGGGAAGCATGGATGAGCTGTATGCAGAGCTCCTTGGGCTGGAAGAAAATGTGTGCGTGGAGATTTTGAGGCCGGAGACGGACTCACCTTTATATAAGTTCGAGAAAGAAATGGAAGGTGTGATGGAGCGTGCTGCGCAGACGGTCGAATTTAAAGAAGACAGAATGTATGCAGTTTTTGCAGATTACCAGTACATCGAGAAGAATCCCTGGTAAGGAGGGCGAAGACAGAATCCCCTGTCTTGTGGTGCGGTCGGACAGGCGCACCATGGCCCTTCAGGTAAAGCCGGACGGGCAGGTGGTAATCCGTGTCCCCAGGCAGGTCAGCGTGGAGCGGGCCATGGAATTTGCAGGAAGAAATCAGGAGTGGATTCTCGAAAACAGAGAGAGGGCCCTTCAGCTGGAAGCTCAGAGACCGGCATACTCAGACCGGGAGATAGAGCATTTCAAGAATCAGCTCCGCCCTGTTCTGGAACAGCGCCTGGCGTATTTCTCCGAACAGATGGGTGTTTCCTATGGCCGGGTGTGCATCAGAGATCAGAAGACGCGGTGGGGAAGCTGCAGCGCCAGAGGAAACTTAAACTTTAACTGGAGGCTCTGTCTGGCGCCGCCGGAGATTCTCGACTATGTGGTGGTGCATGAGCTGGCTCACCGGAAGGAGATGAATCATTCCAGGCGTTTCTGGGACATTGTAGAAAATGTCCTTCCTGACTGCAGGGAGAGAAGAAGGTGGCTCAGGGAGAACGGAAGACGGCTCGGGTAAAAGCCGGCTTGCGGCAGGCAAAGAGGTCTGTAATTCTGAGAGGGATTTATCACGATTTGAGCAGGCGCAGCTGCCAAAGATACAGAGAGGAGAGCAGGGATGGCAGAGGAAATTTGGATGCTTCAGACAAAACGGGCTGATTTTGGGGCGATTGCCGAGCGGTTTGGAATCGATCCGGTGACCGCCAGAGTGATCAGAAACCGCGGAATCGAGGGGATGGAGAATATAGAGCGGTATCTGTATGGAAATCTGGACGGCCTGTATTCCCCGTGGCTTTTGAAGGATATGAAACCGGCTGTAGAAATTTTGAGGCAGAAAATTACAGCGGGAAAGCGGATTCGGATAGTGGGAGACTACGATATTGACGGCGTCTGCTCTACCTATATTCTGTATACAGCGCTCAGGCGCCTTGGCGCAGAGGCAGATTATGCGATCCCTGACCGCATTAAGGATGGATATGGAATCAATGAATCCATTATCAGGGAGGCCCATGAGGATGGGATCGACACAATTCTGACCTGCGACAATGGGATATCGGCCTTTTCACAGATCAGCCTTGCCAAAGAGTTCGGCATGACTGTGATTGTGACCGATCACCACGAGGTTCCCCTCGACGCAGAGGCGGAGGTGATTCCGCCGGCTGACGCTGTCGTAAATCCGAAACAGAGAGACTGCAGATATCCATTTCCGGAAATCTGCGGGGCCGTGGTGGCATACAAGCTGGTGGAGGCTCTCTATGAGGAATACGGGATTGCGCGGGAGGAATGGCTGGACATGCTGGAATTTGCAGCCATTGCAACAGTGGGAGATGTGATGAGGCTCCAGGATGAAAACAGAATCATTGTCAAATACGGGCTCCGCAGGATGGCAGAAACGAAGAATCTGGGGCTTAAAAAGCTGGCGGAAAAGAACAATCTCGATTTGAGTACAATAACGGCCTACCACATCGGATTCGTCATCGGTCCCTGCCTGAATGCCGGAGGCAGACTTCAGACGGCAAAGCTGGCCCTGTCCATGCTTCTCGCGGAAACGGAAGACGAGGCGGAAGCCCTGGCTCAGGAGCTTAAGAGCTTAAACGATATGAGGAAGGATATGACAGAGCAGTGGACGGCAGAGGCAAAGCTTTTGGCTGACACCCGGTACAGGGATGACAAGGTTCTGGTTGTATTTCTGCCGGAATGCCACGAATCTCTGGCCGGAATTATCGCGGGAAGGCTCAGGGAATACTGCCAGAAGCCGGCGCTCGTGCTGACCAGAGGAGAGGAGGCTGTGAAGGGCTCCGGACGCTCCATAGAGGCTTACCACATGTTTAAAAAGCTGTCCGAGGTTAAGGAGCTTCTTCTCAAGTTCGGAGGGCATCCGATGGCAGCCGGGCTCTCGCTTCTGGAAGAAAACATCGAGCCGTTCCGGAAGGCTCTGAATGAAAATTCCGGCCTGACAGAGGAGGATTTTAAGGCAAAGGTGTGGATCGACGTGCCGATGCCCATTGACTACATAAAGGAGAGACTGGTGGAGGAGCTTAAAATTCTGGAGCCCTTTGGCCAGGGAAATGAAAAGCCCCTGTTTGCCCAGAAAGGGGTTAGAATCAGGAGCTGCCGGGTAATCGGGAAAAATAAGAATGTGGTAAAAATGGTTCTGGAAGGGCAGGGAGGACGGGCCATGGACGGAATGCTGTTTACAGACGGCCTGGCCTTCGAGGAAGAGCGAAATGGGCGGAGAATGCTCGACATCGTATATTACCCTGAAATCAATGAATACAACGGCAGCAGAAATATCCAGGTGGTGATACGCAGGTACAGGTTCTGTTAAGGTTTCTAATAAGATCCTGATAAGATCCTGTGATCTGGGCAGGTGGAGAGAATCACCGTTGAAAAAACGGGGGGAATGAAAGAAAAAAAGCCGGAGGGAACGGTACAGAATGACTCTGTATGCTCCCTCTGGCTTTTCTGTTTCCTGTATTTTTTTATTTTATTTTCCGTTCTGGCCCTCGAGTTCTGCCATCTTCATGGCCCGTACCTTGAGCGGCAGTCCGAACAGAGTGATAAAGCCCTCTGCATCGTGGTGGTCGTAGAGTTCGCCTGTAGTGAAGGAGGCCAGGGACTCACTGTAGAGAGAGTAGGGGGAGGTGGTTCCGGCCTTGATGATATTGCCCTTGTACAGCTTGAATTTTACCTCTCCGGTTACATACTCCTGCGTCTTTTCCACAAAAGCCTGAATGGCCTCACGCAGCGGGGTGAACCACTTTCCTTCATAGACAATCTGAGCGAATTTGTTTCCCATATCTTTTGACCTCCATGGTAGCCCGATCCAGCACAAGTTCTTCGAGCTGAGCATGGGCCTCCATTAAAATCGTGCCTCCCGGTGTTTCATAGACGCCGCGGGACTTCATGCCCACTACCCGGTTTTCCACGATGTCGACGATTCCGATTCCGTGTTTTCCGCCCAGCTCATTTAAACCGCGGATAATATCGGAAACCTTCATAGCCTTTCCGTTGAGGGAGGTGGGAACGCCCTTCTCAAAGGTCATAGTGACATACTCCGGCTCGTCAGGAGCTTTTTCCGGTGTCACGCCGAGAACCAGCAGGTGCTCATAGTCAGGCTCGGCAGCAGGATCCTCAAGCTCCAATCCTTCGTGGCTGATGTGCCAGAGATTTCTGTCGCGGCTGTAGCTGGAGTCTGCGGAGAAGGGAAGGTCGATGCCGTGGGCCTTGCAGTAGTCGATTTCATCCTGACGGGACTGCATGGTCCATACGTCTGTCATTCTCCAGGGGGCAATAATTTTCAGATCCGGGGCCAGGGCTTTGATTCCCAGCTCGAAGCGGATCTGATCATTGCCTTTTCCCGTCGCACCGTGACAGATGGCAGAGGCTCCTTCCTTTCTCGCAATCTCCACCAGCTTTTTGGCGATGCCGGGGCGGGCCATGGAGGTTCCCAGCAGATATTTGTTTTCGTAGACTGCACCTGCCTGAACACAGGGAACAATATAGTTGTCACAGAAGTCATCCACAATGTCCTCGATATAGAGCTTTGACGCTCCGGACAGCTTTGCCCTCTCCTCCAGACCTGTGAGTTCTTCACCCTGTCCGCAGTCGATGCAGCAGCAGATCACCTCGTAATCGAAATGTTCTTTGAGCCATGGAATAATAGCGGTCGTGTCAAGTCCGCCGGAATATGCCAGGATTACCTTCTCTTTCATAATCGCTTCCTCCTCATATATGTTCGTCATGTTTTCTGCCTCAGGGCAGACACTGCAATCAGTACGGATGATACAGTCCGGGCAGAAAGGCTGCCGGTATCGGATTGCATAAATATTATATCAATAAACATAAATATACATCTAAAAAGGAATAAAATCAAGAGAAAAATGCATATCCAGGTTAAAAAAAGAAAAGTGCAGTGAATAATATGCATTATTCTGAAGGCGATTCAGAGGCCGAAAAAGTACAGGGATAGGGGAAAGCAGAGAATGGAACAGAAGGAAGAGCAGAAGGAAGAACAGAAGGAGGAAAAGAAAGAAGAACAGGAGGAACAGGAAACAGAACAAAAAGCGAAGGGCCTGAAACGGGAAAAGGGGAGTCTTGGGGATTGTGCACAGATACAGGTGAAAAATCACAGGATGAATTGAATATTAAACAAAAATTGTGGAATATTCTATGTACTTTTTCCCTAAAAGGTTTATAATATAAAACATCAGATGTGTTGGAAATGCACATCAAATCAAGTGAACATTTTCAAGGGAGGAATCAATTATGAAGAAAAGAGTTCTGGCACTGTCCATGGCTTCTTTAATGGCTTTCGGACTTGTAGGCTGCTCAGGCGGCTCATCTGAAACAGCTCAGACAACTGCAGCAGCAGGCTCTGAGGCAGCAGGAGAGACAACTGCGGCAGGAGATACAGGAGCCAAGGCAGATGCTGAGGTGGCAAACAAGGACAAGCCATTAGTATGGTTCAACCGTCAGCCATCCAACAGCTCCACAGGAGAGCTTGACATGAACGCTCTCAGCTTCAACGACTCTACATACTATGTAGGTTTCGATGCAAACCAGGGTGCTGAGCTTCAGGGAACCATGGTTAAGGAGTACATTGAGAAGAACATCGACACAATCGACCGCAACGGCGACGGCATCATCGGATACGTTCTGGCAATCGGTGATATCGGACACAATGACTCTATCGCACGTACAAGAGGCGTTCGTAAGGCTCTCGGCACAGGCCTTGAGAAAGACGGCGCGATTGTCAGCGATCCGGTTGGTATCAATACAGACGGAACTTCCACAGCAGTTCAGGATGGTTCCATCGAAGTAAACGGAAAGACATATGTTGTAAGAGAGCTGGCTTCCCAGGAGATGAAGAACTCCGCAGGAGCTACATGGGATGCAGCTACAGCAGGCAACGCAATCGGTACATGGGCTTCTTCTTTCGGAGATCAGATCGATGTTATCGCTTCCAACAACGACGGTATGGGAATGTCCATGTTCAACGCATGGTCCAAGGACAACAAGGTTCCAACCTTCGGATATGACGCAAACAACGATGCAGTGGCAGCTATCGCAGAGGGCTACGGCGGAACAATCAGCCAGCACGCTGACGTTCAGGCTTACCTGACACTCCGTGTTCTTCGCAACGGTCTTGACGGCGTAGATATCGACACAGGTATCGGTACACCTGATGAGGCTGGAAACGTTCTCTCCGACGATGTATATGTATACAACGAGGACGAGCGTTCCTACTACGCATTAAACGTAGCAGTTACAGCTGACAACTACCAGGATTTCACAGATTCCACAAAGGTTTACGAGCCGGTATCCAACCAGTTAGACGCAGCTTCCCATCCGGAGAAGACCGTATGGCTTGACATTTACAACGCTTCTGATAACTTCTTAAGCTCCACCTATCAGCCGCTGCTTCAGAAGTACGATGATCTTCTGAACCTGAAGGTTGACTACATCGGCGGAGACGGACAGACAGAGTCCAATATCACAAACCGTCTTGGAAACCCAAGTCAGTATGATGCGTTCGCAATTAACATGGTTAAGACAGACAACGCAGCTTCTTATACAGCTTTACTGAGTCAGTAATATCTGGTGAAATAAGAGAGGGCAGGCTATTAGGGAGAAGAAATTCTCCCTAATGCTCTTTTAAGACTGGTAATGCCCGGCAGAAAATATAAAAGTAAACGCTGGTCAATCACTATATCAAATACATAACAGGAGTAAGAATAATGGCAGATAAGAAAGATGATATCGTCTTATCAATACGCGGTATGAGCAAGTCCTTCGGCCGAAACAGGGTTCTGGATCACATCAATCTGGATGTGAAGCGCGGAACCGTCATGGGCCTGATGGGCGAAAATGGCGCCGGTAAGTCGACAATGATGAAGTGCCTTTTCGGAACATATCAAAAGGATGAGGGCAATATCTTCCTTGACGGCAAGGAAATCAGCTTTTCCGGACCGAAAGATGCTCTTGAAAACGGTATTGCAATGGTTCACCAGGAATTGAATCAGTGTCTGGAGAGAAATGTAATTGATAATTTATTCCTTGGACGTTATCCGGTTAATTCCTTAGGTGTAGTTGATGAAGGCCGAATGAAAAAGAAGGCATCAGAGCTGTTCAGAAAGCTGGGCATGACAGTGAATCTTACACAGCCCATGAGAAATATGTCCGTATCCCAGAGGCAGATGTGCGAGATTGCAAAGGCTATCTCCTACAATTCAAAGGTAATTGTTCTGGATGAGCCGACTTCCTCTCTGACAGTTCAGGAGGTTGACAAGCTCTTTGAAATGATGAGAATGCTGAAGGAGCAGGGAATTGCTCTTATCTATATTTCTCATAAGATGGATGAAATTTTTGAGATCTGTGATGAGATTTCTGTGCTTCGTGACGGTAAGATGGTTATGACGAAGAAAACCTCAGAGACAGATATGAACGAGCTGATTGCAGCCATGGTTGGCCGTTCACTGGAGAACAGATTCCCGCCGGTGGACAATACGCCAAAGGATGTGATTCTGTCCGTTCAGCACCTTTCTACAAAGTTTGAACCCTACCTTCAGGACGTTTCATTCGATGTCCGGGAGGGAGAAATTTTCGGACTATACGGTCTGGTGGGAGCAGGACGTACAGAGCTTCTGGAAACGATGTTCGGTATCCGTACCAGAGCGGCAGGGCGTGTCTATTTCAGAAACCGCCTGATGAATTTTAACAGCGCAAAGGAAGCCATAGAGCACGGGTTTGCATTGATTACCGAGGAGCGTAAGGCGAACGGGCTCTTCCTGAAGGGAGACCTTACCTTTAACACCACGATTGCAAACCTGGATCAGTATAAGGTAGGTATGGCGCTTTCCGATCAGAAAATGGTAAAGGCTACTGCACAGGAGATTAAGATCATGCATACGAAATGCATGGGACCGGACGATATGATCTCAAGCCTTTCAGGAGGAAACCAGCAGAAGGTCATCTTCGGAAAATGGCTGGAGAGGAGTCCTCAGGTATTCATGATGGACGAACCGACCAGAGGTATTGATGTAGGCGCAAAGTATGAGATATACGAGCTGATTATCAAAATGGCAAAACAGGGAAAGACCATTATTGTTGTTTCCTCTGAGATGCCGGAGATTCTGGGAATCACAAACCGTATCGGAGTTATGTCAAACGGTCATCTTTCTGGAATTGTCAACACAAAGGAGACAAACCAGGAGGAGCTTTTAAGACTCAGTGCAAAATACCTATAATGAGGGAGATTGGTAGATATGGCAGTTGAAAACAGTAAGATACTTACGGCTGAGCAGGAGATGAAGCTGCGCCAGCCAATAGAGGATTATGTCGGCAAAATTCAGGAGAAGATCGACAGCCTCAGAGCAGACGGAACAGATAAGGTCCTTTCCCTTCAGAATGACATGGATGTAGTGAAAAAGGATCGTATCTTCACGAAAGAAGAAAAGGATGCCAAAATTGCCCAGCTTAAAGCTGAACTGGAAAAGGCAAAGGCAGTTGAGGCTAAGAATAAAGATGAGATTTCCAAACTCATCGCAGATGCTGAAGCTTATTTAAAGGAGCATTTTGTCAAGGATTACTATCAGCATGTGGTGGAGAGCTGTAAGCTGGAAAAGGTTCAGGCTCAGGAAAAGTACCGCAGGCATGTTGAAGAGCTTGAGAAGCAGCATAAGGATATTTTATCCAAGATTACAGATCATCAGGAGATTAAGGACGAAAAGTATGTTCATAAAAACAGGCTTTTCGATGCCAAGATGGAGCTTGAGAAAGATTTCCAGCAGATTAAGGACAGAAGACATGCAGCATTTGCATACAGGAATCACCTGATCGACCTTCTGCGTATGTCTAAATTTACCTTCGCAGAGACCATGGCAGAGAAATGGGAGAACTACAAGTACACCTTTAACCGCAGGGCGTTCCTGCTCAGAAATGGTCTGTACATTGCAATCATTTTAATTTTCATTGCTCTGTGCATTATTACTCCAATGGTAAAGGGCGTTCCGCTGCTTACCTACAATAACGTGCTGAATATTCTTCAGCAGGCTTCTCCGCGAATGTTCCTGGCTCTCGGCGTTGCAGGCCTGATCCTGTTAGCTGGTACAGACCTTTCCGTCGGACGTATGGTTGGTATGGGTATGACAACCGCAACCATTATCATGCACCAGGGAATCAACACAGGTATGGTGTTCGGACATGTATTTGACTTCACCTCTTTACCTGTTCCTGTGAGAGTCATCTTCGCGTTATTCATGTGCGTGGTTTTATGTACCTTCTTCACAACGATTGCCGGCTTCTTCACTGCCAAGTTTAAGATGCATCCGTTCATCTCAACGATGGCAAACATGCTTGTAATCTTTGGACTTGTTACATATTCCACAAAGGGTGTATCCTTCGGTGCGATCGAATCCTCAATTCCGGGAATGATTATTCCGAAGATTAACGGATTCCCAACCATTATTCTCTGGGCAGTAGCAGCAGTGATTATTGTTTGGTTTATCTGGAATAAGACCACATTCGGAAAGAACCTGTTCGCTGTCGGCGGAAACGCAGAGGCGGCAGCAGTTTCCGGTATCTCTGTATTCCGTGTGACCGTGGGTGCATTCATCCTGGCTGGTATTCTTTACGGCTTCGGCTCCTGGCTGGAGTGTATCAGAATGGTGGGTTCCGGTTCCGCAGCTTATGGACAGGGCTGGGAGATGGATGCCATCGCAGCCTGCGTAGTCGGCGGTGTATCCTTCACAGGCGGTATTGGTAAGATTTCCGGTGTCGTAGTTGGTGTATTTATCTTCACCGCTCTGACATACTCTCTTACAATCCTTGGTATCGATACAAACCTTCAGTTCGTATTCTCAGGTATCATTATCCTTTCAGCTGTAACGCTTGACTGTCTGAAGTACGTTCAGAAGAAGTAATAGCTGACAGGGACAAAGGGGCTGACAGACAGCCGGCCTGACTGACTGACAATGAAATAAGGAATGTTTAAGGACTGCTGTAAACTCAGACCGGCAGGGCACAGATTGGATTTATAGTTTTTTATGAATCTAAGACGTGTGCTTTGCCGGGCGGGTTGCAGCAGTCTTTTTTATATAGCAGGAAACCACGTTTCCTGCTATATAAAAAACGCTCCGCGAGGATCGCACTGCGGCGAAAAGGAAAATGTCGCTTTTGCGGCCCGCCGCAGGCGAAGAATCCTGCGGAGCAGGATTCTTTATTATTCCTGCTTCTTGAAATAAACCGGGCGGAAGTGTAAACTGAGAGGGACAGCCGTACAGGAAAAGAGGGAAAAAGAGAATGATTACAAGACAGAGTGTGATGCCGGTCAATTTCCTTAAAAAGGAAAATTTTACAGGGAGCGAGCGGGGAATGAGATACAGGATGGAAAAGGGGGAAGCTGACGGGGAGGAAGCGCTGGTGGTCACGGTATGGCCCGAGCCCTATGGGTTTGATGCCACCCCTGAAGAGCAGAAGACGAGGACTCAGTTTGCTTTTTCAGAGGAGGGAATCGAGGCTGGCGTGCAGTGGCTCAATGAGATGTGGGCTCAGAAATTCGGCAGCGGGGAAAAATGACAGAGGAGAAAACAGATGCGCTGAGGATTAAGTGTGGACATTTTGAGCGGTTGGCGATATAATACGTACTTATTGAGTATTTAAAGGCGGCTTGAGTGAAATATGAACTGGAAAAGAGATTTTAAGAAAGGGCTGAAAGCCGGAATCCCCATCGGTCTGGGCTACATTCCGGTTTCTTTTACGTTTGGTTTTCTGGCAGTTTCCGGAGGACTTCCCGTCTGGGTGGCAGTGGTGATCTCGCTGACCAATCTCACCAGCGCAGGACAGTTTGCAGGGACGAATCTGATCTTTGCGGGGGCGGGATATTTCGAGGTGGCGCTCACCACCTTTGTCATCAATATCCGGTACATGCTGATGTCGCTTTCACTGTCCCAGAAGCTGGACAAAAAGACAGGGACTCTGGAACGGCTGGTGATGGCCTTCGGAATTACAGATGAAACATTTGTGGTCGGCTCTCTGCAGACAGGGGTTTTGACTGCTCCCTTTATGCTGGGACTTATCTCCATGCCTATAGTGGGATGGAATCTGGGAACGCTTCTGGGAGGCTGCATTTCTACGATCCTTCCCCAGGCACTCCAAAATGCCATGGGAATCGCTCTGTATGCCATGTTTATCGCCCTGATTATTCCGGCGGCGAGAAAATCGTTTCCTGTGCTTTTTGTGATTCTGACGGCAGTGGCTGTGAACTGTGCAGTGAAATACATACCGCTGTTTGCCTTTGTCTCAGACGGGTTCAGAGTAATTATTGCCACAGTGGCGGCAGCGGCGGCCGGAGCCTGGGTATTTCCCAGCAGGGAAGAGGAACATAAGGAGAGGGAGCTCTCCTAGAGAAAGGAATCAGAAATCAGGAGGTAGAGGAAGATGGAGATGGAGAGAGTTCTTATCTGTGTGGCGCTGATGGCTCTTGTGACTTATATTCCAAGGGTGCTTCCGGTTACGATTTTCAGAAAACAGATTCAGTCGCCCTTTATCCGTTCCTTTTTGGACTATACACCTTATGCAGTGCTGGGGGCACTGACGTTTCCGGATGTATTTTTTTCCACAGGGCATATTCTTTCTGCAGCCGGAGGTACGGCAGTGGCAGTATATCTGGGCTATAGGGGAAAGAGCCTGGTGGTGGTAGCGCTTGCCGCTATTTTGGCCGTATATCTGCTGGAACTGGCGGCCGGAGCGGCTGTTCTGTGAAAATGTATGAAAAGCAGGAGGCGGACAGGATACTTTTAAGTGCAGGCTGCCGGGATACAGGCGGGCAAATGTAAATGAGAATGACATCAGAGAGCAGAGGAGAAAACATGATTACATTACGAGGAGCAGAGGTTTCTGAGAAGCTGAAGGTACAGGTGCAGGAGGGGCTTTCAGAGCTGGGACGTATCCCGCGCCTTGCGATTGTCCGTGTTGGGGAGAGGCCCGATGATATTTCTTACGAAAAGGGCGCCGTTAAGAAGATGGATGCTTTCGGGCTGGAGGTGGTGAAGTATACCTTTCCGGAGAATATAAGCGATCGGGAGTTCAAGGCTGCCTTTCGGGAGATCAACGAGAACCCGGATGTGGACGGCATCCTCGTCCTGAGACCGCTGCCTGAGCAGATCGTTCAGGAGGATATTGACCGGATGATCCATCCGCTCAAGGATCTGGACGGCATCTCGCCGGTGAACATCGCAAAGGTGTTCAGCGGAGATAACACAGGGTTTGCACCCTGCACGGCTGAGGCGGTTATGGATATCCTCCGCCTGAATGATATTCCTGTAGCCGGAAGGCGCGCTGTGATTGTGGGCCGGAGTATGGTGGTGGGACGGCCTTTGGCTATGCTGTTTTTGCAGGAGAATGCGACGGTGACAGTCTGCCATACCAGAACCGTGGATCTGCCGGAAATCTGCCGGAGCGCCCAGATTCTTGTGGCAGCTGCCGGATGCGCCAAAATGGTGGACAGGACGTATGTGGGAGAGGGAGCTATTGTAGTGGATGTGGGTATCAATGTGGACGAAAACGGCCATCTGTGCGGCGATGTAGATTTCGAGGACATCAGAGAACAGGCGTCTATGGCTACTCCTGTGCCGGGAGGGATCGGTTCGGTGACCACCGCAGTGCTTGCAAAGCGCCTCGTGAACGCGGCTCTGGCACAGGCCCGGGCGGAGAGAGAAACGAATGCAGGCTTATAGAGCTGGGTTTTAGAAATCTGACAGCAAAGCTTAAGAGAAAAGAAAAGCATCTATTCTGTTTTTTTTGTATAATAAATTCAGAATAGATGTCTTTTTATTATGCAGGAGCAGCCGACAGAAGGGAAAGGTGCTTTGAGGGAAGGGGGGAAATGGAGAAGAGGAAAAGACAGATAAGATGAACCATGCAGAGAGGAAGGATTTTATGAAAAAAAGAGGGATGATTGCTGCCGCAGTTCTGGCCGGCGCGCTGGGAATCACTGCCTGCGCAGCGGGAACCGCAGGAGGGACAGTGACCGTGGAGACTGCAAAGTCTCATATTATCAATGTGAACAGTTCAGAGACCGTTACGGCTGAGCCGGATATCGCGCAGATTCAGCTGACGGTCTACTCCCAGGCAGAAGATGCCAAGGCCTGCCAGACGAAAAACAGTGAGGATCTGCAGCGTGTGATTGAGGCGCTGAAAGCCCAGGGGATTGAAGAGTCCTCCATTCAGACAGCCAGCTTTGGGCTGAATCCGGTATATGACTGGGATTCGGGAAAGACTGTTACCGGCTATGAGATGAGTTCCAGAGTAACCGTAAGGGATATCCCCATTGACAATGCGGGAACTGTCCTGAAGGCAGTCGTGGAGGCCGGGGCCAATCAGATTGACTCGGTGTCCTATCTGTGCAGTACCTTTGATGAGAAATACCAGGAGGCCCTGAAGATGGCCATTGAGAGCGCAAAGATCAAGGCCCAGGCCATGGCCGAGGCAGGCGGCTGTCAGCTGGGGGCTGTGATAAATATAAATGAGCTGAGCTCTGATCAGCAGCCGCGCTATACGAAGGCTTCCAACCTTATGATGGAAACAGAGGAAGCAGGACTTGCGGCAGATACGGGAAGCATCGATGTGATGGGCGGAGAAATCGAAATCGAAGCCAATGTAAATGTGGATTTTTCCATCCAGTAGATCCTGGCGGGAAAAGCGGGAAACCATACATAAAAATCTCCATGGCGAGGGATACTAGAGGTATCTTAAGCCATGGAGGTTTTTTTATGTGGGGATTAATCGTGGCCCTTGCATCAGGGGCTCTGATGAGCATTCAGGGAGTGTTTAATACAGAGGTGACAAAACAGACGAGTGTGTGGGTGTCTGCCGGATGGGTACAGGCCTCAGCCTTTCTCACCTGTGTGGTATTCTGGCTGCTTTCGGGGCGCGACAGGATTGGCGGGCTCATGCAGGTGACGCCTAAATATATGCTGATTGGTGGTGTCCTGGGAGCTCTTATTACCTACACAGTGATCAAGAGCATGAGCGCTCTGGGTCCGGCGAAGGCTGCACTTCTCATTGTGGTGGCCCAGATCCTTGTGGCGTATGGGATAGAGGTGCTGGGACTGTTCGGCGTGGACAAGGCAGGATTTGAGTGGAGAAAGGCCATCGGGGCAGCCGTGGCGATTGCAGGGATTGTGATCTTTAGGTGGGAAAGCTGACAAACCTGCTTTGAATGGACGATTTAGTGCTTGTGTTTAAACGGGGTTTTAGGTAGAATAGGGGTACAGGCATAACAGTATCTTCCGCCAGACAGACGGGAGGTACGATACATATGAAGAATGGGAAGCTGAGAGACAGGATGAAAGTGATCCTGGCTGTTATATGTGTGCTTGCAGCCGGCATATGCTATATCGGAAGCCGGTATGTCCGGCCGGAGGAGAACCGTGTCCGTGAGGAGCAGTTTGTTCTGGACACAGAGGAGGAAGATACCTTTCTGACAGATGAAGGCGATACCCGAAAACAAGACGACAGCATGTCTGAGAACCGGATGGACAGGGATGCCGGGGTTGGGAGTCAGGACAGCGGGAAAACGCAGCAGCCTTGCGGGGAAGAGACAAAGACTCAGGGGAGCAGCAAAGCCCGGGAAGAGTCAGTTTTTGTCCATGTCTGCGGCGAGGTGGTTTTTCCGGGAGTCTATGAGATGCCGGCGGGAAGCCGTGTCTATGAGGCAGTCGAGATGGCTGGAGGCTGTACGGAAAACGGGGCCGCCGATTACCTGAATATGGCTCAGGAGGTCAGCGACGGAATGAAGATTCAGGTTCCGGACAGGGAGGAGGCAAAGCGTCTTTCAGAACAGCAGCCTGGGCTGGGAGCCGGAATTTCAGGCGGCCAGACAGCCGGGACTGGATCCGGACAGGGCCAGGCAGCCGGGCAGGTAAAGGTCAATATCAACACAGCTTCCAGGGAGGAGCTGATGACTCTGACCGGGATCGGGCAGGCCAGAGCCGACGATATTATCCGTTACCGTCAGGAGCATGGCAGCTTTAAAAGGATTGAGGATATCATGAAGGTCTCTGGAATTAAGGAGGCTGCATTTCAGAAGATAAAGGACAGTATCACGGTATAGGACGTGGTGAAGAGGTGGGAAAATGGCGAAGGTCTTAGTGGTAGATGATGAAAAACTGATTGTGAAGGGAATCCGTTTCAGCCTTGAGCAGGAGGGAATGGAGGTAGACTGTGCATACGACGGCGAGGAGGCAATCGAGATGGCCAGGGAAAAGGAGTACGATATTGTGCTTCTCGATGTGATGCTTCCAAAGAGGGATGGATTTGAGGTGTGCCAGGCAATCCGGGAGTTTTCGGAGATGCCGATTATTATGCTGACCGCCAAAGGCGGAGATATGGATAAGATTCTGGGGCTGGAATACGGCGCAGATGATTATATAACAAAGCCGTTTAACATATTGGAGGTTAAGGCCAGGATCAAGGCCATTATGAGGCGGAGCACACGCCGTTCCAGGAAGGATGCACAGCCCCAGAGCCGGACCATAACGGTTGGGGAGCTGAAGCTGGACACAGACAGCAGGAGAGTGTTTATCGGGGACAGAGAGATTAACCTGACGGCAAAGGAGTTTGATCTGCTGGAGCTTCTGGTCTGCAATCCCAATAAGGTATACAGCAGAGAGGAGCTTTTAGGATACGTCTGGGGAAATAAGGCGGCGGGAGGCGGAGATGTCCGCACTGTGGATGTCCATGTGAGAAGGCTCAGAGAAAAGATTGAGCCCAGTCCAAGCGATCCCAAGTATGTCCACACGAAATGGGGCGTGGGATATTATTTCAGAGCTTAGGCGTCAGAGAGAGGCCTGTGTCCCGATGCTGGATGCAACAGGAGATAGGTACAGCGGAAGTATAAATTTCAAAGGGGCCGGTTTTCCGGCACCTGAGCCCGGCTTTGCCGGGTTTTCTCTCTGTAAGGGGGCTGTTTGGAATGGCGGCAGCCCTGACAGGGGAAGCCATTTTCTGATAGGAGGAAGCAGGATGAGGCCGGAAAAGAGCAGATTCTGCGAAAGAGAGGAGAAACAATGGATATTGTAATAAGGAAGGTAAAACCGGAGGATTTAGAAAGGGTGACTGCAGTGGAAGCAGAATGCTTTCCGGAAGCTGAGGCAGCGGGAAGAGACGCTTTCCGGGCCCGGATCGAGGCATTCCCGGACAGCTTTCTGGTGGCGGAGAAAGACGGACAGCTGGTGGGCTTTATCAATGGATGCGTTACGGACGAGAGAACGATCCGGGATGAAATGTATGAGGACAGCAGTCTTCACAGGCCGGACGGCAGATATCAGAGCGTATTTGGCCTGGACGTGATCCCCCAGGAGAGAAGGAGGGGAATTGCAGAGCTTCTGATGAGAACTCTGATAGAAGACGCCAGAAAAAAAGGAAGGGCGGGAATGATCCTTACATGCAAGGACAGGCTGATTCATTACTATGAAAAGTTCGGCTATGTAAACCAGGGGCTGTCTGAGTCTGTCCATGGGAATGCTGTCTGGTATGATATGCTTCTGGAGTTTTAGGAACTGTTCATCCGTGCAGGAGCCAGAGAGGAGTTTTCATGAGGCGGCACAGAGAAAGAAAGCAGATTCAGGGAGCCGGATGGAGGCGGCTTGACAATACGGGAAAGCTGTTTGCCATGGTAACAGGAGAGGATCTAAGCAATGTGTTCCGCGTCAGCGCGGTTTTAGACAGGGAGATCTCGCCGGAGGGCCTTCAGAGGGCGCTTATGAGAACCCTTCCGGAGTTTGAGGTGTTTCGTGTCAGGCTTCGGCGCGGTTTTTTCTGGTACTACTTTGAAACAAATACGCGGGAACCGTCTGTGGAGCAGGAGACGGCCTTTTTATGTAAATATATTGAACCTCAGGAAAATCAGATGTATCCCTTTCGGGTCAGCTATTTTGGAACCCGGATCAATTTTGAAGTGTTTCATGCCCTCACAGATGGAATGGGGGCCATGAATTTCCTGAAGAGGCTGGTGGAAATTTATCTGGAGGAGGATGTGCCCGGGGAAAAGCCGGGGGCAGGGCCGGAACAATCCAGAACGGCAGAATGCCCGCGAAGCATATCCCGGGATGAGATGTGCACGGTGAAGGAGGAGGCAAGGGGCCGCGCTTCTGACAGCTATCTTCTTCATTACCGGAAACGGGAACACAGAGGGTATGGCGGCAGGAGCGCCTTTCAGCTTCGGGGGAAATGGCTTCCTCTTGGCCAGACCGCTGTCTATCACGGATATGTGGCTCTGAACCGATTTAAAACTCTCTGCAGGCATGAGGGGGTCAGCATGACGAAGTACCTGGCTGCGCTGCTCCTCTGGTCAGTCATTCAGGTCTATCTGGAGGGCAGGACAAAAAGGGAGCCGGTAGCTGTTAACCTTCCCATTAATCTGAGGGCATTCTTTGAGTCAGACACGCTGGCCAATTTTTTTGCAGTCACAAATATCTCATTTCCGGAGGAGAGACAGCCGGAAAATTTTAACGAGGTTCTCTCGGAGGTCAGCCGCCAGATGGATGAGAAGATTGTGAGGGAGCGCCTGGAGGAGACCATCTCCTACAATGTTTCCAGGGAGAAGAAGTGGTATGTGAGAATTACGCCGCTGGCCCTTAAAACGCGGATAACCAGGCTGATTTTTCTGAGAAATACCAGAGCCTATACGCTGACGCTGTCCAACCTGGGGGCTGTGGAGATGAAGGAGGGACTCCGGGACAGTATCCGCGATTTTCACGTGATCATCGGCGTCTCAAAAAAGCAGCCGGTGAAGTGCGGAGTGGCCGCTTTTGGGGATAAGGTAGACATAACATTTTCAAGTGCGTCCCAGGACAGAAGGCTTCAGGACTATTTCTATGGCTGGCTGGACGAACAGGGGGTTTTGACAGGAAGGGAGGAGAACGGGGTTGTGGCCTCCCCCTATGCTCGGGGAAATTACCCCGAGGCTGCGGCCGAGACGGGGAGAATCAGAAAGATGATGCCATGGTTTTATGGGACCTTGTTTATCATCGCCGCTGTCACAGGGATTGCCAATGCAGCTACCTATCGCTGGCTGGGGCGGTGGTGGTCTGTGATAACCATTGCAGGAATAGCCTATGCGGCCATGACTGTGCGTTTTTCTCTGCTTAGAAATTCCAATCTGGCGGGGAAAATATTCAGGCAGTCGCTTGGGGCCATTGCAGTTCTTGTGCTGATTGACTGGAACCTGGGATATGAGGGCTGGGCATTTAACTATGCTGTGCCAAGCCTGCTGCTGTTTGATGTGGCGGCTGTGGGCGGACTGATGACAGTGAACCGGCTGAACTGGCAGAGCTATTTTATGTACCAGATTGTCATCACCATTTTCTGCCTCATTCCTCTGGCACTTTGGGGGGCAGGTCTGGTGACGCGCCCATTTCTGTCCCTTCTTACTGCGGGAGCAGCCCTCATTCTGCTTTGCACTACGGTGCTCGCCGGCAGCAGGAGCGTACTGCGGGAGCTGAGGAGAAGGTTCCATCTGTAGAGAGATAAAAGGGAAAAATCAAAAGGGGGAGGACGCTGGCATTTCAGGGGGAGAAGAACATGCAGGAAAACGGAAAGGCAGAGGGATGAACCCGGAAACAGAAAGGAACAGGCGGACTGATGATTTTTGATAATAGAATGGAAAGAAGAGAGGAGAAGGTAAGAAAAGACCGAAAAAGGCGGACGAAGGTAAGCGCTATGGGCAGGCTGACGAGAGAGATGATGAGCGATGTGATGGAGACAGCCCTGAAAAAGCCCATACAGACGGGGGAATTCAGAAAAAATCCGGTGGAGCCGGCCTGGCGGTGTCCGGCGGGCTATGTGTATGAGCTGGTGGAGGCGCCTAACTGCACGATGGAGTATCTGACTCTGGAGCATACGGTGACCGGCCGCGTGGTTCTGCAGCTTCACGGAGGCGGTTACATTGGCCCCATGAAAAATATTTACAGGAGATTTGCCGTCAGATATTCAAAGCTCGGCTACGGGGCAGATGTGCTGAGCGTGGACTACCGCGTTGCCCCGGAATATCCCTTCCCGGCCGCTCTGATGGATGCTGTGGATGGCTACAGGTGGCTTTTAGAGGAAAAGAAGTATGAGCCGGAGAAGATCGCAGTGGCAGGAGACTCCGCAGGAGGAGGTCTGGCTCTTGCCCTGGTTCACTATCTGAAGGATCATGGGATGCCGCTGCCCGGCGGTGTGATCACCATGTCGCCCTGGACCGATGTGACCCTCGGGGGAGAGTCCTACGAAAGCAGATATGAGCTGGATCCGCTGTTTGGAAATTCCAGGGAGAATATGCTGTACCAGTGCAGCTATATCGGAGAGGCAGACCCGGCGGATCCCTATCTGTCCCCGCTGTTTGGAGATTTTTCGGGATTTCCGCCCATGCTGATGCAGGTGGGAGATTACGAGGTGCTGCTCAGTGACACGCTCTCTGTGTCAGAAAAGGCTAAAAAGGCCGGGGTGAGGGTGAGAACTTCTGTCTACAGCGGTATGTTCCATGTATTTCAGATGGGGCTTGACTTGATCCCGGAGAGCCGGGAAGCCTGGGAGGAGGTCGGAGAATTTCTCTGTATTGTATACAAAATTCAGAGGAAGGCCGAAGGCCGGGTGGTTAAGAGAGTCAAAACCCACAGACCAGAAGTGCAGGAGAGGGCAAGGGGACTTCTGATCTCCATGATAAGAGGAGAAATCGGAGGACCGGTGAAAAAAGCGGCAAAAGAGGACAGGAGAAAGGGAGGAAAAGAGTGTGAAAATCACAGTGATTGCTGTGGGGAAGATTAAGGAGCGCTTTTTTGAGGCGGCGATTTCCGAGTATGCGAAGAGGCTGTCCAGATACTGCAAGCTGGAGATCGTGCAGGTTGCAGATGAAAAAACACCGGACAGGGCAGGGGCTGCTGTGGAGGAACAGATCAAGGACAGGGAGGGAGAGCGGATTCTCTCCCACATCAAAGATGGAGCCTATGTGATTGCCCTGGCCATTGAGGGAAAAATGCTGGACTCTGAGGAGCTGGCAGAGAAAATAGACCGGCTTGGCATCAATGGCGTGAGTCATGTGCAGTTTGTGATTGGAGGCTCTCTCGGGCTGTCCGAGCGGGTGATGAAGAGAGCGGATTTCGCACTGAGCTTTTCCAAAATGACATTTCCGCACCAGCTGATGAGGGTGGTGCTTCTGGAGCAGATTTACAGGAGCTACAGGATTATCGAGGGGGCGCCGTACCACAAGTAAAAGCTAAAGTGCTGAGCAGTATGGAGGAAAGCTGAGGGATTGAGAGTTGGAGAAAAGCAAATACGGCTTAGAAGGCCAGAAGATAAAAAGGGGGAAATACACAGATTATGGAGGCAAGGTATCAGGTTTTTGTAAGTTCTACGTATGAGGATTTGAAAGAGGAGAGAAAAGAAGCCGTGCAGGCTATTCTGGAAATGGATTGCTTTCCTGCCGGTATGGAACTTTTTCCGGCTTCCGATAAAAAACAATGGGACATCATTAAAAAAGTCATAGATGACAGTGATTTTTATCTACTGGTACTGGGAGGAAGATATGGTTCACTGGGGAAAGATGACAGAGGTATGCCTGTGGGTTATACAGAGATGGAATTTGACTATGCCATACGAGAGAATAAACCAGTTTTTGCATTCATTCATGAGAAGCCGGATACGCTACCGGCAGCCAGGGTAGAGCGGACAGAAGACGGCATCGCCCGCCTGAACCAATTTCGGGAAAAGGTAAAGTCTAATGGAACTGTGATGTTTTGGAGCAATAAGGACGATTTGAAGGCTTCAATTTTAAAGACTCTCAATGATAAACGGAAGGAAATAAGAGACGAGGAAGGAAAGACAGAAGGCTGGATCAGATATGAACAGAGATTTGGATGGATTAGAGAGAGAAAGCCTGTCAAAGAGTTTATTGAGAAGGCAGAGAAAAGTATTTTTATTACAGGGAATTCTCTGAATTCCCTGTACGATTCACCTACACTGCTGCATGAGCTTTTAAGCCGCGGACTGGAGGTAAAGCTCATTCTTCTCTCCAATGAAGGCCTGAAGAAAAACTGCATACAGCTTGGGGCAGGATATGATAAAATGAAAAGTATGATCAGGATCACCCTGATGCGGTTAAAGACGTATCAGGAGGAGTTTCTGAATAAAAATCTTATTGTTAAAGAGGTAAAGGAACCCTTGTGGACAAACATCATAGCCAGGGACGTGGACAGAGATAACGGCGTGATCGGGGCGAACCATCTGCTGTTTGATGTGCCTCCTTCGGACTGCCTTTATGTGGAATTCAGGAAGGGGGAGCAGTTCTATGATATCTACAAGAGGCATATGGAGCATCTGTGGGAAATAGGCCGGGAAGTAGATTTTGGAAAGGTTCCAAAGGAGTAGAGAAGTGGCCGGCTGACAGAAGTATTCTTTTTCATAATAAAGGAGAGGGGCAGTCAGATCATGAGACGGATGGTATGCTTTGGAGATTCCAATACATATGGCTATGATGCAGGCTCCAGGCTGGGCCGGCGGCTTGGGGAGGAGGAGCGGTGGCCGGAAATTTTGGCAGCACGCTTTGGATGGGAGACGGCAAATGAAGGGATGAACGGGCGGGAGATCCCGGAAGGCTGGTTTCTGCAGCGCTTTGATCAGCTTATGGACAGGGAACCGCCGTTTGCTCTTCTGGCTGTCATGCTTGGAACTAATGATATTTTTAATTCATTTCGCCCTGACGCCTGTGAAATAGGAAAAAAGATGGAAGTGTTTGTGGAGCATATCCTGAAACATCCGAGGTTCAGGGGAGAGGGAAAGAAGGTGCTTCTCATTGCCCCTGCGCCGACGGATATCGGCCGCTATGGGGAGGAGGAAGCTCTCTATGACAGGGAGGTGCAGGCCCTGGGGCCTGTTTACAGACAGATTGCAGAAAAGTACGGTCTGCGCTTTGCAGATGCTTCCGGCTGGGAGATTCCTCTCGCCCATGACGGCGTGCATTTTACCGGGGAGGGGCACAGAAGGTTTGCCGAGAGGCTTGCACAGAGACTTGCAGAAGAGCTTATGGAATATCCTTGACAATAGAGGCACAGAGACTGATAAAAAGACAGATGAAAAACTGACAGAAAATGTTTAAGGAGGAAACCATATGAAACAGGCAGCAGACAGGACTGCAGTGTTTGAGAACATGCCGGTCCGGCAGGCCGTGTGCAGGCAGATTGTACCTGCGATTGCAAGCCAGATGATAGCGCTGATCTACAATCTGGCGGACACTTATTTTGTGGGAATGTTAAACAGGCCGGATCAGACGGCTGCTGTTACGGTCGTATATTCTTCTTTTGTTATGCTGACAGCTATCTCCAACCTGTTCGGAGTCGGGGGAGCCAGCGCCCTCTCAAGGGCGCTTGGAAAAAAGCAGACGGAAGATGCCAGAAGGATTGCTTCTGTGTCCTTCTGGGGAGGCTTTCTGTGCGCGGCGCTCTTTTCCGCTCTGTTTTTGATCTTTGCCCATCCAGTGCTGATGCTCTGCGGAGCGACGCCGGAGATTTATGATATTGCGTTTGGCTATGCCTTGTGGGTGGTGGTGATCGGCGGGCCGGGAACGATTCTGAACACGCTTCTGGCCAATCTCGTGAGAGCGGAGGGAAGCGCGGCAGCGGCAGCGGCAGGCGTTTCCATGGGCGGAATTCTGAACATAGTCCTGGATCCGGTTTTTGTGCTCCCTCAGTTTTTAAATCTGGGGGCTGCGGGAGCAGGCATGGCGACAGCCATCTCCAACATGGCTGCGACACTGTATTTCCTGATTTATATTGCCGGAAAGCGCGGACAGACGGTGGTGAATATCCATCCGGCCAGGCTCCGGTTTGCGGGAAAATACATAAAAAATATTCTCACCATAGGTTTTCCGTCGGCCGTCCAGTATGCACTGACCGTTGTGGCTATCGCGGCTCAGTCCCGGTTTGTTTCTCAGTATGCGACAGAGGCCATGGCTGCGTTGGGAATTGTAAAGAAGCTGGATCAGCTTCCCCTCTACTTTTCCATCGGCGTGTCCAACGGTCTTCTGCCTCTTTTGGCCTATAACCATTCGGCGGGCAATCAGGACAGAAGAAGAAAGGCCTTTCGCCTGGGCTGCCTGGTTTCATTTGGCTTTTCCATGCTGTGTCTGGCCGCCTACGAAGTGTTTGCACCCCAGCTTGCCTCGCTGTTTATCAGCGATCCGGAGACGATCCATTACAGCGCCGGATTTCTCCGTCGGATGGTGACGGCTATGCCGATGATGTCTGTCTGCTATCCGATGATTATTCAGTTCCAGGCTATGGGAAAATTTAAGGAATCTCTTATCTGTTCCATACTCAGAAAAGGCGTGCTGGATATTCCCCTCCTGTTTCTGATGAACGGCCTTCTGGGAATCTATGGCTGTATGTGGGTTCAGCCTATTGTTGACACAGTCTCTCTGATTGCAGCAGCCGGATTTTACCGGAGGCTAAAAAAGGCAGAGGGGATTTAATCGGAAAAGAGCTTCTGGACAGATATGGAGGAAAAATACATTAGAGCAATGCAGAGTTTGCCGCCGGCAGAGTATCCCGCCGGGAGGGGATTCTCTGCCAGAAACGGCTGAGCGAAAAGAAGTCAGGAGAGGGAGGCATTGCTTAAAATATAAAATTCCTCCTGGCTTGGCTGGAAGCCCTTCTCCATCTTCTCGAGAGAGTCATCGTACCGCTGTGCCTCTTCCATATCTAAGTCATAGGCAGAGCTCTGGTAGTAAAACCACTTTTTCCCATCCAGGGCTCCGGGCTTCAGCTCTTTTACCAGCATGGCAGCGGGCCAGATATCCCCTTCCAGGCAGACATTGTATTTTTTGCAGCTTTTAAAGCCGCTGCTTACATAGTTGGCAGGGCTTCCGAAGATGACCACGGCCTCATAGCCCATCTGGACAGCCTTTTGGAAGGATACCTCCATCAGCTCTTTTCCATAGCCCATTCTCTGGTATTCCGGAGCTATGCAGATAGGGCCGAAGGTGAGGATCTGGACAGAGCCAATCACCAGGCCGTCCTTTTCGATGACCAGATCAAGCTCAGGGATAAAGTCTTCATGAGAGCGAAGAATATGAGCGAGATAATGTTCATAGCAGCCGGGAACGTATAAATTCCAGAAAGCCTTTCTTATGATCGTTTCTACCCGAAGATAATCTTCCGGCTGTTCCTTTCTGATAATAATTTCACGGTTCATTTGCAGATACCTCCAGTTTTTAATAACAGGAAGGGGCAGAAAAAGGAGGCAGCCGACCGGGCTGCTTTTACTCTGCCTGCCCCTGCAGGGTTATCTCAGTATAGCATAAAAGCTTCCGGCTTTACAAGGGAGAGGGAAGGAGAAAGAGGAAAAGGAGGGATGGGCGGCGAGATGGACATTTGTACTGAGGCATGATAAAATTACCGTAGTAAAGCGAGCCTGATGCCGCACTGGGCCGGCTGTGTGGATGACGGATACCGCCTGTGAAAGGTGTCTGAGTCTGCCAGGCTCCGGGAAAGGCAGAAGAGAAGATGACACAGGATTATTACTACAGACAGATGAGCCGGGATGAGCAGGAGGCCTACAGGAATATGCTTTCCGGCTTTCAGGATATTTCGCCGGAATTTCCGGTGAGGAGGCTGGAAAACAGGGAGCTTTCCGATGTATTTTTCCGTCTCAGGCTGGATCACCCGGAAATCTTTTTTGCGGAGGGTTTTCATTACCGGTTTACGCAAGATTCCCAGTATGTGAGAATGTGTCCGGAGTACATGTTTGAAAAAAAGAAGATAAGGGAGCACCAGAAGGCCCTGGAGGGGAGGGTGAACCGCCTTGTCAGGCAGGCCGGGAATATGACTTTGGAGGAGAAGGAGAGGTTTGTCCATGACTTTATCTGTGAAAACGTCACCTATGACAAGCTGAAAAAGCAGTACTCCCACGAGATTATAGGGCCTCTTCAGCAGGGCGTAGGCGTGTGCGAGGGGATTGCAAAAACCGTAAAGCTCCTCTGCGGCTGCCTGGGAATCGAATGTGTGATCGCTGTCAGCGAGGCCGCCCCGGACAGGGGAATCAGGTACCGCCACGCGTGGAATGTGCTGAAAATGGGAGGGAACTGGTATCATCTGGATGCCACCTTTGACAATTCTCTGGGGCGTTACGGAACAAAGCGTTTTGACTATTTTAATTTGGATGACAAGCGTATATTTAAGGACCACCAGAAACTGGTCTATCCGGTTCCCGCCTGTACAGATTATGACAGGTTTTATTACAAGGAGCAGAGGCTTTCTCTCACAAAGGCAGAGGAGGTGTATAAGCGGCTCCGTGCAGTTGTGAGGAAGAAGCAGCCGTATTTTGTGTTCCACTGGAGGGGAGGGGCGCTAAACCGGGAAATTCTCAGGGAGCTCTACGGAGAAGCCTGCAGGGCAGCGGCGGAAAAGGGGAAATTTGCAAGGCTTTCCGTCAATGCAGCCCAGGCCGTTTTGGAGGTATCTATTCTGGATCGGATGGAGGGCGAGGAGATCTGTGCCGAGGAGGCCAACGAGGGAGAACTCTAAGGGGAAGGATGATACAGGCAGAGGGGCCTTGCGAGGCCGGGCTGCCAGGAGATAAGGAGGGTGTAAATGAAGACAGATATGAGGTACAGAATGCTTGGCAGAACAGGCCTGATGGTCAGCGAGATCGGGCTTGGGGCAGAGTGGCTGGAGCGCCACAGCGCGGAGGAAGTAAAGGCGGTAGTGGACAGGTGTGAGGAGGCCGGAATTAATATCCTGGACTGCTGGATGCCGGAGCCAAAGGTGCGCTCCAACATAGGCGCGGCCATAAGAGGCCGGCGGGAGCGGTGGATCATTCAGGGACATCTGGGCGCCACCTGGCAGAATGGCCAGTATGTGAGAACCAGAGAGATGAAATGGGTGAAGGAGGCATTTGCCGATCTCCTCGCCAGGCTGGAAACAGACTATATTGATCTGGGAATGCTCCACTTTGTAGACGAGGTCAGGGAGTTTCACCAGGTTATGGAAGGGGAATTTTACGCCTATGCGGCTGAACTGAAGGCTCAGGGGGTGATCCGCCACATTGGAATGAGCACTCACAATCCGGAGGTGGCGGCTCTCGCGGCAAAGAGCGGAAAAATAGAGATGCTTCTGTTCAGTGTGAATCCCGCCTTCGACATGCTTCCGGCCAGCGAAGATATGACGGAATATTTCAGAGAAGATTACGGGGAGGGACTGGGCGGAATTGCGCCTGAGCGGGCGCAGCTTTACAGTCTCTGCGAGCAGCTGGGAGTGGGGATGACGGTTATGAAGGGCTATGCGGGCGGAAGGCTTTTTTCAGCTGAAACCTCTCCCTTTAAGACGGCCCTCACCCCGGTCCAGTGTATTCACTATGCCCTGACAAGGCCGGCAGTGGCCAGTATACTGGCGGGCTTTGACACCCCGGAGCATGTAGACAGCGCAGTGGCCTATGAGACAGCCACAGAGGAGGAGAAGGACTATGCGAGCGTTCTCGCCAAGGCTCCTGCCCACGCCTATTACGGCCAGTGCACCTACTGCGGGCACTGCGCTCCCTGCCCCAAGGGCATTGACATAGCCATGGTGAATAAGCTGTGTGATCTGGCCAAAATGCAGCCGGAGGTTCCCGCAGCCCTCAGGGCTCACTATGAAGGGCTGTCTGCCAATGGAGGCGACTGCATTTCCTGTAAAAGCTGTGAGGAGAGATGCCCGTTTGGCGTGCCGGTATCTGAAAAGATGCGGGAGGCTCACAGGCTGTTTGAGGGAGCTGGGAGGTAGTGTTTATGCAGGTATTGACGGAGGCAAGACCGGGAGAGATCTGTGAGATTAAATGGATGTTCGGGGCGCCGGAGATTCTGGATTTCATGAAAAGGCACCATATTGAGGAGGGAAGCCGGAGTTTCCCATAGTTAAAGATACCACACCCAATATGACGAACCTACGCTTATACAGAACTGCAAAAGATAGAAAGGCTCGATGTAAGTTATAGCTACAGAATAAATTCCACTACGCCATTGTAGGGCAGACTGCGGCAGAAATCGTTTATACCAAAGCAGACAGAACCAAAGAAAACATGGGACTTACTACATGGAAAAATGCACCGGACGGTCGTATTTTGAAATCAGATGTAGTGGTTGCGAAAATTTATCTGGAAGAAAAGCAGATTCGGCAGTTGGAACGAGCTGTGACAGGATATTTTGACTATATTGAAGATCTGATCGAGCGGGAAAACACCTTTACCATGGAGGAATTTGCCGCCAGCGTGAACGAGTTTCTGGCATTCCGCAGATATGATATTCTGCGTGATAAAGGGAAAATCTCCGGCAAAAAGGCAAAAGAGAAAGCCATCGCTGAATATGCAGAATTTAATAAGACACAAAAAATCACATCTGATTTTGGCAGGGTGGTCAAGAAGATGTTGGAGGCAGGTGAACAGCATGAGTAGATTGGATGAGTTGATACAAGAATTTTGTCCTGATGGAGTGGAATGCTTTCCGTTGTGTCTGTAACAACTTGGGATAAAAGGTTTAATAGTGTTGAGCGTTCAAAGCAGCCTAAAGTGATTAATTACCCATAAATCATTGAAAATCGCATATACGAATAGTAGTTCATCTGCCATGCGCAGAAGGAGTTCCTAAAGGTGTCTTGCTTAGCAAGGCATCTTTTGCTTTGGCTAAATAATTTTATACTGTCAGTGTCAGGCGGAATTGTATATTCACTTTGCGGCCGCTGGGGAACGAGTGGCGCCCTCAAAGCATGTTTCTGCCCGCTGACCCATAGAAAATCAACCGGTATTTTTTCGTGATCAGCAGTTCTTCCGGTCTGGAAGGGGTTCCGGCGGGAAAAGGCCGTTTTCCTGACAGTCCATATGGAAGGAAACGGCAAAAAATTCATTGTATTTCACGCCCCCGTCTGTATAATAGAATGTGGAAAAGAACTGCCGGGATACAGGCGGAGTACATAAGAAAGAGGGGTACGGGAGGACGAGATGGGATTTTTCAGCAGAAGAAGAGGAGCGCGCAGATATGAGGCGGGAGAGTTTCTGTTCTGCAGAGAGATTTTAGGAATACAGATGATCGACAGAATTTTGGAGCTTTTTGAGGAGGAGACGGAGACATCAGGAAATACCCTGACGTTTCGGCGAAAGGGAATGGAGATTTCCTTTGCAGCTTTCGGCACAGGCGATGAGGGAGAAGCAGGAGTGTATGCCAGAAGGGAACTGGACGGCATCAGGGATTATTTCAGGCAGGTGAGGACTGAAAATACAGATACGCTGAGGAATCTGATGTTCGTTCTTGGGAGATGCCAGGGAATTGTCCGGGTGAATTATTCGTTCGAGCTGAGAAATGAGAGGGCGGATCAGGAGAGGATCGCAGCTGCCGAGAACATGATAGCCCAGGTGCTGAGAGGCATGAGCGCAGTGATGACAAAGGGCGGCGAGGCGATTGCCGGGGCTGACGGGAAAGTGATTCTGGACGGAAACGGGGAGAGTGAAGTAAAGTCCTTTCTTCCGCCTCTGGAGGATACATCCCAGGATGACAAGAAGAAGGGAATTCCTGGGGAAGCGCTGGAGAGGAGAAGAAAAAGCGTTATGGAGCTTAGGCGCCGTCAGATCTATGTGCCTTTCTGGCTTCCTGTGCTGGAGACGGAGGCCAGAACCCAGGCACGGACAAAGCGGCAGGTCTGCGGAAGAGCCGCCGCACTTCTGACAGTGGCTCTGTATTCGGAATGCCTTCTGGGGGAGGGCATGAAGCCTCAGCAGGCGAGAGCGTTTGTCAGGGAAATTATCGAGCATTTCCGGGCAGATGAATTTTTCTCCCCAGCCGAGAAGGCGTATCTGGAGGACGATTTTTCAGAGGAGGCTGTGAGAATTCACTTCTCCTGGCAGTACGAAAATCTGTACGTCATGGAGTGGGCCCTCGGTATGTTCGACAGCCTTTCCTGGCCGGAGAAAATCTGCGACGTGGGGGAGTGTGTGAGAAAAATGAGGGAGTTTGACAGCTTTTCAGAATTTGAGCAGGCGGTGAAGCTCAGGTCCAAACGGGAGCTTCTCGACGCGGCGGACTTTATCTACCGCCTGGACTGGGCCTGCACGGACGCGGGGCTCAACGGATTTCCGTCTCCGGGAGGGATTCTTCCTGATGTTGTGATGGAAAGACACCGGGCTCTTTTCTGGGCAGCAGGGTGCATGACGGCAGACCCAGGGGAAGGGAAAAAAGGCCAGGCGGACAGGAGCGCAGGCTGGGACCGGGTAGATCTGTCCACGTAGATGGCAGGAAGCAGGTATCAGAATGTTGAAATTTCAGTCATAAAATCGGGAAACCTGCATTGTAGACTGGATTTTGCGTTATAACTCAAAATTTATGTAAAATTCATTGTATTTATTTGTTATTTATAGTATAATAAAAACTAATCAATGCAGAACGTCTAATGCCGTAAGATACGGCAGCGGGAGAACCAATTTTTGGGGTGAATTGCAGCAGGTGAAAGCACGGGTGCGTCCTGGCTTTGAAATTTCTGCCATAGGAAACCTTCTTTTCCGAACCCGTCAGCTAATCTCGCAGACATTGGAAGGATTTGCGTATCTGGCAATACGTCTTAGTTTCTTTATGCGTTTTTTCAGAAACCTTTCACCGCCTGCACTGCAGGCGGTTTTTCTTTTCTGTATTGTATGTTGCTTCAGACAGGCCGGACGGCCTATGGGAACTGGACATGCAGGAGGGTGATCAGATGATTGAATTCAAACATGTTTCCAAAACCTTTCATGGTAAAAAAATAATTGATGACATCAGCTTTCAGATCCCGGACGGGGAGTTTGTGGTTCTCCTGGGAGAGAGCGGATGCGGCAAGACGACTACCTTAAAGATGATTAACAAGCTGATTCTGCCTTCAGACGGAACGGTGGAGATCAACGGGCGGGATATCTCCCATATGGACACCATTGCGCTGAGGAGGCGAATGGGATACGTAATCCAGCAGATAGGCCTGTTCCCCCATATGACAATCAGGGAGAACATCGAGATTATCGCGAGGATGAAGAGTAAGGACAAGGACCGGATGGAGGAGAATGCCATCCGCCTGATGAATATGGTAAACCTGGATCCGGCTACCTTTATGGACGCTTATCCGTCGGAGATGTCAGGCGGTCAGCAGCAGAGGGCCGGCGTTGTGAGGGCCTTTATGGCAGATCCGGAGATTATCCTGATGGACGAGCCGTTTTCAGCTCTGGATCCCATTACGAGAACCCAGATTCAGAACGCCCTGATTGACATGCAGGCGGCGTTAAAGCGGACGATCGTGTTTGTAACCCACGACATGGACGAGGCCATCCGTCTGGCCGACCGGATCTGCATCATGGAGGAGGGGCGGATCACCCAGTTTGACACTCCGGAAAATATTCTGAAGAACCCGGCCAACGATTTTGTGCGCAACTTCATCGGTCCCAAGAGAATCTGGACTTCGCCGGAGTTTATCAAGACAAGGGATATTATGATTTCCGATCCGGTGTGCTGCCATCCGAAGATGCCGATTTTCAAGTGTATTGAGACCATGGGACGCAAAAAGGTAGATACGCTGATGATCACGGATCAGAAGGGAAGACTCTACGGCGTACTGTTTGCAGAGTCCCTCATCGGGGTTCATGAGATCAAACGTCCGGCGGAGGATTTCATGTACCGGGAATTCACCTCTGTCGGGCCGGACAGCTCCATTGTGGATCTGCTGACTCTGTTTGATGAGCACCACCTGTCCACCCTTCCGGTGGTAAACAGCCAGGGAATCATTGAGGGACTGATCACAAGAAGTACCCTGATCAACACCCTGAGCCGCCAGTTTATCGCTGATTCAGGAAAGGAGGAGTCATAATGAAGCTGTTTGCAGATTTGATTGAATATTTCAACTCATCCAGTCAGGAGATTCTCTCCCTTCTGGTGGAGCATATTGAGCTTACGGTGCTGGCTCTTGTGGCGGCCATCCTGATCGGCGTTCCCCTGGGAATCCTGATTGCCTATATACGGCCTGCCAGCAAGCCTGTTCTGGCCTTTGCCAACGTAGTGCAGGCAGTGCCCAGCATGGCTCTTCTGGGACTTGCCATCCCGGTGTTTGGAATCGGTATGAAGCCGGCCATCTTTCTGGTTGTCATCTATTCTCTGCTTCCGATTATCAAGAATACGTATGCAGGGCTTATGAATATCAGTGACCAGATGCTGGAGGCAGCAGAGGGAATCGGACTTACCAAGAGCCAGATCCTGTTTAAGGTAAGGCTTCCCATGGCCCTTCCTGTGATTATGACAGGTGTGAGAATCTCCGCTGTTTCCGCGGTAGGACTTATGACTCTGGCCGCCTATGTGGGCGGCGGCGGACTGGGCTATCTGGTATTCTCCGGAATCAGAACTGTCAGCAATGTGATGATCCTGGCGGGAGCTATTCCAGCCTGTATTCTGGCCCTTCTGGTGGACCGTGTATTCTCAGCCATAGAAACGATTGTGACGCCTGTGAGCCTTCTGGAGGGCAAGAATAAGGACGAGAAGAGGCGCCGCAAAAAGAGGGAGTGCGTGGTTATCGCAGTGGCTGTTGCCCTGCTTGTGGCTCTGTTTTCTGCAAGCCTTTTCCAGGGGAAAAAGACAGCCGATATCAGAATTGCCAGCATGGATTTCTCTGAAAATGAAATTTTTGCCTATATGCTCTCGGAGGCCATCGAGCGGGATCTGGGAATTGACGTGGAAACCATCCCGGATCTGGGAGCCGGCTCTGTCTGCCTGTCATCCATAGAGAGCGGGGAGATCGACGGATATGTGGATTACACGGGAACGCTTTATGTGAATATCCTGAAGAACCCGGCCAGCTCTGACGTGGAGCAGGTCTATACAGACTCTGTTAAGGGAATGAAGGAGCAGTACGGTTTGGATGTGCTCAATTCCCTGAATGTCAATAATACTTACACACTTTCTACGACCAAGGAAATTGCAGAGCAGTATGGACTAGAGACGATCAGCGATCTGAAAAAGATAGGCGGACCTGTCACGATCTGCTCGACTCTGGCATTTATGAACCGCGAGGACGGTCTCCTGGGAGTGGAGGACAGGTACGGAATTAATTTCAACAAGGTGGGAGTGGACGGCTCCGCCAGATACACAGCGCTTATGAGCGGAGAGGGGCAGGTCATCGACGCCTACTCCACAGACGGACTGCTGAAGAAATTTGACCTGGTAATCCTGGAGGATGATCAGGGAGTATTTCCGCCTTACTATGCAGTTCCCGTATTCCGTGAGGAGATCATGGAACAGTACCCGGAGATTGCAGATGTTACAGAGGCCCTGGCAGACGTGCTGTCCACCGATACCATGGCAGAGTTAAACTACCTGGTAGATGAAGAAGGACAGAAGGCAGAGGAGGTTGCCCACAACTTCCTTGTTGAGAACCTGCCGGAATATGCGAGAAAATAGTGGGAGGGAAAACAGGGAGAAGTTTTATTGTTCCAGCAAAGTCACAATAAAACTTCTCCCTGTTTTCTGCGCAAGGGGGATGGCAGCAGGAGAGCGGTGTTTCCGGGGAGAATGAAGTGAAATTTTTTACTGTCTTCTGTGGAAGGGATAAAAGGAGATGGAAGAAGGGAAGCGGCAGAAGAGAGGCCGCAAAACGGCAGGGAGTTTACGGAAATTTTATTTTGGGGAGGAATGACACAGGAGGGGAAATAGGGTATAATGACTGCGAAGCAGTCATTATACCTGCGCATGCCGGTTTCAGCATTTACTGCTGAAAACCGGGCGCTAAATTCCGCCGGAGGCTGCCATATCCGGAGGATATGGTATAATGTCCGCGGAGCGGGCATTATACCTGCGCTGAGCCGCTGGCGCCCGAAGAGAGCCAAAACACGATTATTAAATGGTTAAGGAGAAGTTTCAGTGAATTACTATTTGGCCCCCATGGAGGGGATTACAGGTTATGTCTACAGGAACGCTTATCACAGGCATTTCGGCCGAATCGGCAAATATTTTACTCCGTTTCTCTCACCCCATCTGAATAAAGCTATGACTTCCAGGGAAAGGAATGATGTGCTGCCGGAGCATAACAGGGGGATTCTGCTTGTGCCCCAGATTCTGACTAATGATGCGGAAGCGTTCTGCTCGGCTATGAGGGGACTCTGGGAGCTGGGATACAGGGAGGTGAATCTGAACCTGGGGTGCCCGTCCGGGACGGTGGCAGCCAAGGGGAAGGGCTCCGGATTTCTCGCTGCACAGCTGAGAGAACGGCTGGAGTGTTTTCTGGATGAGATTTTTGACTGTGCAGAGAACATGGGCATGAGGGTTTCGATTAAGACCAGGCTGGGAAAGGAGAGCTCGGAGGGGTTTGAGGAGCTTTTGGAGCTGTATCTCAGATTTCCATTAAGCGAGCTGATCATCCATCCCAGGGTGCAGACGGATTTTTATAAAAATACTCCCCACTGGGAGGCATTCCGTCTGGCTAAGGAGAGAGCCTGCGGGGTGAAGCTCTGCTACAACGGAGATATTTTTACGCCGGAGGAGCTTTCCCGGTTCCGGGCGGAATTTCCGGAGACGGAGTGCGTGATGCTTGGGAGGGGCGTGATTGCCAATCCGGGGCTTGCAGAATGGATGGAGACAGGGAAAAATCCTTTGGATGAGAAGCGTTTCAGGGATTTTCATGAGGATCTCCTGAATGGTTACCGGGAGGTGATGTCAGGAGACAGAAATACGCTGTTTAAGATGAAAGAGCTCTGGACGTATATGCTCACCCTGTTTCCGGACAGTGAAAAAGAGGCAAAGAAGATCCGAAAGGCGGGCAGCATGGAGGCCTATCTGGCGGCGGTGGAAGAGCTTCTCGGAAAGAGAATGCTGTGTCCGGAGAGAGGATTTCAGGGCTTTTAAGATACCTGGCAGGCCGCATGCAGCGAAGAAGGGAGGAAGAGCGGATGGATGAGAGATGGAAGGAATCCCGGGGAGAATTCTGCGAAGGAGAAGAAGGCAGGGAGGGGCCGGGAGCAGAGAGGGGGACTCCCCTTCAGGCCCTCAAATACTATTTTGGCTATGACTCGTTCCGGGAGGGCCAGCAGGAGCTGATAGACAGCATCCTGAGCGGAAGAGATACTTTTGGAATCATGCCCACCGGGTCCGGCAAATCTCTCTGCTATCAGATTCCCGCCCTTTTGATGGACGGAATTACCATTGTGGTTTCACCTCTTATCTCTCTTATGAAGGATCAGGTTACAGCTCTGAACCAGGCCGGCATCCATGCCGCCTATCTGAACAGCTCTCTCACACAGAATCAGTATTTCAAAGCATTGAAGCTGGCCGGGAATGGACAGTATAAGATCATCTATGTCGCACCGGAGCGGCTGCTGACGGAGAGCTTTCTGGACTTTGCGAAAAATGCTGAGATTTCCATGCTGGCAGTGGACGAGGCTCACTGTGTCTCCCAGTGGGGGCAGGATTTCAGGCCGGGGTATCTGAAAATACCGGAGTTTGTGAGCCGCCTGCCCAAAAGGCCCGTGATAGCTGCGTTTACGGCCACGGCCACCGATGAGGTGAAGGCAGACGTGATCGATCTGCTGCTGTTAGACCGTCCGTTTATGGCGGCTACGGGCTTTGACAGGCCCAACCTCTGGTTTTCGGTGGAGAAGGTTCAGGACAGGTTTGGCGCGGTGAAAAGCTATGTGGCAATGCATCCGAAGGACAGCGGGATTATCTACTGCCTGACGAGAAAGCAGGTGGAGGAGGTCTGCGGGAAGCTCCAGTGGGAGGGAGTCCCTGCCACCCGCTATCATGCGGGCCTGTCTGACGAGGAGCGCCGGAAGAATCAGGAGGATTTCATCTATGACCGGAAGCCAGTGATGGTTGCCACCAATGCATTCGGTATGGGAATTGACAAGTCCAATGTGCGGTATGTGCTCCACTACAGTATGCCGAAAAACATGGAGAGCTACTATCAGGAGGCAGGCAGGGCCGGGCGCGATGGGGAGCCGGCGGAGTGCATCCTGTATTACAGCGGTCAGGATGTTATCACAAATCAGCTCTTTATTGAAAAGGGCGGGGAGAATGAGGAGCTGGACGATATTGCCAGGGAAATTGTGAGGGAGAGAGATTTTGAGCGGCTCCGGAAAATGACCTTCTACTGTTTTACAAATGAATGCCTGAGAGGATATATGCTCAGGTATTTCGGGGAATATGGGGACAATTACTGCGGAAACTGCAGGAACTGTATGACGAACTTTGAAACGGTTGACATAACAGAACAGGCCGGAGCTTTTCTGGGCTGTGTGAAGGCGTGCCGCCAGAGGTACGGAATCCAGGTGATTCTCAATACCGTCCACGGAGGCAGTACGGCGAAGGTCAGGCAGTACCGGATGGAGGAGAATCCGTTTTTCGGGGCGTGCAGAGGTATGGCTCTCCACAGGCTCCGGGATATCTTCAATCACCTCCTGCTGGAGGGATACCTTCGTCTGACGGATGACTCCTACATGATTGTCAAACTGACAGAGAAGGGAGAGGAGTTTCTGGGGGAGTGGGAGAAGAGGAGAGCGTGCGGGAAGGGGAAAGAGAAAGACTGCCATAAAGAGAACGACGGTCTTCGTATGGTGATGAAGCTGGCAAGGGAGGAAACAGGAGAGAGGACAGGCGGAAACTCAGAACGCCGCAGAAAGGGGCGGGGAGAAAGGCAGCGGGAAAAAGTGATTGCTGCCGGACTTAAAAAGGAGGACGAGCCGCTGTTTGAGGAGCTTCGAAGCCTCCGGATGGAGATTGCAAGGCAGGAACAGGTTCCGCCCTACATTATCTTTTCAGATAAGACCCTGGTGGCCATGTGCGCGGTAAAGCCGGCCACCAGGGAGGAGATGCTCTGTGTCACGGGAGTCGGAGAGGTTAAGCTGGAGAAGTACGGGGAGCGGTTTCTTCGGATATTTCGCGGTCAGCAGAGCGGACCCGGCCAATGATCAGGCACACCAGAACGGTCATCAGCTCTGCAAAGGGAGGCGTCAGCCATACGCCGTTTATGCCCAGAAACTGAGGCAGAAGGAAAATACCCGTGGAGATAAAGACAATCCCGCGGCTGGCTGAGATGATCACGGAGGCGAGGGCATCTCCCATGGAGGTATAGTAGCCGGACTGCACAATGTTGAAGCCGTTCATCAGGAAGCAAAAGCTGTAGAGGGCGGCTCCCTGTACCGCCATGGCTGTGACGAACTCGTTGTCAGATACGAAAATTCCCACCATCTGCCGGCTGAACAGATGGAGAACGGTGAAGATCAAAAGACCGATGCAGAAATTGATCATCAGGGCTGCCCTCAGAGTTTTTTTCACGCGCAGGAGGAGCTTCGCCCCGTAGTTGTAGCTGACAAGGGTGCTGATTCCGTCGGAGACTCCGAACATGACGAGCACTACAAAATTTCCGGCATAGTTGATGACTGTAAATGCGGCCACTCCGCTTTCCCCGGCAAAGCCCATGAAAGCTGTGTTGAACAGGTACATGGTCAGGGCGGCGGAAATGCTTGTGATCCCCTCAGAGGAACCGTTAAAGGCAGAGCTTCTCAGAATATCCCAGTGAAAGGTGCCTTCAAACAGGTTCACGATGGATTTTCTGCTCAGGAAGGGGCGCACTACTACGAGAAGGCCGGACAGGTAGGAAAGGCCTGTGGCCGCCGCCGCGCCTACTACGCCCAGTCCCAGAACCTTGACAGCAAGGTAGTCCATGATCACGTTGCAGCTTACGCAGCAGAGCGTGGCAATCAGGTACAGGTGAGGCTTTTCAAGAAGCCTTGCTGTGAATCCGAAATGCATCATGAAGCAGATGGCAGGGATAAAAACTGCCACTGTCCTGATATAGAGTGCTGTCTCATCCAGGAGCACTTCATTGGCCCCCAGGAGGAGAGCCAGGGGACGGGAGAGGAAAAGTCCCGCTGCCATGAGTATCAGAGCGCATGCCGCAAGGGACACGACAGCCGTCCGGAAGATGTCCTTGGCCTTCTGCGGGTTCGTGTTTTCTCCCAGCGTCCGTCCCAGATAGCTGAAGGTTCCGATGCAGATAACCATGGTGCAGCCTGTGATAATCTGCATGTAGGGCCCTGCAATATTGACGCTTGCCATGGCATTGACCCCTGCAAAGCGGCCGAGAAAAATTCCGTCTATCATGCTCTGTGTTCCTGAGATGACCATGGAGATGACCGCAGGAAGAACAAAGAGCAGAAACAGGCGGGGCAGGCGCTCTGTCAGCAGAGTATTATTATGTGAACGATTATCTGAGTTGTTATTTAAGCCATTATTTAAGCTTCTGCTGCCTGAAGTATTTTCTTTCAAATCATTATCCCCCTTAAGTGCTGTATTGGCAGGGCACAGCCAGAAGATCCCTCTGTCAGCCCTGCCTGAACAATATAAACCTTTGTGTTACACAAAAGTCAAGAGAAAAAAGAAAGATCTGCAGCCTGGATTTAGGCTTCCTGGCCGCAGACCTTTGTCAGATGCAGGGGACAAGGGGAAGCTGAACCTCGTACAGCACCTGATCCCTGCACCCTGTGACGGACAAATCGATTTGGGAAATAAAAATGATTTCCCCCTCTGTGCTGTATCCCTGGCTCTGATAGGAACGGCTCAGCCGTTTAACCTCTGAGAGATCGCCTGTCTCCGGCTGATAGAGGAGGGCAGAGGCGTAAAGGCCCCCTGGAATCCGGCGCACTTCTACCGCCTCGGCGCCGGAGAGATGGGCCGGTTCGTCTGTAAAGAGGAGAAGGGAAGAGCGTTTTTCTCCCGTTTTCAGCACAGAGGCGGGCATCAGAAGACCATAGCGGTTGGCGGCAAAAATAGGAGCCACCTCATTCAGATGTTCTTCCAGATCGGCAAAGCCGTAGCCTATGTCTACATCACTGTCCAGGGGAGTTTTCCAGACCAGGGCCTTCCGTTCCGGAAGGGTCACAAGGCGCGGCGGATCCGAGGCTCTGCGGGACAGAATATCCTCCAGGTGTGAGATCTTAGAGGAAACAGCTGTCTCCAGCTGACGCAGCTTTTGAATTTCTGCCTGCAGGACAAGCTTTCTCTCTGTTAAAAGATCCAGAGCAGAATGGGGATTTCGGTCTTCAAAGAAGTTTCGGATCTCAGAGAGACTCATGCCCATCTGGCGCAGCTCCAGAATGGTGGAAAGCTGTTCATACTGCAGAATCGAGTAATAGCGGTACCCCGTTGAGGAGTCGATAAATGCCGGCTTCAAAAGCCCGATCCTGTCATAATGGCGCAGGGTTTCGGCGGTGATGCCCCGCAGGGAAGCAAATTCGCTGATGGTGAGTATTTCTTTTCGCATGGCAGTTTTCTCCGTTTCTGATCTGACCGGGACGGACGGGTCAGATGCTTTCTGCAAGGTTTTGCTTTTCTGGCTCAGGATATACCTCAGGTTATACGTTTCTTTGGACAGTTTATCACGAAAATGCCGGATTGTGGAGAGAAAAACGAAATGTGGGCATCAGGAAATTTCCATGGTTCCGAATACGAAAAGTCAGGACATCAGGAAAACTGACTCTGAATAAGTCCGGTCTGAAAATTTTGGGCATAAAAAATAGGAAATGGGGAGGAAACCGTGTATAATACGCTGTATAAGAGCTTTCCAATACTTCTGCAGTAAAAGGCAGAAAAAGCAGGGCAGAGAAAGCAGGGCAGAAAAATCGTGTCCCGGGACAGGCCGGGTAAACAGAGACGGATACAGGAGGAAAGAAGTTTGAAACAGAGAGATATGGAACAGATATCCATGTTTGACAATGCGCCGGTCTACAGCCCTCTGGCCAGCCGGATGCGGCCGGAGAGCCTGGAGGAGTTTTTCGGGCAGTCCCATCTCCTCGGAGAGGGGATGCTGCTTCGCAACCTGATTGAGCGGGATCAGGTTTCATCCATGATTTTCTGGGGGCCTCCCGGAGTGGGGAAGACAACGCTGGCCGGCATCATTGCCAACAGGACAAATGCCGGCTTTATCAATTTCAGCGCCGTCACCAGCGGGATTAAGGAAATCAGGGAGGTAATGGCGAAGGCGGAGGAAGCCAGGCACAGGGGGATGAAGACTGTGGTATTTGTGGACGAGATACACCGCTTCAACAAGGCCCAGCAGGATGCCTTTCTGCCCTATGTGGAGAGGGGAAGCATCATTCTCATTGGCGCGACTACGGAAAATCCTTCCTTTGAGATAAACAGCGCTCTTTTGTCCAGATGCCGTGTTTTTGTCCTGAAGGAGCTGAGCAGGGAGGAGCTGACGGCCCTTCTTAAGCATGCCCTGACCAGCAGCAGGGGATACGGCTACCTCAAGGTGGAGATAGAAGAGGAGCTGCTTGATATGATTGCCCGGTTTGCCGGCGGAGATGCGAGGACAGCCTTAAATGTGCTGGAGATGGCTGTCACCAACGGGGAAATTCATGGGGACCGCACAGTTGTGAGCCGGGAGGTGATAAAGCAGTGCATCGGAAAGAAGAGCCTTCTCTATGACAAGAAGGGGGAGGAGCATTATAACCTGATTTCCGCCCTCCACAAATCCATGAGAAATTCCGATCCGGATGCCGCCGTATACTGGCTGGAACGGATGCTGGAAGCAGGGGAGGATCCCCTGTATGTGGCAAGGCGGCTGATCCGGTTTGCAAGCGAGGATATTGGGATGGCAGACAGCAGGGCCCTTTCACTGGCTGTGGCTGCCTATCAGGCCTGCCACTTTCTGGGAATGCCGGAGTGCGACGTAAATCTTGTCCACACGGTAATCTATCTCTCCATGGCGCCCAAGTCCAATTCTTCCTACAGGGCCTGTGAGGCGGCAAAAAAGGACGTGCGGGAGCTGGAGGATGAGCCGGTGCCTCTGGTGATACGAAACGCCCCCACAAAGCTTATGGCAGAGCTCCACTACGGGGAGGGCTACCAGTATGCCCACAGCACGGCAGAGAAGATGACGAGAATGCAGTGCCTTCCGGACTCCCTGAAGGACAGGATCTACTATGAGCCTACGAACCAGGGGGAGGAAATGGTGACGGGAGAGAGACTTGACGCCATCAGGAGATGGAAGAAGGGCGAAACAGAGGGCGGGAAAGCACAAGAGCGGGAGCAGAAGGCAGGGGCAGAAGAGCAGACAGAGGAGTTTCCATGCTGAAGCCGGAAGAATCTGTTGTAAAAACAGAAAAACCCGTCAGGAAACAGAAAAGGAGAACGCATATGAGTATAGATACAGAGAACAGAAGAGAGGAAGGAAAAGGGACAGAGCCGGTACATAAAAGGCGTGTCCGCTATAAGGGAACCCATCCCAGAAGTTACAAAGAAAAGTACAAGGAGCTGAATCCGGAAAAGTACCGGGATACGGTGGAGAAGGTGATTCAGAAGGGAGGGACGCCTGCGGGAATGCATATTTCCATCTGTGTGAAGGAGATTCTGGACTTTTTTGATATCAGGCCGGGACAGGTGGGGCTGGATGCCACCCTGGGATATGGCGGACACACAAGGGAAATGCTGAAAAAGCTGCAGGGACAGGGGCATATTTACGGCCTGGACGTGGACCCCATCGAGTCGGAAAAGACGAAAAAAAGACTGGCGGACGCCGGCTTTGGGCCGGATATTCTGACGGTGAAGCTCATGAATTTTGCCGACATTGACAAGGTAGCTGAGGAGGCAGGGCCATTTGATTTTATTCTGGCAGATCTGGGAGTTTCCTCCATGCAGATTGACAATCCGGAACGAGGCTTTACCTACAAGTATGAAGGCCCCCTGGATCTGAGAATGGATCCCACCAGAGGGGAGACGGCGGCTGAGAGGCTGAAAGGGATGGACAGGGAGGAATTTTGCGGGATGCTGATGGAAAATTCAGACGAACCCTATGCAGAGGAAATCTCCCATACGGTATTCAGCCGGCTGAAACGGGGAGGAAGGATCGATACCACCACACAGCTTCGGGAGGCAGTGGAGGAGGCGCTTTCCTTTCTGCCGGAAAAGGAGAGAAAGGAGGCAGTGAAGAAGTCCTGCGCCAGAACCTTCCAGGCCCTCCGTATCGATGTAAACAGTGAGTTTGAGGTGCTGTATGCCTTTCTGGAGAAGCTGCCGTCTGCTCTCAAATCAGGAGGAAAGGCTGCTATTCTGACCTTCCATTCCGGTGAGGACAGGCTTGTAAAAAAATCCTTCAGAGAATATAAGAGAGCCGGCCTGTACAGCGAGATCGCGCAGGAGGTGATCCGGCCGTCGGCAGAGGAGTGCGCCAGAAACAGCCGGGCCAAGTCCACGAAAATGAGGTGGGCGGTGAAGGCATAGGCTAAGAAGAACACCGAAATCAGACATAATCTGCCTGTCCCCTCATATATATGGAGTGAGGTGCAGGAGCCCTTTACGATTAAAAGAGAAGGACAGACTGTCAGCAAAAGGAGAAGGGCCAAAGGAGCAGAAAAGCGGCTGTTCCCAAATGGCCCATCACAGAAGAGCCAGAAAGGGGAGCACAGCATGACAGGACAGGCAGAAGAAAATCTTCTTCAGATTTTTTCCAGAGGTCTCAGGGATATTCTGGGGCCTGCGGTGAAACAGTGCACGGAGCTTCAGGAAATCCGGCTCAGAAGCGGGCGTCCCCTCCTCGTCAGGGCAGGGGGAAGGGAGTATGCAGTGGGAGAAGGGGGAGAGCTGCTCTCTGCTGTCTCAGAAACGGGCCCGGAAAGGGGAGGGACTGGCCGGGCTCTCGTGGTATCTCAGAGAGAGATAGAGGAGACCCTTGAATGTGCGGCCAGATACTCTCTCTATGCCTTTGAGGATGAGCTCAGACAGGGATTTCTGACTGTGGCAGGCGGACACCGGATCGGGGTGGCGGGAAGAGCTGTCACTGACGGCAGCAGGGTGAAGGCCATTAAGCCGGTCACCTGCCTGAATGTCCGGGTGGCCCGCCAGATCAGAGGATGTTCTGATTCCGTGCTCCCTTATCTCATAGACAGAGACAGGGGCGAGCTGTATCCGGTGCTCATCCTCTCCCCGCCCTGCTGCGGGAAAACCACCCTTCTTCGCGATCTTGTGAGGAAAATTTCTGACGGCTGTGGATATATGGAGGGGAAAACCGTGGGGATTGTGGACGAGCGGTCGGAAATTGCAGCCTGCTTTCAGGGAATTGCCCAGAATGATGTGGGGATGAGAAGCGATGTGCTGGACGGCTGTCCAAAGGCTCAGGGAATGATGATGCTGATCCGCTCCATGGCACCTCAGGTGCTGGCGGTGGACGAGATTGGAGGAAGGGAGGATCTGGAGGCGCTGCGTTATGCGGCAGGCTGCGGGTGCAGCCTGATTGCCACTGCCCACGGAACCTCCTATCAGGATGTGGAGGCAAAGCCGGCCTTCCGGGAGCTGTTTCGGGACAGACTGTTTGAGCGGATTCTGGTTCTGAGCGGCAGAAGGGGGCCGGGAACGGTGGAACAGATTCTCGACGGGAGGGGGAGAGATGTCTGCTTTAATAAAACTGGTGGGGACAGTCCTTGTGATCACCTCCTGCAGTGCAATGGGGGCAGGGATGGCGGCGCGTCTGTCGGAGCGGCTGGCCCTGTTAAAGCGCATTCGCGTGCTGGTGATCCACCTGAAGGGGGAAATCCTGTATGCCAATGTGCCGCTGGCGGAAGGATTTGACAGAACGGGAAAGCGGGCAGGGAGACCAGAGGGGGAGCTTTTTAGGCGGGTGTCAGAGCGCCTGATGCAGGGCAGCGGGGAGAGCTTTTTTGACATCTGGAAGGAGGAGGCCCATAAATTTCTGGAGACCAGCCCTCTGACAGAGCGGGAGGGAGAGCAGCTCATCTCCTTTGGGGAGCATCTGGGCTATCTGGACAGGGAAATGCAGGAGAGGACGATCCTTTTGTATCTGGAAGAGCTGGAAGAAGAGATTGAGGGGATTTCCAGGGAGATTGCCCAGAAACGGAGGCTGTATACCAGCGCAGGAGTCATGGCCGGTCTGTTCCTGGCAGTCATTCTGGTGTAGAAGACTGGGGGGACAAAGACCGGCAGGAGGGACAGGAGAGCGGAGCAGGCTCGGAAAGAAAACCAGGGGAAAAACGCTGAACGGAACAGACAGCCGCGGAAAGGGAAGCAGAAGGGGCAGTTTAGCTGAAAAGAACAGTGCGGATGACAGAAAAGCTGTGATTGTGGAAAGGAGAAAAAATGGGAGTCAGCCTGATATTTCGGATTGCGGCAGTGGGGATTCTGGTGTCTGTTATCTGCCAGGTGTTAAAGCACAGCGGAAGGGAGGAGCAGGCGTTTCTGACCAGCCTTGCAGGGCTGGTGCTGGTGCTGTTCTGGATGGTTCCGTATATCTACGAGCTGTTTGAGACGATGAAGGAGCTGTTTGCTCTGTGAGAGAAAAGCAGATGGATGTCTTCAAAGAGAAGGAAAAAGAAGAAAATAAAGGAAAATAAAGGGAAATAAAGGGAAATAAAAGGAAGTTAAAGGAAATAAGAGAAACCGAAAGGAAACAAAAAGAAACAGATAAAGGAAGCAAGGGACATAGTCCAAAACGGACAGGGAGGAACTATGACAGGCAGAGAGCTTAGAGAGCGGGGATTTTTGTATTTTGAAGCCATACGCGAGGGCCTCGATTCTTATGAAAATGAGATCGTCGCAATGGATGGCAGGGAGGCTTTTGAGCATTTTTTAGGACTGAAGGAAAAGTACGGGGAGGACAACAGTTTTCTCGACTTTTATCTGTTCAGTCTGAGTCCTAAGGAGAGAGAAAGGGCAGAAAAGGAGCTTACAGGCCAGGAGATCCGGGAACTGAAGCGGATAGAGCAGAGGGCCGGAGAAAAAAACGGCGTCATTTTTCCCATGGAGGAAGGGCTGCTTCAGGCGGCCGTAAGGCTTAACGAGACAGAGATGCTGTTTTCCACCATGTATTTCAGGGGAACCGATGAAAACGGCAGGGAGAGAGCGGAAACCTGGTGGGGAAATTATGGAAAGCAGTATGTGCGGTTCTGGAAGTGAGAGGAGGACGAAGAGTCAGAGTGCTGAAGAGTCAGGGCAATGAAGAGGCAGAGCGATGAAGAGGCAGGGCGAAGAGTCAGGGCTCAGAAGTCAGAACAGAGAGGTGATGCCAAGAGGCAGAGGGAACCTTCTGAGCCGCCTGAAAGGCCATCCGATGAGGCCGGGTCCCACCGGATGTGTGGCCTTTTGGGGCTTTTTACCGGCCTCAGTGCTCCAGCATGTTTTCGATAAAAATTCCATATCCCTTGGTGGAGTCCTGAATAAAAACGTGAGTAACGGCCCCGATCAGCTTCCCGTCCTGGATGATAGGGCTGCCGCTCATTCCCTGGACGATTCCGCCGGTGAGGCTTAAAAGCTCTGGATCCGTCACCTTGATGACCAGGCTTTTATTTTTGTGGGCAGTGGAATAATCGACTTTCTGTATCTCGATGGCGTAGTCGCGGGGGTCACCGGAAATGCAGCTTCTGATGAAGGCGGGCCCTTTTTTGACATCCTGGCGGTAGCCAATGGGGATGGGCTCCCGTCCGGGACCTTCCCCCAGCATTTTGTCTATTTCCTTCCACATCCGGCTGTCAATGGTACCGAAAATGCCCTGCTCGGTGTTGGCCTCAATGGTTCCGAGCTTCGACTGACCGCCGTAATAGATCACGCCGGAGAGGACGCCCGGCTTTCCCATGGAACCCTTTTCAATTCCCATAATCTCCGTGTCGTACAGCTCGCCGCCGCTGGTGCTCACCAGAAGTCCCGTGTCGCTGTCGCTGATCCCATGACCCAGGGCGCCGTATTCGCCGGACTGGGTAACATACGTCATGGTGCCGATGCCCTGGGTGTCATCGCGGATCCAGATGCCCAGCTTGTAATCACCGTTCTTTGTCTCCACAGGAGTCATCGTGACCTCCATTGTCTGATTATCCCGCCGCACATCCAGCTTGATGGGCGAGCCCTTCGCATTTGCGACGGCTTCAATCATGTCGTCCTTGTCGTCGGCAGGCTCTCCGTTGATGGCTTCAATGTAGTCTCCTGATTTCAGGACACCTTCAGCCGGATCAATGGTTGAGCCATCCTTCGTCTCTACCTGTCCGGTTCCGATCACCATGAGGCCGTCGGATTTCATGTAAATGCCTACCGGCATGCCGCAGGGGATGGCGTATTTCGTGTCTGAGACATCCACTTCAATATTTTTAAAATCAATAATGCCAAACAGCTTTAAATTCAGATGATACGTTCCCTCATTGGAAGAATACAGGGAAAAGGGCTTATTAATCTGAAGATGAATCTGATCAGAGGGGATGTTGGAGCCATTTCCCACAACTACCTCCTCACTCTCGCTTTCCAGCGTGACCTTCACCGGAAGGGGAAAATGGAAGCTCTCCGTTTCATCCACCACCAGGTTCAGCTTATCGGGGATTGCCCTGTTCATGTAAAACCAGGTAAAGACCAGTGAACAAACGAGGCTGATCCAGAAAACGCCTGTCAGCAGGCGGCGAAGTTTTTCTTTTCTAGTCACATCGCTTTCCTCCTTATCACATTTCTTGCCGCAAGTTCTGGAAAACCGCAAAACCCGGTTTTCCGCCAGTCCGCAGAGCGGATGCTTGACTCTTTGTAGTATGTGATGAAACAAAGGAATGCACGCTGTAAATTGCAGGGAGCAGGTGAAAAAGCTGCTGCCCGGAAAGCGGCAGACTGTGCTGTTTAGCGGATGTAAAATGGACAGTTCCATTTTAGGTATTTCCAGAGCGGTTCTGTTTTATTCATAAAAAATATTTTTACAGATCGTTTACGGGAAATCGCTGCCCTATAAACGGAGGAAAACGGCTGAGCTGCCGGAAGATATCAGATAGAAAAAGTGAAGATTTTTTCGAAATTAGCAGATAACCATAAAAAATACCATAAAATAGGAAAAATCAATCTGGAATTTGTGCAAAATTGTCTTGACAGAAGTGTTATAATACAGATGTAACAAAGAAAGAGAGATACTTAACCGAACCTATTTCCAACAGACGAAATTTGAAGGCAGCTAAGCATCCCAGGCAGTCAGTTTGATGGAGGAAAAGATAAATGAATACTTTAAAAGCTGAGAAGAGAAGCATGGATGTGAAGGCCAAGAGGCTTAGACGGGAAGGATTTGTTACCGGAAACGTATTTGGAAAAGAGATTAAAGGCTCCATACCGATTAAAATTGTAAAGGCTGATGCGGAGCGTCTTCTCAAGACAAGCGGACGCGGCAGCCAGATTATGCTGAACGTGGACGGTCAGGACATGGATGTTCTGATCAAGGAAGTTGACTACAATTCCATGAAAGGACAGGTTGAGGAGATCGATTTTCAGGCCCTTGTAAGCGGCGAGAAGGTTCACTCCGTGGCAGAGATTCATCTGCTGAACCACGAGAAGGTTACGACAGGAGTGCTCCAGCAGGTGCTTCATGAGGTTTCCTACAGGGCTCTGCCGTCTGCTCTGGTAGAAAAGATCGAGCTGGATGTGGGAGATATGAGAGTGGGAGATTCCATCAAGGTAAGGGATCTGGCCATCGCCTCCGACAAGGATGTAGATCTGCAGACAGATTTGGACGCTGTGGTTGTGACGGTGTATGCGGTTCACAATACGGAAGCTGAGGAAGAGACTGCGGAGGGAGAGAAGTAGACGAACCTAAATAAAAGACGTTAAAATCACAAATTACTTAACTTTCATTAAGCAAACAGCAGTATTGCTGCAGAAACTGACAGTAATTCAGGTTAGAAAGGACGGGTTCTTTTTCCATGAGCCCCAGGAGTTCCGGTTCAGTTTCTGCAGCATTTTTTGTTTCTGCACACAGGCTGCTTTTCGGAAAATTTCACCCCATTTAAAGATACTTCAAAGTTTTCTGAGTATATGATATACTTGCTGTATCATCGGGGAGAGAAAAGGACTGGGAGGTGAACTGATGGCGGTGCCAAAATATTTTGAGATGTACCATTCGTTTTTAATGGCCCTGTCAGACAGGAAGGTACATACCCTTAAGGATATTAAGGAGCAGGTGATCCGGGATTTTGAACTGACAGAAGAGGAGATGGCCCAGATGCTGCCCAGCGGCAGACAGCCGGTGTGGCTTAACCGGCTGGGATGGTGCAGGACGTATCTGAAAAAAGCAGAGCTGATAGAAAGCCCCAAGCGGGCAGAATTCCGGATTACAGAAGAAGGAGAACGGCTTTTTAAGTCGGGAGAGGTCATTGACGATTCTGTACTGGAAAGGTATCCCTCCTTTCAGGAGTTTAAAAGGAGAGAGGGGGAACCTGCGCCTTCCCATCCTCCTGCCCTGACAGGGAAGAAAAAAGAGGCCAAGAGGGAGGATGCCGTCTCAGAGACCCCCCAGGAGATACTGGAGAGGGCTCACGCAGAGATCAACAGCAAGCTGGCAGATGAACTGCTTTCGGCAGTCTGTGAACAGACGCCTGAATTTTTTGAGAAAATGGTGGTCAGGCTTCTGAAGGCTCTGGGATACGGGGAGCCTGCGGCAGGAACCATGACCCAGTCAAGCCGCGACGAGGGGATAGACGGCATTATCTATGAGGATAAACTGGGATTTAATCTGATTTATATTCAGGCGAAAAAGTGGGCCCCCGACACAACGGTGGGAAGACCGGAGATTCAGAAATTTGTAGGAGCATTAGCCGGTCAGGGCGCCACAAAGGGGCTGTTTATCACAACGGCCCAGTTTTCAAAAGATGCCGCGGCTTACGCCAAAAAGCAGCATACGACAAAGGTGATTCTGGTCGACGGCAGGAGGCTGACAGAGCTGATGATTGAGTACGATTTCGGCGTCACCACAGAGTATGTGTATAAAATAAAAAAGATGGATACGGATTTCTTCGGAGACGAGGGAATATAGGAACACAGGGTACGGTAACAAACAAGTCCCATCCTTCATAAAGTAATATGGACCTATTAATTTTGAAGGAGAATTTATCATGAATAACGATATTTTAAAAACAGAGACTGAGAACCAGACCTGCCCTGCTACGGGCTACCAGAGCGCATCCATCTGCGTTCCTGTGACTATTACTCCCTACGCAGAAGCAGGAGTGACGTACACCAAATGCTGCGGCGAGCCCGTTGTAACTCCGGGAAAGACCTCCTGCAGCGGACAGAAAAACGGAACCTGCTCTTTCACTATCACCCAGGACATCTGCGTAGCTGTGCCTGTATCTTTCGGTGCTGCAGCGGCTGTGGGCGATACCTATGTATCCGTGGGCGGCGCATCCTCCAGGGATATCTGCACAGACTGCGGAAAAGAAGAATCGGAAGATATGGATTTTTAAGAGGCAGAGGAGAAGCGGCAATGCTCCTTTAGAGGTGCACTGCCGCTTCTCCCGCTGCACCCTTCCAGACATGAGAAAGGCTGCGCGCCATGTATCGCCAAAAATCTGAAGCTGCGGAAAATCCCGAACTGCTTTTTACAGCGGGAAGAAAACAGCGAATCCAGAGAGGAAAAAATGTGTTAAATCGATCCATATGTGCAGACTGCCAGCGGATTCCACAATCAAGTGGAATCCGTATTTTTATATAACAGGAAACTGAATTCCCTGTTATATAAAAAAGCTCCGCGAGGATCGCACTGCGGCGGAAAGGAAAGTCAGCCCTGATGATGTTCGACCGTCATGCAAATCTAAAGTACAAGTTCGGCAACAGACATACCTGACAGACACGTGTCTGACAGTTCAGGATAAAAATTATCCCGCTGTGAGCCGTGTTGCCCCTTGTACGCTGATGCTGCTGTATGTTATGATAAAAATCAATAGGATACGCACTACTTTTTTAGAGGAGATACAGTACATACATGTCTTTTTTTGAAACATTGAACGAGAAATTTTTTAATCCTTTTTGCTGCAGGAATCGGGCGCTCTATTTTGAATGTATCAGCCAGCTGATCGAAAAATCAAAGGAAATCTCTGTTTTGTACGAAGCGGACGCCAGAAACACACTGATTCTGTATCTTCAAAATTGCACATACTCCATAGAAACGGAAAATATTGGAGAAGAGATTGCTGGCGGGAAAACTCCTCAGGAGAACGCCTCCACAATTCTCAGGTATTTTCGTGTATGCGGATGGATTGCTCCGCAGGAAATCGGACGCAGCGGGGACAATATCGCGTCCGTATCGGCATACTGCCGTAAGCTGATTGACGCAATCCATAAGATTTTTGATGGGGACGCCAATGGCGCGATTACGAATCATATTTTTTCCATGTATGAAATCCTGAAATTTTCCTTCAGCAAAGACAATGCCCGGTCGATACGTCCGTATCAGAACATCCTGATTCCACTGGTAGAAAATGAATGTGACTTGAAAAATGAGCTTCTGATTCTGAAAGACAGTATCCGTGAAATTATGCGTGCAGTTATGAAGATGGCAGACGCCAACAGTTTCGGTCAGTTTTTGATGAAGGATGAACTCCTGAACCGTTTTTTCAATGATTATTTTTTCATTAAGAAAAGTGGTCTGATTCCTTCTTACATTTCGGACATTGACCGGATGCTGAGAAAACTGCGCCACTCGGAGCTTTATGACCGAATGATCCAGGAGTATAGAAAAATAGAAAACACAGACGAGATTCAGGCAAAGGAGAAGATTGACCGGCTGTTTAACGAGCTGGACAGCTTCATTAACCTGGAATATGAGCAGGAGATGTCTTACATTGACCGGAAAATCAATAACTACTACAATCTGTATTCTACCCGGATGATGATGGTACTGAGTGAAAATACCAATCTGGAGCATGAACTGAACCGGATACTTCTGTTTTTGAAAAATTTGAACGAAGAGAACCGGGCGGAAGCACTCTCAAAGCTTTCAGAAACGCACCGTCTTATGAGCATGGGATATATCGGAAGAAAGTCTTTTGAACGGCGGAAAAAGCGAAATCCCAATCAAAAAAATGCGGGCTTAGTCTGTGAGGAATTGTCGGAAGAAGAGAAACAGCGGCTGACGGACGAACTTCTGACGGAGACGCCCGATCGGTACAGTATGGACAACGTGGAGAAACATTTCGATGAGATCATGAGAGGCAGAGATCAGATTTCTGTGGAAGAATGCGGAGTACATACCAGGGACGATGCGACGATGATCGCGGCAAGTATGATTTATTCGGGGACGTCAGGGTTTCCTTATGAAGTGGAATTCAGGAAGGGCATGGTGGAGACCGAGGCCGCCAGAATCAGCAATATCAGCATAAAGAGGAAGAAAACATGAGCGATATCAGTTTGCGGATAACGATAAAAGAGGAAAGCGGACATTTGTTCAAACGCTGCATACGAAAACTGCTGGAGTCCACTTTCATACTGCGGGATAAGGATGAAAAACTGTATCAGTTTGCCTCCAGAGAATCCAATCGACAGGATATTTCCGAGTACCTGCGAATGATTGGTTTTGATATGATCGTGGAGGAGAAGACGGGAGTGTGCATGCTGGCTGCCAGCGAAGAGGATGCGGATACAGTAGGCTTGAAACGGGCCAATGTGGTGACGTTTTCGACGCTGCAGTATCATCTGCTGCTGGTGCTCTGGAAAGTATATCTGGAAAATCTCGGTTACAGCGAAGGAAATTTTGTGACGAGAGGGGATCTGATTGACAAGATCAAGTCCTATGATGTTCAGCTGACGCGCACGGAATTTAGCGCAGCGCTTCGCCTGTTTAAAAAATACAGCCTGCTCAATTTCAACGATGATGAGGAAGGCGAGGACATGAAAATTCAGCTCTATCCATCGCTGCAATTTGGCTGGGATCTCCCACAGTTTCAGACTGTGGCGCGGGAATATTTAAAAGAAGAACCGGAAGAAGAAGGCCCAGAAGAAGAAATAGTTCCGGATGAATTTGAGGAGGAAGAGGAATGATCCTGCTAAAAAAAGTGCGGCTGATCAACTGGTATGGATTTTCCAATGTGACGGCTCCCATCGGTTTTTTTACGCTGATTGCAGGGAAGAACGGCAACGGAAAATCCGTCATGCTGGATGCAATTAAATATGCCGCTTACGGAGATACGGTATTTAACAAGTCGTCGGAGAGTAAAGGAAGCCGTACGCTGTCCTCCTATACGAGAGGTCTTCTGGATGCCACAGCCGGGACGTACATGCGCCCGGCGGACCAGGTGCCAAACGTGTACAGCCACATTGTGCTGGAGTATTTTGACGATGTGGAGGATAAATCTTTTTTGCTGGGGACGGTAATTGAGACCAGCGCGTCCAATAATTGCCAGACGTATCGTTACGTGATGGACCGGATGGTCATGGAGCAGGTGGAACATACTTATGAAGAAAACGGCGTCACGATGCCCTGCAGCGCGTCGTTCCTTCAAAAAAGATACAGACTGACGCTGATGAACCGGGAGCAGGGATTGCCGAAATTTTTGCAGATGACGGGACTGAAGCTGAATCTGGGACAGCTTCCCGTCTATCTGCGCAAGCTTCGGGGAATCATGTCATACGATCCGAACGCCAGGATTGACCGGTTTATCCGGGAGAGCGTCCTGGAAGAACGGAACGTGGATTTCGGGAAACTGATCCAGGCGAAGGAGAACATTGAGCGGCTGAACGAGAATTTTGAGATTATCCAGCAGGAGATTAACGAGCTGGATGGGATTCTTGGGGAGTACGATGCATGGGAGAGCGAGAAAAACCGTCTGCTGGCTGATGATATCCGCATCATCTATAAAAAGAGGAAAGATTTGAACCGGGAGATTGAGCGCCAGACAGCTGAGCAGGAATTGGCACAGAGAAGAAAGGAAGATCTGGAGAGGGAACTGGAGATTCTGGATGGAAGAAAAAAAGAGATTGACGCTCAGCTGGTGCAGGCCAGAGTCAGTTTGGAGCAGCTGGACAGTACCCGGATGATCGCAGAAGAAAGACGAAAATTAGAGGGACTGGAGGCTGAGAAGAGGACGCTGATGACTCTGTGCAGAAAGCTGGAGCATTTTCAGGCCGTGGTCAGCGAACTGATGAATCAGTTTTTTGAAAAGGAAAAACGGATGGAGGATCAGAACGTGCTGGCGTCCCTCTGCGGGCGCGGGCACACGGCTGCGGAAAAGGCGGCGGCAGTATCCAGGTTCAAACAGAAAATAAACGAGTGTTACGACGGACTGGTGATGAGAGCGGCAGATACCGAGAGGGAGCTGGCAGAACTGAACCGGAGTCTGGACGTGCAGCACCGGATCATAGAGGACTGTAAAAAACATCGCAATACGTTTGCTCAGATTCCAGAGTATGTGGGGCTGCGTGATGAGATCAACCGTGAATTTGAAAAGAGAAACATCCGGTCGAAAGCGCAGTTTGCCTGTGAATACGTGATTGGACTCACAGATGAAAAATGGCGGGACGCCATCGAGGCATTTTTGGGACCGCGCCGGTATACGATCCTGGTGGACCCTCAGTATTATGATATTGCAGATGACGTGCTGAACCGTTCGGAACATCGCTATGCCCATCTGTTCAACACAAAGCTGCTGATGAAGAAAAAAGTACATGTGGAAGAAGACTCAGCGGTATTTAAACTGGAGATCAAAAACCCGGTGGCAAAACAGTATTTTGATTATCAGCTGGGAAGAATGCATGCGGTGGAGCGAAATGCTGTGAAGGAATATGAAAATGCCATTTCCAGGGAAGGCCGCGTGTCCGTAGCTATGGACAGCTATTTTCTGCGTTTTGACAGGCTCCGTTCCTACTATCTTGGACAGAAGACGTTTGAACTGAACCGGATCCGCGCGGAAAAAGAGATTTCCAGGCTCAACGAGGAGAGGAAAGCAAAACTGGCAGAGAAAAAGGAGCTTGAAGATCAGAAGAACCGTATGGCCCAGAATCGGGAGATGTTTCAGGAGTATGACTATGACGCCCACCGAAAATACCAGGCCGCGTCGGAAAACGCCAGGGCGTCGGAGGCGCAGCTGGAGCGCCTGAAAAAAGCGCAGGAGAATAATCAGGAATATCTGGAGCTGAACGAGCTGGCTGGCCGGCTTTCAGATGAACAGAAAGCGGTGCAGAACGAATATAACGCAAAACTTCAGGAGAAAAGCGGACAGGACACGACCATATCCAGATGCGGAGAGAAGATAGAGGCAAAATCAGGGGAACTGGCCGAACAGGAGAAGCGGTACCGGGAATATCAGACCGGGTACTATACCATCGTGCAGCGGACGGTAGAGGCCTATGAAAAATACCTGAAAAATGGAAAGAAAGGTCCGGGCGGCCTGCTGGCGGAAGATACCAGACGGCGTATAGGAAACAGTATCACGCAGCATGAAAGAGATCTGACGCAGAAGCAGGCGGATTATAACGCAAAACATGCCGGACGCATGCTGCCCAGAGGAACGGAGGGAAGAGAACGGTATGCAGGCAGAAGAGAGCGCATCTGGATGGACAATCTTCAGGAAATCCGTCAGAAACTGGAAGAGCAGACCCGCAGATATGAGGACATATTTAAAAATGAATTTGTGCTGACGATTCTGAAATCCTGTGAGCGTGCCAGAGAAGATTTGAGGCAGATCAACGGAGAACTGGCAAAGCTGAGCTTTGCTGCAAAATATCAGTTTGATGTCCACTATGTAAAGGACGGGTCAGAATACGCAAAGGTGATTGAATACGCCCGATATCTGGACGAGCGGGAGCAGCTGGGAGGCAATGCAGACGGACAGATCGCTTTCGATATACTGACCACCGTGTCCGATGAGGAAGGCGAGCGGTTAGAAACAGAGATGAAGCAGATCATCAACCGGATCATCGAAAAGAACAGTGAAGAAACGATTGCCCGTTTTGCCGACTACCGGAACTATATGAATTATGAGATTCTGATCAGCAACCAGATCCTGGACCGGGCAAAATTATCCAGGCAGACTGGTTTCAACTCCGGGGCGGAAGTGCAAATCCCGTATCTGCTGATCCTGTCGTCAGCCCTTTTGCTGATTTACAACCAGCGTATCAATTCCACACGTCTCGTATTTATTGATGAGCCGTTTGCCAAGATGGATCCCGGCAATGTGAAATTGATGCTGAAATTCATGCGGGAGCAGAGACTCCAGGTAATCTTTTGCTCTCCGGATAAGACGGAATCCATCGGGAACGAGTGCGAGGTAATCCTGCCTGCGCTGCGTGTGCGCGCGGACAGTATGCAGCTGGGGATCGTGCAGTTCCATGAAGAAAAGGCGTACAGCAGCCGGTGAGGGGACAGATATGGTGAATTACGAAGAAAAGCTGCTGGCTGCCCTGGCGGATAAATACAGGAAGAGCAAAAAAGACAGGGGGACCAATGTGATTACGAGACGGACAAAACTGAATCCGTCTCAGCTTTATAAGAATTACAGCCGCAACGACGGCGATATGACACAGATTGAGGCAGTGAATCAGGCGGTTTTCCGGTGCAGTCAAGAAGGATTTGTGACCTATGAGACAGAGGGATTCAGCAGCGAGATCCAGAGCATTTATCTGGTGGATGAAAAAATCGGCGAGATCGAGGACTATCTGGAAACAAAATATGGATATGAGCCAAAATCTGCGAAACGGAAGTACGTGGAAGGGCTGATTGCCGGGTACAGCGGACGTTCGCCCGCAGTGGAACAGGAGTGTATAAAGCTGCGCCAGGCTCTGGAAAAGAACAGGATTCCGCCCCGATATCATCAGACGGAAGACCTTCTCAAAGCACTTGTCTTTATTGAGAATAATGAAAAAGACCTGTATCTGCGTGAAGCTTCTCTGCTGATCTACGGGGACTCCAAATATCTGGAGGAAAATGTGCTGGGATCCGTTTGCAGGGCACTCCGGGACTGCCTGGGCCGTCCATGCGGCCCAGCGGAGCTGGAAGACGAGATCCTGGAGGAATATCATATTACACGGGAAAAGCAGAAGCTGTGCCTGAAGGGGGATATGACGGTATGCATCCATGGAAAAGAACTGGAACTGGGGGCGTTTCCCAACGGTATTGAATTTTTTGCTGATGAACTGTATAAGATTGAGCAGATAACGGTCAAAACGGCGTTTTTTACTACGGTGGAAAACTATACCTCCTGGCTGCGATGTGACAGCTCGAAAACAGCTCTATTTTATCTGGGCGGTTATGCCACCCGTTATCAGAGAGACTTCCTGAAAAAAATATTTTCCGATAATCCAACGCTTGTCTACCGCCATTTCGGAGATATCGACGCTGGAGGGCTTTATATCCATGAGCATTTGCGCCGTGTGACCGGTATCCCGTTTCAGATGTACCGGATGTCGCGCGCGGAATTGGAAGACGTACGCTTTCAGTCCTGCCTGCATCCGCTGACAGAGCAGGATCGAGTGCGCCTGAAGTCTCTGGAAAAACAGGAGATGTACCGGGAACTGGCAGAATATATGCTGGAGCGGGGTGTGAAGCTGGAGCAGGAGATAGTCAGCTATTATGAGCTGTGAAAATCTATGGGATGACCTGCATACCGATATGGAGGCAGATATTATTTGCGAAGAAATATAGGAGTTATGCGGAGGTACAAGATTGAAAATGAAAGGTAAAGGGTATTTATTCCCTTAATCGCATGACAAAGCAGCCACCTTTCGGTGGCTGCTTTAAAAATTGAATTCTGAAAAGTTAAGGTTATGCAGTTGCTGACTTGATCTGATAACCTTGATTTCTAGCAATGATAATTGCCTTCTTGTGACCGCAACGCTTTTTGATACGGAGATAACGGTTGCGTATTTCAGGATGCTTTTTGCTGGTAACGACAGCATTGGCACACTGCACCAGCAGTGGCCTGATATAGCATCCGGCCTTGGAAACCCGGACAGATTTTTTCTTTCCTGCGCTTTCATTGTTGGCCGGAGTCAGTCCGGCCCATGAGCATAAGTGTTTCGCCGAAGGAAAAGCCTCCATATTGGTACTGATCTCGGAAATGATCCCGATGGCAGTGAAGTCACTGCGGATACCTGGAGCAGTTTGAAGAATGGAAAGTTCCTGCTGGTAGGGAGCGGCGGGCGCAAGAATGAGTTCTTCAAGCTCTGCTTTCCAGGATTCAAGGTTTTCATAATGAGCCTTGTTCACCTTGAGTTTGCCGGCCTGTTCCACTGTGATATAGCCGTCAATGGCATCACGGAGTTCAGGTAGCTTCTTTTTCAAACTTTTTAATGATACGCGGGTAACCAGTTCCCGTGGGTCTCAATGAGGTCGTCCACCAGCTTGACAATGGTGTCCGGGTCCAGCTCGCTGCCGGTATGGGGATCCAGCATGGCGGCCTGATAGATGTGCTCTTTCTTCCGGGTCACGGCGGCTTCGATGGTCAGCAGCTGCACATTGATGTTGGTCATGTTCATGGCGGCACACTGCACCGGCAGGCGGCCCGCCCGGCAAGGATGTACCCCCATGCCGTCAATGAGGCAGGGCACCTCCACACAGGCGTCGGAGGGCAGGTTTTCAATGAGGCCTCCGGTGTTAAGCACGTTTCCTCCGATTTTGTAGGGCGTGCCCGTGACAATGGACTCTATAATGTAGGAAGCGTATTCCCGAGAACGTTCGTGCTCCAGCTTTTTCTGGGCGCGCAGCTCGTCCCGTTCCTTTTCCCAGCCGGCAATCTGCTCTACGCAGCGGCGGGGGTATTCGTCCAGAGGGATATGGTAGCGGTCAATGAGCTCCGGATACTTGGATTTGATGTAGAACATATTGTATTCGGAGTTGTGCTCGCTGGATTCCGTGCAGTAGTAGCCAAAACGGCGGATGTAGTCCAGACGCACCAGGTCATAGCGGGTTTTCTCCACCCAGTCGGGGGCGTCCTGAGTTTCCCCATAGAGGTGGGCGTCCACAGCCAGCTTGGCCCGGCGGCGGATTTCCGGATACAGGTCGTTGCCGTCTTTGTCCCGCAGCTCCAACAGCCAGCTCATGTGGTTGATGCCGGCAATGCGCTCCCGGCGGCCTTCCAGCTTGTCCTCCATGCCCAGTTCCTTCAGCAGGAATTCCGAGCACACCTGGACGCTGTGGCACAGGCCCACGGTTTCGATGCCCGTGTACCGCTGCATGTAGCCGGAGAGCATGGCCATAGGGTTGGTGTAGTTGAGGAAAAGGGCATCCGGGCAGACTTCCTGCATATCCCTGGCGAAGTCGTCCATGACGGGAATGGTGCGCAGGGCACGCATGATACCGCCAATCCCCAGGGTATCGCTGATGGTCTGGCGCAGACCGTACTTTTTGGGTACCTCGAAGTCGATGATGGTGCAGGGGTCATAGAGGCCCACTTGGATGGCGTTGATTACGAATCGGGCCCCCCGGAGGGCTTCCTTCCGATTTTCAACTCCCAGATAGGCGGTGACCTTCCCGTGTCCGCCCTTGGTCCTGTTCATGGCGGAGATGATCTCAAAGCTCTCCTGCAAGCGGACGGGATCGATGTCGTACAGAGCGAATTCCCAGTCCCGGAGGGATTGGGTACACATGCAGTCTCCCAGCACATTGCGGACAAACACGGTGCTGCCTGCGCCCATAAAAGTGATCTTATTCATATAGCATCCTCCTGCTTATGATGATTCCGCCCCCTGGATTTCCAGAGGGCTTTCCTGGCATTATGATACCACCGGGCCGGAGAAAAGCCTATTGCACGGTGTGTGATTTCTTTGGTAAAATGTTAGCAGTATTCTTGCAAATGGGAGGGTGCAGAATGGATAAGCAAATACTGCTGGTGAACCGCCATTGGCACGATATTAACCCGGTGGACTGCGGCTGGGAAGCCTGTGCGCCCGGCCACTCCTTCGGCCCGGCGGCGCGGTTTTACTGGCTTTTGCATTATGTGATCCAGGGCAGGGGAGCCTTTACCGCCGGAGGGAAGGAAAGCCCGGTGCGGGCTGGGCAGATGTTCGTCATTCGGCCCTTTGAAGTCAGCTATTATGAGGCCGATCGTCGGGAACCCTGGGAGTATATTTGGATTGGTTTTACCTGCGGCATTCCTCTGCCGGAGTGCCTTTTGCAGGAGGCAGTGGTGAACGCGTCCCGATGCGGGAGCATTTTCAGCTCCATGTTGGAGGCGGAGAACCAGACAGATAGCCGGGAACTGTTCCTCTGCGGAAAGGTGTTTCAGCTGCTGGCGGCCCTGGAAGAAAAGCCCGCCGGCGGCGAGGACTATGTGGAGCAGGCCAGAACTTATCTGGAAGCCAACTATATGCGGGACGTGTCCATTGGGGAACTTGCGGGGAAGCTGAACCTGAACCGCTCCTATTTCAGCACCCTGTTCCGGAAAAAGACAGGGAAATCCCCCCAGCAGTACCTGACGGATTACCGGATGGGGCGTGCCTGCCAGCTCATGACAGAGCACGGGTATTCTCCAGGGAAGGCGGCCCTGTCCACTGGGTATCCGGACATTTTCAGCTTTTCACGGATGTTCAAAAAGCACTTCGGCGTTTCCCCCCGGGAATACAGCAGACGACAAACGGAAAAGGAGGAGTTCCTTTGAAATTCATCCGTACCTTCGACTGGCACCTGGGGCGGATGCTCTATGGCCGCTCCCAACGCCCGACAGTTGCCGGGGTATCTGCCCGTTAAGCAGCTGCGGCTCTATTATCCCAATCTTCTTTCCATCCACAGCCAGTGGATGATGCGCGGCCAGGAGGACGCTGAAATTCAGGCTGCCGACGCCCTCCGGGTCTCCCGGACGGAGATGCTCTTCCGGCTTTTGCAGGACGTCTGCGATACGGAAATCCTACTGGAGAAAACAGCTTGCCAGCAATATCAGGAGGCCAAAGCTCATCTGGTCGGCCTGAACCGGGTCCGGGGCGAAAAATCTCAGCAAAAGAAATCCAGCGTACAGGCTGTACAAGTTCCTTTCAGGGAGCAATCACCGACAGGTTTCTATGGACAAGTACGTCCTGAGCATCATGCTGGAGGAGGTTTTGAGCTGCGCTAACCGGTTCCTCACCCGGTTCAGCCGGGACCGCTATACCCTGTGGAGCAGCCAGGAGCGGACTGTCCACAATGCCTGCGGCGGTCTGGATTGGCAACTGCATTGAGGTCTCCCGCCTGCCGGACGGCAGTGCCGACGCGAAGGTGGTCGCCGCGAATAAGGAAAAATAAGGGCGGAGAAGTTTCATTTTGGCTTCCCCGCCTGTGTTTTCCGGTTAGTTTTCCCGGGGGTGATTTTTCAAATCCCGCAGCCTCAGAATCTCCGTCAGCAGGACGTCGGCAGCCTCGTCCTTGCTCATAAGGGACAGAGATTTTTCCCCGTCCCGGGTGATGAGGGTCAGCAGGTTGGTGTCCACGGCAAAGCCCGCCCCGGCTTCCTTTAGGTTATTAGCGGCAATCATGTCCACGTGCTTTTTCTCCAGCTTTTTCCGGGAGTTTTCCACCATATCCCGGGTCTCCATGGAAAAACCGCAGAGGAACTGGCCTTCCCGGCGGTGGTCCCCCAGAGTTTGCAGGATGTCCTGGGTACGCTTCAAGGGGATGCACAGGTCGTTGTCGGATTTTTTCACTTTGTCCTGGGCAACCTGGACAGGAGTGTAATCCGCCACCGCCGCCGCCTTGATGATGATGTCCTGCTCCGGGGCCCGGGCGGTGACTTCCCGGAACATATCCTCCGCTGAAACGATTTCCACGGTCTCCACGAACCGGGGACGCTCCAAAGCGGTGGGGCCGGTAACCAGCGTTACCTGGGCGCCCCGGCGGGCGGCAGCCTTGGCAATCGCGTAGCCCATTTTCCCGGAGGAGTGATTGGTGAGATACCGCACCGGGTCGAGAGCCTCCTGGGTGGGGCCGGCGGTGACCAGCACCTTCAGTCCGGCCATGTCCTTTTCCCGGGCAATGGTCTGCAAAATCCAGTCCAGCAGCACCTCCGGCTCCGGGAGCTTGCCCTTGCCGCTGTCCCCGCAGGCCAGGTGACCGCTGGCGGGCTCTACCACCTGCCAGCCGTATTCCCGGAGAATTCGCAGGTTGTCCTGGGTCACGGGGTTCTCATACATTTGGGTGTTCATGGCTGGGGAGAGGAGTCTGGGGCACTTGCAGGCCAGCACCGTGGTGGTGAGCATGTCGTCGGCAATACCGTGGGCCAATTTGGCGGCTACGTTGGCGGTGGCCGGAGCCACCATGACTACGTCCGCCTGCTTGGCCAGGGAGATGTGCTCCACGTCGAACTGGAAGCACCGGTCAAAGGTGTCTACCGGGGCCTTGTTGCCGGTGAGGGTCTCAAAGACCATGGGGGAGATAAAGCGGGTGGCGTTTTGGGTCATGAGCACATGGACGTTGGCGTGCTGCTTCACCAGCAAAGACGCTAGGGAAGCAGCTTTATAAGCGGCAATGCTGCTGGAAACGCCCAGCAGCACGGTTTTTCCTTTTAGCATGGAGGTTCCTCCTTTTTGAAATGTTCTGATAGTCTCAGTATACCACAGGAAAGGAGGAAATCCCAGCCCCCGTCTGCATGAAAGAGTTGCCAAAAATGAAATTTTAAATTCCACCTCTCCGTTTTCAGTGCTGCTTAAATTAAGAATAGAAAAGGGGCTCTGCCTATGGTATAATTTAGCATATCACGGCAGGGCTCTTTTTGTATGAAAGGAGCATGGACATGAGCGGAAAAAGACGGGACAGACGAAATCGTATTCTCCGCAACGGAGAGAGCCAACACCGGGACGACCTTTCTTTAAGAGAAAAGGAAAAATTGATATTGAAAGATATTGATGATGAAATTGTCCCACGCGGCGGAGAAATGACGGTGGAACAACTGGTTAGAAAGTACCTGTTGCAGAAAACGGGGGTGCGGCACAACACGGAAGCAAATTATAACTTTGTCCTCAATAATTATCAAGAAAGAAGAATTTGGTAAAAGAAGAATTGACAAGGTTAAGTTGTCTGACGCGAAGTGCTGGCTGATAAAATTGCAGAAAGACGGACGGGGTTACAGCTCCATTCACTCTATTAGAGGTGTCGTTAGACCTGCATTTCAAATGGCGGTTGATGATGATTTGATACGCAAAAATCCGTTTGAATTTCAACTTGCTACTGTTGTTGTGAATGACAGTGTGACAAGAGAAGCAATCACAAGAAAGCAGGAAAGGGCTTTCCTTGAATTTTTGGCGAACGACAAGCATTTTTGCAGATACTATGAGGGAATATATATTCTGTTTAAGACCGGGCTGCGTATCTCTGAATTTGTTGGACTGACACTTGCGGATATTGATATGAAGAACAGAAAAATCAGTGTCAATCATCAGCTCCAACGAAAGAGGAACATGGAATATGTGATAGAAGATACAAAGACCACTTGCGGGACAAGAGAAATTCCCATGTCTGATGAAGTGTATGAGTGCTTTGAGCGTATTATCTCCAACAGGAAGAGGCCGCGGGTGGAACCTATGATTGACGGCAAATGTGGCTTCAAATGTGGCTTCTTATATTTGGATAAGAATGATATGCCTATGGCCGCTCTGCACTGGGAGAAATATTTTCAGCATATCTGCGAGAAGTACAACAGTATTTATAAAGTGCAAATGCCGAAAGTTACGCCGCACATTTGCAGACATACCTTTTGCTCCAATATGGAAAAAAGCGGCATGAACCCGAAAACCTTACAGTACCTTATGGGACACTCTGACATCGGAGTAACCTTGAACACTTATACGCACATAGGTTACGACGACGCAAAAGAGGAACTGAAAAGGGTAGTAAATGCCGAGTAGTAAAATGGGGAAACAGCCCTTAATTTACTACTTTTTTTACTACTTTTGAGGGAAAAGATGTGCTGATTTATGCTGCGATATGCCACGGACAGGAGGAAAGAGCAAACGAGGGAAAGTACCGATAAATCAAGGAAATACAGTAAATTCAAGGAGTTTTAGATAGATGATTAGAATACTTTTCATTTGCCACGGCAGTATCTTGAAAAGTCCCGGAAAAGCCTGTAAAATCAATGGTTTCCGGACTTCGGAAGGTGTCTACTACACCAGTGAGTCTCGATGTGACAAAAAATCATGAATCGAGGTTAAACTTATGAAGGACAGAAGAAGAGAAAATGGGATTGATTATGTACTGGTCGGAGATTACTACATTCCGGACTGGAATCTGCCGGAAGAAGAACGACGTATTGGAAAATATGGATGTATGCACCGTGAATATTTGAAAGAAAATAATCCGATGCTGTATAACGATTTGATTTTAAGTTGTCAGCTCTGGACTTATCTTGCAGATGCCAATGAGCAGGCACAGAGTAGGTTACAGGTGATTATCAAACAGATGCAGGAAGCTGAGTCTGTAACTGAGAAGATGAAAGAAGATAATCAGTGGGAATGGATTCAGAGAATGAATAGTATCCACAACCGTGTGGAAGAAATTGTACTGGACGAATTGATTTATAGATAATTGACAATACAGGACATATTCGATTTTGGCATCTAATTATCAGTATATCTCTAAAAAGGGAATTTGGTGAATCCATCATAGAAAATGTTTGCTTCATGGGTACAAGCTGTTTCAGAATAATGGTAGTGTGCTTAGTTTTACTGCAATGAATATGCCGACAGATTGGAAAGCACATTTGAGCGTTTAAATTCAGTTAAATTACATAAAATATTAAAACAGACCTAATCAAGCATATTATGCTCAAACCGATTAGGCTTTCGGCGAAGTGTTACGATAAGCACTTCGCCATTTTGTTTGCCCAGCATGGGCGTTTAATAAAATATGAACACAAAAACGAATGAAGTGTGCGTGATTTTTAATAATCGAAAATTGGTGAATAAATACGTGAATAATAGGACGCTGGAAAAATAAGCCGTGATATGTTTTGATAATTGAAACTTCTGAAATCGGCAAAAACATATTAATAAATGAAAGAGATATTGGATTTGTTGCCGGTAATGTGATATACTATAGTGTAGATTCGTATAGTATTGGATTCGATTGATAGCGGAGGAAAGCAGATGCGATACCTTTCAGTTGCTGAAATAGCAAAAAAATGGAGTATATCGGAACGCAGTGTGAGAAATTACTGTGCTCATGGGCGTGTGCAGGGCGCTTTTCTTACCGGAAAGACCTGGAATATTCCGGAGAACGCCGAAAAACCAGAGCGTTCCAATAAAAAGAAAGAACGTCCACTTACACTGCTGGATATCTTGCAGGAACAAAAAGCAAGTAAATATTCCGGCGGTATTTACCATAAAACACAAATTGATTTAACGTATAACTCAAACCATATTGAGGGAAGTCGTCTGACCCATGATCAGACCAGATATATTTTCGAGACCAATACCATCGGCATAGAGAATGAAGTTCTTAATGTAGATGATGTGATTGAAACGTCAAATCATTTTCGATGTATTGATATGATTATCGACCATGCAAAATCTGCTTTGACTGAGAAGTTTATTAAAGAGCTTCATCTGACTTTGAAAAGCGGAACCAGCGATTCCAGAAAAGACTGGTTTGCAGTGGGGGATTATAAGAAATTGCCCAATGAGGTGGGCGGCATGGATACTGCTCTACCAGAAGAAGTTGCCGGTAAGATGAAAACATTGCTGACAGAGTACAATGCAAAAGAAGAAAAGACCTTTGAGGATATTCTGGATTTCCATGTAAGGTTTGAGCGAATCCATCCGTTTCAGGATGGTAACGGTCGTGTGGGCAGGCTGATTATGTTCAAAGAATGTTTGAAATATAATATTGTTCCATTTATTATTGAGGATAATCTGAAGATGTTCTACTATAGAGGATTGAAGGAGTGGGACAATGAAAAAGGCTATCTGACAGATACCTGCCTGACCGCACAGGATCGATATAAGGCGTATTTGGATTATTTCAGAATCCCATATGAAGTAAGATAATTTTCAAAGTATCAAAAGTTGGTTCCAAAGTGTCAATTTGACACTTTGGAAGAGATAAATTTTTTTGGAGTGTTAGTTCCGATAATTTTGGATTATGAGAAGCTTTCATGTATGGCTGCGTGAAAGGAGGATATGCAAATGAGTACGATTTTATCGAAAGAAGCAATGTCTGAAGAAGATATTAAATTGCAATACATCACCCCAGCGATTACATCTAAATGGGATAGGGGAAAGATTACCATGGAAACACAGGTTACTGATGGAAAAATCAATCTGAAGGGTAACTTTGTGTTTCGTGAAAAACCGAAACGTGCGGATTATATTCTGTACCTGAATGCCAATAATCCGATTGCCATTATAGAGGCAAAAGATAACAAGCACAGTATTTCACATGGCTTACAGCAGGCTATGACCTATGCTCACATGCTTGATCTTCCGTTTGCCTATAGTTCTAACGGTGACGGTTTTGCAGAGCATGATTTTCTCACTGGCAAGGAGCGTCAGTTTGGCTTAGATGAGTTCCCATCTGAAGTAGAGCTTATCGCTCGATTTAAGCAGGAGTCTGGATTGACACTGGCGCAAGAAGTGGTAATTGATCAGCCTTATTACAGTAGTCAGAATACATATCCGCCTCGGTATTATCAGCGAATTGCAATCAATAGAACTGCGGATGCTATCGCAAGAGGCCAGAACCGTTTGCTGCTAGTTATGGCTACTGGTACTGGCAAAACCTATACTGCTTTTCAAATTGTTTACCGTATGCTCCAGAGCGGTTTGAAACGAAAGATTCTCTATCTTGCCGACCGCAATATTCTTGTAGATCAGTCTATTCAGCAGGATTTCGCTCCTCTGGAGAAAGTTATCCATAAAATCAATGTTGCCAAAGATGATAAGAGTACTATTACTTCCCATGAGGTATATTTCTCCCTGTATCAGCAGCTGGTTGGTGACGATGATAAAGAGCATTTCAGCGAACTTTTCACGCCAGATTTTTTTGACCTCATTATCGTAGATGAGTGTCACCGAGGATCTGCCAAAGAGGAAAGTCGCTGGCGTAGGATTTTAGAATATTTTAGGTCGGCTACTCAGATCGGCATGACTGCAACCCCGAAAGAAACCAAGTATATTTCTAACTTGAGTTACTTCGGTGAGCCTGTTTATATGTACAGTCTGAAGGAAGGCATCGAAGATGGTTTCCTTGCACCGTTTAAAGTTATCAATATTATGACAGATATCGGTGACGGTTGGCGTCCTCGTAAGGGACAAAGAGATATTTATGGCAACGAAATAGAGGATCGCATCTACACCAATAGCGATTACGATTACAATATAATTATTGAAGACCGCATTCATCAGGTCGCATCTGAAATTACCAGATATCTGAAAAGTACAGACAGAATGGCTAAGACTATCGTATTCTGTGCTACAGAAGATGCTGCGGAACGTATGCGCCAGGAGTTGGTGAATCTAAATTCCGATATGGTTAAACAAAATCCGGATTATGTTGTGCGCATTACTGGCAGTGATGATTATGGAAAAAAGAAATTGGATTATTTTATTTCTGTTTCTTCACCATATCCAGTTATTGCGACCACATCCAAGTTGTTATCTACCGGTGCAGACTGTAAAATGACAAAGCTGATTGTTCTGGATGAAATGATTGGATCAATGACGGAGTTTAAGCAGATTATCGGTCGTGGCACCAGACTGCGTGAAAAAGAAGGAAAGACACATTTTGTGGTTATGGATTTTCGAAATGTAACCCGGCTGTTTGCTGATCCTGATTGGGACGGACCAGTTGAAATTGATCCTGGATTTACTCCAGGTGAACATACAACACCTACAGGCTCTGGAGAGTCCACTCCGCCCGAGCCTATTGACCCGCCTGGGACAAAAAATCCAAAACCTATTGTCAATCGTGATGGATGTAAGGTAGAGATTATCTATAAATCTGTATCTGTATACGATGCCAACGGCAAGCTGCTCCGTCAGGAAAGCATTGTGGATTACACTAAGGAAAATATTCGTGGCGAATATGCATCCTTGGATAATTTTATCCGCCAGTGGTCGAAAGAAGAAAAGAAAGAGAAAATCAGAGAAATGCTTCTGGAACGTGGCATCGACCTTGAATTGATGAAGGCAGATCAGAATATGGCTGATGTGGATGACTTTGACTTTATCTGTCATGTGGCTTTTGACAAGAAGCCGTTGACTCGTAAAGAGAGAGCTAATAATGTGAAAAAGCGTGATTTTCTCAGCAAGTACAGCGGTGTAGCAAGAGAAGTACTGGAAGCACTTCTTGACAAGTACATGAACACCGGCATCTATGAAATTGAAAAAACAGAAATTTTGAAACTTGATCCGTTCCTGAAACTTGGAAAACCTGCAAAGATAGCAGAATATTTTGGCGGTAAGGATGGCTATAAACAAGCGGTTCGAGAACTTGAAGAAGCGATTTATGCAGAAGAGGCGGTATAAACTATGAGTAATTTATCAGGATTTGTAAAAAGACTTCGTGACATCATGCGCAATGATGCGGGTATCAACGGTGATGCCCAGCGTATTGAGCAGATTGCATGGATGCTCTTTTTGAAAGTATATGATGCAAAAGAGCAGGATTGGGAATGGGACGATGAGGAATATGTTTCCATCATTCCGGAAGAATGTCGTTGGCGAAATTGGGCTGTTGACGATCATACCGGTACTGCTTTGACAGGTGACAAGCTGTTGAATTTTGTGAACAATACATTGTTCCCGACACTGAAAAAGCTCCCTGTTGATGTATCCACTCCTATCAAAAAGGCTATCGTGCAGACCACTTTTGCTGATGCCAATCAATATATGAAAGATGGTGTGCTGCTGCGACAAGTAATCAATGTCATTGATGGCCTTGATTTTGGAGACTATGAGGAAAGTCATGCCTTCGGTGAAATTTATGAGACAATATTGAAGGAGTTGCAGAGTGCAGGTTCTTCCGGTGAGTTCTACACACCTCGTGCTGTGACGGACTTTATGGCAAAGATGATCAATCCACAGATTGGCGAACAGGTTGCGGACTTTGCCTGCGGTACTGGTGGCTTTCTTACAAGCTGGCTGAAGGAGCTGGAGACTAAAATCGAAACCACGGAAGATCAGGCTGCTTATGATAGATCTATTTACGGTATTGAGAAGAAACAGTTTCCTTATATGCTGTGCATTACAAATATGTTGTTGCATGGTATTGATGTACCGAAAATTTACCACGACAACTCTCTGCTTAAGGACGTTTTGGACTACACGATGGATGACCAGTTTGATGTTATTTTGATGAATCCCCCTTACGGCGGTAATGAGAAGACCGAAGTAAAGAACCACTTTCCGGCAGATTTGGCAAGCAGCGAAACCGCTGATCTGTTTATGTCTGTTATTATGTATCGCCTGAAAAAGAACGGTCGTGCAGCGGTTATTCTGCCGGACGGTTTCCTGTTTGGCACTGATAATGCCAAGGTTGCCATCAAAAAGAAGCTGTTTTCTGAGTTCAATCTGCATACCGTAATCCGTATGCCACATAGTGTATTTGCACCGTATACGTCTATCACCACGAATATTCTGTTCTTTGATCATACAAAGCCGACAGAGGAAACATGGTTTTATCGTTTGGATATGCCGGAGGGTTATAAGAACTTCTCCAAGACCAAACCGATGGAACTTAAGCACTTTGCGCCTGCTATGGATTGGTGGAATAACAGAGAAGAAATTACCGTAGATGGTTTCGATAAAGCAAAGAAATTTACAGCAGAAGAAATTGCTGCAAGAAACTACAATATTGATCTCTGCGGTTATCCTCACGAGGAAGAAGAAATTCTGCCGCCTAAGGAACTGATTCAGCAGTATCAGGAGAAGCGTGCAAGTCTAAATGCAGATATTGACCGTATCCTAGCGCAGATTACAGAAATATTGGGAATTGATTTGGAGGAAGAATAATGACTGGTCAACAGCTGAAGAATTCAATATTGCAGATGGCTGTTCAGGGTAAACTTGTTCCGCAAGACCCAAACGATGAACCAGCTTCTGTATTGCTTGAGAGAATACGAAAAGAAAAAGAACAGCTTATCAAAGAAGGAAAAATTAAGAAAGAGAAAAATCCGTCTTACATTTTCCGTGGTGCCGATAATTTGCCTTATGAGAAAGTTGGGAAGAATGAGCCTGTGTGCATTGCGGACGAGGTGCCGTTTGAGATTCCGGAGAGTTGGGAATGGGTGCGTTTAGGAAGTATTGGTGATTGGGGGGCAGGTGCTACACCGAGTAGATCGATTCCAGAATACTATGGTGGAGATATTCCTTGGCTTAAAACTGGTGATTTGAACGATGGATACATAGAGTATATTCCAGAAAACATAAGTAGTCTCGCTTTGGAAAAAACATCGGTCAGACTAAATCCAACGGGTTCCGTACTAATTGCAATGTATGGTGCAACAATCGGCAAAGTAGGAATACTCACATTTCCTGCCACCACTAATCAAGCGTGTTGTGCATGTTTGCCTATTGAAATTTACAATGAATACTTGTTTTATTTCTTAATGTCGCAGAAAGTTGCCTTCGTAAAACAAGGTGAAGGTGGAGCTCAGCCAAATATTTCAAAAGAAAAGATCGTAACAACACTTATGCCGTTGCCATCGTTGGCAGAGCAATATCGTATTGTCAATAAAATCAAGGAGTTGCTCCCGTATGTTGAACGATATAGCGAAACTTATTTAGCCGTAAATTCATTGAATGCTACTTTCCCTAACCTTTTGAAAAAATCCATCTTGCAAGAAGCAGTTCAGGGCAAACTTGTTCCTCAAGACCCTGCTGACGAGCCCGCTTCTGTTCTCTTAGAACGTATTCGTGCTGAGAAAGAGCAGCTGATTAAGGCAGGCAAAATCAAGCGTGACAAGCACGAATCCATCATTTTCAGAAGGGATAATTCTCATTATGAGAAGTTGGATGGAAGCGAGCGCTGTATCGATGACGAGATACCGTTCGAGATTCCAAGCAACTGGAAGTGGGTGCGATTGGGACAGGTTATAGTTTTGCTTTCGGGAACAGATTTTAAATCAGAAGAATATAACGAAGAATATCAAGGGATCCCTTATATTACAGGAGCCAGTAGTTTATCTGAGAATAGGGTTTTGCTGAATCGTTGGACAAAAACTCCGAAAGTAATTGCTAACCGTGGTGATGTGCTTTTAGTATGCAAAGGTTCTGGCTATGGAAAAACTGTCATTTGCGATATTGAAGAAGCACATATTGCCAGACAAATCATGGCAATAAAAAAACTTTCTACGCTTAATATGGACTATATCCGTTTGTTCCTGCAAGCAAATCTCGATCAGATCAAATCGAAAGGACAAGGCGTTATTCCTGGTATAGACCGGAATAGCGTAATGAACTTTTTATTTCCACTACCTCCTTTGCCAGAACAACGCCGTATCGTTAAAAAACAGCAAGAATTGTTCGACAAGATTACGCTGATTTAACGCAAGATTGTATAATATCTGGCGAAAGGAGGTCTTTCGTCATGATAGAAAAAGAAAAATTTGAAAGACACTTAAGAGGTACAAGCCTCTCAGAAAACACGATTTCATCGTATATGTTTGCCATCAAACAGTACGGAGAACAGTACGATGATGTCACCCAGAAAAAGCTGCGGGAGTACAAGGTATGGCTGATCGAGAATTACAAGCCCAAAACGGTCAATCTCAGACTTCGAGCTATCAACTGTTACTTGGAATGCATCGGCAAGGAAAATTGGAAACAGCCCTTTGTCCGTGTGCAACAGAAAACATTTTTGGAAAATGTGATCAGCGAAGCGGATTATAAATATTTCAAATCTTGCTTAAAAAATGATGATGAAATGTTCTGGTATTTTGTGATTCGTTTCCTTGCTGCCACCGGAGCCAGAGTCAGCGAATTGATACAAATCAAAGCTGAACACGTTAAGCTTGGGCATCTTGATTTATATTCCAAAGGTGGGAAATTACGCAGGATTTACATTCCAAAAGAACTACAAAGTGAAGCCCTTTCTTGGTTGGCTGAAAAACAGCAAGAAAGCGGCTTCATTTTTTTGAACAAGTATGGAGACCGTATTACCACCCGTGGCATCTCTGGTCAGTTGAAAAAGCTGGCAACAAAATATGGTATCAATACAGCAGTAGTGTATCCACACTCCTTCCGCCACAGGTTCGCCAAAAGCTTTCTGGAGCGATGCAATGACATTGCGTTCCTGGCTGACCTTATGGGGCATGAAAGTATCGAAACCACTCGTATCTACCTCAGAAAAACAGCTACAGAACAGCGAGAAATCGTTGATACAATCGTAGATTGGTAAAAAGCAAGGCATACACTTCGGTCGTTGAAGTGTATGCCTAATTTTATAGAATATCGCAGGATTCAATTACGAAATATGCCATCTGGACAATTCTCTTTTGTTCTTCTACAGGAGGAAGTGGAACAAGATAATTGGAAATGAAATCTTTCCCGATACGCTGTTGTCCTGCCGTTCCACTAAAGTTTTTCATTCCATCTTGAATAAAGGCGTGGGTTTTACAGAGTAACAAAAGGTACGGCATATACAATGTTTTTGTGTAGTCACGAAGCACATGAAGCTCAGTTGTTCCGGCACCATATCCATTAGGAAGATCGTGAATCACAGCAGATTTTCTATTCTGAAAACACGGAGTTATTTTTGCAATGACAACATCATTGTTGGCAAAATGTGTAAATCCGGATTTTACATTCTTCCACAACTTTTCCTCAAAGGCGTGGTCGTTGTTAAAGCCATCTTGTAAAAGCGGCATTGGCATAAATCCAACTAAGGTGTCATCAGAAACAGCATTTCTTGGATTGACTGCAAGCAGGGAACCCATTCTAATCCACGCCCAGCTATCTGGAATATCGAACGGTATCTCGTCATCGATACAGCGCTCGATTCCATCCAACTTCTCATAATGAGAACTTTACAAAGTGTCGAGTTTAGGCAGTACCTGATTTATGGCAGTAACAATCCTGTGTTGTTCTTGAATCGGTGGAACTGGAATCCAATAGCTTCGCAGATAGCTTAATGATACAAATGACTGTACACCTCCAGAAGCAAATTTCTTCATAGTATCTTGCGACAAATAAAGGAACCAGTATACATATTCCATATCTAATCCATTGGAAATTTTCTTGAACAGAGCCATGTTTTTGATACTAAATTCAACATTCCCATTGTACAGTACCGGATTGCCGATGCTTCCTATCATGGCATACATTATATCTCCGGCATCAACCTTTGAACGTTGAGAAATTGCAAGATGAGCTTCTTTGCTTATAAATTTGGCAGTTGAAAAATCAATTTCTCCATTGCATAGATTTTTGCTTGTTACAAGGGGGATACCTTCTGGAACATACTTAGGTGTGTCATGTGTCCCGTCTCGAACATCCAGACAACTACCCATCTTTGCCCAACACCATGTTTCTGGTATTTCAAAAGGAATTTCATCATCAATGCAAACTTCATCAGAACCTCGCTTTTCATAATGAGAATTATCCCTTCTGAAAATAACAGATTCGTGCTTATCCTTTTTAATTTTCCCTTCCTTAAGCAATTTTGCCTTCTCAGCACGAATATGCTCCAGAAGGACTGATGCCGGTTCATCGGCGGGATCTTGCGGAACAAGTTTACCTTGGACTGCTTCCTGCAAAATAGATTTTTTCAGAAGTTCTGGAAACTCCTGATTCAATTCTGCCGCTCGAACATACACTTTGGCGTAACTATTTGTAAGTGGTATCACCTCACTTAACTTTTCGACAATTCTCTTTTGCTCAGAGAGCGGAGGGAGAGGTACAAGTAATCCAGTCATTGTTTCTGTGCCAACTCTGGGCATTTTTACACCGTAAGTAACAGAGTTTATGACCACATCTAAATATGGAGATTTTAAGAAAGCAACAATGTATTCTGGATTAATTTTACCAAACACCTTAAATGGAACAATTTCAGGTGTGCAAATACCACAGTCTGGTGCAACAAGAATCTTCAGCAAATAAGGGCGTAATTTGCTGTAAAGAATATCTCCACTATCAAAAAAGGTTTTGTCGCCGACTGCTTTGCGTTCGCCAACAGTTTTGCGTTCTAAAAGTCTACCGCCCTTTTCAATATCTTCGAGATCAAGCCCCCACATCTGAGGATCAGCATTTTTCGCATTAATTTTTTGTTTTGTGTGCGAGTAAGTGGAAATCATACCAAGCCTTGCCCACTCCCAGCTATCCGGTATATCAAACGGCACCTCATCCGCGATGCACACAGGCTCATTTTTCCCAACTTTCTCATAAGGCAAATTATCGGCACAAATCCACCGTACCACGGTGGGTATCTTTCGTACCATTATCTGTTTTGATGCCGTGGGATATAGTAAAATATAAGTATGCAGAAGTAAGATTGTTCACAAACCGTCCGCACTTTGTAGCCTACCAGTCCATCGACTTCAATACATAGGGAGACTACAATTATCAAAGAGGTATCAATAAGATTGCAAAAAGAGAAGTCTGATGTCGATAGGATTAAAGAGAGTTCTACCTGTCAGGCAATAAAAATTGCCGATTACTTCAGATACAATATCAGCAGAACTTGCAAATCCCCTTAGGAACTAAGGGCGCACTTCTATACCGGTCATTCCATTACGGTATGTGCGTTCTCCGAAGGTATATGCTCCTGTGTTTGAACACATTCACATATTGCGGAATTGCATTCCAGTCAAGAGCAGGCTCTTGCGGCTTGCGCCTATCTTTTACATACCCACGCCGGCGGGATATGAATTAAGAAAACAGGAGTGAAAGAAAATGGAAAACAAAAAGAAAACAACCTTAGAGCAGTTGGAAGAAGCCAGGCTGAAAGTGGCACAGCAGGAGCATAAGATTCAGATTTTGCAGAATCGGAAAAAACATCTGGAGAAAAAGGCGGACAGACAGCGCACGCATCATCTCTGCAATATGGGTGGAGCAATCCAGAGTATTTCCAAAGAAGCAGACAGCCTGACGAGAATAGAATTTTATTCTCTGATGGAACAAGTCTTCGCTCTGCCTGCGGTGCAGGAGCTGGTGATGGCTGCGATGCAAAAACACAATGCCGGAGGTGATAGTTAATGGCTTTATATCACTTCCATGTAACGCAGATTAAACGCAGTGAAGGACGAACGGCTGTTGCCAGCGCTGCCTATCGTGCAGGAGAAAAACTGCATAATCGTTGGTATGGAGAAACTCATGATTACACGAAAAAAGGCGGCGTTATTCTGAAAGAAATCATTCTTCCGGAACACGCACCGGTCAGATTTTCTGACAGGTCTACCCTTTGGAATGAGGTGGAACAGGTAGAGAAACGCTACGATGCTCAACTTGCCTACAGCTTTGACATGGCGTTACAGAATGAATTTTCTATGGAGGAGAATATCGCCCTGGCAAGAGAATTTGTCCGGAAATATTTTGTCTCTGATGGCATGATTGCAGACATTGCGATTCATCAGCCGGATAAAGAAGAAGGCGGTATTCCCAATCCTCATTTTCATGTTTTGGTTCCTATTCGTCCACTGAATGCAGACGGAACATGGGGAGCAAAACAGCACAGAGTTTATCATCTGGATGAGAATGGAAACCGTATCAAAAATGAAAAAGGTCAGTGGGAGTTTGATTCTGTTGCTACCACAAACTGGGGAAATCCTGAAACGCTTGACAAATGGCGGGAAGCCTGGGCAGATATGGTCAATGAAAAATTTGAAGAAAAAGGACTGGACTGCCGAATTGACCACCGCTCTTATGTGGATCGTGGACTGGATTTGATTCCTACTGTTCATGAAGGACCCCATGTGCGAAAAATGGAGAAAAAAGGAATTCGCACAGAAAAGGGAGAACTGAACCGCTGGATCAAAACGACCAATCGTATGATACGCAGTTTACAGGCAACCATTGCTGCACTGAAAGAGTGGATACAGGAAGCGAAAGAAATTCTGAAAGAACCGCAGGAAATCAATCTGGCACAGCTGCTGAGTGAATGTCACTCCATGCGTAACCGAACGGCAATGACCTATGCCAGAGGAAAAACAAAAGCAAAGAAAAATAATCTGAAGCGTTTTATGGAGGAATGTAATTATCTGAAAGAACGAGGTGTATTTACGCTCGGTGATTTTGAAAATCATATTTCTTCTGTTGACCAAAAAATGCAGGTAAAAAAATCTTCTATGAACGCAAAACAGAAAAGACTGAAAAAATTGCAGCAGTTGATGGAAGATGCCACAACCTATAAAGAACTAAAACCTGTCTGTGATGAAATGAAAAAAGAAAAATACCATTTTGCCAGATCCAGAGAAAAGTACAAGGTTGAACATGAAAGCGAACTGCGCAGGTTTTATATGGTTAAACGCAGGTTGAAAGAGAAGGGTTTTGAAAAAGAGTTTTTTCCCCTGAGCGCATGGCAAAAGGAATTTTTTGAACTTTCAGCACAGCGGGAGGAAGAATATCAGGAATACAAGGTAATGAAAAAAGAGATTCTTCTGCTGTATCAGATTAAAGGAGATGTAGACCGAGCCATGTAGGAACTGCACCCGGAGTTAATGCAGACAGAGAAAAACGATACACAGAAGAAGGAAGTACAGGAGGAACGATAATGGGTTATACACAGGAGCAGATTGATCGAGCCAATCAGGTTAATTTAGAAGAGTTTTTACGCTCTCAAGGAGAGCCGTTGATAAAAAGTGGAAATGAGTTTCGCTGGAAAAGGCATGACAGTCTTACTATAAAAGGGAACAAATGGTTTCGCCATAGTCAGAGCAAAGGCGGTTATCCTATCGATTTTGTGATGGAGTTTTATGACAAAACTTATCCCGAGGCAATGCAAATGCTGATTGGTGAAGAAAAGGCAGAAAGTGATGCAAAACCAATGCAGAAGAATGAATTCAGGCTTCCGCCTCGCTGTGAATCTAACGCAAGAATGATGAAGTATCTGACCGAAGAAAGAAAACTTCCTAAAGAGTTGATAGAAGAATTTATTGCAAACGGTCTGATTTACGAAGATGCAAAGCATCATAATGTTGTGTTTGTTGGGAAAGATGCCAATAGTATTCCGAGGTATGCCCATTGCAGAGGAACGTCTGATAAGTTCCGTATGGATGTGACAGGCGCTGATAAATCCTATGGATTCTGTTACAGAGGAACAGGAAACGAGTTGTTTGTATTTGAAGCGCCGATTGACTTACTGTCATTTATCGCATTGGATAATATACCTTGGCGAAATACTAATTTTCTTTCTTTAGGCGGTGTAGCACCGAAAGCATTGGAGCAGTTTCTTTCTGACAGAAAAGATATCGAACGAGTTGTGATTTGCACCGATAACGATGAAGCTGGCAATAGCGCAGTCGAAAAACTGATGGCAATTATACCAGAACATATCACAGTAAACAGATTGATTCCGAAACTGAAAGACTGGAATGAGGTTTTATGCCATAAAGAAGAAATCCAGGGCAGGAAGTTTGCTGACATCACATTGCGAACAGGGAATGGTATGGTTCCCATGATTCGTATGAGTGAAGTTCAGCAGACCGAGGTGGACTGGCTCTGGTATCCGTATATTCCTTTCGGAAAACTGACGATTATTCAGGGGAATCCTGGTGAGGGGAAAACTTTCTTCGCCATGCAGCTGGCGGCAGCCTGCACCAACAGAAAGTTTCTTCCGCAGATGGAACCCTTCGAACCGTTCAACATGATTTTCCAGACAGCGGAGGACGGTTTAGGAGACACAGTGAAACCAAGACTTCTTTCAGCGGAAGCAGATCTAGAGAAGGTACTCGTCATTGATGATACGGAAAGTCCTTTGACACTGGCAGATGAACGTATCGAAAAAGCCATCAGAGAAAACAGTGCACGACTGGTTATTATAGACCATTTGAGGCATTTCTCGGAGCCAATGTGGATATGAACCGAGCAAATGAAGTCAGACCGATCTTTCGTAAACTGGCTGACATTGCACAATCAACAGGCTGCGCCATTGTGATGATCGGGCATCTGAACAAGGCGTCCGGCTCCCAGAGTACTTATCGTGGATTGGGTTCTATTGATATCACTGCTGTTGTCAGAAGTCTTTTGTTTATTGGGAAAGTGAAAAATGACCCTACAACCAGAGTGATTGTTCATGAGAAAAGCTCTCTGGCACCGCCGGGACAGTCATTGGCATTCTTTTTGGGAGATGAAAAAGGATTTCGCTGGATTGGCGCTTATGAAATCAGTGCGGAAGATTTACTTGCCGGTGGCGAGGGAAGTAAAACCGAACTGAAGCAGGAACAGGCAGTGAAATTGATTTATGAGTTCCTCTCTGATGGCAAACAGGCATTCATAGCGGAAATTAACAAAGAAGCAATAGAGCGGGGAATTTCTGAACGCACCGTGCGTCTGGCGAGAAATTCTATGAAAGATAAATTGGCAAGTGAGCGCCGTGGAAAGGACTGGTGGATTTGGCTAAAACAATAGCTTTTGAACTGGCAGGATTATCGAACCGGCAAAGTTTTTATAGATACCACAGATTGCCGCTTTGCCACTTGGATACACAGGATGGAGGAATCGTATGAAGGAAGTTTCGATTTGGGAAAAAACAAATTTAACTTTAGAAGAAGCCGCAGCATATTCCGGTATCGGAGTCGGAAAGCTGAGAGAGCTTACTAATGAAAAAGACTGCAATTTTGTTCTATGGGTAGGGAACAAGCGTTTAATCAAAAAGCGTTTGTTTGATAATTTTATCGAGCAGATGTTTTCCATCTAATATCTGCTGTTTTCCATAGAAAAAGACGTTTCGATGTGGTATCATGTAGATGTCACATCGAGACTCCTTTTGAAAGAAAGGAGATCGAACATGAGTGCAAAAAGAAAAGATAACAAAGGGCGTATCCTGAAAACAGGAGAAAGCCAGAGAAAGGATTTGATCTATCAGTACAGATACACAGATTTTCGTGGTAAACGCCAGAGCGTTTACGCTCCTACTTTGCAGGAACTTCGCCAGAAAGAAAAAGAAATCCAGAAGCAGGTGGATGACGGGATTGATTACGAAGCTGGACAGATTACTGTCATTGAACTTCTGGAAAAGTACATCAGCCTGAAAAAAGGGGTGCGTTACAACACCCAGGTAGGTTACAATTTCGTTTTGAATCTGGTCAAAAAAGAGGATTTTGGCTATCGCAAGATCAGTACCATCAAGGTATCAGATGCGAAGCAGTGGTTTATGAAGCTGCAAAAGGATGGCAAAGGATACAGCACTATCACCAGTGTGCGAGGAGTCATTAAGCCGGCATTTCAGATGGCTTGTGATGAAGATGCAGTCAGAAAGAATCCATTTGTATTCAAGCTGACAGATGCCGTGGTGAATGATTCTGTGCCGAGAGCTACCCTTACCGAAGAACAGCTGACTGTCTGGATGGATTTCATCAGAAATGATAACACATATTCTAAATATTACGATGAATTTGTGGTTCTTCTGGAAACCGGCATGAGGGTCAGTGAGTTCTGTGGTCTGACCAGAAAAGATTTGGATTTCAAAAACCGCAGAATCTGTGTGGATCATCAGTTGGTTCGTGAGCGTGGCGGTAAATACTATGTTGAGGAAACCAAGACGAGCAGCGGCTGCCGGTTTTTGCCGATGACAGATGTAATTTACGACTCTTTGAAAAGAATGTTGAAACGGCGTCCGAAGGTCAAGACAGAACCTATGGTAGATGGTTACAGCAATTTTATTATGCTGGATAAAAATGGCAATCCGAAAGTTGCGTTACACATCGAGAATGAGATGCGCTGGGCGATGAAGAAGTACAAGAAGCTTCATCCGGATAAGCCTTTGCCACACATTACTCCTCATGTATTCCGGCATACCTTCTGTACGAACTACGCAAACGATGGAATGGATATCAAGAATTTACAGTATCTGATGGGGCATTCTGATGCAGGTGTTACGCTGAATGTTTATACACACGCAAGCTACGCACACGCTGCGGAGCAGATGACGAAAATCGCTCAGCTTCGTCAGCATTCTGACTCGGACAGAGACAGAGAACAAAGTGCTGAAAAAGCAGCAGATATGGTGGCAGTATCTTAAGTTTACTACACCATTTCGTGGTGTAGTTACATAGATTTACAGAGACTTATGAAAATTTGAAGAAAAACCGAAAGTCCGAAAAACCCAGTAAAATCAAGGGCTTGCAGACTTATGGAGGGATATAGAGATTATGATAAAAGTACTTTTTGTGTGCCACGGCAGGTGATGCATCGAGCATTCAAAACCCATAAAAATCAAGGATTCTTTTAAAAGACAACCTAAATTTACGACACTTTTACGACAGAGAAAGCCAGGCTATGATAATAATGTTGTGAAAGAGGTAAGGCGATGAAAGAACGAGCTGCTGAAAATGGAAATGAGTATATTTTGGATAGAGATTATTATATACCGCCTCTGATGATTGGAAAATATGAACTTCTGTGTAAGGAGTTTATAGAAGAAAAAGCGGTCAGCTTTGTTATTATCTCGTAGATGTGAACGAAAAAAGCACAGGCTTATGACAAAAATTGATTAGAATCTGGGCGAAGTGTTATGATAGGATAAACACTTCGCCTTTTTGTATAACATATAAAGAGTTGTAGTTTGATCTGTTTGCCATTAGAATTGCGATAAATTGAGGTGATTTAATTGCATCAGAATCGATATTAGTAATTTGAAACGATAAAAGATCTGGATTAATAGCAACACGTACTATATTTTAGGAGAGAGAAGAATGAGTTTTGTATATGCAGAAAAGATTAAATATACACTTGAAGATAAACAAATTCAGGGGATAAAAATATATAGTGATACTAAAGTTTCTATAGAAGGTGCTGTAAAAACAAATTGGAGTGAACAACAGAGAAAGGCAATAGAAAAATATGGGATGTGTAAAAGTATAATTATTGATCCCAAATGTTGTATTTCTTTTGCAGGAAATAATATATTTCTACTACAAAAACTATTTGATCAATTAGTTGAGTGGGGAAATTTCGAAATAGATCAGCTTATAGAATATGCTTATAAAATTCACCTATCTGAGCATAAAGATAATATTGAATTTATTATTTGCTATGTGGATGACAATGATGATAAAAGGATAGCATGTATTAAAGAAAAGCAGCTTTTTAAAGAATGTCAAAATGCATGGATTGGTTCTATACAAACATTCCGCAAAATGCAAGAGTTGAGAATGCAAGGTGTAAACCCATTTGATACGTCTTATTATTTATTTGAAAGCGCAGTAAGTTCTCCAATAGATGATAGCGTAGGAGGAGTTATTGTGGAAGTGAGTTGTGGGAGAAAAAATGAATTTTTCTTTACTGGAAAGCTGATATCTGTTGTAGAACGGGAAAAAAAGTATTTACCGGGAGAAATAATTTCAATGATGGGAACAGCTGAAGAGGGATCTTGTAGTATGTACTTTTATGAATCACAAACAGAAGTTAGAATTGATTTTTTACAAATTGACTTTTCACTTTTATATACTTCGTCCTATCGAGTGGGAATTAATAATTTTAATAACGAAAATATAAGATATTTTATGATTCCAATTCCTATACGGACAAGCACCGGTACAGTTTTAAATATTGAATAGTATTTACTAAATAAGGGGGCAAAATATTGATTGCCTACCTTGCATGGTTTACTTTGAGTTTGGTATTTATATGTGTTGTCCATATAAAACTTCCGAAAACGGCAATAATAATATATACAAATTTAAAAATATTTTATTTTATTGCCGATATGTGATATAATAACTATAAATATGATGTTTCTTAATCAGAACTTGGATGAACGAGAGGTTAAAATATGCTTGACAATAAACTGGGTATTACTGATTCAACAAAATTGGCAAGAACAGAAGAAAAAATCAGTAAGAAAAAAGCTATAGAAATGTTTGAAAATGGCTTTCTGGAAAAACTGAAGCCAGGAACGTACGAAAGTCTTGCAGCCATTCATGAATATTTATTTGATGAGATTTATGATTTTGCCGGTAAAATTCGCGAGGTGAATCTGTCCAAAGGAAATTTCAGGTTTGCGCCTCTGATGTATCTGGAAGCAGCATTACAAAGTATTGATAAAATGCCTCAGTCAACCTTTGATGAGATCATTGAAAAATATGTGGAAATGAATGTAGCCCATCCATTCAGGGAAGGCAATGGCAGAAGTACAAGAATCTGGCTTGATCTGATGCTGAAGAAAGAAATCGGCTATGTGGTGGATTGGAGCAAGGTGGATAAAGAGGATTATCTTCTTGCCATGGAACGGAGTCCAATTAAGGATATTGAAATTAAGTTCCTTTTAAAAAATGCGCTGACGGATAATATCCATGACCGTGAAATTTATATGAAGGGCATTGATCACAGCTATTATTATGAAGGTTATTATGTATTCAAAACAGAAGACCTGACTGAAAAGTAAGGCAGCAGTACTTTCTAAGAAGGGTTTTGCCTCAGAATATTTGACAGAAATAAATGGAGGAAATATGCGATATCTTTCAGTAAATGAAATGGCTAAAATATGGAATATATCGGAGCGAAGTGTAAGGAATTACTGCGCCCAGGGGAGAGTAAACGGTGCATTTCTTACCGGGAAGACGTGGAATATTCCAGAGGATGCCAAAAAGCCGGAGCGTTCCAACAAGAGAAAAGAACAACCGACTTTGCTGGACATTTTGCAGGAGGAGAAAAAAAGTAAATATCCGGGCGGGATTTATCATAAAACGCAGATTGATCTGACATATAATTCCAATCATATGGAAGGCAGCCGACTGACTCACGATCAGACCAGATATATTTTTGAGACCAATACCATTGGAGTAGAAAATGAAGTTCTCAATGTGGACGATGTGATTGAAACCGCAAATCATTTCCGCTGTATTGATTTGATCATTGATCATGCAAAATCAGCTTTGACGGAGAAGCTTATTAAGGAGCTTCACCAGACATTAAAAAGCGGAACCAGTGATTCCAGAAAAGACTGGTTTACAGTGGGAGATTATAAGAAATTGCCAAATGAGGTTGGTGGCATGGAAACAGCTCTTCCGGAAGAAGTTGCCGATAAGATGAAAGCGCTGCTGAAGAAATATAACGCTAAAGAAGAGAAAACTTTTGATGATATTCTGGATTTCCATGTAAAGTTTGAAAGAATACACCCATTCCAGGACGGGAACGGACGTGTGGGCAGATTGATCATGTTTAAGGAGTGCCTGAAATATAATATTGTTCCGTTCATTATTGAGGATAACCTGAAACTGTTTTATTACCGTGGATTAAAAGAATGGAATAATGAGAAAGGGTATCTGACAGATACCTGCCTGACAGCTCAGGATAAGTATAAAGCGTATTTGGATTATTTTAGGATTGCTTATTAAATTAAGAAGTGAAGCGTACTTATGTCAGCAAAAATGAACTGGAAATTTGACTTGAAGAATATAGCAAGCAGGGAGAACTTGGACAAATAGAAAAAAGTGAAACATGCCAAATAGCCATGGGTTTACTGCAGTAGATGACTTAAAACATCTGCCGATCTTCTGGATACAGTCCAAGAACATGTCAAGGGAAAAGTTGAAAAGAACAAACCAAAATAAGGCGTATCGCAATTCGCGAAAATTACAAGGTATGTAATGAAGTCTAATACATATCTAGGAAGGAGATCGATTATGGCAGATATTATAAAAAAACTTAATTCAGAAATAACACCGCCAGAGGAAATAAACGAAACCGCATTGATGGAAATCGCGGATGGTTTATTGTTTGACGCTCGTGCAAATATAGCAGAACAAAAATCGTTAAGTGTTCCTATTGCACAGTTGGCTATGCTTGGTGCCGGTGTATCCTCATTGCTTCCGGCTCTTAGAACGATAACGCAGACCACAACTATCAATACAACAGGTCTTTATCAATTGGCTAACGCAGCAGTAGGAGATACGTTGAAGGTTGCAAGGAACGGTAACTTTTGGGGCGCATTCAAAACAGCAGATGGTAGATCAAAGTTTGTGCAGCTTCAATCTGCGAGCCCGCTAACTGTAACAACTCAGTCTGTTGCTGCAATCAATCCAGCAACAATGATGATGGCTGTTGCATTGTTCTCTATTGAGCAGAAGTTGGGTGAAATTGAAAAAACGCAGAAGCAGATAATTTCATTCTTGGAAATTGAAAAGGAATCTGAAATAGAAGCTGACGTTGAAATGTTATCAAATATTATTTTAAAGTATAAGCTGAATTGGGATAATGAGTACTTTGTTGCAAGTAATCATAAGCTGGTGCTTGATATTCAAAGAGCAGCTCGTAAGAACATGAATGTGTATCAGAAGAAAGTTGCTGATGTGCTTAATTCGAAAAAACTCGTGGTGGTACAAAAACAGGTAAATTCTACTTTGAAGGATTTACAGAAGAAGTTTAAATACTATCGACTTTCTTTACATACATTTGCGATGGCGTCGATGATGGAAATTATGCTGAGCGGTAATTTCAAAGAAGAATATATCACCGGCATTAAAGAGGAAATTGAAAAGCTTTCATCAGTTTACAGAGATTTGTTTGGACAGTGCTCTGTTTATCTGGAAAAAATAAGCGGTGTTTCTGTTGAGGCCAATGTACTTAAAGGACTTGGAACTGCAAGTAAAGTGGTCGGGAAATTTATCGGTAGCATTCCTCTTGTAAAAGAAGGTCAGGTTGATGAGTTCTTGCAGGATAGCGGTAAACATATCAAATCCAATGCTAAAGAAATTGAGATGGGAGTAATTACTGCATTTGCTGAAATCAGCAATCCTGAAACACGTGTGTTCATAGATAGGATGGAAAGTTTGAAACAAAGAAGTAGAGGCAAACCACCAAAAAAGTGTATAGCAAACAAG
>OHBC01000163.1_pt1 | contig 69011 bp, 57 predicted proteins | sample 1577331 | NCBI WGS metagenome assembly OHBC01 (sample SAMEA3879570, study PRJEB24766) | human gut metagenome | biome: human-associated habitat; feature: feces | place: USA | collected 1985/1987
GTTTTGTCGTGTTTTATTTTGTGTTTGTGTTGTGACGGTGCTGCGATGTGAATCGAGGTGCCGTTTTTTTGTTATAACCGCTTTGGGGTTATAACCAGGGATTATCCGACATAATAAAATTCTGTGATTCAGTCTGCCGGAAAATGTCTTCCTTTGCAAAAAAGAAATAATTAAGTATCACTTAAATCAAATCATTTATGTTCAATGAAAAGAGAAGCAGCATGCTGCACGGTGTCCTGTTGATAGCATTATTTTCTTGTGCTGCATTTTATATTGGCGAGATGTCTTTTGTAAGAAGTATTTCTTTCAGTCCGATGATTGTCGGTATCATTTTGGGTATGCTTTATGCCAATAGTCTGCGAAACCACCTTCCGGAAACGTGGGTGCCGGGAATCCAGTTTTGCTCAAAGAAGATTCTGCGCATCGGTATCATTTTATATGGTTTCAGATTGACTTTTCAGGATGTGATGGCTATCGGATTGCCGGCTATGCTGATCGATGTGATTATTGTGGCTGTGACTATTTGTGGCGGCATCTATCTTGGTAAGCTGCTGAAGATGGACCGTGGAATCGCATTGCTTACTTCCATCGGAAGTGGAATTTGTGGAGCCGCCGCTATTCTGGGGGCTGAATCGACCATCAAGGCAAAGCCATATAAAACGGCTGTGTCCGTGTCTACTGTCGTGATTTTCGGTACTATTTCCATGTTTCTGTATCCTTTCTTGTACCGGAACGGACTTTGTGCACTGACTCCCGATCAGATGGGGATTTATACGGGGGCTACCCTGCATGAGGTTGCCCATGTAGTAGGTGCCGGAGACGCGATGGGAAACGGTATTTCGGATTCTGCCATCATAGTGAAAATGATTCGTGTGATGATGTTGGTTCCTGTGCTTCTGATTACTACCTATCTGGTGGCGAGAGCGCGGAAAAGACAAGTGCAGAAAGGACAGAAGTTTCAGAAGATTGCGGTGCCCTGGTTTGCAATAGGCTTTATGGGTGTCATCGCTTTCAATTCTTTTGATTTGTTTCCTGCACAGTTGGTGGCAAGTATTAACACACTGGATACCTTTTTGCTGACAATGGCTATGACGGCACTCGGAACAGAAACAAGCATCGATAAATTCAGAAAGGCCGGAGCCAAACCTTTCGTACTGGCTCTTTTACTTTATGTGTGGCTGGTAGTCGGCGGATATTTCCTTGTGAAGTATCTCACTCCTTATCTGATGTAGGAGAAATCATCTGATGTAAGGGAAAAACGTCTCTTTGCAAAATACTTACTATCACTTTCACCGCAAATTGTACAATCTTAGACGGATAAATTAAGTGTCAGTCACTGAGAACTTCCCATTTTATCTGTATGATAGATACAATTTGTGGCGAAAGTGATGCGTTTCATCCGGGCAGGCTATATTTATCGCTTTTCTTTCGGATAGTTAGGACCGTAAAGCATCGTTTTTTTGCGGACAACCAATTGACCGTCTTTCACAAATTCCTCTCCCCGTTCACTGAGGTGGCGGATCATTTCTGCACGCATGCCTGCCAGCAGCTTTTTATATTTCTTGTCGTTCACAGCATTATGCAGTTCTTTAGGATCTTTGGCAAGGTCAAACAATTGCTCTTCACCTGTATAGAAGTACCAGATATATTTAATCTTTCCGTCGGTCAAGGCACACCAATAGTTGTCATCACTGTAGCAAGTGGCATGTTCCAGATCAATGTATTTGCGCCATTCCGTTTCTGTACCTTTAGCCAAAGATAGCAGAGAGCGTCCGTCTATGTCGGTGGGAACGGAGGTTCCCGCTATTTCGAGGAAAGTTGGCAGCAGGTCACGAAGTTCTACGGGATTATCCACCTTACCGGGAACGACTTGCGCTTTGGCTGGCCATTTAATAATATAAGGTATGTGCGTAGATCCTTCATACGGGTAAGTCTTCCGCCAGTGGTAGTGATCTCCCATCATATCTCCATGATCGGAAACGAAAATGATAAGGGAATTATCATACATCCCTTTGTCTTTTAAGGTCTGGAGGACACGCCCTATCTGTTCGTCTATGAAAGTGATGTTGGCATAATAATAGCGTTTGGAGTGACGTGCATATTCATTTCCGAAGTTGCCGTAGGGAGCATCTTTGGCTGCTTTTTCGGGGTCCAGTTCTTTAGCGTATTTCCCACACCAGTCACCAATGACGGGATCGGGAACCTGTGCATCCTTATACATGTCGAGAAAGCGTTGAGGCGGGTCGTACGGGCTGTGGGGACGGGCAAAGGAAACTTTCAGAAATAAAGGCTGATTGCCGTTATCATAATTCTGTATCATCTGACAAGCCATTTCACCGGTCCAATAAGTAGGGTGCAGACTTTCTTTCAGTTTATAGGTAGCTGCTCCGTGATCGTTCCATCCGATTCCGGTTTCATCCGGGTTCTTTCCCGGTGCTTGTATTTGAAACCATAAGCGATAGTCACTGATGAAATTCGGATCTTCCCGGCGTCCGCTTTCATCCAGCAGCGTTCCTTCGAAACCGTGTTTGATTCGTTGCGGATGCCAGTGCATTTTTCCGATACCGAAGGTATAATATCCGGCATCTTTCAGCATCTGAGGCATTTCGTGGTTGTACTTGGGGGCAACTTTACCGTATCCTAACAAGCCATGATGCCAGGGAGACTGTCCGGTCAACAGTCCGGCACGGGCAGGGGTACTGCTGGGACACGAAGAATATCCGTTCATAAACAACGTTCCTTCGCTTGCCAAAGCGTCCAGATGGGGGGAGATAACAGATTCATTACCCATGCATCCCATGGCGTCGCCACGTTGCTGATCGGTCATAATTAAGATAATGTGCGGTTGTTTTTGTGCATAGGCCAAAGATGAGCACAATCCGGCCGTGACGGCAAATGTACATTTCAGGTTAATCATATTTTCTGGTTTTTCATAATGTAATACTGCAAAGGTATAAAGTTTTATTTATTTTGCGTGAAAGCGTTTCTGCTTTTTATATGAAAAAAGAAACTGTTTCAGAAACAGGTGGGGGCACCTGTACTGAAACAGTCTCTTTTATTATAGGTAATCGCCTATAACTTATAAAGGCATATTTCCATGTTTTTTAGGCGGATTCGTCTGCATCTTGTTCTCTGTCATTTCCAGTGCCTGGATCAGACGTTTGCGGGTTTGTCTCGGATAGATGATTTCGTCGATGAATCCCAGTTCGGCAGCCTGGTAGGGAGTGGCAAACTTTTCCTTGTAGGCTTCCAGTTCTTTACCTTTTGTCTCTGCATCCGCTTTGCGGAACAGGATGTTTACCGCACCTTCCGCACCCATGACTGCGATTTCCGCACTCGGATAAGCGAAGTTCACATCTGCACCTGTCTGTTTGGAGTTCATCACAATATACGCGCCACCGTATGCCTTGCGGGTAATGACTGTCAGTTTGGGAACGGTAGCTTCGGCAAACGCATAAACGATTTTAGCACCGTGGCGGATGATACCGTTGTTCTCCTGCGTATATCCGGGAAGAAATCCCGGCACATCTTCGAAAGTAATCAACGGAATGTTGAAACAGTCGCAGAAACGGATGAAACGGCTTGCCTTGTCGCTGGCGTCAATGTCGAGAACACCGGCAAGGTAGGCCGGCTGATTGGCGACAATACCAACCGAACGGCCTGCCAGACGTGCAAAACCGATGATGATATTCTTTGCGAAGTTAGTCATTACTTCGAAGAAATAGCCGTTATCTACTACCCGTTCGATGATATCCTTCATGTCGTATGGTACATTCGGGTCTGCGGGGACGATGGTGTCGAGTACGGCATCTTCACGGTTGGTCTCGTCAGTACAGTTCTGCTTTTTCGTTTCGTCCATATTATTCTGAGGCAAGAAGGAAAGCAGTTCGCGAATGCTCATCAACAGTTCTTCTTCGGTATTGCACATAAAGTGAGTGACACCGCTTTTACTGCTGTGTGTCATGGCACCGCCCAGTTCTTCTTTGCTTACCTCTTCGTGAATCACAGTCTTTACCACATCCGGACCTGTCACAAACATGTGACTCTTTTCTTTCACCATAAAGATGAAGTCGGTGAGGGCAGGAGAGTAGCAGGCGCCTCCGGCACACGGACCAAGAATAGCCGAAATCTGAGGAATCACCCCGCTTGCCATTGTGTTCTGATAAAAAATATCCGCATAGCCGGAAAGGCTTTCAATTCCTTCCTGAATACGTGCACCTCCGGAATCATTCAGCGCAATTATCGGAGCACCGTTCTTCAATGCCAGTTGCTGCACTTTCACAATCTTTTTCGCGTTCGAAGCAGACAGTGAACCTCCGTAGACTGTAAAGTCGTAGGCATAAACAAATACCTGGCGCCCGTCAATCTTTCCGTAACCGGATACGATGCCGTCTCCCGGAATCTTGTTTTTGTCCATGCCATAGTTGGTGCAGCGGTGAACCATCAACTTGTCCAGTTCAACAAAAGTACCTTTGTCGAGCAGCATTTCGATACGCTCGCGGGCAGTCATCTTTCCGTTTTCGTGTTGCTTTTCAATCTTTTCCACGCCCCCACCGAGGGAAGCGATGCGGTCACGTTCCTGGAACGTGGCGTATGCTTTATTTATTTCTTCCATGATGCAATCCGTTTTTAGTATTATACAATCGGCTCTAATGTTATTAATGTCTGGTCACCGGTGATGTTGTCGCCTTCTTGAACCAGAATTTCCTTGATGCGGCAATCTGAAGTCACTTTGTAGTTGCTCTGCATTTTCATGGCTTCGATGACGATGACAGTATCTCCCGTTTTCATTTCCTGCCCTGCCGTAACAGGGATTTTCACCACCTTTCCCGGCATTGGGGAAGTGATGCGGTCGTTCTGTTCATCTTCGCCTTTCTTGCGCATACGCAGATACTTTGCCTGGCTGTCCACGATTTCAACATTGAAACTGCTATAATGCGTATTTACCTTATAGCTTTTACCGTTTTCGCGGCGAATCAGTTGTGCGTTTGCGCTGCGACCGTCCATCAGAATATTGCAGGTGCCATTTTCGGCCATCACAACATCTGCTTCAAACGGTTTTCCGTCAATGTTAAGTACCACTTTATTGTCTTCCTTGCTGACGAGCTCTATTTCCGCTACGCGGTCTCCTATATGAATTTCCATAATTGAATGCTGTTTTTAGTTTAGATACGAAGTACACCTTTGTGCAAGCCGAATTCTTTCCATTTGCTGATGGGACGGTTGTCCGTTGCGTCACCTCTGTTTTCTTCAAGATTCATCAGATAATCCATGTAGGCAGCAATCATGGCAATATTTTCGGCACGTTCGCTGGTGCGCATGATACATTGTTGCAGATGCTCGCCGTTCTTGGTGATAAAGCCTGTGTCGTAATGGCCTTCCACGAAGTCCGGTGTGTCCATGATGGCACGTAGGTAGCTGATATTGTTCTTTACACCTGTCAGTTTATACTCATGGAGTACGCGGCGCATCCGTTCGATGGCATATTCGCGGTTGGTAGCCCATACGATCAGTTTGCCGATCATCGGGTCATAATAGATCGGGATTTCATATCCTTCGTAAACGTAACTGTCGATACGAACACCGATTCCGTTCGGTTCTGTAATCTGTTTGATGATTCCTGGGCTCGGCATGAAGTTCATTTCCGTGTCTTCGGCACAAATACGGCATTCGATGGCATGGCCGCGCTGTTGGATATCTTTCTGTTTCAGCTGGAGCACTTGTCCGTCGGCAACTTTGATCTGCTCTTTCACCAAGTCCACTCCGACCACTTCTTCCGTTATCGGATGTTCTACTTGCAGACGGGTGTTCATTTCGAGGAAGTAATAATTGCGATGCTTGTCGACCAAGAACTCAATCGTGCCTGCACCGATATAGTTGACCGCTTTGGCGGCGGCTACCGCCTTTTCACCCATATCTTTACGCAGTTCGGGAGTCACGAAAACCGATGGCGTCTCTTCCACAATCTTCTGGTTGCGGCGCTGTACGGAACATTCGCGTTCGCACAGGTGAATCACGTTTCCGTGTTTGTCGCCCAGAATCTGAAATTCAATGTGATGAGGTTCCTCCACGAACTTCTCCAGATAAACGGTATCGTCGCCAAAAGAAGAAAGTGACTCGCTTTTGGCAGTTGTATAAGCCTCTTCCACCTCTTCCGCACTGTGGATAAGGCGCATACCTTTTCCGCCGCCGCCCATAGATGCTTTCAGCATCACCGGATAACCGATCTTGTTGCAGAGTTCTACGGCTTCTTCCACACTTTTCAGATTCTCCTGTGTGCCGGGAACGACAGGGACTCCTGCCTCGATCATTTTAATACGGGCGGATATCTTGTCGCCCATTGCCTCCATCGTTTCGGGGGTCGGTCCGATAAAAATGATATTTTCTTCCTGACAGCGTCGGGCGAAAGTCGCGTTTTCGGACAGGAAACCATATCCCGGATGAATAGCGTCTGCATGGCATTCCTTTGCCACTTCGATGATTTTTTCTATATTCAGATAACTCTCTTTGGATGCTGCCGGTCCTACGCAATAAGCTTCGTCTGCATAGAGCACGTGCTTCGCGGTCCGGTCTGCTTCGGAGAAGATAGCGATACTCGTTATCTCCATCTCCCGGCAGGAGCGCATCACCCTTATGGCAATTTCACCTCGATTGGCTACTAAGATTTTTTTTATCATACTTTACTCAATTAAGTACATACTTATTTAATGCCTTCCCATCTTCACAGACATAGTCCATCCGACAGAAACACAGTATTTTCTTGATTTGGGGCTTAACAAATGATGTTCTTTCTCCTAACCCACGAGGCAGAAGAACGCTTTACGCGAAGTGGCAGGTCTTCTGACTGACTCTTGTCTTATAGTGCCTTCCCAAAATAACATCAGTGGCGATAAATTAGTTCATTAATAAGACATTGTATAGAGCTTCACAGCAGCGGGACTGTACGGGATTTACACCCGATTCCCTTTTAATCGTCATCCGTTGGACACGGACTCCGAACCATTTCGGGGGGCAAAGATAAATAAATATTGAATACTGTGTTCTGTTTTTGCACGAAAGTTTCAGTTTTGTGCAATGAATGCTCCGGCAGATTTCCTCTCCTTTACTTTTCCAATAGAACTAAATCTCTGTGTATTAATGTTTATGCGTTAAACCTTCCTCTTTTTGTATTGTTAAGACTCCCACTAATTAATTAAAAGGAGAATCGATATGAAAGAAAAGAAAATAGCTCGTGATACGAGAAACAGAGAGAAACTGGCGGGTGATGACTGGGTAATGGCAGAATTTTATGCAACGTGGTGTCCTCACTGCCAGCGTATGCAGCCTTTGATAAAAGAGTTCAAGAAAGAGATGGAAGGGATAGTCGAGGTAGTACAGGTAGACGTAGACGAGGAAAGTGATCTCGCTAATTTCTATACCATTGAATCCACTCCCACATTCATTCTTTTCAGAAAAGGTGAACAGCTCTGGAGACAATCCGGTGAACTGACGCTGGAAAGATTGGGAAGAGCGGTCAAAGAGTTTAAATCTTGAAAAAGTATTAATAAAAAGGGATGCTTTTCTATGAAAGTTTTAAATCGTGTTATGAAACATACTTTTTTATTTGGATAATTTGCTAATAACACAGAAGTACGTATCTTTGCACTGTGTTTTTCATAGTATTAGATTTAAGGTTAACAAAGGTTGGAGCAAGGCGTTGCTCCTTTTTTTATGCCCGTACCCCGGCTTTCTGTTCAGAGCGGTCTTTATTTCGCCAGCCTTAGTTCGTACAGACAAGCCTGTACTTCCTCCGGACTGCCTGTATGTTTTCCCTCGTCATCCGATAGTTTGATGCATTCTCTCCATTCCTGATTGACATTCATTTTGCATTGCGTGAGTTTCATGACAATGTTGGAAGGGGCAAATCCTGTGTCATTCGTTAGATTGGTACCGATTCCGAAGGAACAGCGAATCTTCTCCTTGCAGTATTCCTGAATTTCCAGTGCTTTCGTGAAGTCGAGAGCGTTGCTAAAGACGATTGTTTTGGTAGTGGCATCAATGCCCAGTTCTTTATAGCGGGCTACCAGTTTATCAATAAAATCAAATTCATTGCCAGAATCGCAGCGTACTCCGTCGAATAGCTTGGCCTGCTTGCGGCTGAGATTGCTCAGGAATATTCCTGAAGTATAAGTGTCGGACAGCGCAATGCCCAAATCTCCGTCGTATACATTCACCCAGTTTTCGAGCGCCATATAGTTGGCGTGCTTATATCCGAACTGTGCCCCATGAAACATGAACCACTCATGCGGATGAGTTCCCATCATTTTCATGCCGTACTTCATGGCAAAGTAGCAATTGGAAGTTCCGGTACAGTATTTGGCCGTATCATTCAGACGTTTGATCACCGTCTCCTGCACGTCGATTGAGAATCTTCTCCGCGTTCCGAACTCCGAGAAGCGGAGCTGGTGCTGATTGGACAATTCCACTTTCTCCGACAATTTGCAGAGTATCTCGCTCATATCGGGTATGTTGCCGAAAAACTTGTTTTTGATTTCGGATACGATGGCGAGCAGCGGTACTTCATACAGTGTGACTTTATAAAGAAAATCGCTGACTTCAATATGCAGCCGGCCCGTTGTGTCCAGATGAATATCGATCTTGTCCGGATCAAAACGGAAAGAAGACAGCCATTCCCAATAGACTCTCGGAAGAAACCGGCAATTGCGTGTCATGTATTCCAGTTCCTCTTCCGTAAGCCTCAACCGGCTGAGGTTGCTGAATTCGCTTTTGAGCGCTTCCAGAAATTCTTCGGTATATTCAGTTTCGTTTCTGTCATTGAAGCTGAAAGTACCCATTGCGTAAGGGAATAATTTGATATAACCGTACGAGGTGGTAAACTTATAGAGGTCTGTATCCAGCAGTGTTCTTACAATCATACCGTTTATTATTTAATATGTAAAACGTTGTAAAGTTAGTATTTGTTGGACAATCCTACTGATTAATTGACAATAATTCTTTCTTTAGTAAGTTAATCCCACTTTTAGGGTGATGGAGTGGTGAGACAGTTCTTCCTTGAATTCGGTATGGAAATATTCATCGGTCCGCTGTTTCAGCCTTTCCAGTTGTTGTATTTCATAGCCTAAGGCAATATTCATTTTTAATTTTTGAGTGAGCTTTACCTGTGCTCCTACAGACGGGGAAAGATAAAATCCGCCATTGGTTTCTTTGGCAGCCGCCAATGGGCCACCGATGTTGCATTCCAGATAGGGAGTAAGTTTCTTTGGTCGCGTCATGAAGAATTGTTTTGGAATATGTTGGGAGGGGGGGATGAAAAAGAGAATAAATGGACAGTACATCTGGCTTTATTGGCAAAGAGTAAGATACTTTTTGATAGCCAATCGTTCTTATGATAAAAAGCAGGATGTACTGTCCGGGGTATATTTATGATAATTCAACGGTAGGATTGTGAATGGTTAAGCCGCCGTCTACCACAATCGTCTGTCCAGTGATGTATCGTGCATCGTTGGAGGCCAGGAATGCAATGGTGGCGGCAACGTCTTCGGGTTCTCCCAAATAAGGCGTGGCGCACTGTCCCAGAAATATATTGCGTACTTCTTCGTTCAGATTGTCCAGTGCGGCAGGGGTAAGAACCAGTCCCGGTGCTACGGCATTGCAGCGGATGTTTTTCTTTCCCATTTGGGTGGCGATATATTTGGTCAGATTGATGACACCTGCTTTGCTGGCTCCGTAGAGGGTGCCGTTGGCGTCGGCTGTCAGCCCGCTTATGGATGCTACATTTACGATATTTCCGCCTCCGTGGGTGGTCATGATGGGAATGACCTGCTGAGAAAGATACATTGTGCAGCAAAGGTTCAGATGGAATACTTCGTCGAAGTAATCGATATCCAGCTTTTCAATATTCAGATCACGTTTGGGGTCGGTTCCGCCTACGTTGTTTATAAGTACGTCTATCTGACCGTATTCCTTCATGGCGAAATCAACTAGTTCTTTACAGCTTTGGAGTTCGGTGGCGGAGAAATAGATGGGACGCACGTCGGCCCCTGCTTGAGTGAGTTCGGCGGCAAGCTTGTCGGCCCTTTCCTGCGAATGATCGGCGATGACTACTTTGCCTCCTTCGGAGACGATGCGGCGTGTGGTTGCTTCGCCAATGCCACCGGCCGCACCGGTGATGACGACTACTTTGTTTTCAAATCTTTTCATATATGTTGAGAATTTGATGATTATCTTCCTCTAATTAACAGCTAATGAATGGATTTGTTGTTGCCTGTAAACTCTTATTAATAGGAATCGGCAACAGATTCGAAAACTTTTGCATCTCATTCAGTTTTATGGGTTAAATATTTAAGAAGACTGCTAAATGTTAACATGAAGTTGCTTATTTGTTAATGCGGTTCTGATTCTATTAAACCATGTTATAAGATGTCCCGTTTTAGCCGGAAAATTTGGAGATGAGGCAAAAGTCCGTATCTTTGTACTGTGTTTTTCATAGTATTAGATTTAAGGTTAACAAAGATTGGCTGTCTGGGATAGATAGCCTTTTTTTTGCTCTTATGCGAAGGAATTATTTGGAGTCCGGGCGTGATTCAGAATAATGAATATTGATTGTTTCGCAGACTTTTCATTTCCCGTTCCTTCACTACATCATCTTCTGCCGGATGCCCGATCAGCAAAGGCGAATTCCTGTCATGTTTCTTAGTGTTATATTCCACACTGTTGTAATTGCCTTTGATGGCGTAACAATAGATGCATCCGTTGAGGCAACTTTCATAAGTGCCTATGTCGATACTTTCAATGCAATTGCAGACATTCCGCTGATTTTTGTCTTTTTTGGCAAGGAGGGGGTAGCCGGTGATTCTTTCGATCAGTTCTTTGTCGATACACAGTCCGGCAGGGATTCCCAAATGTCTCAGATCAACTTTGGAGGTGCAGGTATCCAGTTGGATAGCAGGATATTCGTTGATGGTATTCCTGAAAGAGACGGCTATTTCTTCAATCTCCTCTTTTCGCAACGGCTGTATGTTGAACTGGCCGACTGCGGTGCGGATATGCTGGTAATGGTCAATAAATCCTAGCATACACTTTTCGGTATGGTCTTTAAGTCCGTAGGCAATTTGGGCGAATGCCTCCTTATGGAAAGAAACGTCATATTCCTCGTTAGTCAGTATCGGGTCATAGCGCCAGATCACTTTCTCTTTTCCTATTTTATCCGAAAGGCGTTTGAATATGTCTATTCGTTTGTCGATAGACGGCAGATTATTTTCTAATTTCTCTCCGTAAGGATTGAGGGTGAACTGAAAGTAGTATTTGTAGTCTTGCAGATGATCCAGTTTATCAATCATCGGAGCAGGATTCTTGGTCCAGAACACGATGCAATCTACCACAGCAGGATGTAAGCTGACCTTGCTGATCATTTTAGGATTAAAAGGATTGGGAACTAACACGTATCCTTCTTTAATCCGGTTGAAGAACCATTGCGAATAGAATGCCGGAATATCTGTCCGGCGGCTGGCGCTAATTATCATATTTCAAAGTTACGGTAAAATTGGTTGTATTGCAATAATTCCGTGATGAAAAATAATCAATAGAACGGATGGATGGGAGAATAGAGCATACTGATAAAGGTTTAATAAGAGATGAGAGGAAAAAGCGGACTTAGTTGCTTTTTCAAGAATCTCTTTAAGCAGGAACTGTGAATGAATATGTTAAATGTTAACATGAAAAGTCTGAAATGTTAATGCGCTTCCGAGAATATTAAACCGTGTTATATTATCGTCCGATTCGGCTCTGAAATTTGCTATTTACTTGAAAGGTGGTATATTTGTACTGTGTTTTTTTCATAAGTATTAGATTTAAGGTTAACAAAAGATTGGTTGCTCGTGATGAGTAGCCATTTTTTGTTTTTATACGTCGATAATTGTTTATTCTTTAATCATCGTTAATAGCATCTTGAATTTTTCCACCGCTGTAAGTGTATGTGATACCTATTATTTGTACATAACAAAAATCGTCTTTTATTGTTATAGTACGAAAAGTAACTAATAAGGAGAACATTATGAAAAAGAAATTTTTATTGTTTGGAGCACTGGTCGGTGCTTTGCTGTTGTCTTCCTGTTCGGGGGGAAGTAAAAAGCAGACTGTATCCTCGGAAAGTACGGAGGAATTGGATAATGCCAGTAAGGTGATCAATTATTATCATATGTCACTTGCTGTATTGAGGCATGTGGCTAATGCGAAAGATATAAACGCAGTGTTGGGATACATGGAACAAACTGGGAAAGTGCCTGAAGTTGAACCGATTGCACCTCCGGAAATAGCTGCGCGTGATACAGCGGAATTATTGGATCCGGGAGACTATTTTAATCCGGAAGTCCGTCAGAATCTAAAGCAGAATTATGCCGGATTGTTTAATGTGCGGACACAGTTCTATGATAACTTCAATAAATTTCTTGCTTATAAGAAGTCGAAAGATACAGCAAAAACGGCTCAGCTTCTGAATGAAAACTATAAGTTGAGCGTAGAACTGTCCGAGTATAAGCAAGTGATTTTTGATATTCTAAGTCCTTTGACCGAACAAGCGGAGAGTGAACTTTTGGCTGATGAGCCGTTGAAAGATCAGATAATGGCGATGCGCAAGATGTCAGGCACGGTGCAGAGCATAATGAATTTGTATTCCCGCAAACATGCAATGGACGGAATGCGGATTGATTTGAAAATGGCGGAACTGGAGAAGGAACTGAAGGCTGCGGAAAAAATTCCGGCTGTTACCGGTTATGATGAAGAACTGAAGAATTTTCAGAGTTTCCTCTCTACCGTTAAGTCCTTTATGAATGATATGCAGAAGGCAAGAAGTAAAGGCGCATATTCGGACAAAGAATATCAGGCGATGTCAGAAGCCTATGAATACGGGCTTTCTGTTATTTGAAAAATAAGACCCCTTGCCTGGCTATTATATTATACCCAGGCGAGGCATATTTTATGTTTTGTCGTTATTGATAATATCTGTCGATCCTTTTAATAACATCTTATTTTCAGGACTTAAAAGTAAATCACATATAATGGGCTTTTTAGTTTTCCAAATAAGTGTCGGCATGGAGTTATAGGATAAATTATTTTTTATAATGCATTGTAGCAGATGTATAGTCGTTACTTGATATTTATTTTTTAATTCGTTTACTCTACCATAAGTAAGTTTCTTAAATTCTTTCAAAGATTGCAAGATGCTTTCTTCGAAAGCGAGATTTGGAATAGTTTCGAATATATGATTGATATCTGTACGCCCATCTGTTAAAGTAGCTCCAAGACCTGTTTCTTCACAAAAATCAAGTAATGCCTTGAATTTTTTTTGTACAGATTGGTTGGCCATTTCGGTCAAAGGCTTAATTTCTACAACGAAACCTTTCCCATCATCAAGGAAGACTATAGCATCAGGGGTATATTTTCCTCTATCGTATGTGATTGTAATGCCTTGTTCGACATAATAAATAACCTCATGCGATTTTTCTAAACGTTTATAGAATTTTTTCTCAAGCATCGATTCGTAAAAAACATTTCTTTGAAGTTTATTACTATAGAACTCTCCAGCTTCTGATTCTAAATATTTTTTGTTTGGGTCATAGTTTCTATGAGGAGTTATTTGGTGGATTTCTTCAAGAGTCCATGACTTCACATGATCAAACCATATAATTTTGTTTGTAATATCTGTCAATTGTGAATTTTGCTTTTTGGAAAAGATTGTGCTTGTTTCTTTGATTTCTCTTTTCCAGGTTTTGATAATGGAATAATCCTGTTTAAAGTAAAGTTGAGCTAGATCAAAAAGAGTTTCTATGGGATATTCAGACAGATGGCTTTCTTGAAATTTTTTTAAGTAGCAAGCAAAATTGTGTACTTTATCAAGATTGATCTGGTGATTATTAGTCAATAGATTATCAATCTCAATGATGGCTGGGATATTTCTTTTTCTTAAAATTCCGAATTTCTTGAATACTTTTACTTTTAATTGACGGATTCTTTCACGACTAAGTCCTAATTTATCTCCCAAACTTATCATATTTTGTATTTCGTTTCCTTCCAAACCATATAATTCGGAGAAGATGTATTGCTCTCTGTCACTATATAAAGGTGTACCATCTTTTTTAGTGGCTAGTATGCACAGTTTAAGAGCAGTTATGAGACGAAGTCCTTGAGCATCCATACGGTTTTATGTATTGTGTGTATTAATAGAGAACAATATTAGACAATAAAAAAGAAAAAAGACATAAATACTTCTATTCTTTTTATCATTTTAACAGAAGGATAATTCTTTAGGTTTGATTTAATAATTAAATGTCTCTTTTTTACAATACAGATTCAAAGAGACTCTCTACTTTTGCTTCCATAATTAAAAAAGTGATATCTTTGTCATATGCAGTCATTTCAGATTATAAAGCCCGTTCCTGTGCTATCGCCTTACATCCGTCATTATTGGATATTGCAGGATGATGCAGCAGTTTCTGTTTCCGAACGGACTTTCCCCATCGGTTGTATGCAGCTTGTTTTTCATAAAGGGAAACAACTCTTCCTGCAGAATGATTCAAAGTTGCAGCCACAATCTTTTATTTGCGGACAGTCGATCGGATTCTCCGATGTGTTGTCGACGGGTAGGATAGAGATGATTACGGTTGTTTTTCAACCTTATGCAGCGAAAGCCTTGCTCCACATTCCCGTTCACTTGTTTCATGGGAAAGATGTAGCGATGGATGAAGTGGAAGATGTCGAACTATCGGATTTGGCGAAGCAAGTCACTGATACTTCTGATAATATAGTCTGTATTCGTCTGATAGAGCAGTTTTTTCTTCGTCGTTTATATGCTTTTTCCGAGTATAATCTGAAGAGGATGTCTGCTGTCTTTCAGGAAATCAATCTTCAACCACAGATAAATATTCCTCAATTGTCGGAGGCGGCTTGTTTGAGTAACAAGCAGTTCGGACGTGTTTTTGCCGATCATGTCGGTACGACTCCCAAGGAATATCTTCGTATTGTGCGTATGCAACGTGCTTTATTTCTGTTGCAACAGGATGCGACTTTGCCTTTTGTACAAGTGGCCTATGAATGTGGATACTCCGATCAGTCCCACATGATCAAGGAATTCAAACTATTTTCCGGTTATACGCCTGCAGAATATCTTTCTGTTTGTGCTCCTTATTCCGATTACTTCTCGGAATTTTGAAAATGTCTTTTTTTTCCTATCAGAGCTTTGTGGCATCCCTTACTTTTGCAGTGTCTTTGCAAAGGCTCAATAGTAACCATAAAAAAAGAACGAAATGAAAAAGTTTATTGCATTTTTTGAGATTCCTACAGTTGATTTTCACCGGGCTGTCGATTTTTATGAAACAGTGTTTGGGGTACAGCTTCCGGTTTTTGAATGTGAAGAGGAGAAGATGGCGTGTTTCACGGAAGAAGGTGAAACGGTCGGAGCTATTTTTCATGCTCCCGATTATCTTCCTTCGGAAAAAGGAGTGATTATCTCTTTTAATTGTGAAGACATCGATCAGACACTGGAAAAAGTCCTTCGGAAAGGTGGAAAAATCATGATGCCCAAGACGAAAATCGAAGTAGAGGGCAGAGGCTGGTTTGCCTTGTTTGCGGATAGCGAGGGAAACAGGGTAGGGCTTTACGCTGATAAATAACAGGTAAAAGAGAGGAAGATTATCTGTCCGGCGTAGTTGCCCTCTGATGGGTAATGATGAGCGAAAGTAGAATGAGACTGCATTCCTAAAGATATGCAGTCTCATTTATTTTTAAATCCTTCTTATTCTACCGGAATATAAATTTCTGTCAACAGTTCTTCGGGAGCGGTTTCGCACGGATTGTTCAGATAGCGTTCGGCACTGGGTTCATCGCGTAGCGTACATTCCATTTCGGGCAGACATTTTCCATAGATAGTATCATATACCGCTTGCAGATTGTCATACGGACCTTTATATAAGAAGATTGCATAACGTCCTGCCGGAAGTGTCTTGAATCCTACATCTCCTTTGGGAGCTACCTGTACGGGCATCACCATACATACATCGGTGCGCAATTTCTCGGCTGGTGTCACTTTGGGGTCGTCGTGATAGATGCAGAGCGGGCTGAAATCTCCCATTGGCAGTTTTTGTTCTTTGATGAACTGCCACAGACGTCCCCATGTCCCACCGTAGTCATTCAGTTTGTAGTCACCGGACAAGCGGATATAAATAACATTGCGTGCAGGTATACTCTTAATTTCACTTTTCAGTTCCAGGTCTGGTCTGATAATCGCTGGTTTCATAATTACAAAGTTTTTATTGTTTCGATACTCTAAAGGAGAAATACCATAAAACTGTCTGAACACTTTCGACAAAAAAGAAGGGGATGAATATCCGATGCGATAGGCAATATCGGCAATTGGAATATCCGAATAGCGCAATAAACGTGCGGCTGCTTCTGTCCGCGTCCGGACAATAAAGGTACCGATCGGTTCACCGAGGAATGCTTTCATAATCCGGTGAAAATAAAAAGGAGAAAAGTTTGATATCCTGGCCAGCGATTTCAAATCAATGTCTTCTCCTAAATGTTGATTGATATATTCCACCACAACATTTACGCACTTTTGATACTCTTCTTTGGTTGTTTTCTTCTGTTGCATAACTTCTTTTGGTATTTCACTTCGCAAAGGTATTGGTAAAAAAGGGAACGAACTTGTCCGATATTGCTATTATTCATTTTTTTTAATAAAACCTGTTGATTCTCTTCTAGTTATGCTATGAATTTATTTGATGATTTTGAGTATTCCAGAATGGTGCTTTAGTATAAAACATGACCGAATATTTAACTGTTTGAACCCGATTCTTTTTTGAATCTTTAAATAATGTCAATCTGTTAAATAAAACAAGGTAATATGTTGTGAACTATTATTAAAATCGCTATCTTAGTTTCGAATTATTAATAGAGAATAGCCATGGATAAAAGAGTAGTAGGGAATAATGCCGGCAAGGTCTGGGGTGCCCTGAAAGAAATTGGTGAAATTTCGATACCAGAATTGGCGAGAAGATTAAACCTTAGCGTAGAGAGTACAGCATTAGCCGCCGGTTGGCTGGCGAGAGAGAACAAAATTTGTATCCAGCGGAAAAATGGATTAATTGCTTTATCTGATGAAAGCACTTTCCCTTTTAGCTTTGGATAATAAAGAATGCTGTTCGTGAACATCTTTGAAGTTCCATTAACTTATAAGTAAAGAATTGTCGATATAAAGTATCGTAAGTTAAATCTGAACCTGAAGAACTGAATTTAGAAAGAGTTACTCTGTGTATAGGGTAACTCTTTTTAATGTATAATAAACGTATAATAATGCTGTTAGTATCTTCTTCTTTATATGAAAAATATATACTTTATATTAGTGCGAAATTATGTGTGTGAAAATTTAGGGGATCGTTTGCCTATTCTTCAGTCTCTTTATCGGTCGATACTGTGGCGCTACTTTTTATGGCATGAATAACGGCGGAAGTAAATCCCCTGTGCTCCAGTTCATTCAATCCTTTAATGGTGGCTCCACCGGGAGTGGCTGCTTTTTCTATTTCTAACAGCGGGTGGGTATTGTGATTTAAAATCAGTTCTGTAGCTCCTTCCATGCTATATGCCGTCATTCGCATTGCATCTTCAGCGGAGATACCCAATTCTATGCCGGCTTGCATGGCTGCATGAATATATTTTAATGCGAAAGCGATTCCACTGGAAGTTAATGCAGAAATGATATCCAGCTGTTTCTCTTCTGCGAACAAACACTTTCCTCCTTCTTCGAATGTCTGTTTTATGAGTTGCTGGTGTTCTTTGCCGGCTTTGCGTGAAGTTATCAGGGTCAGGCTCGAATGTTCCGTAATGGCGATGTTTGGAACAACCCGGAATATAGGCATTTCGGTTTCCGATAAATGTGCCAGGTGAGAAATGGATATTCCGGTTACCAGTGAAACCAGGATTTGGGTGCGTGAGAATCGTAACGGAGATAATACTTCGTCTACTATACATGGTTTGACAGCCAGAATAATAATGTCGGCTTCCGATATGGCATACTGATTCTCTGTCATTATGCGTATCGCAGGAAATTGTTTGTGCAGATTTTCTAGCTTGTCTGTATGAGGGGTCGAAATGATAATATCTTTTTCGTTGTAGAGATGTCCTTTTGCCAGACAGGCAGCAACTGCGCTCCCTATGTTTCCGGCTCCTATAATTGTAATTTTCATGTTTTTATGGATTTGTATTTATTACTTTGTTAATCAGGCTGAAAGTCTTTCAAGAAAACGCTGTGACAGCGAATTGAGTAATTGCTTCTTATCAGCCGTGTGAACTGATATTGTGAAACAATGATCGCTGCCGCCATAAGAAATCAGTGATATGGGGATATGCCTGATTGTTTCCATGATGTTACTTTCCAGTTGTGTACGTTCCCAATGAAGTGATCCTATGATATGTATTACGGACATATTTTCGTCAACGACCATTTCTGTGTATTTGTGCAGTTCTCTTTGAATTATTCGCAGGGTATCACGACTGGCTGTCAGAATCATGGAGACAGAAACATTGGATGAGGCCATTGAGATAACGTTTATCTGATATTTATTAATGACTTCCAGTAATTTGCCCATGAGTAAATAGCCGGGCAGGACGTTCAATGACGTGAAGCGTACAAACGTCACTGAGTCTTGGACAATAATGGCTTTAACACTGCTTTCCGTATCATGGGAAGAGATGTAGAGCCGTTCTGTTTCCAGATCATGGGTGTCTATTAAGCGGATAACGATATTGGAACGGGCTGCAAGAGTGATACAGTCTGTATAAATTAAGTGTACTCCACTGTTAATCAACTGTTCGGCTTCGGTGTAGGTCAGAGAATGTTGTTCCCTGGCACAGTTCCGGTTGGCATAGATATTCGTGAGTTCGGTTGACAGAATGATTTCGTCTGCTTTGAATATGCTGGCGAGTACGGTAGCATAATAATCATTACGCTTCTCATTCATGAAATCAATTTCGCCATATACATTTTTGCATAAGGAAAGAGGAGCGATGAAAATGTCAGTATCCCGATTCTCATTGATATACTGCCTGATAGATTCCTGAATGTAGGGGATATCCGGTTTCCTTTCCAGATTCATCTGCATAAAAGTACCGGTATCCAATGTGCGGGCATTCAGTCCATGCTGACGCAGGCAGCAGGTAAACAATTCTCCGGATAACCGGTATATTTCGGCTTTTATTATTTTATCAATTAATAAATCGGCTTTGTCTTCCACCAGTTTGTGCATCTTTTCGATACATTCCCGGATATATTTCTTTATATCCGTATTTAGTGGCAAATCTGTTATGAGGTGATCTGCCAGTGTACGGCAATATTCTTCGATATTATTGATTGTTGTATGCGAAGCATTGTCTTCTTCATGAAACCAGCTGATAGAAATATCCTGCAGCCATTCTTGTAGTTGCGTCAGTGTCGGAACCACAACTACGTAAGGATGTTCCTTTAGGATGTAATTGATTACTTGTCTGATTTCATCCTCTTCTTTCATTTTTTCAAATTTGCAAACTTTCATTGTTAACTGATAATTTATTGGTTACTGATCTTTTTCAAAATGATATGCCTTTTTTCAAATAGAGATGGTCTGTTGCCATCGATCTGCTATTTGATTATCAGGTATATTGTTCAGAATCAAATTATTAATTCTATTATTCCCGCTTCTGAAGCAGTCCATTACTAGATGTAATCTGCTAATACCATACCATATTAGGATATGATATAAAAATGACTATCTTTGTAGCGTGATTAATGAACTGACAGTATATCCATCTATTTATGAAATTCTGCATATAGCTACGCTCAACGAATAGCATCCTTTCTAAATCAGGCTATTCAGCTATCCGGTAAGCAACGACCTGCTTGCCAAAGAGTTTTTATATCCATTTTATGAATTTACGAAACTGTGTACTGCTATGAGTGTAGTATGCTGTATCGTGCTATTTTTAGTTGAGCAATGAAATATACGTATAAGCAAATATGGCTCATCAACTTTCCTGTGATGATGAGCATTCTGATGGAGCAATTAATCAACATTACCGATGCTGTCTTTTTAGGACACGTAGGAGAAATCGAATTGGGAGCATCCGCACTTGCGGGAATATATTATTTAGCGATTTATATGCTGGGGTTTGGATTCAGCATTGGTCTGCAGGTTATGATTGCCCGAAGAAATGGGGAGCAGCATTACAAAGAAACAGGGCGCACCTTCTTTCAGGGATTATATTTTCTGATGGTGATGGCAATCATGCTTTCTCTGTTGATACAGCTTGTTTCTCCGTTTATTCTGCAACAGCTGATTACTTCTGATGAAATTTATCAGGCTGTGATCCGTTATCTGGACTGGCGTAGTTTCGGACTGTTGTTTTCGTTTCCTTTCTTGGCTTTCCGGGCTTTCCTGGTTGGGATCACGAATACTAAAGCCCTCTCCGGAGCAGCCCTTACGGCAGTCTGTATCAATATTCCTTTCAACTATTTACTAATATTCAAACTAGATATGGGCATATCCGGAGCAGCGATGGCCTCCTCCATTGCTGAGTTTGGAGCGTTTCTCATACTCTTGTTATATATGTGTAAAACGGTAGATAAGAAAAAATATGGTCTGAGTGCCGTCTATGATGGCAGATTGCTGATGAAACTACTGCAACTGTCCGTATGGAGTATGCTTCATGCTTTTATCAGTGTCGCTCCCTGGTTTTTGTTTTTTGTGGCTATTGAACATTTGGGGAAGACAGAACTTGCTATTTCCAATATTACCCGAAGTGTGTCTACCCTCTTTTTTGTGATAGTCAATTCTTTCGCTTCTACTACCGGATCGTTAGTTAGCAATCTGATCGGGGGAGGACAGGGGAAGGAACTTTTTCCCGTTTGCCGCAAAGTTCTCAGATTAGGCTATGTGGTAGGGCTTCCATTGATACTGACAGCTCTTTGGGGCAATCAATGGATCATCGGATTTTATACAAATAACGATTATTTAGTAAAACTTGCTTTCTGGCCTTTTATAGTCATGTTGTTGAATTATGTGTTTGCATTGCCCGGATATGTTTATATCAATGCTGTTACAGGTACGGGAAAGACAAGACTTGCCTTTGTCTTTCAACTGGTTACTATCCTGATCTATCTGATTTATCTATATTTGCTGAGTGAGTGTTTTCATGCCTCTTTGACGGTGTATATGACGGCGGAATATCTGTTCGTTATTCTATTGGGAATACAATCCATTCTGTACTTGAAGAGGAAATCCCAACAGAATATGTACTTTTGTACTTTCAATGATTGATACTTTCTCGAAATGACTGAAGATATAAAGAATAAACTTTTGATGTGTGCAGAGGTGTACCATTGTGCAGGCTTTATCGCAAGTGATCCGGTACAGTTCCCTCATCGTTATACGCTGAAACAAGATATAGAGATTAGCGGACTGCTGACTGCAATTATGAGTTTTGGCAATCGCAAGCAGATATTGAAGAAAGTGGATGAGTTGCATAAGCTAATGGGAACTTCACCTTATCAATATGTATTATCCCGCCGGTGGGAGGAAGATTTTCCTTCCGGGGCAACCCATAGTTTTTATCGGATGCTGTCGTATGCTGATTTTCATGGATACTTCCGTCGGTTATATACGGCCTATACGCAGTTCGGAAGTTTGGAAGATGCTTTGAATATATATTCCGGAATACCTATGGAGAAGTTATGTGCATTTCTTGAAGTTTCTGCCAAAAGTCCTCAAAAGAAACTGAATATGTTTTTACGTTGGATGATTCGTCGGGATTCGGAGGTTGATTTGGGTGTTTGGGAGAGTTTTGATCGTAAAGACCTGATTGTTCCGTTAGATACTCATGTCTGTAGGGTAGCTTATTACTTCAAGTTGACGGATACGGAAACTTTTTCTTTGAAGAATGCCCGTCGGATCACCGCTGCATTGGCTGAAGTCTTTCCGGATGATCCTTGCCTGGGTGATTTTGCTTTATTTGGATTAGGAGTCAACGGGGAGATTTGAGTTGCAGAAACTCTATAGAAGTATCAATCAAACCTCTATTAAGTTCGACATATAAAACGGGTTCTGTTTCTGCTGATTCGTTTTATTTTTTGCTCCAGATTCGTGTATTAAGATTCAAGTCCTCTACAATAGAGACCAATGCATGAATCATGCTGAAATCGTTTTTGAGCTGGCTAAGGTCATCCATCGGTTTCCAGATGCTGGCTTCAAAATGATTTCTTGATTCAGGAATAGCTATCAGAATATTTGAATCTCTGAAACTAATTGTGATGTTCTTATTGAATTCTCTGTCTAGTGCAAGAAGTCGTTCCATCATTGAAGGAGAAAGAAGGTAGCGTGCTTCAATCTGGTCTGTAGAGTAAACATCGAATGTTTTCTCGAAATCCGGATTTTCCAGTTTCACCCGCGAACCGCTGGAACTTAGTTTGAACAGGCTATTCCTTAAAATAGTGGTATGTCCCTGAAAGTCTTTCTGAAAATCGGCAATGAAAAAGAAACCTTTAAAGATATCTACCCAATAATGACTTGTCTGTCCTTTTGAATTGACACGTGTTTTTCGTTCTTCGGCATGAATTTCCGCACAGCAGAAGTCCGTTTTTCCTACACGTCCCTGTATCAGATCTTCTGTGTGATAACGGTCGGGAGAAGTGAACAGGGCACAGTTCCTGAATGTACTTTCCTTGATTCCCTCTTCGGGTGTGAAGACGGCATTTTCACAAAAAGATTGTAATATTTGTGCGATTACTTCCTGTTTATAATAGGTGGATAACTCCTGCGATTTGGCATTTATACAACTGTAGTATGCCAACAAAGCAAGACCTGCCGCAATACCGATTCCAATAAGTGCTACATGGGCATAAAGGGAAAATGCAATACCAATCACGAGAATAATCCCTCCTACCCATATTCCGGTGGAATGTCCTTGCTTTTTTAGTTCTTTGCGTTTCTGTTCAAGACTTTGCAGAGTAGAGGAAAGACTTTGTACCAATGTCTCAAATTGCGGACTTTCTGCCATATTATATATTGTTTTTTACTGATTCAACAAGTTATTCACATTCGGAACAGTACGTTCCTGTTCGGAAATGGAGAATACGCTTTTGCGTGTGAAACCAAACATACCGGCCAACAGATTTGACGGGAAAGTCTGTACTGCATTATTATAGGCAGTGACGCAAGCGTTAAAAGTTCGGCGTGCTGCCGAAAGCTGCTCTTCAGTTTCGTTAAGTGCACGTTGTAACTGTTCGAAGTTTTCAGACGCTTTCAGTTGCGGATAGTTTTCTGCAATGGCAAAAAAGTGTGTACAGGCTTGTGAGAAAGCAGAGTCCAGATTTTCTTTATCCTGATTAGAGAAAGATGCGTACGACTTGTTGCGCATTTCCGTAATCTGTGCGAATGTGCTTTTTTCATGTTCTGCATATTCTTTGACTGTAGTTACCAGATTAGGAATCAAGTCGTATCTCTTTTTCAGCATTACGTCGATGGCTGCGAAAGCATTTTCCGTCTCATTTCTTTTTCGTACCAGTGAGTTGTAAATAGCGATGAAAATCACTACTACTACAGCTATAATAATTAGTATAGTCATAACTATATGTCTGGCATCCTCTTGCCGTTTTCTATATTTGTGAATTCGAAGTAGTTTTATTGCGTCAAAGATAAAGAATAAAACTGGAAAATAGAACAGTATTTGGGAGTAAAGAAGAATATATAGCGGAATATTTACTGAATATATCTGACAGAAACCGAATAAAAAAGAATTTCCGATTATCATCATAAAAAGCAGATGTGGAATCGACTTTTACAATGATAACCGAAAATTCAGATAAATCATCAGGACGCTTGTATTTTGTTTGTGTAGTCTTGCCAACCGGCTGCGGTTTTATATTTCTCTACAGATTCGGCGGGAACACGAATGACAGTAATATCATCCGGAAATCCGTACCATATCTTTTCAAATACTTGTGGAGGTGTTATCCCTTCTACCTTGACTTCTTTGATACCTGTGTTATTGAACGCTGAAAAATTAATCTGTGTCACATTTGCCGGAATGGTCAGTTGAGTGACTTTTCTGTTACCGCCCAATAATCCTTGTCCCAATATCCGGATACTTTGTGGAATTTCGAAACGTGTTAATTGGGGGCATCCTTCCAGACAGTAAGGGTGAATCATAGCTTCGGGATCATCATTGAAAACAGTTCCGTAGGTTGCCACTTCCGTTAATTCCGGACAGTAATAAAAGGCTCTTTGCGCTATGTTTGTAACACCATTCGGTAACTTCACGGTTGTAATGCTACTTTCCCGGAATGCTTCCAGCCCGATTGTTCTGACGTTCTCCGGAATCTCAATCGTTTTCAGTTGAGACGTCTTGAGGAATGCCTGTGCACCGATTTCTGTCAACGTAGCAGGTAATAACACTTCTTCAACGCCCGCATATACAAAGGTGCTTGCGGGAAGTTTAGTGAGTTTAGTCCGGCTTAAATCTGCTTTTTTAAGGTGATAGCAATAGTAGAATATGTTTTCCTCAAGCTGTTCCAGAGTCGAGGGAAATATAACTTCCTGAATAGTTGAATTGAAGAAAGCCATATCTCCGATGGATTTCAGTCCCTCATTGAGTGTCACCTTGTTTATTTTACTGCCGTTGAAAGCGTTTTTAGGAATGGATTTCACGCTGTTGGGGAGTATGATTTCATCGTACCCTTTCAGGACTTCTGTCAGAACTCCGTTTTCCACACGGACAGGCGCCACCTGAATAGTAAAGCTTTTCTGCTTTCCTTCTATTGTTATGGTCACTTCCTGTTTGTCGACAGGGACAGATGACGAGAAACCACTGATCTGTTTTGGGGCAACATTCACGGACCGTTGTTTCCCATCATCATATTCACCTGTCACTTTGAGTCCAGTTAAGTCTATACTCTCTCCTAATGCATAAATCGTTTTTGCAGGCAGCTGGTCTATGGAAAAACGTTCAAGTAAGGCTCCTGTGGGTTCAGATGGTTGCTCCGTTGGAGGCAGTTCCTTCTTGAATTCATCGTTTTCAGTGCTGCAACTCAGTAATGTAAGTCCTGTCATCATTTGCAGGCAAAGTACTATTAATATATTAAGTTTAGTTTGTTTCATTGTGATAAAAGCTTAGTTAGGGAATTGGGTTAAACGTATTTCTATTTTCACTACTTTACCTGCTTCTACGGTTCTGCCGGAAGACCATATCTGGTAGTTATCAGGTCCGCCACCTTCTTGTACCACGAACGTAAAGAACCGCTGCGACTGTGCTGCGAACCATTCTTCTTGCGGTAAAATAAAGGTGGCTATCCCGCTTTCATTGGTTCGGGCAACCGCAGTAGGTAAGGTCAGATTATCTTTCTCAAAAACTTTATAATCTTTTTCATTATACATCTTTACGGGAATACCCGTTGCAATTTTTCCATTTTCATCATAAACGACAACCACTACTTTAGCTTCTCTCACTTCTTCGTTTCCTTTTTCGCACGCTATCATAAAAAGTATGATACCTAGCAGAATAACAATCTTTCTCATAATCTTCTCTTTTTTCAATTTTTTCGAATGCAAAAGTAGTAAGATCGTATCATTTTTGAGTTATGATACGATCTTGTAAATCTAACACTGGTGTTTTAATAGTGTTGATATTCAGATAGTTATTTTGAATGGGTTCTCAGATTTCTAACACTGGCCTAACACCTATCCGAAAAGTGATAAAAACAGGTCCTTGTTAGCAGTCTCTGCTGATTTGATACGTGATTTAAGTCGTGACTTACGGGCATATACATTGGCTACCGTATCTTTCATGAACAGGCTTATTACTTGTGGTGAAAAACCTACAAAGATATAGCAGAGTAACCGGATGTCAGCTTCTTTCATTGCAGGGAAATCATTCCGGAGTTTTTGCATGGCGTTGTCATGGCAGGTATTTACGATAAGCTCCAGTTCTTGCAGCATTTCATTGTTTTCTGCAAAATCGGTGATTATTTGTTTCACTTCGTGGAACATGGCGGCCTGTTGTGATGCGGTATTCTCGCGTTCGTAGTAAGTTTTTCCCAATTTGTCGATAATGTCAAAACGAGAGGCTATCAATCCTTTTAGATGGTTTTCAGTATTGCGTTGTCCTTCCATGCGTTCGGTCAGAGTTTTGTACTCGGAATTGGCTTCTTCTGCCAGTAGCAGATAGCGGTCGGTACGTTCGCGTTGCAGTCGCAGGCGTTGGCGGGTGATGTAATAAGCCACTCCTATCATCAGAAGGATTACAGTTGCTGCTGCGATTTCCCAGGTAGTACGGTTTTTCATCCGGTATTCGGCAAAGTCAGTCCGTTCTTTAAAATATTCGCGTTCCACCATGCCGGCGGAAAACTGCATGTTTGAGCGTGTCAGCGAATCAGTCAGATAGATATAACGATGTATGTTATCGGTTGCTTTCTCAAAGTTCCTGGTTTGTGCTTCAATACGATATGCGGTATATTGCAGGTCGGCCAAGTCACGGATGTCGGTAGTTTGTGCTTCTGCGAGAGCCAGATAGTAGCGTGCGCTGTCTATACGATTTTTCAGAAGGTTCACATCTACCAGTGTATGGTAGCCGTACAGGGTATCCTGTCGGGCGGAAAGCTCGATGCGTTGCAGCAAGTCATGAGGAATTTGCCGCTTGCCCGATACTACATAAAGAGAGGCAAGGTTCGTGAGGCTGGCTTTTGCCAGGTGATCGTTCTTTTGTTCGTCGGCCAGATCAAGAGCGGCGGCGTAGAGACGCATTGCTTTCTCTATGTCTTTCGAATGAAAAGCTGCGGCTGCCATATCAAGTGTTGACTCCGTTTCTTCACGTACATTATCCGACTGCCGGAAGTTATTGCGGGCTTCACGGAAATAATGATAAGCCCGGCTGTAGTTCATCTGTTCATAATATACTTCACCGATTTGCCCGTATAACAGTCCTGTATAATAAGGTTCATTGGTGTCTTTCAGTTTCTCTTCTATTTTGAGAAAAAGGCGCAATGCTCCCGGTTTGTCTCCTGCCCGTAGTTTGATTCGTCCCCAATAATAGAGAGTCTTACATTGGTGTCGTAAATCTTTGGAATAGTGTCTATAATGGCTCCAAGCCTGGCGAATCAGTGAATCATCCGTTACTTTAATATGGTTTTTATCTAATGCTTCCGAGTAAAGCAAGGCATATCTGGCCTGTTCGGCCTGACTGCCTTCCTGTCTGAGCTGCTTTAATATTGTCAAGGCACTGTCCGGCTTGTTTTGTAACAGAGCTTCCGCCTCGTCAAGCCGGGAAATATGTTCTCTATTATAACATCCTGTAAAAAAGAGAATGGCTGATAGTCCAAGTATAATTCTGCATTTCATGCTGTGAATGTAGTGAAAATCTCTCGGATTTGAAATAAGGAGTAGTGCCTTTTTTTAATGATGACTGCATTGACACATTATTTTTTATCATTGTGATTCCATATGCATCATTGTCATATTCATAGAGGGCAGTTCCCCAATATCATCAAAGCGGTATGTGCTGCTTTTGCCTGTTACAATGAATCCTTTGTCATTATTGGAAAAAGACTCTTCTAGAAAGAAAAAAAATAATTTTAGTCTCACGGTCTCACTGTGGAATATCTAGTATGCTGACAATCATTAATATAATGAATGAGAGATACCTTTCCGAACAGGTATCTCTCATTGTTTTTCCATCAAAACCACTAGTTTTCGGTTATCTCTCATTGCTATCTCTCACATCAAAGTAAGTACATAAGATGTGGTCCGCTATATCTGTTTAAAACCAGCAGTTGTTTGTATGTTAAGTCACTGTATCCTAGATGTTATCCTATATATCTTATTCTGTTATCTAACTGACATCTTCATCGTTCCACCCGGGTGAACAGTCTCTATCACCTAGGTGAATAAGCCAGTTCATTATTGTGCAATGATCTGTTCACCCGGGTGGAACGATGAAGATGTCGGTTAGATAATACACAAACTTTAGTTGATAAACAGGTTAAGCCAGGGTATACTATATGCAAAGAAGCGGTAAACGGGCAAATAACCACCATCTTGATGGGGAATTATTCGATGAACCGATTGGGTATCCCGCTATAGGTCAATGTGATTTTATGCATCGCCCTTGTCACCGCCACATAAAGCATACTTTTATCTATGGTGGAATGATAATTCTGATTATCAGCTTGTGGAACGATCACTTCATCAAATTCCAACCCTTTTGCCATGTGTGCGGAAGTGACAACAATGCCTTTTGTATAAGCTGAACTTAGACTTGACAAAAGCGATATGTTATCTGTATGGACTTGGAGTTTCTGAGCAAGCGTTTTTGCCTGAGTTTCTGTTTTACAGATTATTCCCAAAGATGTATATCCGGAGTTGCTGAAGTCCGATATCAAATTAACAATGCCTGTCATTTCTTCTTCTGCATTCTTGAATGGAAGAATTTCAGGTTGTTCTCCATGTCGCATAATGGGTTCCAGTTCATTGTTTGCCTGAATTTTCTGCGCCAGACTGGTAATTTCAAAAGTAGAGCGGTAACTCTTACATAGTTTCATTACTTCTCCGGTGGTAAACGCTTTTTGAATCATGGCAGCAGTTGAAGAGCCATAGGGATTGACAGATTGAGAAGCATCTCCAAGAATTGTTTTCCGGCAGGGATAAAGTTTTTGGATCACTTTGTATTGTATGGGAGAATAGTCCTGCATTTCATCTATCAGAAGATGTCTGATATGAGTTTGAGTTTTATTTCCATCCAATGCGAGGTGCAGATAAGCCAGGGGAGCCATATCTGCATATTCCAGCATACGATTCTTTCGCATCTTGAACATTTCAGGTTTTCCGGCCCATTCGAAAAAGTTTTTATAGATCTGGAGGTCGTTATTTCCTGAAAACATATTCTTAATTTCTTTTCTCAGCAGGTTTTTCTCAGCGGTAGTCACTGTAAGGTTATACTGGATTTTCATCATTTCCAGAATGTAATCTGCCATGGTTTCAAATCGTTGGCGTATGGGGTAACGATGGAATCGTTTGAACTGTTCCCCTACGAATTCTGCGGGAATAGTGATATACTTGGTGAGTTTTACATCAGTCGCTCTGAAATAGTGATTTTCCATATGGAGGATGAATTTGTCGAGTCGGGAAACAAATTCGAAAGAAGCTTTGTATTGTATCCGTTCGATAAAATCCGGAGCCGGCTTTTCCAGTAGTTCCGAGACTTGTCCGAAGAAATTCTGAAACTTATATTTGTTGTCAAGGACGGTGGAGAGAATCTGTTCCATGCTGGTTTCAGGTACAGTCGTTTCACCAAGTTCCGGAAGGACATTGGATATGTAATCGGCAAATACTTTATTAGGTGAGATGATCAGAATGTCTTTGGATGAAATTTTTCCTTTTTGTGTATAGAGCAGGTAAGCAATACGGTGTAAGGCAATAGACGTTTTTCCCGAGCCGGCGACTCCCTGTATGATGAGTACGGGCGTATCTTCGTTGCGGATAATCCGGTTTTGTTCGCGTTGGATGGTCATAACGATGTTTTTCATCTTGTCGTCTGCATTGGAACAGAGCTCTTTTTGCAGGATATCATCATGAACAGTGACGGAACTTTCAATCATATATTCCATCTTACCTTTGCGAATGCGGTACTGACGCTTGAGTGAAATCTCTCCATGCACTTCACCTGACGGAGAAGAATAAGTGGCCTCACCTGACTCATAGTCATAAAACATACCCGAAATAGGTGACCGCCAATCATATATCAGATTTCTTTTGTTTTTGAAATCGTAGAATGTGTGTATACCTATATATACAGGAAGTTTTTTGCCGCTGCTTCCATTTTCCTTAAAGTCGATTCGTCCGAAGTAAGGAATATCCAATATCTTACTCAGGCGATTGCGTTTGTCTATCACATTTTCGCCTCGTGCAAAATGATTCAGTATACTTTCACGCATGGAACGGATTTCATGAGGATCGATGTCTTTATTGGACCATAGATAATCTTTGTATTCCTGCAGAGTATCTATGTGCTCTTTAACAGACTTGTCTGTGCTGTTTATCGTATCATTGATGATATTGAGCACCTGTTGCAAATATGCTTTTTCCTGCTCTTCTGTTTCGTTGAATATCATATATCAATTCAGTTTGGGTATTAAAAGTTGATTGAAAGGGTGGCAAAGTTAGCTAGATCAGGTGGGGTATTAAATAGTTATTTATAGCTATATATCAAGCCTTTTTCTTATTTTTGCGTGCTCATTTAATCTAGAAGAAAGATGGATATCCTTGATATTGCAAGACGAAATCAGCAGAAAGCATGGGAAATAATAGAGGAAGTCAATGTTATCCCGATATGGGAAAGCATTGGTGCACAGGTTAATCTGGTTGGTTCTCTTCGTATGGGGTTGCTGATGAAACACCGGGATATTGATTTTCATATATATACGTCTTCTTTAAGTTTAACCGATAGTTTCAGGGCGATGGCGAAGCTGGCGGAAAACACGTCAGTGAAGAAGATAGAGTGCGTGAATCTGCTGCATACTGTTGAGGCGTGTGTTGAATGGCATGCCTGGTATCAGGATTCGGATAATGCACTCTGGCAAATTGATATGATACATATCCGGAAAGGTTCCCGATACGATGGATATTTTGAGAAAGTAGCCGAACGTATTTCTTCCGTCTTGACAGATGAGATTAAGCGGACAATTCTTCAATTGAAAAATGAGACACCCGAAAGTGAAAAGATTATGGGGGTAGAATATTATCAGGCTGTCATACGGGATGGAGTACGGACTTATGCCGGGTTTGAAGAATGGCGAAAAGAGCATCCGGTGGGAGGAGTGCTGGAGTGGATGCCTTAATCAGCTTAATATCCCCGTCTCATATCCTATTCGGATGGCTTCAATGGAATTTTGTACTCCTAATTTCCGTAATAGATTCTGTCGGTGAATATTGACGGTATGAATGCTGACACACAGTTTGTCTGCTATTTCTTTACTTAACAGTCCTTTTTGGATCAGGCGTAAAATTTCAGCTTCCCGTTTGGTGAGAGGACTGAAGGTCTGCAGTGACGGAGAAGGGGAGAACATCTCTCCATTTTTCAGATTGAGTACAGTACAGTCTACCGTTTCGGCCTCTTGTTGATCAGGTGAGATATCCATATTCCCGATTACCAGCCATGCTTTTCCATCGATGGTCTGCTCCAGAACCTGATGCCTGCTGACAACACGCACGTATTGTTGCCTCGCATTGAGAACACGAAAACTGTAAATATTAGAATAGTCATTTCGTTGTTCCGGAGGCAAACTGTATATAAACTGACTTAATTTTATTTGTAAGATGAGCAATTGCTCGCGGTCGTCGGGATGGATGCGCGATTCCAGATAATCACCCTGCCTTTCCAATGTTGCTATCTTGTGGGCATCATATCCCAGTAAATCTACAAAGTTCGGAGAAGCATAGGCATATCTGCATTTATATACGTCTACTACAAATGTACAGTTCCGGTTCATCTTCGAGAATTGATGAAGCATGGATTTATTCCGTTCCCACACGGCATAGTCGATGTCGGTAAAGGACAAACGTTGCTTTGCCCACAATTCTTCCCGTGTGATATCTGTTAGCTTGATTTCCCGCATGTATGGAACTGTTTTTTTGATTGAAGTATGACAAAAGTAGATATAATCCGTGATATTATCAAGGAAGGAGTAGAGATTTGCTTATTCTTATTGTTTCCATACAATAATCGTGCTAACAAATGATAATTATTGAACATCTCTTGAAAAATAAATAATAAAAAGATAGTTATCTAATTAATTGTGTTATCTTTGTTCCCAGAGTTTGAGTCACGAATCATTATTGTGTAGTTCTTCTTTATAATATATTATTAGTAAGTAGTCCTCTTCTGTAATTATCCTCCTCACTCCAAATTAGTATTTATTTTTAATAAAATTTTAGATGAACATTTACATTTCAGGTTTAAGTTATGGCACAAATGATGCTGACTTGACAAATTTATTTGCAGAGTATGGAGAAGTTTCTTCAGCCAAAGTTATTTTTGATAGAGAAACCGGCAGATCCAGAGGATTCGCTTTCGTAGAAATGACGAATGATGCAGAAGGACAAAAAGCTATTGACGAATTGAACGGAGTTGAATATGACCAGAAGGTTATTTCAGTGAGCGTTGCACGTCCTCGCGCTGAAAAACCGTCATACGGTGGTAACCGTGGAGGTGGTTATAACAATTCAAGAAGATATTAATATCAGAATAAATAAAAGCAGAAGATAATGTCTTCTGCTTTTATACAGACTATTACCGTTTCATGATTCAACGGAGGAATTTCTGTTATACGGAGAAGACGAAAAATCATTTTACATTTAAGTTCTGCTAATTCTGCCTCTTTTATGCGCAATATCAGGAGTATATAATCCTGCACTTTCCATTCTGACAATAGATTATTAGGCTTTTTTGTAATACAATACTCTTGGAAGAAACAGGAGTGAGAGTTTAATAAATAATATCCAATCAAGCGAACAGCCAATGATGAAGGCGACTTTGAATACTTGAATAGAGTATGTTCGAAGTGTGTTGATTTTGAAATGGCCAAGCACAGAATAAAATATATGAAATCATTTTTTATAGGAAATATTGAAATTAAAGTACCTGTTATACAAGGTGGAATGGGAGTTGGGATATCATTGTCCGGTCTGGCGTCAGCAGTAGCAAACGAAGGGGGAGTGGGAGTTATATCGTGTGCAGGTCTGGGGTTGCTTTATCCCAAAGAAAAAGGCACTTATACAGAAAAATGCATCAGTGGCCTGAAAGAAGAGATTCGCAAATCACGCATGAAAACAAAAGGTATTATTGGTGTGAATGTCATGGTTGCCTTATCGAATTATGCTGATATGGTGCGTACTGCGATTAATGAAAAGATTGATGTGATATTTTCCGGTGCCGGGCTTCCACTTGATTTGCCTTCCTATTTGACTACGGGGAGTATTACGAAATTAGTACCTATTGTATCTTCTTCAAGAGCTGCCAAAATAATCTGTGACAAATGGCAAAAGAATTATAACTATCTGCCGGATGCGATAGTGGTAGAAGGTCCCAAAGCCGGAGGGCATCTGGGGTTTAAGAAAGAACAGCTCCAAGACCAGAATTATGCTTTGGATGTATTGATTCCCGAAGTGGTGGCGATTGCGGCCAGTTATAAAGAACAGAAACATATTCCGGTGATTGCCGCCGGTGGAATTTCGACAGGGGAAGATATTGCGCACTTTATGGAACTGGGAGCTTCGGGAGTGCAGATGGGAAGTATTTTCGTGACGACCCTTGAATGTGATGCTTCGGAAACTTTCAAAGAAGTGTATATTCACTCCAAATCCGAAGATGTTCTTATTATTGAAAGTCCTGTCGGAATGCCGGGACGGGCTATTGACGGAGAATTTATTCATAGTGTGAATAATGGTCTGGAAAAGCCGAGGAAATGCTCATTCCATTGCATTAAGACGTGTGACTATACAAAAAGTCCTTATTGCATTATTAAAGCGCTGTATAATGCGGCCAAAGGAAATATGAAAAAAGGTTATGCTTTTGCCGGTAGCAACGCCTTTCTCGCAGATAAAATAAGCAGTGTGAAAGAAGTGATGAATACACTGGAACGCGAGTTTTTCTTAGCGACTCACAAACTGGTTTAATATCGGAGACCTTGCATATTCAGTATTGAATGTGTTGTGCTCTCTTACTATATATAAAATTAACCGCTGTGCTGAAACAGCAAAAATAACATTTATGACATTTAAAGAATTAAATATAACCGAACCTATTTTAAAAGCAATTGAAGAAAAAGGATATACAGTACCTACTCCTATTCAGGAGAAAGCGATTCCTGTAGCATTGGCAAAAAAAGACATTTTAGGCTGTGCGCAGACTGGAACCGGAAAGACTGCTTCATTTGCAATACCTATTATACAACATTTGCATCTCAATAAGGGAGAAGGCAAGCGTTCGGGAATCAAAGCTCTGATTTTGACTCCTACCCGCGAACTCGCATTGCAAATCAGTGAATGTATTGAAGATTATTCAAAGTATACACGTATCCGTCACGGAGTCATCTTCGGAGGCGTGAATCAACGTCCGCAAGTGGATATGCTGCATAAAGGAATCGATATTCTGGTTGCTACTCCGGGGCGTTTGCTCGATTTGATGAATCAAGGACATATACGATTGGATAATATTCAGTATTTTGTTCTTGACGAAGCAGACCGTATGCTTGATATGGGCTTTATACATGATATTAAACGAATATTGCCGAAACTTCCGAAAGAAAAGCAAACTTTGTTCTTTTCGGCTACAATGCCTGATACGATTATTGCTCTGACTAATTCCTTGCTGAAGAATCCGTTGAAGATTTATGTTACACCGAAATCATCAACGGTAGATTCTATAAAGCAACTGGTTTACTTTGTAGAGAAGAAAGAAAAGAGCCTGTTGCTGATTTCAATTTTGCAAAAATCGGAGGACCGGTCGGTACTTATCTTTTCGCGTACCAAGCACAATGCTGATAAGATAGTTAAAATATTGGGTAAAGCCGGCATTGGCAGCCAGGCTATTCATGGAAATAAGAGTCAGGCGGCGCGGCAGTCCGCATTGGGTAACTTCAAGTCGGGTAAAACGCGAGTGATGGTTGCCACAGATATCGCTTCCCGGGGAATTGATATTAATGAGCTGCCGTTGGTTATCAATTATGATCTTCCTGATGTTCCCGAGACATATGTACATCGAATCGGGCGTACGGGAAGAGCAGGAAATGCAGGTATGGCACTTACATTCTGCTCTCAGGAAGAACGCAAACAGATTAATGATATTCAGAAATTGACAGGCAAAAAACTAAATAGGGCTGATTTTACAATTTAAGGTCATTCCCTTACATTATTCATTAAAATATAGTATAAATTAAATATAAGTTCTATGGCAAAATCCATTACGGTAGGTAAACGTGAAAATGAAAAAAAGAGACTCGCTAAACGAGAAGAAAAACAAAAGAAAAAGGATAGCAAGAAGTTATCCAGTAAAAGCAGCTTCGATGATATGATTGCTTATGTGGACGAGAATGGAATGATAACTTCGACTCCTCCGGCTGAAAATATCAAAAAGGAAGAGATAAACCTGGATGAGATAATCATTGCAACTCCGAAGAAAGAAGACGAGGAACCCGTTATATTGAGAGGGAGAGTTGAATTCTTTAATGAGGCAAGAGGCTTTGGTTTTATAAAGGACCTTGCCGGAGTTGATAAGTACTTTTTCCATGTTAATAATGTCGTTGGTAATATCTCGGAAGGTAATATTGTAACATTTGATCTTGAACGTGGTGTGAAAGGAATGAATGCGGTCAATATCTGTCTCGAAAAGAAACCGGTGGAGAATTAAAACAAAAAATGTAAGTATTGAAACTTATTTTTAGATATTCATTTGCTTAAGTGTAATATGATAAAATAAAAATCCCTTGAGTCTCAGAGGTTCAAGGGATTTTTTATGCGTAAAAATAGTATTGCAGGCAGACAGGGGAATGGAGGGTAACTGGAAGAAGAATGCAGCATATCGTACAAAAATGGCAAGAAATAATGATTCATTATCTCTACTATTTCATACCTTTGCCCGCTGAGTCTGAAATATTATTAACTTTTAAACGCAGAAAACATGAAGAACTTATTGATTACGGTATTTTTTCTCAGCTTGACTTTGCAGCTCTCTGCGGAGACAGGGGGAAGTAATCCTGTAATTGTAGAAAAAACTACAGCAAGTCCGGCGGAAAAGACGCCTGTTTATTGGCAGAAAATGGCAGATGGTATGTCGCAAGCCCTTATCAAGCATTTTTGGGGCGCAAACTTCAAAGGGTATGAGAATCGGTTTTATTTTAATTATGGCAGTGATCTTTCCAATATGACTACCAATCATTATTGGCCACAGGCACATGCTATGGATGTCATGGTAGATGCATATATGCGTACCGGAAGCAAACAGTATTTGAATATATACCCGTTATGGTGGGAAGGTGCACCGAAATTCAATTTTGCGGGCAGAGAGGAAGACCCATGGTGGAATGTGTTTGTAGACGATATGGAATGGATTGCTCTGGCACAGATTCGCATGTTTGAAAGCACTAAGAATACCAAGTATCTGAAAAAGGCGAGACAGACCTACGATGATTGGGTTTGGTCTACTTGGGGACCGGAAGATGAGGCTCCGTGGTTTGGTGGCATTACCTGGAAGACGGATGTGGCAAAATCTAAGAACGCTTGTTCCAATGGTCCTGCTGCCCTTATTGCTGCTCGGTTGTATAATTTTTATGATGCTATGGGCAAAAAGGCCGGAAAACCCAAACAGGCTTATTTGAATGAGGCCATTAAAATATATACATGGGAGAAGAATAACTTGTTCGACCGTCAGACAGGGGCAGTGTATGACAGCATGAATGGAGAAGGCAAGATTACCAAATGGGTATTTTCGTACAACTCAGGTACTTTCTTGGGAGCAGCTCATGAACTGTATAAGATTACCGGTGATAAGCAATATCTGACAGATGCAGTAAAAGCGGCCAATTTTGTGATTGACCATTTGTCGACAAATGAAGGTGTACTCTCCGATGCAGAAGGTGGTGACGGTGGCTTGTTTCATGGCATCTTCTTCCGTTATTTTGTGAAACTGATTAATGACCCTGCACTGGATAGTGCCAATTATAATAAGTTTCGCGACTACATAACTCATTGTGCTACGGTTATGGCAGAGCAAGGAGTGAATCAGAAGACTATGTTATATAGCGGTCGTTGGAGAAAAGCACCTGCTGATGATGAGAGTGTGGGATTGACATCGCATCTGACCGGTTGTATGCTGATGGAAGCTATGTGTGTACTTAAACACCGATAGAGTGAATAAGAAAAGAGATAAAACAAAAATCCCTTGAACTTCAAAAGTTCAAGGGATTTTTGTTACTGAGTTGATAGTGGTGCCACCAGGAATCGAACCGGGGACACAAGGATTTTCAGTCCTTTGCTCTACCAACTGAGCTATGGCACCGTAAGGCTAATTCAACTCAGTTGTTTCTCTTTTGCGGTTGCAAAGGTAGTTAAAGTTTTGGATTCTGCAAGGCTTCTATAAATAAAAAACACTGATAAAAAGCTACTTTGCTTATTATCAGTGTTGTATGGAATGAAATATTTTTCAGTATATAACTGAGAAAATCTATTTATCTTCTTTTAGCGGATTCCATCCCTGAGCCTTCAATTCAAATTCTTGTCCGTCACGGGTAATCAATGCGCAACCGAGTTCGGGTTTGGTGATATGCCCGATGAGGCGGATTCCCTCCATCTGTGATACTTTCTCATGATCGGCGATGGGGACAGTGAAAAGCAATTCATAATCTTCACCGCCATTCATGGCACAAGTGGTCAGGTTCATGTTGAATTCTTCTGCCATGACAGCCGTCTGATAGTCAATAGGAATATGTTCCTCATAGACACGGCATCCCGTATTACTTTGTTTGCAGATATGCATTAATTCGGACGACAGACCATCGGAGATGTCCATCATGGATGTGGGGACAATATTGGCAGCCGCCAGTTTTTCGATGATATCTTTACGGGCTTCCGGTTTCAACTGGCGTTCCAGTAAGTATTCTTTGCCGGTGAAGTCCGGTTGGATATCTTTTTCACCCTTCAGTACTGTTTTCTCACGTTCCAGGAGTTGCAGACCCATATAGGCGGCGCCCAAGTCACCGCTGACACAGATTAAGTCAGTGTCTTTGGCTCCGTTGCGGTAGACCACTTTGTCTTTATCGGCATCTCCGATACAGGTGATGCTGATGGCAAGTCCCGTGAGAGAAGAGGATGTATCGCCTCCGATAATGTCAACATGATACTGTTGGCATGCCAGACGAATGCCTGAATAAAGCTCTTCCATGTCCTCTACGCTGAAGCGTTTGGAAAGAGCGAGCGATACGGTGATCTGCCGGGGCGTACCGTTCATTGCATAGATATCGGAGAAATTGACTACGGCCGATTTATATCCCAGATGTTTCAGAGGGACATAAGTCAGGTCGAAATGAACACCTTCCATTAATAAGTCGGTTGTTACTAATAGTTGTTTCTCCGAAGGGTAGGAGAGGACGGCGGCATCATCACCCACTCCGTATTTGGTTGATTCGTTTTCTGGTTTAATTCCCTCGGTGAGGCGGTCGATCAGACCGAACTCGCCGAGAGTTGCTATTTCAGTTCGCATAAATAGAGTTTAGTATTAAGCACGGTTGATAAGTTCACGCATGATAGTGGTCATTTTAGGTTGAGCTGCGTCCGCTGCCTTCTGAACTTCTTCATGCGATACTTCTACAATTTTTCCTTCTACTCCCAAGTCAGTGATGACGGAGATTCCGAATACCTTGATTCCGCAGTGGTTGGCTACGATCACTTCGGGAACGGTAGACATACCGACTGCATCGGCACCCAGAATGTGGAATAGTTTATATTCAGCAGGAGTCTCGAAAGTAGGGCCTTGCGTACCGATATAAATTCCATGTTGTACCTTAATGCCTTTTTCCTGAGCAATCTCGTCAGCTTTACGAATCAGTTCCTTATCATATGCTTCGCTCATATCCGGGAAGCGTGGACCATAAGGTATATTCTTGCCACGAAGCGGATGTTCGGGGAAGTAGTTGATATGATCGGTGATAATCATCAGGTCACCGATTTCAAAAGCTTCGTTTGTACCACCGCTGGCGTTGGATACAAACAATGTTTTGATACCCAGCTCACGCATTACACGTACAGGGAAAGTCACTTCCTTCATGGAATAACCTTCATAATAATGAAAACGCCCTTGCATTGCCATGATGTCTTTGTTGCCCAACTTGCCGAAAATCAGTTTACCGCTATGACCTTCGACAGTAGACACCGGGAAGTTAGGAATATCCGAATACTTTATTTCATACTTCTCGGTGATCTCGTCTGCCAAACTGCCAAGTCCGGTGCCAAGGATGATGGCTGTTTCAGGACTGGTGTGCATTTTCCCTTTCAGAAAAGCTGCTGTTTCTTGTATTTTCTCTAACATAGCCAATAATGTGTTGGTTAAATTTATCTTGTTGATTTTGTAATATCTCAATCTCAATCGGCAAGGCGTAAATAAACGGTTTCAGTTCCTCGCTCAATGCCGGATGATGAATCAGGCGGGTTGCATCTTTCTCGGTGGTGACAATCAGTTTATGTTCACCTTTCAGTTTTCCGAATCGTTCCTTGATCTGTTGTATGTCCCGATGACTGAAATGATGATGGTCGTCGAATGAAAGCGAATCAATCTGATCGGTATACATTTTCAACTCTTCGAGAATAGGCGCAGGTGATGCAATGCCCGTTACCAGCAAAATATCCGTATTCGTTAAAGCACTCAGCGGTAACTCATTCACTGTAGAATCAATCTCTGAATTTGCTGATGGAAATACCGGTTGCAGATTTCCATAACGAAACGATGAGAAGTATAACTGCTGATAAGGATAAAGGTTCAGTCGTTTTGTGATAATATTATAGTCAATCGGCTTAATATCCTGCGGACACTTTGTGACAATGACGATTTGTGCCCGGTTTTTACCGTTGACAGACTCGCGCAGACGACCTGCCGGAAGTAAAGTATCGTCGCAGAAGAGGCGGTGATAATCCGTCAGCAGGATGCTTAGTCCCGGCTTGACGTAACGGTGCTGGAAAGCATCATCCAGCAATACAACTTCAATGGACGGTTCTTTGATGGATAGTAATTGTTCTATGCCATGGCAGCGGTTCTCATCGACAGCTAGTGTGACAGACGGGAACTTGGTATGCATCTGGTAAGGCTCGTCACCGATGCTGCGTGCAGTACTTTGGGGAGTGGCAAGCACATATCCTCGGCTATGCCTTTTATATCCCCGGCTTAATACTGCCACATGATAGTTATCACGAAGCAGCTTTATCAGATATTCGGTGTGCGGCGTCTTTCCCGTGCCGCCTACAGACAGGTTGCCGATGCAGATGACAGGAACACCAAAACTCTTTGACCGGAGGAATCCCCAGTCAAAGAGTTTGTTTCTTACTGTTACCACTGCCCCGTAAATCCATGAGACAGGGTAAAGCCACTTATGTATCTTGATAAAGTGTTCGTCCATGCAGTACAGTTTACTTGATATTTAGTTCAAACGGAATGCGTGCCTGAATCATGGAACGCTCTTTTAAATTTTTCAGCATACCGAATTGTTGATAATACTCTCCTAACTTGCTTTTCAATATTTGTGATTCCACATAATTAGTGGGTTTCGTATTGAGCAGTGAAGAAAGGAGGTCTTGTTTTGCCGGATAAGAAACAACTGTATATCCTTCGATTCCTGCTTTCCTGACAGCAATCTCCAAAGCTGTATCAATACCTCCGAATACGTCTACCAGTCCAAGTTCTTTAGCAGCTTCTCCTGTCCATACACGACCTTCAGCTATTTTCTCAATGGCCTCTTTGCTCATATGGCGCCCCTCAGCGCAGCGATTGACGAATGTATCATAACCTTGGGTAATCATCATCTGCATCAGTGTCTTCTCATCCTGATTGAAAGGACGCATGATATTTCCAAAATCTGAAAATTTATTTGTTTTTACCACATCGTAGGTCAAACCGATCTTTTCTGATAATTCCTTAACATTCGGTACCATACCGAAAATTCCGATGGATCCCGTCAATGTAGTCGGCTCTGCAACGATTGTATCGGCTACACAAGAGATATAATAACCACCTGATGCGGCATAATCACCCATAGAAACAATTACTGGTTTCTCTGTTTTCAGTTCTTTCACGGCATGCCAGATTTGTTCGGATGCAAAAGCACTTCCACCCGGTGAATTAACACGGAGAACGACAGCTTTTACATCCTCGTCATCTTTTAGCTTACGCAAGTCACGAATAACTTTTGTGCCTACAATTCCCTCTTCAGAAGTTGAAGAACCGCTGTAATCTGTGATTTCTCCGGAGGCATAATAGACCGCTACGATGTTACCGCTTTTATCTTTCGGCATGTTTTTTTTCACATTGATCATGTCACTCAACCCTAGCACCGGAAGGCGGTCATCTTCTTTCAAGTCCACCCACTGTTTAAGATAATTGCGGACATCATTGCGGTAAATCAATGTGTCCGCCAAGCCACATTGCACACTTTCCTCTGCCGGATAAAACATCAGCATACGGTCAGCTAAAGCATTCAGTGAATCTACGGGGAGGCTGCGGGAAGCAGATACCCCTTCGGTAACCTGTCCCCAGATCGAGTTGATAAAAGCTGTCACCTGTTCACGATTGGCAGGACTCATTTCTGTAGAAATAAACGGTTCTACGGCGGATTTATAAGTACCTACTTTAAATATCTGCATTTCTACCCCGATCTTTTGCAGTAAGTCTTTATAAAACAGAGGAGCGGAAGCGATGCCTTTCCACTCAATCATTCCTTTCGGATTGAGCAATACCTTGTCCGCTACACTGGAAAGATAATAAAGTCCTTGTGTATAGCTATCTCCGTAGGCTATGATGAACTTTCCGCTTTCTTTAAAGTCGAGCAATGCGTTACGGATTTCCTGCAAAGATGCATACGAAGTTCCGAGCATACTTGCCTGCAGATAAATTCCTTTGATATTTTCATTTTCTTTTGCTTTTTTGATGGAAGAAAGAATATCGTCCAGCCCGTATGTATTGGAGTCGTCGCTGAACAACTGTGATAAGATACCTAACGGACTCTCCTGAGTGCGTTCGACTAATACACCGTTCAGGTCGAGCATCATCACAGAATTCTTTTTCACTATTGTTTCTGTATCCGCGGTTGATACAATGCCGAACAATGTTACCATGCCGATAATAAATAATACAATGCTTGACAGGATGATACCGGTCACAGTGGCGAGCGTAAATTTCAAGAAATCTTTCATTATACTATTGTTTTTTTGAGTCAGCTTGTTTTAAAGCTAACAAAGATAAATAATTGAGTTGATATTTATTCAATAAGTCGTGCGAATTTTTGTTTTGTCACAATGAATCAGGTTTATTTGCTTTTAGAATGCTGCCCGGAACAGGGTAGATATAAATTTTGAATGATCGGACTTGGGGACCATTTTTCTATTGTATTTTAGTGTAGCATTGAGAATTATTCTCTAAATTTGTAGCATTAACTTAACATTATGATTATCATGAAAAGAAAATCCCCTGTGATGGCCGTTGCTTTGGCGGGACTGTTTATGTACACTTCCTGTTCTCCGACGGAGCAAGCGGAAACGAAAGATTACACTCAGTATGTGAATACCTTTATTGGTGCTGCTGACAATGGGCATACATTCCCCGGAGCTTGCTATCCTTTCGGAATGATACAGACCAGTCCGGTGACGGGTGCAGTAGGTTGGAGATATTGTTCGGAATATACTTATCAGGACTCTCTGATCTGGGGCTTCACTCAGACTCATCTGAACGGAACCGGATGTATGGATTTGGGGGATATTCTGGTGATGCCGGTTACCGGTACCCGTGCCCGTGCATGGGATGCTTACCGCAGCCATTTCCCGAAAGACAAGGAAGCTGCTACTCCGGGATATTATACAGTCGAATTATCCGATCCGCAGGTAAAGGCGGAACTGACTGCTTCTATCCATGCAGCTCTTCATCGTTATACATATCATAAAGCGGATTCAGCTTCTCTGCTGATTGACTTGCAGCACGGACCTGCCTGGAGAGAAGAACAATATCATTCACAAGTGAATAGTTGCGAAGTGAACTGGGAAGATGCTCAGACGCTGACCGGACACGTGAATAACACGGTCTGGGTTGATCAGGACTACTTCTTTGTGATGAAGTTTAATCGTCCGGTAATAGATTCGCTTTACCTTCCGATGGGAGAAACTGAGAAAGGAAAGCGAATCATTGCTACTTTCGACTTGAAGCCGGGAGATGAACTGATGATGAAGGTGGCTCTTTCGACTACCAGCGTAGAGGGGGCAAAGAAGAACTTGCAGGCTGAAATACCAGACTGGAACTTTGACGGTGTGAAGCTGGCTGCCCATGACGAATGGAACAGCTATCTGAGTCGCATCGACGTAGAGGGTACGGATGATGAAAAGACGAATTTCTATACTTGTTTCTATCACGCACTGATTCAGCCTAACCAGATTTCAGACGTAGACGGTATGTATCGTAATGCTGCCGATTCGATTGTGAAGGCCGGAACAGGAACATTCTATTCAACCTTCTCTTTATGGGATACTTATCGTGCCGCTCATCCATTCTATACATTAATGGTTCCCGAACGTGTGGATGGCTTTGTTAATTCATTGATAGAACAAGGTGAAGTACAAGGCTTCCTGCCTATTTGGGCATTGTGGGGAAAAGAAAACTTCTGTATGATCGGCAATCATGGTGTGTCTGTTATTGCTGAAGCCTACCGAAAAGGTTTCCGTGGCTTTGATGCGGAACGTGCTTTCAATATGGTGAAGAAGACACAGACTGTATCTCATCCGTTGAAGTCCGACTGGGAAGTGTATACGAAATACGGATATTTCCCGACCGACCTGACAAAAGCGGAATCCGTCTCTTCAACTCTGGAATCGGTATATGACGATTATGCGGCAGCTGACATGGCCCGTCGTATGGAAAAAGAAGAAGATGCTGCTTACTTTGCGAAACGTGCAGATTATTATAAGAACTTATTCGATTCACAGACGAATTTTATGCGTCCGCGTAAAGCTGACGGAACCTGGAAATCTCCGTTTAATCCTAGTGATGTAGGACATGCGGAAAGTACAGGCGGTGACTATACGGAAGGAAATGCATGGCAATATACCTGGCATGTGCAACACGATGTTCCCGGTTTGATTGCTCTCTTCGGTGGAGAAGAACCTTTCCTGAACAAACTGGATTCCCTGTTTACAGTGAAACTGGAAACAACTCAGGCTGATGTGACAGGTTTGATCGGACAGTATGCACATGGTAATGAGCCAAGTCATCATGTTACTTATTTATATGCTTTGGCAGGTCGTCCGGAACGTACACAGGAACTAATCCGTGAAATCTTTGATACTCAATATAAGAACAAGCCTGACGGACTTTGTGGTAATGATGACTGTGGTCAGATGTCCGCATGGTATATGTTCAGTGCAATGGGTTTCTATCCGGTAGATCCGGTAAGCGGTGATTATGTATTCGGTGCTCCTCAGTTACCGAAGATTGTGTTACATCTGGCTGATGGAAAGACCTTTACTGTGATCGCTGAAAACTTGTCGAAGGAACATAAATATGTGGATAGTATCACGCTGAATGGCGAACCTTATACAAAGAATACGATTTCTCATGAAGATATTCTGAAAGGTGGAACACTCGTATATAAGATGAAATAGATTGTATACAGAGTAGTATACAGAAGATCCCTCCAAAGTTTTTTTCTTTGGAGGGATTTTTGGCTTTATATGCTTTAAATTCGAATAATTCTCTCGATTTGCATATTGATTCTTTCTTAACCTATACTTTATGTAACATAATTAATGTGGCTTTTTCTTTCTGAACCGTCTATTGTATATAGATTCAGTTGACAGAAATAAATAATCTATTTTGCGGGTATATGTCTCATTATTTAGAAGGAAGTGTTAACTTTGGCGAAATAGATTCTGTTGACCGATGTTGCCGTTATTGTATAGAAGGTAAAGTCAGAAAAGTAAATAAATAATTTGAAGAGCTTATGAAAATAAGAAATCTGGTGTTTGGTGCCATTTGTGGCATTATATTCTTTTCCTGTTCGGAGTCTGGTGGGGGAAAAGAGGTAGAGATGGATCGCTTTGTCACAGACCTGATGGGTAAAATGACGATCCGTGAGAAGCTGGGACAGTTGAACCTTCCTTCCGGTGGCGACTTGGTGACAGGCTCGGTGATGAATAGTGAGCTTAGTGATATGATTCGCAAAGAAGAGATCGGTGGCTTTTTCAATGTAAAAGGAATCAAAAAAATCTATGACCTGCAACGGCTGGCAGTGGAAGAAACCCGATTGAAAATTCCCTTGATAGTCGGGGCGGATGTCATACATGGTTATGAAACGATTTTCCCGATACCGTTGGCCCTCTCATGCAGTTGGGATACGTTGGCTATTCAGCGGATGGCGCGGATTTCTGCCATTGAAGCCAGTGCGGATGGCATTTGCTGGACATTCAGCCCGATGGTAGATATCTGCCGGGATGCCCGTTGGGGACGTATTGCCGAAGGAAGCGGTGAGGACCCTTATCTGGGTTCACTGTTGGCAAAGGCCTATGTGCACGGTTATCAAGGTGACAGTATGCAGGGAAAAGATGAAATCCTTTCTTGTGTAAAACATTTCGCCCTCTATGGAGCATCAGAAGCCGGTAAGGATTATAATACAGTCGACATGAGCCATCTGCGTATGTATAACGAATATTTTGCTCCTTATCGGGCGGCGGTTGAGGCTGATGTCGGTAGTGTGATGAGTTCTTTTAATATAGTAGACGGCATACCGGCTACGGCAAATAAATGGCTGTTGACAGACGTGCTTCGTGACGAATGGGGATTTCAGGGACTTTTGGTCACAGACTACAATTCCATTGCTGAAATGTCCATTCATGGTGTGGCTCCTTTGAAGGAAGCCTCTGTCCGTGCTTTGCAGGCTGGGACGGATATGGACATGGTTTCCTGCGGCTTTCTCAATACGCTGGAAGAATCGCTGAAAGAGGGGAAAGTCACCGAAGCACAGATTGATGCAGCTTGCCGTCGTGTGCTGGAGGCTAAGTATAAACTGGGCTTGTTTGCCGATCCATATAAATATTGCGATACGTTACGTGCGGAAAAAGAACTTTATACGCCTGAGCATCGTGCAGTTGCACGCGAGGTTGCGGCAGAGACGTTTGTTCTACTGAAAAATGAGAATCACCTGCTTCCGTTGGAGGAAAAAGGGAAAATTGCATTAATAGGTCCGATGGCAGATGCACGCAATAATATGTGCGGAATGTGGAGCATGACCTGTACTCCGTCCAGACATGGTACATTACTCGAAGGAATCCGGTCGGCAGTAGGAGACAAGGCTGAAATACTTTATGCCAAAGGCAGCAATGTATATTATGATGCGGAAATGGAAAAAGGAGCTGTCGGCATCCGTCCGTTGGAACGTGGTAATGATCAGCAACTGCTGGCCGAGGCATTGCGTACGGCTGCCCGTGCCGATGTGATTGTGGCTGCTGTGGGTGAATGTGCGGAAATGAGTGGTGAATCTCCTTCCCGTACTAATCTGGAAATCCCTGACGCTCAGCAGGACTTATTGAAAGCATTGGTGAAAACAGGTAAGCCTGTGGTACTGCTCCTGTTCACCGGTCGTCCTTTGATCTTGAACTGGGAAAGCGAACACATTCCTTCTATTCTGAATGTATGGTTCGGAGGTAGTGAGACAGGGGATGCCGTTGCCGATGTTCTGTTTGGCAAAGCCGTCCCGTGCGGTAAGCTGACTACTACCTTCCCTCGTTCGGTAGGGCAACTTCCTTTGTTCTACAATCATTTGAACACCGGACGTCCGGACCCGGACAACCGTGTTTTCAACCGGTATGCCAGCAACTATCTGGATGAGAGTAACGAACCTCTTTATCCTTTCGGATACGGTTTGAGTTATACCGACTTTGTATATGGCGACCTGCAGCTCAGTTCGGAAACCTTGCCGAAAAATGGAAACCTGACAGCTTCCGTTACCGTCACCAACAAAGGGAACCATGACGGCTATGAAACGGTACAAATCTATTTGCGTGATATCTATGCGGAAGTAGCGCGTCCGGTGAAAGAGCTGAAAGGCTTCGATCGTATCTTCCTGAAAAAAGGAGAAAGCCGTGAAGTGAAGTTTGTACTTACGGAAGATGACCTGAAATTTTATAATTCCGGGCTGCAATATATCTACGAACCGGGAGAGTTTGACGTGATGATAGGTACGAACAGTCGTGATGTACAGACAAAGCGCTTTATTGCGGAATAATTATTTTGAAATCTAATATATTAGTTACAACCATGAAAAAACTTACATTTTTATTATTATGTGTCTTGTGTACGCTTTCGTTGCAAGCTCAGAAGCAATTTACACTAGCCTCACCTGATGGAAATCTGAAAACGACAATAACCATTGGCGACCGGCTGACTTATGACATTACATGCAACGGCAGGCAGATTCTGACTCCTTCTCCCATATCAATGACGTTGGATAACGGGACTGTCTGGGGAGAAAATGCGAAATTATCCGGAACTTCCAGGAAGAGTGTGGACGAGATGATACCATCTCCTTTCTACCGTGCCAGCGAATTGAGAAATCATTATAATGGACTGACCTTGCGTTTCAAAAAAGACTGGAATGTAGAGTTTCGTGCATACAATGACGGTATCGCCTACCGTTTTGTGAATCAGGGGAAGAAGCCTTTTCATGTGGTGACGGAAGTATCTGATTATTGTTTTCCATCGGATATGACTGCCTCCGTGCCTTATGTAAAAAGCGGTAAAGACGGTGATTATAACTCCCAGTTTTTTAATTCTTTCGAGAATACGTATACAACGGACAAACTGTCGAAGCTGAATAAACAGCGCTTGATGTTCTTGCCGTTGGTAGTAGATGCGGGCGATGGAGTGAAAGTCTGTATCACAGAGTCCGATCTGGAAAATTATCCGGGACTTTATCTTTCTGCTTCGGAAGGCGCGAATCGTCTGAGCAGTATGCATGCTCCTTATCCGAAGCGTACGGTACAGGGTGGTCACAACCAGCTTCAGATGTTGGTGAAGGAGCATGAAGACTACATTGCCAAAGTGGATAAGCCGAGAAACTTCCCCTGGCGTATAGCCGTGGTTACTACCACCGATAAGGACCTTGCCGCTACCAATCTCAGCTACCTGTTAGGTGCGCCTTCACGTATGTCCGATCTTTCATGGATTAAACCGGGAAAGGTTGCTTGGGACTGGTGGAATGACTGGAATCTGGATGGCGTTGATTTTGTGACCGGAGTAAATAATCCGACTTATAAGGCATATATAGACTTTGCTTCTGCAAACGGTATCGAGTATGTGATACTTGACGAGGGATGGGCAGTGAACTTACAGGCGGATTTGATGCAGGTTGTCAAGGAGATTGACCTGAAAGAACTGGTAGATTACGCAGCTTCCAAAAATGTAGGTATCATCCTTTGGGCCGGTTATCATGCATTCGAGCGTGATATGGAAAATGTGTGCCGTCATTATGCCGAAATGGGAGTAAAGGGTTTCAAAGTGGACTTTATGGACCGTGACGATCAGGAAATGACTGCATTCAACTATCGTGCCGCTGAAATGTGTGCTAAATACAAACTGATTCTTGACCTGCACGGCACTCATAAGCCTGCCGGATTGAACCGTACTTATCCGAATGTGTTGAATTTCGAAGGAGTCAATGGGTTGGAGCAGATGAAATGGAGTTCACCGTCAGTAGATCAGGTGAAGTATGATGTGATGATTCCTTTCATCCGTCAGGTTTCCGGTCCGATGGATTATACGCAGGGGGCGATGAGGAATGCTTCCAAGGGTAACTATTATCCTTGTTATTCAGAACCGATGAGTCAGGGAACCCGTTGCCGCCAACTAGCCTTGTACGTGGTGTTTGAATCTCCTTTTAATATGTTGTGCGATACTCCGAGCAACTATATGCGCGAACCGGAATCAACGGCATTTATCGCAGAAATACCAACTGTATGGGATGAAAGTATCGTTCTTGACGGTAAAATGGGAGAGTATATTGTGACAGCACGCCGGAAAGGGGATGTCTGGTATGTAGGTGGAATTACAGATTGGAGTGCACGTGATATTGAAGTCGATTGTTCTTTCCTGGGTGATAAATCTTATCATGCTACTTTGTTTAAAGATGGTGTGAATGCTCATCGGGCAGGTCGTGATTATAAGTGTGAGTCCTTCCCGATAAAGAAAGACGGTAAACTGAAAGTTCATCTGGCACCGGGAGGAGGTTTTGCCCTTAAGATAAAATAATGTGATAACTTCATATAGTTCTATACTATATGAAAGTTTGAGATAGATTCGATGCTGTTTCGGGATATTCTGAAGCAGCATCGTTTTTTTGTTTCAAGTTTAGAAAGCCTTATGTCTTTATATTCAGACGATACTGTTTACCTTTAAAAGAAGTTAAGAGGGAAGAGCCTTTGTAGGGATGGTTAGTTTCCGTGTGTATTTATACATGATAACATGTAAAATCTATATATTATGAAAACACTGACATACGAGAAAGCTCTTTTGATGTTTGTTCAGCTCAAAGAGAATCCTACTCCTACTATTGTGCATACAGATGCGGAGTGGGAGGATATATTAGAAACTATTGATTGGCTGTTTGGTGATCGGATAATACCCTTGAAAAAAATGTGCTGCCCTTTTTCTTTACGAATACGAGTTCTTTGTTATCTTGTCTATCTTGGATTTGATTGTAAATCTTTGGCAAATATATTAAGTTTATCGCCATCCACTATTGTGAAGGAGAAACAACGATTAAAAAAGGTAATCGGGCTTTCAGGTACGGATAATTTTGATCATTATATACGTATGCTTTGATGGGATGTCCACTACTTTATCCACCTATTTATGAATATTGTTGTAATTAGTTGATCGTAAATGGTTGTAATATAAAGGATAACACTGTTTGTGCTTTTGAAATTTGTCCACTTCGATGTGTGAATTTGTCCACTAAGTAATCTGTTGTACTTTGTTCTTTTACCTTAACTTTGTGCTGCATGAATGACACACTTTGAACACTTATGAACAGACATCCGGCGAACATCTCTATTGTTATACCTTGTTTCAATGAAGCAGATTGCATCATGGCACTTTATGCAGCATTATGTCAGGTAATGCAGGAGAATGCGGTACTTTATGAACTGGTCTTTATCGATGACGGGAGCACGGATGGCACATTAGATCTATTGTCACATCTTTCAGAATATGATTCTCACGTGCATTGGCTTAGTTTCTCTCGTAATTTTGGTCATCAAAAAGCATTGAAGGCCGGTTTGGATCATGCAAAAGGCGAGGTTATCATTACGATGGATGCGGATATGCAACATCCGGCTGCACTGATTCCTGAAATGTTGGCTCTCTGGTCTGAAGGTTATGACATAGTAAATACTGTTCGAAAGAATGACAGAAAGTGTGGTTGGTTCAAGAATGCAACATCCGGTTTATTTTATCGCATCATGAATTCATTAGCCGATATTCCTGTATCAGAAGGATCGGCGGACTTTCGTTTGCTTGATGCTAAGGCGGTCGATATTTTACGGACTTGTCACGAAGAATATATGTTTCTGCGTGGAATGACTTCCTGGATTGGGTTTCGACAGACACAAATTATTTATGAGGCGCATACCCGTTATGCCGGAAAGACAAAATACTCATTCCGGAAAATGTTTTCTTTTGCTCTCTGCGGCATTACTTCGTTTAGTGTCCGTCCGTTACGTTGGGCGATAGCTCTGGCTGCTTTCTTTGCTCTTTTGGCTATAGCCGAAATCATCTATGTCATCTATGTAGCTTGTTTTGACGGGCAAACAGTTTCCGGTTGGGCATCTTTGGCTATACTGATATCTGTATTGGGGGCGGCCATCTTGCTGATGCTGGGAATAATGGGGGAATATTTAGGTAAGTTGTTTATGCAGTGCAAGCAGAGACCGGAATATATAATAAAGGATAAGGAATAACATAATAAACGGAATTGTAGACGATAGACCTACATTCATAGTATTAACCATTAATAAAGAAAGATGAAAACTAAAAGATTTGTGATTGCAGGAGTGGTAATGATAGTTGCTGCTATGCTTTGTAATTTGAATTGGGCAATGAATGATTACGGAATAAAAGAAATCAGCTTGGATTCCAGTATATTGGCTCAGAGTACTACTGCTGATAAAGGAAATAATGGACAGGACAACGGGGATGGAGGAACGGCTGGTGACTCAGATTCTAAAGGTGTAGGAATAGAAAGATATCCATGTTCTATTAGTGGAAAGGTAGAGGCGAATGCGACTATTTGGGTGGGGGTAATTCCGTTTAAAGCAAATGGTAAAGGTGATATTAATATTTGGATTGATAAAGCTGAAGTTCTTTGTTTAGTTTCAGGAAAGCACCGTGAGTGTGAGCAAATGTATTGCGCTGATTTTTGGCGTCAAGCGGGAGTATTTCTGAATGGTGGTGGAACTTCAAATGGCGGTGGAACTTCAAATGGTCGTACTACTGTTGCTAACTAATAAAATGAAAAGTACAGTACTTTTATGGAGTCTTGTTATACTCCTATTGGGAATAACAGGATGTGTACCGTCTTCTACTAAAATAGCTAGTGGAGAGGTGGAAGTTTTTAATATCGATTCGCCGGGTGCGGAAGACTTATTGAAACTTTCTGATTACTGTGAATCGGCAACAGTAGTTCCTTTGGAGACAAGTGCGGACTGTCTGCTAAGTGAAATAAAGAAAGTAGAAGTCGATGGAGACTTAATCTATCTAAAAGATAACAAAGGAGAATCTGTTTATTGCTTTGATTTTCAAGGTCATCTAAAAAAGAAAATAGGTCATAGAGGAGACGGACCAGAAGACTTTGTAGAATTGACCAGTTTTACATTGGATAAGGAAAACGGATTAGTCTATGTTTATTCGCGTGCCAATGATAAGATTGTGGTATACCGTGTAAATGGGGATTTTGTAGAGTCTTTCCCTTCTCCGGGTTATTATGCCGTTGAAATAGAGTATGTGGATAATCGGCTTTTTCTCTCCGGCATAAATTCAGGAGTTGGTTTATTATATAATTTGATTTCTTTAGACTCCTCACACAAAGTGGAATGTGCGTATATGCCATCTGCTGAGTATGGGTCTTCTTCTCCTCCTGTGCTGAGAAAAGCGAAGGGAGAACTTTATTTCTATCCACGTTTGTATGAAGATACAATATACGTAGTGAAAGACGATAGGCTTGAAATGGCTTTTCTTGCGGATTGCGGGAAACACACTATGCCGGATGATTTTAGAGAACGGGTAAATGATGAAAGATTAACAACGCCTACAATCGGCATAGACATGATAAAGAATGGCTATATTCTTTTGAGTAACTTAGCTGTGTTTGACCGTTTTGTTTTTTTGAGATTTGATTATCGGGGACAACCTCGTTATGGCTTTTATGATAGGGATCAAAAAACGTTCGTATGTACTTATGATTTAAATGATGACGTAAGTTATTTGGATTTAAATTCACAGCATCTTTGGCAAACGGATGACCAGGTGATCAGTACTTTCGATCCAAACGAATTGGATTATTATTATAACAGTTTGTATAGTGATCCTGATTATTTAAAGAGAATGCATCTTTCGCAGCAGCAAGCAGATGAAGCGCTTAAACTTATTCGTGGTTTGCTTGACAAGACCAGCGAAGATGCGAATCCGATTCTTATTTTTTACAAAGTAAAGAAATAGTAAAAGAAGTGACAGATGTTCATTGAATTTTCGGTGAACATCTGTACTTAATAATAGTAAATATGGAATCCCATAATATAAGACGAATAGTAATTGTTGTAACTGCCTCTGTATTTCTTTTAGAGAATACCTTTCTTTTTCTGTATCTTGGCAAATGGCGGAAAGAAAAGGAAGAAGGTGCGAAAACCTTATTGGAAACCAGAAGTTTTTTCAAGAATAAAGAAAGTAGTAGAATTGAGTTTGTCAGCCTTTTGGATTATCTGAAACTGAGTGGGGAATTTTTGGAAAACATACCACTTTCCGAGGTTAATTTAAGAACGGCTAAAAGAAAAGAGAGCATCTTTCTGCATGATGTGGTAAGCAAGAATGATATTTTGTTCCGATTTTCTCAGTTTAGCTGTCCATCTTGTGTTACCGAACAAATAGATCTCTTATCTAATGTTCAGAGTAAAATGCATGAGAATCATATTCTATTGTTTACAGATGTTTTATCGAAACAGATTCGGGAGTATTTAGTTTTGAAGAATCTTTCATTTTCTGTCTTTGAACTCGGAAAAGAGCACCTGACCATATATGACAATGAGTTTGTTCCTTATTTATGTGTTGTAAATGAGGATTATCAAATAGTGAATTTCATACCAGTAAGTAAAGAAATAAAACAATATGCTAAATATTTCTATCAATCGTATGAAAACAAGTATTGTGACAGATAATAAACTGTTCTACCTTCTGCAAACTATTTTGATAGTCGTTACATTTATTGTTTTTTATCCGGTTTTGGGGCATGATTTTCTTTATTCATGGGATGACCAATGGCAAGTGCTTAATAGTTATACATTTAATGGATTCAGTCAGGATAATCTTATCAACATTCTGTTCAATTCTTATTATGGGCAATACTCGCCTTTAAATCAGTTCTTTTATACGTGTATATATAGCTTGTTGGGGAGTAAACCTGTTTATTTTCATGCAATGAATCTATTATTTCATTTAGGATGTGTGCTGTTAGCTTTTAATTTAATTAGTAGTTTGTTGCTTTTGAGAAGGAGAGATAATAAGACAAAAATATATCTGATTGCTTTCGGTGTGGCGTTGTTGATGGGGATACATCCCGTACAGGTAGAAGCCGTTTCTTGGATAAGCGCCTCAAAAGTTCTTACTTGCGCTTTCTTCTTTTTGTTGGGATTGAATTCGTATGTTATCTTTCTGAAATGTAAGAGGTCTGGCTGGTATGTATGGAGCGCAATCTTTTTTTCCTTGTCTTTTCTATGTAAAGAACAAGCGGTCATTTTCCCACTCTGTTTATTGATTATCGATTTCTTTGTGCGTTGTAATAAATGGAACTCTTTAGATTATTGGCTGGAGAAAATTCCCTTCTTTATGTTAAGTGTCTGTTTTGCTTTGTTTACGATGGCTTCTTATTCTCATTTTTCCGATGATCTTTTAGCGGGTGATAAGTTTTATTCGTTGATAGACCGACTGGCATTTTCCGGTTATTCCATTGTTGAATATTTGACAAAATTGCTTGTTCCGGTTCATCTGTTATATATGTATCCTTTCCCTATTCAGTTGGGTGGGTCATTGCCGCTCCGCTTTTGGATATATCCGTTTGTTCTTCTGGTCTTGGTTGTATTATTATTAATAGGTCGTAAACACGCGGTTCTGATGTTCGGGGCATTCTTCTTTTTCTCGAATCTGCTTTTAGTATTGCACCTGATTCCTATGCCACGTATTACTATCGTAGCGGACAGGTATCTTTATTTGGCTAATATTGGATTTTTCTTCGTATTAATATGGTATTTAGTTGATTGGTGGCATAGGCAAGCAACTTATCTGAAGCATATCACGCTTTATTGTGTCTTTATATTATTAGTGATGGCAGGCTGGTATTCTAATAATCATTGTCGGATTTGGCAAACTGACCGTACATTGAAGCAGGAAATGAAAAGTTTGATTGAAGAACGGATAGATGATAAACCGGGAGAGTGAAGTTGATTGAACAGGGTGGAAAATTATATCTATATGATTTTGAAGAAAAAGTACTATATATTGATTTTCCTGTGTTTGCTTCCCGCAGTGGTGAGGCTGTTTGTGGGAGAGTGGGCGTATATTCCTACTGCCAGTATGTATCCCACTCTATTATCTCGTGACTGGATTTGGTATGAGAAGTATACTTATGGCGCAGTCGTTCCATGTCGGTGGAGTGAAATCCCTTTACTTAATTTAGCTTGTCTGATTCCTTCTGTCTGGGCGAGCGATCAGACAAGGGACTGGGGCTACCGACGCTGTAAGGCTTTCCGGCAACCGGAACGTATGGATGTTATTATTTTTCGGCATCCGGCGAATAGAGACCTGTTGCTGGTGAAGCGTGTCATTGGTTTGCCGGGAGATACGTTATGTATCTTGGGAGGTATCGTCTATATTAATGGTATCCGGACAGAAGAAAAAGGAAAGAGGTGCTTCTCATACAAAGAAGCCGATATAGACTTTCCGAAAGATAAGAAAGGGACATGGACTACTCTGAATTATGGACCACTGATAATCCCGAAGAATGATAGCGATGAAAGTCTTAATGGCTGTTTTGTAATGGGAGATGCCCGTGGGAATTCTGTAGATAGCCGGTTTATCGGATTGGTTCCATTCAGGAATGTGGTAGGCAAGGCTGTTTGCGTGCTTTATTCTCCCGAAAAAATGGGTGAAGGGCAAAAGTGCTTTTTCCGTAAAATAGAGTGAAATGTATCACATTGGATTTGATTTAGAGATGAATAGAACATGATATATCGACCGGCATCTTCTTTCTATAGTAACAGTATTCGGCTACTTTCTGCCAATGTATTCTCACAGTCGCTTACTTTACTGACATTTGTTTTACTGGCGCGCCTATACTCTGTTGAAGATTTGGGACGTTTCTCTTTCTTTCTTCAACTCGCAGCCTTATTGACTCTTTTAGCCAACGGGCGATATGAACTGGTTATTCTATTGGGTAAAACAAGGAGGGAGGCGACGACTGCTTTCCAACTTTGTTGCATGATAAATATTGCTGTATGTGTTTTGATATTATCGCCTTTCTTGTTTTTTGAGCATATCCGGTTACTGCCTCTGTATATTTTCGTGTCTGCATTATCTGCGTCATGTTCCTATTGGTTTAACTTTAATAGTCGACTTTCACTGATAGCTCGCTATGGTATAGTACAGAGTTTGTCTGCCAACAGCCTGAAAGCACTTTTAGGTTATATCCATCCGTGTGTGAATGGACTGCTTTGGGCTGATATCATAGGATATCTGGTCGGCATTGGCAGTTGTATCACTCAAAAGAGATTATATAGCGGCATCTATTATATCCATTGGCGGGAGATATGGGAGATGGCTTATCGGTTCAGACATTTTCCTTATTTCATGCTCCCCCTTTCATTGGTGAATGCCTTGTCGGTCAGTTTGCCCATATTAGTGTTGGCAGGGTATTTCAGTATGGAAAAGATAGGTTTTCTTTCAATGGCTCTGACACTCGGCGTCGCTCCGGTAAAGTTATGGGCATCGTCATTAGAGCAGGTAATTTCGGGCGAGCTGACCTCATACATCAAACAGAAACTTTCTGTATCTAGTCTTTTTAGAAATCTTTTGAGTAAAATATTTCGATGGCTACTTCCTGCTATTATTCTTGCCTTCTTTTTGGTCCCTCCGGCTGTGAAGCTGTTTTTGGGTGATGACTGGGAAGAGTCAGCTGGATATATGCAGTTGCTTTTGCCTGTGTTGATGGCTTGGTTTCTTAGTCTTTCATTCATTTCTGTCCCCAATTTGTTGGGAAAGCAACGGATGGCGTTGATTTTGGAACTTTTGTTTATAATTTGTCGTACGATAGCTTTGATGGTCGGGGTTGGATTTCATGATTTCTATTTGTCTGTAGCGCTGTATAGTGCTATGTATGTGGTAACTGTTGTTATACAGTTCTTTTGGTATGCTAGGATTTTATCAGTTATCAGCTATCGCTAGTATTATCTCAGTTAGAAACTATTGGTAGCTCAGTTATAAGAAATAAAAACGATAGCAAAAATTAGATGTGTAAGACTAATAGGGAGGATGACTACTAAGACAGATGCTACCAACCATGTATGCTGTAAGCCCTCAAATTAATATTAGAATCTGTCGGATCGCATTGATAAATTGAATTTTGCATAGAAACTTTGTCCCAAGGGAGAAGCAAGATGAAGAGTTTTTTCATCGGCTTCTCTCTAAAATTATATGTTTATAATAGATTAAGGCCAAACAGTCGCATTTATAACTTGAACTTAGGCTCCACAGTAATTCAACGCGACTTTTGCTCTCATGCCCTAACAGATTGTCTGTATGCCTTTATTCATCGTGGTTTTCGGTATGGCAGCAAGTGTGGTAGCAGGTGTGAGAGCAAGTGGTTGCTCTCACTCTTTCATATATCATTGTCCGTCATTTGTTTGATATTATCTTTTGAATCACAGGATGTTAATATCTGAAGTGTCAACTATTAATGATTGATCTCCCAGTTATTAATAATTGAGAAATCAGCCTTTAATAGCTGATAACTCATTCATTCTTGACCTGTAAATGATTTAATGCTTCCTTAAACAGCGGTTTTCTTCCTTCAGGAACGGGTTAATTGAGATGACCGCTGCGATTGTGTTCCTGTATGTACTGTTGTATGTCAGGTTCCTGCAGTTGTCCGTTCAAACTTCTCCCATAGTAATATAAAGTACCATCCCTTCCGTTACCAAGCACAGATGTCACTTTCATTTTTAGTAATGACAGCTTTTCCATCTGGTGCGATACCGTTCGCATTTACAATCGTGCTTTCAGGTAAATCTCACCGGTCGTTGTTTTGGAAAGTCTCCTGCTTATATCATGTAGTTGCTATTTATATTGTGTAGATGCTGCTTAATATTATATATCTTTGCAAAAGGATAAGAAACTTTTCTGTATCTATCTGATTGATAGAATTTAATTGAGGAATAATAAGTTGTTGGTAACGATTTGGCGAAAGTCAAGTTGCACTAATAATCTATGCTTTGCTTACATCAAAACAACTCTATGCAAATATAGAGGAGATTTTGTTAACAACCAAAATATTCAGAAGTATTATAACAGAGACCAATTCTTTTCAGTCTCTGTTATAATTTAAGATTTAGACTATTTCTTTTTTCTCTTATTTGTATTCAGTTTTTGAATGTCCTTCTCCAACTCTTTGATGCTTTCTAATCGCTCCAACTGTTTTTGTACCTCCTTGTATTTGTCATACTCATTAGCGGCTTTTTGCAGTGCCAATTTATGAGAAATAGCCCCAGCGTGTTCCAATATATTTTTGTCATTCATCGTAAGTACCTGCTTCAGTTTCTCAATCCAATCCCGCATATACATTGGTTTGTGTTGTATTGCTTGAGTCTCTGCATAAGCGAGGAATTGTTCTACGATTAATTTCAAAAGCCCAATCTCCTCTTCATTCAAGTAATTCTTTCCAATTTCCACATCTGCTTTACGAACCTTGTTAGGCAGAGATGTTGATGTCAGTCCCATTTGCGGCAATGCAGCATTTGCCCGGTAATAGATCAACTCCGCTGCAGTTTTACCACTAACCGCCCAAAGAAGTTTGTTTTGTACCTCTTTGTAAAAGGCAAGGGTCATTTCATCGGACGGGTCATAATCAATACTAGTGGCGTAAATATCCTTGATTTGTTGATAGAAAAGCCGTTCTGACAAGCGAATCTCTCGAATCCTGTCTAACAGTTCTCGGAAGTAGTTCATGGATGATCCGCTCTTGAATCGCTCATCGTTCAGAGTAAATCCCTTGATGATATAATCCCTTAAACGTTGCGTTGCCCAGATACGGAACTGTGTACCTTGCATAGATTTTACCCTGTAGCCGACTGAGATTATTACATCCAAGTTGTAATAATTAACCTCGTGGCTCTGCGTCTTATCTTCAATCGCACCATGCTGAGTGGTTGTTCGGAATTTCCGAACAACCATATTCTCATTCAGTTCTCCTTCCTCGAAGATGTTTTTGATATGCTCACTTATAGTAGATTTAGCTTTTCCAAACAGAGACCCAATCTGTGTCTGTGTCAGCCAAACCGTCTCCTCCGAGAATAGTACATCGACTTTTATCGTACCATCTTGAGACTGATATATGATGATTTCATTTTGTTGTTCCATGTATACTTCTAAATGTTGGAATTGCCCTTCACTCCTTAGTTGTTATTTATTTTAAAACGATTGTTTTGGTCTCTAAATTATATTTATAGTGTATTATAGATTCATTCAAGATCAGTTCTATAACCTCTTCAATCACATTAAAAGGAACCACAAACCACTCTCGTGGAGTTATTCGCATCCCTTTTGAGTCAAATACATCTACATTTAAACACGCAGATGCAAAAAAACGATCTAATAGTTCTTCAAGCTTGTTTGCATTGATATTATAGCAAGCGTACGATGCAACTTTATGAACATCTGCAAACAGGTAGGTTGCTTCATTTTTTGCATTGCTGATTCTTTTATCCACAGGTGTAGACGAAAATCCAATCTTATATAAGTCTTTAATATTGGCGATAGCAGGATTAGTTGATTTTGATTTTACAACGTAAATCCAGCCTGTTTGGGAATCCTCTTCATTCAGCTGATTTGATGTTTTGAAGAAATTCCGTTCAACATTTTCAATTATATCAGTAATAAGTTTCCCATTTTTCTGGATTTGTTTCCCCAAAGACCGATATAGCATATTACTATAAGTGCCATTCTCAAAAATGGTCACAGTTCTTCCATCCACTCGGAATCTTTCCCCGGATTTTAGTTCGTATTTTGCTTGCTTCAAATCAGCCGATTCAAGATAAAGCATAATCCCATCAGCAATGTAGAAACCACCTATCTGAAGGTTCTTCTCTATATTGTAGAATGGTTTTATCTGTCGTTTACCTTCTTTTAGTTCTTTGTGAACTTGATGAAACATTACTTCATATTTCAGAAAGTCGCTCTTATTCATAGGTTTTCGCTGAGCCACAAAATCCGTTTCAGCTCTGTCTGTATCTTTAGGTACATTTTTTAGCCGGAAGATAGATAATTCCTTATCAGTATCTAATAAACCGTAATCTTCCTCATCATTAAGGATATCATCAATACTTAATTCATCAATCTCAACATTTCCTAATAAATTGTGGCGGTCAAATTCCTTGAGAGTACGTTTCATTGAATCATCTTGTCTGAATGTTTTAAGTCTGGCAAAAAGGCTGTATTCCGACATACTTGAAGTACTCGGTTCACGTCCCGCTTTATCAATAAACTGATTTATCTCCTCAAAAGAATCAACAAGTCTATCATCTACTGATTTTTGTCGAATAACTTTTGGAGATGAATTAAGTAATCCAAATTCATCATCCGCAAAAATATCATCTATTGTTATTTTATTGCTCATTTAATGCTCGTTGTCTTTTTAGTTCTCTCAAAAATATAATCGCTTCAGCCATTCTTTTCTCTTTTGGGTCGAAAGATTGCAAACTCGGAGCCTCACCTGTCCTTTCTCTCCATTCTTTGATTTTAGGCCATAAAATTATAGCTTCGGCTTCGGTCATTTCAATCTTGGTTGATTGAATATGCTCATCAATCAATCTAAGAACTTGTGCCGTTACCGATTTAGAAAGTATCTCAAATGCTTTTTGGAATGGATTAATCGTATCTATCAAATCAATATGAATATCATCAATATTGACAAAGCTGCCAGCCATTCTTATAAACTTTCGTCCACCTTGTTCTTCAATAACACTGTTTTTGATTACAGAATCAACAACCACGTGCTGACGTACAGCCTCAACCTCTTCTTCGTTCAAATCAGGGTAAACCTCTCTAATAATTTTGGGTATTAATACCGTATTAATGACTTCCGGCTCTATATTACCGGGCATTGCTTTTAGCATTTGATCATTTTGTAGTATTCTAGCCTTTAAATCATTTAAATCTGTTTCAATGATATCTTTAGCTCTTTGAGATGTCGGAAGTTTAAAACCTCTGATTTTTATCGTGTTCTCATCGACTACAGAATCATTATCTTCATCCTCATTATACTTCGGTTTAAATTTGAAGTTGGGGGCTAATACTTGTTCCATTAGCAGAGAGGCAGTGATTGCTTTTAGCATATTATTTACCGCAACTTTCACTTCGTCATTTTCTGCATCAGGCTCCGCAACAAGATTTGTAAATTGGGCGTGAGTTTTATTTTCACTGTCTCTGGTTGCCCTACCGATAATCTGTATAATTTCAGTTAATGAACCTCTATAACCTATTGTTAGAGCGTGTTCGCAATATGGCCAATCAAAACCTTCTTTTGCCATTCCCAATGCTATGATAATATCTATGGCATCCTGTGCTTTTTCTTCTCTCAGATAGTTTGTAATCTTATCTCTTGCACGTGGGTTATCGTTTACAAGGTCTGCAATCTTTAACATTCTACCTGAACGCTTACTTTTAACATATAACACACCTGTTATCTCATCTTGATATTCAAGTTCGCCAAGGGCTTCAATAATGTATCCTACTTCCTCTAACTTCTCACGTGAAGATTCCGCAGAATTTACACTTGGGATATGAATGATCGTTTTCTTATTCTCGTCCAAAACCTCTTCTAAGGCAGACATCTCTTTATTCGGCTGCTTTTTGAAATATCGACCTTGATAAAAATGATAACCTATACCCAAAGATTTTAAATATTCATATCCGTTAAGTTGTTCATAATAAGTATATGTAACTTTTGTAAATTTCGCTTCATCCTCTGGCAACAGTACAGGGATATTATCACCCCTAAAATATGAACCTGTCATTGCAATGATATGAGCATTCGATTTTGCCATAATGCCCCTCATTACTTCTCCTAATCTATTGTCGCCATCGGCAGAAACATGGTGAAATTCATCTATTGCAATCAGGGTATTATTTAGTTTTTTTTCGTCCAAACCATCAAAGGCAAATCGCAATGTGGCGTGCGTACAAATCAATATTTGCTCATTGCTCTCCAAGAAATTCAAAAATGCTGTAACTTTACTTTTATCCTCACCCGGAGTACAAAGGTTATAACGCGGGTTTGGGTTCCAATCTGCAAAAAAGCCATATTTTGAAAGCTCCGTTGATGCAAAAGATGCACCGATTGATTTTTCGGGAACTGCTACTATCACCTTTTTAATACCTTGATGATGTAGTTTCTCAAGTGCAATAAACATTAAAGCTCTCGATTTTCCGGATGCTGGTGGAGCTTTAATCAACAGATATTGAGCTGAGTTTGCAGAGTATGCCTTTTGCTGCATCTCACGCATACCCATTTCATTCGTTTTTTTACTACTGCCCGTTTGGTTATATGATACTTCTATGAGGTTTACCATAATTATTGTCTCTTTTTACGTTTTGTAGGTTTAGCAAATAGTGTCTCTTTTGTCGCCATCTCTTCGTAAAGTTTAAAGAGATACTCTAATCTTTCTGTATCGTTTACAAATGGTTGCAGACGATAACATCGCTCAATAGCCTCATCTAACTCTTTATGGGCTTGTCTAAGTCCCATTGGCATTATTTCGGGATCATAGAGCTGGGCCATTGTTTTACTCGGATATTTTGCCCTCTCATCCAATATCGCAAATACATATAGATTTAAATTCTCTTTTTGCTTCTCTGTAATATTTGGGAAAGGGAAAGTATTATAGCATAGTTTTGCAGAATATCTATAATCTGTTTTCAGCCGACCACCAACAGCCCTTACCCATACCATGTGCATACGAGAGGTTATCACTGCAAAATGCCAAGGTGAGGCATTGTATACAGCCATCGCAGAATCTGCAATAATTGTTTCTGAACCAAAAAATCCTATTGGTATATAGGGTCTGGACTCTGAAGAGTGTCTGGGAATCAATATTGAATCTGTATTCTGATGCCTTATTTCTCCGAAAGAATGAGGGGTATTCGCTAATTTTTGGGTAGCAATCCTATTACTATTCATTCTATGTTCTCTTACTTTATTAATTCTTTCGGATATTTCATTGATTTTACAAGCCTCTTCTAATTTGTCATTCTCTATCCATAAACAATATTTTTTTACTCCTTTGCAATATTCAGAACTTCCAATAAATTGTTTTATATAAACTGAAGAATCTACGTTCTTAATTATCAAGTCAATTCGTTCATCTTCATTCATTAGAAGGAAGCCATTATCATTCGGCATATTTCCAAAACTAATTTCTGGTAATCTTGAAATAGGTTTGTTTTTTCCGAATATTATTACGTTTGCAAAATCAAGTAAATAAGGATTAATATTTTTAGCTAACTTTTTCAGGTTTCCATCAAATAAGTATTTTTCTCTATTTGATGCATTTCTAAGCCCTACAATGATTACAGTAACGCCTGCATTCCCTTTTGCGTTGTTTGTCCATTTGAACGAATGATATGCAAAATCTATTTCTACTAAGTCATTAAGAATATGAGGCCACAATAAAGCAACCTGTTCACCTTGACAAATTGAATTAGTTGATACGAAAGCTGCCTTTGCATTTAATCCTGATATATATTCCTTTGATTTATAGAACCAACAAGCGATATAATCCATATTGTTATAACCACGAATTGTATTAAACACAAAGCCCATATCTTTCTTTTGCTCTGCATCTTGTAACCTTGCACCTAAATACGGGGGATTACCAATTATATAAACCTCGTCATCTTTCTCAATAGGACAAATCTCTTTCCAATCCTTTCGACAAGAGTTTCCTTGAACAATATGCCCCGCTTCTTTAAGTGGAAGTATGGGCTTTGACTCGCCATAACCTGCAAGTCGCTCCTCGAAGATCTTATTCATTTGATGCTCTGCTAACCATAGAGAGAGTCTCGCCATTTCGTGAGCAAAGTCGTCAAGTTCTATGCCGTAAAATTGAGATAATTTAATTTCTGTATATTCAAGTAAAGTAGGCGTTTGTATCTCGATAATTCGTTGTAGAATTTCTATCTCTAATGCTCTAAGCTCTTTATATGTGATAATCAAAAAGTTTCCACTACCGCAAGCTGGGTCAAAGAATTTCATCTTTGACATCCTCGCAATTAACTTGCGTAATTGAACCACATTATCCCGATGCTTCTCAAATTCTTCATACAACTCGTCTAAAAATAGAGGTCTGATAAGTTTAAGAATATTCTCAACCGAGGTATAGTGCATCCCTAAATCGCTACGATACTCAGGTTGCACAACCGCTTGAATCATGGAACCAAAAATATCGGGATTAATCTCTTGCCACTGTAACTCGCCAAGCCCGATTAAGATCTTTCTCGCTTTTGGCGTAAACTTTGGAGACTCAATCGAATCTCTAAATAACCCACCGTTTACATAAGGAAATTTTTCAGCCAAATACACAGGAAACTCATCACGACTCTTAGAGTTTAATCGTTTGAAGAGCTCATTTAAAAACAGGTGCGTATCGCTTCCATCCGGTTGGGTATGTTGAGCCAAAGAGTTTGTAAAAATACTATTCTCCTCAAATATTCCTGTATCTTCGGCAAAAAAGCAAAACAGCAGTCTGGATAAAAATATGTTCAAACTATGTATGCTTTCCTTAGATGTGTATATATCATGATTAGCTGTAATTAGGCAGTCGTATAATTCCGCCATCTTATAAGCAGCATCACGGTCAGCTTTATTATCGTTTTTGGTTACATAAACCTCACTACCGGCTAACGGCAGGAAAAAATCATAATGCCTTGGAAGTTCGCTAAACTGAATATCCTTTGTTGTACCTAACTTTAAATCCTTAGCAAGTAAGGTCTTAAAATCAGTGACAATAACAAAACGTGGAAAATGCTTCAATACGCGTTCATCGGTAGAGAGTGATTCGATGCTTATAAGCAATTTATCAGATTTCTCTTCTTTGAAGAGTACTTTCTTTTTGTACAAAACCTCTCCCTGAACTTTAGAAAGATTGAAGTCACCTTTCTTTAATCGGGTTACTGACGTTTTTGATATTCCGTATGCTATTAGAAAGTCGAATATAAATTCATTTTTAGAGAAATTCTCAAAAATATGTTTGATATTATATTCTATATCTTTACTTTGCATAATATGTTCTACTTGCTACTATTAAACAACTCTTTCATATCAACATTCAGCAACTCGGCTATTTTAGCGAAAGTTTCAACGGATGGTTGGATAGAATTGGAGCACCATCTTGATACTGTAGCAGGATCTTTTCTCAATTGCTGAGCAAGCCATTTTCCTGTCTTTTGCTTCTCTACTAAAACGACTTTTAATCTATTGATATGCTTCATTCTAACTGATTTGACTTGATATTTCATGCAAAGATATTGATTATTCCCGATAATGGCACAATATTTAGTGAAAAACAGATAAGTTAGTTCTTATATTTTCCGTTATTTCTTTTTTACTGTTATATGGGATTAGAATTAGCTTACATCTTAATATATCATTTATTTTATTCATAAAACTTCTATCACTAAATCACCCGACTTCGGAGGGTGATTACCTCCTGCAAGGGCAAGGTGCGGCAAGTTACCCGTTGCCTTTTGAGTAACTCAAAAGACACCTTGCTCTATTCTGGTGAATAGAAAAATCCGTCCGGAGACGGATTGAAAAGTTAGCTTTATTTTCTGTGTATTCAGTATAGTATGTCCGTTGGGTAAACATACTATACTGAATATACACACTATACATTATTAATAAGCTGTGAAACTATAATTTTCTCCAAAGTTCAATGTCCTCTCCGTAAAGTTCCAGATGATGCAGTGCCAGATTCTCAATCAATCCCGACACACTCATCTTTCTGCCTCCCAGCCTGCGCACAATCTCATCAAGTCTGTCCCGTGTATGGCAACTCACAAACACGGGTTTGCGATCATCAATTTTGGGAACCTGTAAGAAGGTCTGGCGGTATTGTTCGAATGCCTCCTCCTTTCTCTTTTCGCCAGTACGTTTCTGAGTGGATGGTTTAACCGGATTAATGAGTTCAGTTTGCTTACCCGGTGTACTTACTTCACTTTGTATAGTCAGTTCACTTGCAATATTTTGCAATTCTGCTTCCTTTCGCTTAGTTTTCAGTTGTTTAGAGATTGGATTCTCTTTGATGTATGCCAGACATCGTGCTTCGTCTATATCCAGTGCGGTTCTGCGATTATTACTTTCGCTTGTCTCCGTCGTGCTTTCTACTCTCGGTATTTCTTTTAACGGTTCACTCATGGGGCGGATGGAGTTCAAAATACCCACCGCATCAATACCTTCAATTTTCAGTTTCTTAGCCATACTGTTTCTGTTTTTATTCGTTACTGTTATTTTTCCTCTTTCGGATTGGAATGTCGGGGCGGTCATTGCCATTTCAGAGGCTTCTCCTGTGAAGGGGTTAGCAGGCACAAGGTTTATCGGAAGAATACAACCCGGAGCGTAGCGAAGAAGTGGAGATTGTTCCGATAACCGCTTGCGGCTTGACCTTGTACCTGCGTGAAGAACCCGTAACGACTTTTGCCTCTGTAATGGTAATGACTGCTCCGACTTTAATTGAAAATTATTTTCTCTTTATTGAATCTCTTATCAGCATTCACTTGAATAATTACATTCGGTGTACTCTGTGTGTTTACTACATAGAGTTTACCGAGCATGTACTCTCTGAATAATTTAGTTTTCAGTGAGTTTATCCGAAAAGCAAGTGCTGTTATCATATCCAGCCCGAAATAGTCAGGTAAAATGTGTTTTCCGTAAACTACTCCATCATGCTGTAAATCGGCTTTTACCACTCCCGACTTCAGTATTGCCCGAATATTGGATTTGATGGTGGGTAGCATTACCCCCAACAGCTCTGCTATCTCAAAATCACGTATCCAAACCGTTTCAACCGAATTACTCGGGAGAGTGATTATACCGCTTTTACTAATAGTTATCTTTTCTCTTTTCATTGTTTATGATTTTAAGTGGTGTAATTAAATTGCTTGACAGATAAATGATTCCATCTGCTCAATCTGTTTCGACAGCTTCTCCATATCACGGCTGACCTTCTCCGCTGTAATCTTCGCATAAATTTGCGTTGTGCGGATGCTGCGGTGTCCGAGCATTTTAGAGAGTGTCTCAATGGGTACGTCATTCGACAGGCACACGGTCGTGGCATAGCTGTGCCGACTTTGATGCCACGTAACATTTTTATCTATGCCACAGCGTTTTGCGATTACTTTGATTCCGTTTTTGCAGTTGGGGTAACAAGGAACGGGTAACAGTTTACCGTCTTTCGCCATACCCTCGTATTTCTCAATAATATGTCTGGCAACTTCCAACAGACGGATGTTACTTTCTGTGCCCGTTTTCTGACGATTTGTTTTTATCCACAGATGACCATCAAAAGAGATTTCCAGATTCTCTTTCGTCAAATGATACATATCCGTCCAGCTTAACCCTGTGAATGTGCAGAAAATAAACAAGTCACGTATCAGTTCGTAGCTTTTCTTCTTAAACGTACCATTGATAAGCAGGGTGATTTCCTCTTTCGTCAGAAAGCCCCGTTTGGTTTCTTCTTTCGTGATGTTGTACCCGTAGAACGGATCACGTTGCAACCAGCCGTTATTGACTGCCATATAGATAATTCTACGTAACGGCATCATGTATGACCAGACCGTATTGGTACAATGGTCTTTCTCCGTTCTGAGAAACAGTTCAAAATTGGTGATAAAAGCAGGGGTAAGTTCTTTGAGAGCTATATCACTGACTTTATACTGTTGCTTGATAAACTCCGACAAATGGTTGTACACAGTACAGTATTTCCAATAGCTGCGTTCACTTTTGATTTTACCAACTTGTTTGGCATAATCCTCGTTGTGCTGACTGAACACGGCAAGAAGGGTTTCATGCTTCATGCCCAGCCCCAAGAAAGCATTGCGGACTTTCTCCGCTGTTACATAGTTGTCACGGTCGCAGATTTCCTGATAGGCTTTGTTGATCCCCACACGAATTTTGTCCAGCATCCGGTTACCTTCCTGTGCAACGAGGCTTCTACCGGACAATCTACCCAATTCGACATTCCATGATTTTTCCTCTACATCCAGTTTGCAACTGAATTGGGATACTTTGCCGTTCACGGTCACACGGCACATGACCGGCACAAGCCCATTCTTCTTGGGAGCATTGCGCTTTAGATAAAATAAGACTTTGAATGTTGATCTCATACTCTACATTTTTTAAGTGACAAAATTATTACCTGTAGAGTTGTTTCTTGATACGCAAAACACTGCCAATCAGCGTAAAAGAATCGGATTTGCTTCTTTTTTCATGCTATCACTGCCATTCTCCGAAATTTCGGTTACATTTGCAAGTAAATAGTGCTTGAAATCCATGTAAATCAGTTTTTTGAAAACCATCTTAAAATCATCTACCAGCCAAAAGAAAGTAACGAGATAGTAATGTAACTCCGGTTTCAGTTGGCTTTTTGATGGTTTTACTTGGCTTCGCCCGCTTGTTCAATTAGCGTCTAAATCGTTATTCCACAGTCTTATTACCTCGCATTGCTCTCACTCTCAGTTTTATTTTCTATCTTTGCTACTTATAATTGTGTATTCCCGCAGCAAGCGTTAGTTTCCTCGGAGGAAACGTCCGTTCCCTTTAAAAGGAACGGTCTTTTCCATTAAAAGGAACGCCCGTTCCCTCACCGGGAAACGACAGTTTCCATTTAAAGAAATAACAGGAAACTATAAGTTATTGATATCTAGATATATATAGTTCTATCGGTTATGTTATAGAGTTTGTGTTCATGTCTTACTGATTTGAATCATTTCAGTATAATTTTGATTCAACTACTGATTCATATTTTTAATTTTAAAACATGCAACAGGGTTATTTGTAGTTTAAGAAATAATTCATATCTTTACAAGACAGCATAATACTTTTGAAACTGAAAAAAATAATTATTGCACATATTTATACTATCTGTATTTTCAAGGGTTCAACGGAAAAATGGGAAAAGCATTTTAGAGACATGCAACAAGCTGTGTGACTACTCATGACAGATGCTTTCAACTTCCAGGGCTCCCCTCTTTACTGTATATAACCTCCGTTCTATTGTATGTAACCTCCGTTATCTCACCTGTGTTTTATATACCAGACTATTTCAGTAATCAGATATTTCCTTTTACTCCATCCTCTTTTCTCCCTTTTCCTCCGTCCTTTTTCCCTTTTCTTTGGATTCCCGGCCTGCGTTTCCTTTGTCCTTCCTCTATATTCCCCATATTTCCTCTTCATTTCCCTGATGTATACGCCTGCGCTCGCCTGCCTAACGCGCGTGTGAATATAATAAGGTGCACCCCTTTCCGCTGTTCCTCCTGTATCCGAGAAAAACATGTTCTACAACATCCTTATAACTCAACACTTTAGCTTCTATCCTCAAAAATAATTCAAAAAAAGAGTGATTTAAGTT
>OHBC01000209.1_pt1 | contig 58235 bp, 80 predicted proteins | sample 1577331 | NCBI WGS metagenome assembly OHBC01 (sample SAMEA3879570, study PRJEB24766) | human gut metagenome | biome: human-associated habitat; feature: feces | place: USA | collected 1985/1987
CGTGAGGTGGAAGAACAGGAATGGTGGGTAAATAAAAGCCAATCATGCAAAGTAAATTGAGTTTATAACAAAGCGTGATAACGCTTACAGCGTTCCCCGCTTAGCCATTAGTAATAACTTGATAAACATAAACGAAGTATGAATGTAAATAAGATTATTTCTAAAATCAACGATATGAATCTTCAATCCGAAGAAGATTTGCAAGAGGTAGAATCTGTTTTAACTGAAATGGATAATGCTTTAATCGAGCCTTTGTTTAGATTGCTTGAAAGACACCCACATTTCAACTTTGGCAATCCCGGTCGTATAGTCCATTATTTGGAAAAATTTGATAATAATACTTATGCTCCTTTTTTATATGCTTCTATTCGTAGAGTGCCTACTGAATATAATATATGGATGCTTAACAGATTCTTAAACTCTATTGACACTTCCGAAAAATCAGAAGGTATAGTGATTTTAGAAGAAACATCGCAGAAAGATATTGATGAAGGACTTAGAGAATGGGTGAATGAATGTTTGGATGAACAGAAAGAGGAATGAATTATTACTAACAAGCCAAGATAGCTGTTGAACGCAGCTCCTTGTCAAGCCATTATAAACAATAGAACAAATTTTTATGGAAGATTCTGATATTCTAAAGAGATTTGACAATGATAAGCTAATAGATGTTGTGAAAAATTATAAGCGTTACGGCTATGATGATGAAATTCGTGATTATGCTATTAATTTATTGAAAGAAAGAGGCTGGAGCGTTGAGGATTTGAAAACATTCGGTTATTGGGAAAATTCCGATTACGAAGAAGCATTGATACAATACAAAGCTTATTGTAGAAATTCACTGATAGCTGTCTGTGTCTTGGTATTAAGTCTTTGTATGCTGGCGCCTATCTATCTTGTATTTGTTTTTATGGCATATCGGAATGTATGTAAGTTCTATCAGGCATTAGGGAGAAAGGAAGAAGCCGTATTCTCCTTTGACTTGTGTTGGCATGTTTTGTTGTTCTTCTACCTAAAAGAGAAAATGAAAGAGGAGTTGAAAGGAATAAGATAAGTTTATAACAAAGTCGAGAAAACAACTTAATGTTATTTCTCACCAAACCATTAAAGGCATGAGGAATTTATTGGAAAAATATTACAACATCAATTTTTACAGCTCTTATAAGTTGCAGTTTTTCATTTTTAGGAGGATGCTAAATCTTTTCTATTGGCTAAGTTTCTCGAAATGGAAAAACGGCTATATAAATCGGTGCATTTCGACTAATAAGAGACATGAAGCTGCCGGAATGGATAAAGGTATCGATGTCTATATCAGTGATTTGGCACTTAGCACCCCATGCATCATCAGTATTTGGGCATTCTGCCTTGTCTGCCTTGCTTGTATCAAGATTTTCAGGATAAGTCTATTAAGTATTTTGAGAAACGACATCATTTTTATTTCATGGCTCGTAGTCTTCGGGATATGCGGGTATTATGTCAATGAAATATTCTTATTCAAGAGGGACAAATACAGGAAATATTTCGCCGAGTTTGACAAAAAGAAAAGGTATCTGCTCTACTACGGCATCTATGTCGTTTCCCTGATTATACGGTTAGCGACATTCTATTTATTGCTCGCCAGCGCATGAGGGAAGACAAATTGAAAAGTAAAAAATAATTATGAGCTATATTACAGCAGAAAGATTGGGAAGAGTTCTTATATGGGCATGGAACAAGTATGTGAAGAAAACTGCCATTCCTTACAAGGAAATTGACTTTCATTATTCGGATTGGGTCTTTCTTCTGACAGGTATTTTGCATTCTGGAGAACATAATTCATCAAATATATGAATAAGGAAAGGAAAAGAAGCGGTTACCATATTGAGTTTATAAATCCCCGACAAACGAAGAAATATAAATTTTATTTCTTTGACTACTTGTATTACATGGGGGAAATATATCATGAGAACAGATGGGGCGAGAAGAGTTGGCGTATGTCAGGTCCTGGTGTACTGATCTGGTATTGGTGGTTAATCTTATATCCTTTCCTATCCATTGGGTTAAGATATATAGAGAACACCGATATCGAACTTGCAATATTGTGTGTTTGGGGAATGTTCCCGATCCTCTTCTGTTTTCTACGATACCACAAGACAAGAAAGTATGCCCTGATGAATTATTACGATGGGAAAAAACGCATTGGCGTTATAAAACTCTTGTTTACACCTTTAGTGTTGTTTATATTGGAACAGTGGCTATTTGAGAGATTGGGATTGACAGGTAATTTATAGTATAATTTGAAAAAAATAGGCTACTTCGTTAGAACATTATGGTGTAGGTGAAGTCGTAAAAACAGTTGTTCCAAAAGGGTATTATCCCCACCAAAGAATGGGTGGAAACAGTTCTCTCCCGATATAAACTGGAAAGGTGCAGAGCTTGATACTGCCTATATAAAGAAGTTGAATTTGAGAATACCATAATTTGATGAGAATAAAAATAAAATGTTAACAAGGTCGAGATAACAGCTAACGCTGTTGCTCATCAAACCATTGATTGAAATATGACGAAATATAAATTATTGTATATAGTTCTTGGTATCCATATCTTATGTGGAATACTTGGTTTTATAGTAATATGTACAGTTCCAGAAACAGATCATATACGATGGAATATCGGATACATTATCGGATATATTTTCGTGTTATCTTTGATTTTTTCCTTTTTCATACACATCCCTAATAAATTACCCAAAGGGATCAAATATGGCATACGAATATATAAAAGTATCTATTTGCTCAGTCTTATTATAGGTCTATTAGTTCCTAAAGGACTATTTGTGTTGTTGATATTATTCATTGACTATTCAAGCAATTCCAAGAAGATAGCTGAAGACAATCAATATATAATTCGTTATTATGTAACGTCATCCCTATTTGATGATTTTAATGAAAAGAGAATATATAAGAAACAAGGAATAATAGAGAAATATATTGGTAGTTTTGATGGTGGTGATGTTACTCCACATAAGAGGTATGAGATACATTCTTTTCATGTAGATGAGAGTCGAAACATATTTATTGGACACTGCCATTCATTACTTAATGCTAAAGACACTGTCATGTCTTTTCCAATTGTAAAATTTAATAATTGAGTTTATAACAAGATCGAGATGGCAGCTAAACACATTGTTCTTACAGAAAAAAACGGCGGAATGAAAGATTTGATGGAGAAATACTATAATATGATTTATTATTGTGCATATAAAATATTATTCTATTTTTTGTACAGACTTATTAACCCGTTTTATTGGATCGGGCTGAAGAAATGGAATAATAATTATATAAACCGTTGTATATTGATTAATAAAAAGTTAGAGTCCGATACGTCTGATAAAGGCATTGATTCATGGATTTCAGTCTTGGCTATTACTTCTGTGTATCGAATCAGCCTTTGGATAATTGCCGTTATATGTATTATCGGCATTCAGTTTTCAAGAATAAAAACTTTATTAATAACTGCATTTATATCTGATTCCATTTTTTTCCCTTTACTAATAGTTATAGGATTATTTGTGTATTATATTAATGATTATTTTTTATTTAAGAACAGCAAGTACAGAAAGTATTTCAAGCAATTTGACAAAGAGAAAAAATATGTGCAATATTATGGTATCTATGTGATTTCCATAATTATACAGTTTGCAACTTTCTATATATTACTCAAAAGCATATAATGAAATAACTACTCATCTAATAAAGTCAATATATTAATACCCAGTATTTCCCTCAAAGTCAACAAATAAAACTGAGGGAAAAGGAAGTGAAACAGATTAAATTAGTGAACAATGAAAATCAAGGAATATGATACGGACGAGCTATTGCTAATCGCCAACAATGTAACCGGCGAATATACCGACAAGCAGGTGCGGCAGGCAAAGCTGGAACTGTACAACCGAGGCGTGGACGACAAGGTGATCGCCGACATCATGGAAGAGAAGGAGGAAGCCTTCATGCGACGGCTGGATGCCGCCGCACGTGCTGAGAAAGCCCGCATGGACAAACAGAACGAGAAGAACAGGAATGTCAGTTACCGGTGGTGGGAAATGCTCGTCATATTTATATTTGCACCGTTCTATCTGTGCAGGCAGCACTATCTGCCAAGCGACTTCTTCCCCAAACTGAAACAGCTGAAAGCCGAAAAGTATGATTTGAAATTCAGGCAACGGATCATCTGTCTGCTTGCCGGAGATATGGTCTGGATTTTCATCTACTGGGTGTATTATTCCTTTGTAAAGAATTAAAGGATGAGATGAAGTCCCTAATTCCATTTCCAGACACGGAAGCATTTCCGGCGAAAAACGGAAACGGTAACCGGTCTATGGCGGTTATCTTTGCAGGATTTCATACATTACCGATTTATCCATTAAAAACACATTATCATGGAAACGAAGTTTATCGAACAGCTGGTGATGACCGTACCGGAATCACTGAGAGAAACAACCCTTGCCCTCCAAACGGAAGTGGAGGAACTGCTAAAGGCGAAAAGTACGAAAAAATTCCTTGTACTGGAACCCTATTCCCGGAATACGGAACTGTGCCGCCATATCCTGCGGCGTATGGAAAAACTGCCCGAACTGCCTTCCGTGTCATGCAAAGAGTACCGGCCATTGCTGATGCTGCTCTCCCTCTCCAAAGAGGTGGAGATACAGAACGACCTGCTGCACCATTTCGTCGAGCCTTACCGGAAAGCGTACCGCACGCCGGAGATGCTCTATCTGTGCGAGGTGCTGTACCATACCGGCACTCCACAACCCCTGTACAACATGTGTAATGAGGTATGCGACTACTTCTTCGTGGAACGGCGTAAACAGATCAGCCGGCAGTACACACCGCTTACCGAGCTGGATTTCCAGTTTGCCGAGAAACGGCTGAAGCCGCTGTATGCCGCCGTGTTCCGGATGAAGGTGAATCGCTACAGCTACCGGACGCACAGTGTGGAGGAACTCGCCGGAATGTTCTGCATGAGCGTTTCGACCTTCCGTGACAAGTTCCGCAAGATCTACCACCGCCCGGCCAACAGATGGCTCCAGGAACAACGTATCGGACAGATACGGCGGGACTTGAAATATTACTATGACCGTCCGCTAATGGAAATAGCCGAGAAGAACGGATTCGCATCGGCCAACCGTTTCTGGGAGTTCTGTACGGAACAGATGAAGCAAAGTCCGAGCGAGCTGCACAAGGATCTGTACGATGAACTGTGCAAGGAACGCCGTAAGTTCTATCTGGGCGAATAGACACCGGCATTTTCGGCGAAAAGCGGAACAGGCATGTCAGGCAAAGCGCTTACATTGAAGCCATTTTCATACTTAAACGAAAAAACATTATGAAATTATTCAATGTTACCCCTTATCTCCTGTTGCTGGAACAAGAGAACAGCAACGAGGAAACACTGTCGAAAGCCAATGCCGAGTTCGTAAAGGAAGTGTACGAGCTACAACGTGCGGAGAACGACATCACCATTGTCCTTTTCCAGCTGCAATACCTGAGTTGCAGGCTGGTCATCCTGCGCGAGCATTACCGCACGGCACAGAAGGAACATCTGATCTGCTACTCCTATATCATCGGCACTCTGACCTATCTGGAAGGGATGCAAGCCCACTGCAAGTTCGCCTATGAGATACATCCGGCGGGTGCGGATGTTTCCACCGTACCGGCCGGAACCCCTCCGGTCATCTGGACATCGGAAGTGATAAATCTGATAGAGTTGCTGTACGCCTGCCACGAACTGAAACTGTTCAACGGCGGTGATGTCACGCTGAAGCGTGTGGTGGAACACGTGTGCGGACTGCTGGGACTGGATGTGAAGAACGCTTCGAGCTACTACGCACGGATACGCAGGCGAAAGGCGGACGAGCGTACCTACTTCATCGACCGCCTGCGTGAAGTGATGCTCAAACGGATGGAAGAAGATGACGAGAAACATTACCATAGAAGGTAATCCGATTTCCGGAACGAACGGAATCCCCTGCAAGCCATAGCCGCTTACAGGGGATTTTTTCCGTTCGGCACATCGTCATTTGTTCAGTTCCAGAAGGTGCTTGAGGGCGGGATCGCTGGCGATGCGCTCCAGCTCGTCGGCCACGATCCGTTTGACATCCTCCTTGATCCGGTTGTAGTTTTCCTGTACCATTTCCTTCATGTGATCCACTCCGTCATCGTCCACGAAGCCGGTGATAACGGGTATCTTCTGATATGCCTTCTCCTCTTCGGCTATTTTCCCGGCATCGACGACAATCTCGCAGTGGAAGATTTTCTGCTCAATCCTCTCCCCGAAATTGTCGGCTACGGAGCCGACGAACATCCCCTGTGTCAGCCCGCTGATCTTGCTGGGTGGAATGAGGCTGTCCATTTGGGTGGATATGGAGGTGGAAACATCCTGCCGGTTGATGGAGATGGAATGGCGTTTCTGAAGTATCTTGCCGAACCTCTCGCTGAGGGTCTTGGCCGTTTCCCCCACGACCTGCCCCGAAAAGATGTTGCCAACCGTGTTGATGATCACCTTCGCCTCCTTGTCGGTATAGTCACGGATAAGCTGGCTGAAATCCTGAAAACCGAGCAGCACGGCGACCTTGTTGCTGCGTGCGGTGGCTATCAGGTTATCCAGCCCCTTGATGAAAATAGTGGGCAACTCATCAATGATAATGGAGCTTTTCAGCCTGCCCTTCTTATTGACAATCTTTACAATACGGCTGTTGTACAGGCCGAGCGCAGCACCATAGATCGCCTGCCGGTCGGGATTGTTGCCTATGCAGAGGATTTTCGGCTCGTCGGGATTGTTGATGTCCAGAGAGAACTCGTCGGCAGACATCACCCAATAGAGTGCCGGCGAAATCATACGGGACAGGGGAATCTTCGCACTGGCGATCTGTCCCATGAGCTGGTCGGCGGCTCCCGCCAGCCACGCATCGAGGAAAGGACTGAGGTAGTTCTCCAGTTCGGGATAGGAGGACATGATGGGAAAGATCTGCTCGTAAGGCTTGTTGAGGAACTCGACGGCATGGGGGAAGGTGCAATACCTGCCGTCCTTGTACACCCGCAGAAACCAGATGATGGCGGCAAAGAGAATGGTGGGCGACTCAACGAAGAAATCGCCCTGCTTCGCCGCCCACGACCGGTTGAGATTGAGCATGATGCTGTACGAACTCTCGTAAGCATCGGAGATGTCGGTCATGAACTTCGGGTTGAGGGGATTGCAGCGGTGGCTGCGTGAGGGATCGTCGAAGTTGATGACATAGAACTTCGGCGGCACTTTGTACCCCTCCAAATGGTTGAGCAGGTGATTGTAAGCAATGGTGGAGAGGTCGGGAAACTTGAAATCGTAGATATAGGCGGCATAGCCTTTCTCTATCTGCTGTTTGATATAGGAATTTACCACTGCAAAAGACTTTCCCGAACCGGGCGTTCCCAGTACGATGGAGGCACGGAAAGGATTCACGACATTGATCCAGCCGTTGTTCCACTTCTTGCCATAATAGAACCGTGTCGGCAGATTTACAGAATATTCGTTTTCGATAAGCCTTGTTTCCTGCATGAAACTTTCGTTCTCGTTGTTGAACACATCGTCCATAAGGTCCTGTTTGAGAAGGCGGGAGATCCATACACCTGCGGCAAGCAGGCAGAGATAGCCGACGGCAAGAGTGAGTATATAAAAGGCGGTGCGTGCCATTAACGGTACGGGCAGGCTGAGCAGCCACCAGTTGAAAAAGAAGAGGACAACACCTGCGGAAAGGGCTGTCCAGATATGCGCCCATTTGATTTTTTCCTCCTTTACACCTTTCGTGCCCAGACACGACAGGGCAAGGAAGGTAACGGAGAAAAGCTTTGTCCAAAGGATGGAGCCGAACAACCCGGTCGTGCGCTGGAAGTTCAGCAGAATCCTGTCCACCACTCCGATACTGACATTCCACTCCCGGATGGCCGGATAGCAGAACCAATAGATATTGACAACTACGAACAACACGCTGAGGGCACGCATAAAGTCCATGACTTTCGCCAGTCCCCTGAGATCATCTTCTTGTGACATAATACTGAGTTTTAAAAAGTTATCGTCTTGATAATTATGTAATACGGGTTCAGTCCTGACGGCCGTAACGCCGACGGCGTTTCTTCTTGTCGGGCTTCAGTAGCCTGGGATGCCGGGGGACATAGTTCAGCTCCGGCTCCATGCCGGAAAGTAGCCCTCCCAGAATTTTCTCCCCGTTTCCGGAAACCACAGCGGACGGAACGGACGGCAGAAGTGGCGGCAGGAGATCTTGCGGCCGCTCCTGAAAGCATCTGTCCAGCGTGTTCGCCGAAAACTCCTTGCCCAGACGTGAGCCGTTGAGCACGGTGCGGCTGCGGTGGTCTATAAAGGTAACGCCATAAATCCTGCCGGTTCCGTTGCGGCGGAGAACCAAGTCTATCTGTTCTTTCGCCAGCCGGCTACGGAAATCCCGTTCGTCCACGGACCGGCGCAAAGCTTCGGCCACTAACGGCCGAAGCCGTTCACGGCACGGGGCGGACTTGATTCTTGCGGCGGATTCCCGCATCTTCCTATCCAACTGCTGTGCACCGGCCGTTCTTCCCAGCCGGGAGGACTTTATGGGAGTGGCCGCCGTTTCGCCGTTGCCGTCCAAAGCGGTATAGAGTATGCCGTGATAGGTGCGTCCGCCAATTTCCCCCTTCACTTCTTCCACTCCTATATTATACAGGGAAAGCAGGGCACGGAGTTCGCCCATTGTGCGGAAGCTGTAAAGCTCGAGCAGGGGTTTGAGGGTACAGGCGATCTGCCGTTTGATGTCCCCTTTTGCAACATCTACCGGCTTCAGCTGCCACTCTTCGCCTTTCTTCCGGCCTTCCGCCGGATGCAGGCCGTATTTCTGCTCCAGAAGTTCGGTAATCTCCTTGCTGCGACGGTATTCGAACTTGTCGGATACTTTCCTTCCCTCACTATCGACACGCAGGGAAACGATGTGGATATGATGCCGGCCGATGTCCTCGTGCTTAAAGACAAGATAGGGCTGGTTGCCGTAACCGAGCCGCTGCATGTATTCCCTGCCGATTTCCGCCAGCTGCCCGTCGGTCAGCACATCGTCGGGATGCGGGTTGAGGGAGATGTGTATGACCGGCTTCTCGGTGCGGTAATGGTTCGGCATCCATTCGAGAAACTGCCTCACGGATTCATCCGGACGGAAACGCCCGTCTTCGGGATAACGGAGGAGATGTGCCGAAAGGACTTTCGCACCGCCTTCATCGACCTTGTTCTGGTTGTAGGCCAATGCACCGTACAAGTTCTTACCCACGCTGATCCTGGCTACCATGTGAGGCGAGTTTTTGGGAAAGTTCGACAATCCGGCGGTTCAGCTCCACGAGTTCAAGGGTGAGCTTTTCAAGTCTGTAAAGCAGTGCCAACGCTTTCTTTTCGGTGAAATGGATGTGCAACTCCTTGACTGCCTGATTGTAATTCACTCCTATGGCACGGAACTGCCGGAACAGTTCCGTGAGCTTGGCCACATACTCCATTGTGGCACGGTCTGTCCGGATCACCCTGAACTCCTCGTTAAAGATCCGTGCGGCAATGAACTTGGATTTGGACAACAGGCCGGACTGCTCAAACATGGTGAGAAACCGTGCATGGCCGGCTTCGTCCAGATTGACGGTTTCACGGCGGACGGCCGGGTTCGACTTGGGCAATCTGCCCCCTTTTCCCCGTGTGCGGGGACGCTTTTTCTCGTTGTTCATATATACGTTTTTTATGTGGTACAACTCCACCGGGTGGCATTGCCGCCGTCTGTTTCTCCCCCACAATTTGCGACTTCGGAGCAAATTGCAGCCCCCTGCAAGGGCAAGCGTTTTTTGCTGCAAAACGGAGTGGTGCTGCAAAAAACACAGCTTGCTATGTTCAGGCGAACATAAATCTTTCCTCTCCGAAGAGGAAAGAGCGCTTTCGGGGGAAAGCGGGGATTGACGACCGACGAAGGCAAACAGCCCACTTCCGGTTGGATGCCGCAAAGTTAGGAAGTGATATAATCAGTTGTATATCACCAATATTAGCCACATTATGCCAAATAGAAGCCACTTGTACACACAGGTGGAACAGGAGGAAAAACGGGCGGCCGATGATGGCTGAACCAACGGCTGAGGATGTGCCTGAATGGGATGCGTAATGGCGGACTGAATGCCCAACCGATCAGATAACCAATCAGACGGTCAGCCGTTGCAACGTTGGTGCGGTCGTCCGGCTGACCAGCCAACCAAGCGGATAACCTTTTGTTCGGGCAACCTGTTCATCGGTCGGTTGTTTCCTTGGCTGATTATCCGACAGGCAATACAATCCAATAATATCATGTATGGTCGGACAAGTATCCTATTGGCCAATCAGACGGACAATACTTCGGTCGGTCGGCTGTTCAGTCAGCCATTCCACGTCAGGAGCCGGCCACTCGAACCCCTCCGTTCCCAAACCATGAATTCCCCTTCTTTTTCCTTCTTTATTTGCGGCGTTGATTCAAAAGTATCATTTGTAAACAAACTGCATCATGGAAAAAGAAACACTCTTTATCGCCTTTTCCACGCAAAAAGGCGGAGCGGGAAAAACAACGCTGACCGTGCTGGTGGCAAGTTACCTGCACTATGTGAAAGGGATGAATGTAGCGGTGGTGGATTGCGACTACCCGCAACACAGCATTGCCGAGATGAGAAAACGTGACCTGAAAACGGTCATGGAGGACGAGCATTACAAACTGATGGCGTACAGGCAACTGCAACGGATAAGGAAGAAAGCCTATCCGATAGCGGAGAGTACGGCTGAGGATGCTGTCGCAAAGGCGGACGAACTGCTGGAAAAGATGCCGGAAACGGACATCGTGTTCTTCGACCTGCCGGGCACGGTAAACAGTACGGGCGTGTTGAACACGCTGGCGAACATGGACTATGTCTTTTCCCCCATTGCCGCCGACAGGGTGGTAATGGAAAGCACACTCCGCTTTGCGAGCCGGCTGAATGACACGCTGATCGCTACGGGCAAGACGAATATCAAAGGTCTGTACCTTCTGTGGAACATGGTGGACGGCCGGGAGAAATCGGAACTGTACAAGGTGTACGAACAGGTGATCGGCGAGCTTGGACTGAAAGTGCTGAATACCTTCCTGCCGGACAGCAAACGGTTCCGCCGTGAGCTGACGGGGGAACATAGGGCATTGTTCCGTTCCACGCTGTTTCCTGCGGACGGTACGCTGGTCAAAGGCAGCAACCTGAAAGAGATTACGGAAGAACTGTTGTCCATTATCAAAAAGTAGGCTATGGGAAACGAACGGAAAAAAATAAACCTGACGGATATTGACGAGGACTCCATAGTCGCCTCGTTCAAGGAAGGCAGGCAGACGGACGGGCAGGCACAAGCAGCCGGAAATAACGGACAGTCCGGTGAAGAGAACGGATATGTCCGTCTGTTCATCCACGAGTCACCGGTCTGCGCACGGCTTGGCAAGACAATCTACCTTCGTAAGGAGTTCCATGAACGGATTCAGAAGATTGTCCAGACAATCGGGAACAACGAGATGTCCATTTTCAGCTATGTGGACAATGTGCTGGAACAGCACTTTTCCACATATCAGGACGAGATTACGAAGGAATACAGAAAACGAAGTACCGAACTGTTTTAAACCCCGGAAATCATGTCAGCAATCTTATTCTTACTTACCGGCGGCTATCTGCTGTGGATAGCCGCCTACCTCTTCCACGAGCGGAACAGCCGGAGGAAGAAAGCGGAAAAAGCCGGGCAGATCCTTACCCGGATGGCGGTGGACGTGAGCGAGATTTTAGGCAAAAGCACATTTTCCCTTAGCCACTCCACGCCACAAACACCCGAAAAAATTGAAAACGAAAAATCTGTAAGTGAAGCAGATACTTTTGCACCGGAGAAAGAAAAGTACCCGAAAACAGTTTCCGCCGAGGAACTGGACAAGCTGTTTGCAGAAGGGAGTCCGCTGCCGGAAGAACTGGAACTGATGGAAGATATGGATGTTCCGCTGGAGTTCCGGAAAGAACCGGCGGATGACAATCCTCCGATAGATGATGACGAGCAGGACAGACGCCTGCCGGGATGCACGCCGCAAGCCACGGGCATCCGCTTCGAGGACATGGGACTGGCGGTGCGTGTGGCGGTCAGCGGTGAAGCGGCCAGTGAGGAGGAAAGGATTCAGGCCGGAAAGACGCTGGCGGAACTTCGCAACACCCCGATGTTCGAACAGCTGACCTCCGGCGATGCGAAACGTGAGGAACGGATCGGCTCGCTGATAGAACTGCACCTTGCGGCATACCGCAAGCGTAAACAGCCGGACAGCGAACCGGCGGCAGAAACCATACCGGACACTTTCTCCATAAGCGATATTGTCTAACGAATAAAGTAAAACGTACATGAAAAAAAGAGATTACGGATAGCTGACGGTTCATTCTTACCAGTAGAAATCCAGACAAATTTAATTAACAACCGGATACGGCGGACTCTTCCCTCCGTCGTGTCCCTCATTCAAATCCATTTATTTTATGAACACGAAACAACTTGTATTAGTGGCGGTCATGCTAATCGCCACAGGCTCGCTCCATGCGCAGGGAAACGGCTCGGCCGGTATCGCAGAGGCGACGAAAATGGTAACAAGCTACTTTGATCCGGGAACGAAGCTGTGCTACGCAATCGGAGCCGTGATCGGCTTGGTCGGCGGGATTAAAGTGTACAATAAGTTCAGTTCCGGCGATCCGGACGTAAGCAAGGTGGCATCCTCCTGGTTCGGTGCGTGCATCTTTCTGATTGTCGCCGCCACTATCCTGCGTTCTTTCTTCCTCTAAAGGACAGATTCGCCTATATATAATAATTTATATGGACTATGAACTGAACAAGGGGATCGGCGAGAGTGCGGAGTTCAAGGGACTCAAGGCGCAATACCTTTTTATTTTCGCCGGCGGGCTGCTGGCTCTGTTCGTGCTGTTTGTCATTCTCTATATGGCCGGTGTCGGCCAATGGCTCTGCATCGCTTTCGGTGTAACCTCCGCATCCGCACTGGTCTGGCTGACATTCCACCTGAACGGCAAGTTCGGAGAACACGGACTGATGAAGCTGCTGGCCAGAAAACAGCACCCCCGCTACCTGATCAACCGGATCAGTCCCCGAAAATTATTCACGATTAAAAAGAAGAATGTATGCGGAACACACTAAAGGCCGCCACATTGGAAAGCAAGTTCCCGCTTCTCGCCGTCGAAGCGGACTGTATCATCTCCAAAGATGCGGACATCACCGCCGTCTTTGAGGTGGAGCTGCCCGAACTCTTCACGGTAACGGCAGCTGAATACGAGGCTATCCATGCGGCATGGGCAAAGGCAATCAAGGTATTGCCCAATTATACGGTGGTACATAAACAGGACTGGTTTATCCGGGAGGATTACCGCAGCCAGACGGACAAGGAAAATCTAAGTTTCCTTTCCCGGAGCTACGAGATGCACTTCAACGAACGTCCTTTCCTGAACCACAAATGCTATCTGTACCTGACCAAGACGACGAAAGAACGCATGAGGATGCAGAGCAGCTTCTCTTCGCTGTGCAGGGGATTCATCATCCCCAAGGAGGTGGACAAGGATACCACCGCTCATTTTCTGGATACGGTGGGACAATTCGCCCGTATCGTGAACGATACAGGGCTGGTACACCTAAGACGGCTCGTCGGTGATGAGATTACGGGCACGGAGGATAAGGCCGGACTGGTGGAGAAATATTTCTGTCTGTCAATGGAAAATACCACTGCGCTGGAAGACATCGAACTCGGAGATGACGGCCTGCGTGTCGGCGACAAGCACGTATCGGTACATACGCTATCGGAACTGGATGCGTTGCCCAACAAGGTGGGTACGGACTGCCGGTATGAAAGGCTGTCAACGGACAAAAGCGACTGCAAGCTGTCATTCGCCAGTCCGGTAGGCCTGCTGCTCTCGTGCAACCACCTGTACAACCAGTATATCTTTCTGGATGACAGCGGCGAGAACCTGCAACGTTTTGAAAAGAGCGCACGCAACATGCAGTCGCTTTCGAAGTACTCACGGAGCAACCAGATCAACAAAGAGTGGATTGACCTGTACCTGAATGACGCACACTCTTTCGGGCTTACCTCGGTACGTGCCCACTGCAACGTCATCGCATGGACGGACAACCCGATGGAGGTGAAGAACATGCGCAATGACGTGGGCAGTCAGATCGCCATGATGGAGTGCAAGCCACGCCATAATACAGTGGACGCCGCCACGCTGTACTGGGCGGCAATGCCGGGAAACGGCGCTGACTTCCCGGCAGAGGAGAGCTTCTATACGTTCATCGAACAGGCCCTCTGCTTCTGGGTGGAAGAAACGAACTACCGCAGCTCCGTTTCACCTTTCGGACTGAAGATGTCAGACCGTATCAGCGGAAAACCGCTGCACGTGGACATCTCCGACCTGCCGATGAAACGTGGCGTAACCACGAACCGAAATAAATTCGTATTGGGCGGCTCCGGTAGCGGCAAGTCATTCTTCATGAATCATTTGGCGAGGCAGTATTATGAACAGGGCACACACGTGGTATTGATCGACACGGGGAACAGCTATCAGGGACTTTGCTCGCTGATACACCAGAAGACCGGCGGCAAGGACGGCATCTATTTCACTTATACGGACGAAAACCCGATAGCGTTCAACCCTTTTTTCACGGATGATAAGGTTTTCGACATTGAGAAACGAGAGAGTATCAAGACACTGATCCTCACACTCTGGAAAAAGGACAACGAACCGGCGACACGTTCGGAAGAAGTGGCGCTGTCCAATGCGGTAGCCCTGTATATCAGGCGCATCAAGGAGGATGAAAGCATCGTTCCCTCGTTCAACACCTTCTACGAGTTCGTGAAAACGGACTACCGGAAGATACTGGAAGAGAAGGGAGTCCGGGAAAAGGATTTCGACCTTGCGGGTTTCCTGAACGTGCTGGAACCTTATTACCGTGGCGGAGAATATGATTTCCTGCTTAACTCCGACAAGCAGCTCGACCTGCTCGGCAAACGGTTTATCGTATTCGAAATCGATCAGATCAAAGACCACCCCATTCTTTTTCCGGTAACGACTATCATCATCATGGAGTTGTTTATCAACAAGATGCGCCGTCTGAAAGGGGTGCGCAAGATGATCATCATAGAGGAAGCGTGGAAGGCTATCGCCAAGGAAGGGATGGCGGACTACATCCGCTATCTGTTCAAGACTGTCCGCAAATTTTACGGAGAGGCTGTTGTGGTGACGCAGGAAGTCGATGACATCATTTCCTCGCCTATCGTAAAGGAGTCCATAGTGAACAACAGCGACTGCAAGATTCTGCTTGACCAGAGGAAGTACCTTAACAAGTTCTCGCAGATACAGTCCCTGCTGGGACTGACGGACAAGGAAAAGGCGCAGATCCTGTCGGTGAACATGTCCAATGACCCGAAACGCAAATACAAGGAGGTCTGGTTCGGATTGGGGGGCGTACAGTCAACGGTGTACGCCACGGAGGTATCGCCCGAAGAATATCTGTGCTACACGACCGAAGAGAGCGAGAAGGTGGAAGTGGAACAACTGGCGAAACAGCTGGACGGCAATATCGAACTGGCTATCCGAAGGCTTGCGGAAAAGAAACGGAATCAAAGCAATGAAATACCGTAAATGCCTATGGAGTATGAAACCTTGTTTCCGCTCTACTGGATATGCGGGGAGTGGAAAAGCAACCGCAAGTCGCCGCCCGTTACCGTATTCCGTGACGGTGGCGCATACAAGATTGCCCTGACCTACCACCTTGATGCGGTGGTGGTAGGCACGATCCACCAAAGCGGCGGCATCATCTGGGCAGACCTGCTGGGGAGGGTGCAGCTCGCTTATGACCGGGAGGAAGACCGGCTGGTGCTGGCTACCGAAGGGATCTATGTACGTGCGGATGACTCATAGGGAAAATGGAGAACCCCGGTTCTCCCGTAAATGACAGTAACAACTATCCGATTTATTCAACATTAAAATTTTAAAAGACATGAAACGAATTATGGCTGTCTGCCTGGCCGGGCTTCTTTGCCCGATTATGGCAGTAAAGGCACAATGGGTGACGTTCGATCCCTCGAACTTTGCACAAAGCATCGTGAATACAACCCGCAATGTGGTGCAGACCACGACGACGGCAGAAAATATGGTGAAGAATTTTCAGGAAACAGTCAAGATCTACGAACAGGGGAAGCGTTATTACGACGCATTGAAAGCGGTCAACAATCTGGTTAAGGATGCCCGCAAGGTACAGCAGACCGTTCTTCTGGTCGGTGAAATATCGGACATCTATGTAAACTCTTTCCAGAAAATGCTGACGGACGAGAACTATACGCCGGACGAGCTTTCGGCAATCGCTTCCGGATATGCGAAGATGCTGGAAGAGAGCAGCGGTATGCTGAACGAGATGAAGACGGTCGTAACCTCCACCAGCCTTTCCATGACGGATAAGGAGCGCATGGATGTGATCGACCGTGTGTACCGTGACGTAAGAAACCAACGCAATCTGGTCAGGTATTACACGAACCGGAACATCGGCATCTCTTACCTGCGTGCAAAAAAGAAGAACGATACCCGAAGGGTGCTGGACTTGTACGGAACGGACAATCAAAAATACTGGTGACATGACGGGCGAGGAAACTTTCAGCAACCTTCACGAAGTGTTGCGCAACCTTTATGACGAGATGATGCCGCTCTGTTCGGACATCACGGGTGTGGCTACCGGAGTGGCCGCACTGGGTGCACTGTTCTATGTGGCCTCACGGGTGTGGCAGGCTCTTTCGAGAGCCGAGCCGATTGACATTTACCCGCTCTTCAGACCTTTTTGTCTGGGTGCGTGCATCATGTTCTTCCCCACATTCGTTCTGGGAACTCTCAACGGCATCATGAGTCCTGTGGTTACCGGCTGCCACGATATAATGGAAGGCCAGACGCTGAACATACGGGAGTATTCCGAGAAGCGGCAGAAGCTGGAATACGAGGCGATGACAAGGAATCCGGAAACGGCGTATCTGGTCGACAACGAGGAATATGAACGCCAGATCGAGGATCTGGGATGGTCGCCTTCGGACTTGAAAGCGATGGCGGGCATGGCGGCGGAACGCTTCAAATACCAGGCCAGGCAGGGCGTGAACAATTTTCTCCGCAGCTTTCTGGAACTGCTGTTCCAGTCGGTTTCGCTGGTACTGGACACGCTGAGAACCTTCTTCCTGATCGTATTGAGCATTCTGGGGCCCCTGTCGTTCGCCATATCGGTGTACGACGGCTTCCACAATACGATGATCCAATGGATTTGCCAGTATATCAGCATCTATCTGTGGCTGCCCATATCCGACCTGTTCAGCTCCGTGCTGGCAAGGATTCAGGTACTGATGATCGAAAAGGACATCGCCGCACTGAGCGATCCCGCCTATGTGCCCGACGTGAACAATTCCGCTTACATCATCTTCATGCTGATAGCCATTGTGGGGTATTTCACCATTCCGACAGTATCCACATGGGTGATTCAGGCATCGGGAGCCGGCAACTACGGCAAGCAGGTCAACTCGTGGTCATTGAAGGGCGGACGTGCGGCTGCCGCTGTTTCCGGTGCAGCCGTCGGCCATGTAGCCGGCAAGTTAAGAGGCAGATAACCCAATATAAAATCTTATAAACATATGGAATTTAAGAGTTTGAAGAATATAGAAACGAGCTTCCGGCAAATCCGCACGATGGGTATCGTGTTCGTTTCGCTCTGTGCTCTGGTTACCGGCTATGCTCTCTGGAGTTCCTACCGGTTCGCCGAACGGCAGAGGGAGAAAATCTATGTGCTGGACAATGGGAAGTCCCTGATACTTGCTCTTTCCCAAGACCTTTCGCAGAACAGGCCGGTGGAGGCGAAAGAACATATCCGGCGTTTTCACGAGCTGTTTTTCACCTTGTCGCCCGACAAGGCGGCTATCGAGTCGAATATCCGCAGGGCGTTGTTCCTGTGCGACGAGAGTGCGTTCCGCTACTACAAGGACTGGGAGGAAAAGGGGTATTACAACCGTATAATCTCGGCCAATATCAACCAGAGCATCCGGGTGGACAGCGTGGCGTGCGACTTCAACAGCTACCCGTATGTGGTAACGACCTACGCACGGCAGTCGCTGGTCAGGTCAAGCAACATCACGGAACGGAGCCTTGTAACCCGTTGCCGGCTGTTGAACTCGGTCAGGTCGGACAATAACCCGCACGGCTTCACGATGGAGCAGTTCAATATCGTGGAGAACCGGGATTTGAGAACCATTGAACGATAACTTAAAAAAGACAGGAAATGAACCGATTGAAAAAATGGATCAGGTACGTGCCTGACAGGATAGACGACGGACTCCGCTATCTGTGCGGACGGATGTCGCCCGATGTACGGCTCGTCTGCGTGGTGGTCATGCTCACCGGCTTCGGCTGTCTGTCGATATACATGACGGTATCTTCGATATACCGCATCGGCAGGCATGAGGGGGAGCAGTTGCAAATGGAGCATATCAGGCGGATGAAGCTGTACAGGGGGATAAACAAGGATAGTATAAACATTAAAAACCAAGTGGATTATGGAGAACCTAAAAAATCAGGAACGGCAACCGGCGAACGCTGCAACGCCTGAAAAGGCGGAAGAGAAAGGGCAAACGCCGAAACAGGGGAAGAAAGAGGCCAGACCTCTGACTCCGGAAGAGATGCTCAAGCGGAAGAAGATGCTCGTGTATCCGTTGTTCTTTCTCGTGTTTCTGGGAGCGATGTGGCTGATATTCGCTCCTTCGGACAGCGACGAGCCATTAAGGGAGGGATTCAACGTGGATGTTCCGATGCCGGAGGACAAGGGGCTGCTGTCGGATAAAAAGACCGCCTACGAACAAAGTGCCTTTGAAAAGAAACAAAAGGAGAAAATGAACACGCTTCAGGATCTGGCGGTATCACTGGAACAGGAAGAGCCGGCAGCGGACGAAGTATTCCTGACGGAAGAGGACACGGACAATGGCAGTCCGTCTATCCGTTCCTCGGCCAATGCCTATCAGGACATCAACCGGCAGTTGGACAGTTTTTATGAAACACGGCCTGCGGAAGACGATCAGAAAACACTGGAACTGGAATGGCGCATTCAGGAGCTGGAGCGTCAGGCGGAGGAAGAGCGCAAGGCCAGAGAAAACAGCGAGGAGCAACTGCGGCTGATGGAGAAGTCCTACGAGATGGCGGCAAGGTACATGCCGGGCGGCGGTGAAACCAAACAGGTCGCCGTGTCCTCCTCTACGGGTAAAACGCCGGTCTGCCCGGTTACGCAGGTAACGGAACGGGTGGTCAGCCTGCTGGCCGCACCCCTGTCCGATGAAGAGTTTGCCAGACAGTACGGCAAACCCAGAAACATGGGTTTCCACACGGTGGGGACAGTCCGGAGCCGTACGGAAAGGAACGGTATCCGTGCCTGCGTGTACAGGACGGTAACGGTTTCGGGAAGCGACGGTCAGGAAGTAGGTCTGCGCCTGCTGGAGCCGGTGCAGGCCGGGGAGTTGTACATACCCGCCAACACGATACTGACCGGCACGGCGAAAATCAGCGGTGAGCGCATGGAAATCACCGTTTCTTCGATTGCCTTTCAGGGAACAATCCTGCCGGTGGAGCTGGACGCTTATGACACGAGGGGCATGAAGGGCATTGAGGTCAGGGGATCGCAGGAGCTTACCGCCGTCAAGGAGATGGCGGCCAACATGGGCTCGGCAATGGGAAGCAGCATCAACATCTCCACCAATGCCGGCGCACAGCTGGCTGCGGACTTGGGCAAAGGGGTGATACAGGGCGCATCGCAATACCTTTCCACAAAGTTCAGGACTGCCAAGGCGACTTTGAAGGCGGATTACGAGCTACTGCTCGTGTCAAGACAATAAACGGTTAAAATCAATTTATCAATCAAGAAAAAACAACAAGCATGAAAAAAGTAATTTTAATGATGGCTTTTGCCATTGGTATGACCGGTGCGTATGCACAAAAGACCGTAAAAATGGAAAAGACGGGAAATGACACGGAAGAAACGACAGATTCCGGAGAAACGGAAACCATGCCGCTGCCGGATAAGGAGGACGCAAGGCGCAGTCCGTCCACCGGTGATCTGTTTGACGGGCTGACACGCCCGGTGGCATTCGACCGGATGGTTCCTCCATACGCTTTGGAGGTGACATTCAATAAAACGGTACACCTTATCTTCCCGGCTGCTATCAAGTATGTGGATCTGGGATCGGCAGACATTCTTGCCGGTAAAGCGGACGGTTCGGAGAACGTGCTTCGGGTGAAAGCGGCGTTGAGGGACTTCTCCCGTGAAACGAATCTGGCGGTGATCACGGATGACGGCAGCTATTATACATTCAATGTGAAGTATGCGGACGAGCCGACCAAGCTGAATATCGAGATGAAAGACTTCATCCATGATGGCGAGGCGGTGAACCGGCCGAACAACTCTCAGGAAATCTACCTTACGGAACTCGGCAGCGAGTCCCCGCTGCTGGTACGGCTGATCATGAAGTCCGTCTATGACAACAACAAACGTCTGGTGAAGCATATCGGCTGCAAGCGCTTCGGCATCCAGTATATCCTGAAGGGGATTTATACGCACAACGGTCTGCTTTATTTCCATACGGAACTGAAAAACGCTTCCAACGTGCCGTTCTCCGTTGATTTCGTTACTTTTAAGGTGGTGGACAAAAAGGTTGCAAAACGTACCGCCATTCAGGAACAGGTTATCGTGCCGCTTCGTGCCTTCAACTATGTAACGGCGGTTGATGGAAAAAGCAAGGAACGGACGGTATTTACCCTGCCCAAATTCACCCTTCCGGATGACAAGCAGCTGGTTGTCGAGATGAACGAGCAGAACGGGGGAAGGCATCAGCGGTTTATTCTGACCAACGCCGAGCTGATCCGTGCCAGAGTCATTAACGAGCTGAAGGTGAAATAGTATGAAAAGGGTATCTGTTATTATATGTATGTTTTTGTGCTTTGTCCTGACGGACAAGGCACATGCCCAACGTTGCCTGCCCGGTACAAAAGGGCTGCGTATTACCGCCGGTATGACGGACGGTTTTCACACTGCGGACAAACGTAACGGATTGGGTTACCATTTCGGACTAGGAACGGACAGATATGTGAACGGCTGCCATAAGTGGGTATTCGGGGGCGAGTATCTCCAGAAGTATTATCCATACAAGGACATACGTGTCCCGGTTTCCCAATTCACTGCGGAAGGCGGCTATTATTATAATTTCCTTTCGGATGCCAACAAGGTGTTTCTCTGCTATGCCGGCGGTTCGGTGCTGGCAGGATATGAAACCGTGAATTGGGGCACAAGTACGTTGTTCGACGGCTCACGCCTGTGTGCCGGGGATGCGTTTGTCTATGGCGGTGCGGTATCGCTGGAGATAGAAACCTACCTTGCCAACCAGGTGGTATTGCTGTTCCATGCCCGTGAGCGTTGCCTCTGGGGAAATGACAGCGGACACTTTCATTTCCAGTTCGGGGTGGGCGTCAAATTCATAATTGATTAGGGCATGGTTCTTTTGGAATTATTTTCGGGTATTGGCGGCTTTAGTAAAGGATTGCAGGCTGCCGGATACTCGTTTGAGAAAGTATATTTCTCGGAGATAGAAAAAAATGCAATCGCCAACTTCAAATACAATTTTCCTTATGCGGAACATATCGGATCGGTTACAGAAATCGGAACAGCGGAAATCGGACATCCCGACATCATCACTTTCGGAAGCCCTTGCCAGAATTTTAGTTCAGTCGGCGACGGCAGCGGGCTGCGTGGAGAGGCAAGTTCCCTTGTCAGGTATGCTGTCGAAGCCGTCGGGAGATTCAGACCTGACGTTTTTATCTGGGAGAATGTTAAGGGAGTCTTCTTCGCAAAGCATCGATCAGATTTTTGGAGCATTATCAAAGCGTTTGCCGACATTGGCGGTTATCGACTTGAATGGCAACTGTTTAATACGGCATGGTTTCTACCCCAAAACAGAGAGAGAATCTACCTTGTCGGACGTGTTGCAGACCGGTGTACCGGAGATGTATTTCCTTTCCCGGCGCCGGGTGGAGGGAATCATCCGTGCAGGAAAGACACGGTTCATTCCCATACCTGCGGAACGATAACACGTAACTATTACAAACAGCCCAATTTCGGCAATTATCTGATAAACCTGCAACCGGGGGAAACTTTTGACGGACAGCCGAACGAAGAACAGAAATCCCGAATCCGTATGCTGACGGAAGTGGAGTGCGAACGCTTGCAAGGCTTTCCCGATGATTTTACCAGATACGGAATTATCAACGGGGAAGTGAGGGAAATCTCACGAGCCAACCGGTATGCGATGCTCGGCAATGCCGTGAGCGTACCGGTGGTACGTGCCGTAGCGGAACGCATCAGAAATAGTACTGTTTTAAACGATTAAATTTTTAATGTGTATGAAAAAGATGATAGAAACATTGTTTATTGTTACATTCATGCTTGTCGGTATGATATGTGTAACCGCCTGTTCTGACAAATTGGATGTTCAGCAGGTGTATGAGTTTGATCTGGCGACCTTGCCGGTGCAGACGACAATCGTAAAGGGCGAGGAAGCGGAAATCCGTTGTCAGCTTGTAAGAAGCGGCGAGTATCAGGACACCAAATACTTCATCAGGTACTTCCAACCGACAGGCAAAGGGGAACTTCGCATGGAGGACGGTACGGTGCTATTGCCAAACGACCTGTATCCGTTACCGGAAGAAACGTTCAGACTCTATTACAAATCACTTGACACAGACCAGCAGAAAATAGATATTTACATTCTTGATTCCTTCGGTCAGGTTGTACAAAAGTCTTTTGCCTTTAATAATGAAGAAGATGAAAAGGAGGATACCGAATGATTTATGCCGGATATACCCCGAAAAAAAGCAGCGACGAGCAGTATACTCCGGCTTATGCGGTGGCTCCTATAATCAAATATATACCCGGAAATAAAATAGTCTGGTGTCCGTTTGATACAGAGCATAGTGAGTACGTGCTTGCGCTGAAAGCCGCCGGTATCAGAGTGGTTCACTCCCATATCCTTACCGGTGAGGACTTCTTCGTTTACGAGCCGGAAGAGTGGGATCTGATTGTTTCCAATCCTCCGTTCAGTATCAAACAGAAGGTTGTGGAACGCTGCCTTGCACTCGGCAAGCCGTTTGCGTTACTGCTTTCCAATCTTTGGCTGAACAGCAGTGCACCGGTTCACTTGTTCCGAGAAAAGGAGATGCAGATGTTGTTGTTCGACAAACGTATCCAGTTTACGGAAAAGAACGCTGCCTATTTCGGATCAAGTTACTTTTGTTGGGAAGTCCTCCCAAGACAGATTGTGTTTGAGAATCTGAACCGTTCCAAATATGAAGAGAGCCGGATGGCTGATGACATGAGGAAATTGATAAAACCTTTAATGAACGGGCATGAATAGGAAACAGGAAGATGCGGATATAAAATCAGTACAGGAAAATCCCGGATATTTTCGGGATCTTCCTCCGGAACGTAAAACTGAGAATGTATGCTGGCACGCTGTCAATGCCGACAGTGCCAATGTGCGTCATGTACCGGAAGAAATGTTCTCCTACGAGATTGTCGGTATGGCTCTGACAAACAAACCCGATTCCATACATGATATGCCTTGTGGGGTACTGAAGTGCTTTTTGCCGTTGATTCTGGAAGATGACCGGTATCTCCGGGAGGCACTGCCGAAAGACGACATACCTTTGGAGGTATATGAGGAGATGGTCAGACGGAACGGAAAGGCTCTGGAATATGTGCCTGAAGGCATGAGAACACCGGAAATCTGCCATACCGCATTATCAAAAGTAAAGCACGATCCGGCTGTGCTGTTGCCCTATGTTCCTTATCCCGACATTTGTCTGGAGATTATGAAATTGCTTGAAGGGAAATGGAGATGTTCGGATTTGATGCGTTCTGTCCGGTGGAACATTATAGATGACCGGATGGCGGAATATGCTGTAAGCAGGGACGGCTATGCAATTTCGTCTGTGCCGGTACACCTGCAGACGGAAAAAATGGTCTGTCAGGCTGCCGCCGATACCTATAATTCGGCATTGCAGTTGAAAAGCATAAGGTATGATCTGAAGACTGAAAAAGCATATCTTGCGGGAATGGACAAAAATGTACCGGAAAGTTTTCTGAACATCCCACCCGATAAAAGAAGTGCGGAAATCTGCCTTCAAGCGGAAAAGTGGTATCCGGAACTATTGAAAAAGCAACCGGAACTGATTCCCGATATTGTCAGAAACAGCTGTAACGTATATTCTCTCAATCACAAAATGGAACAATGCACGGGCACAAAGTTCTCTGTCGGGCAGATAAAAAAACTGTATGATGGGAAGGCTTTGCCTGTTAAGGAAATTTGGACTCCGAAGGGGGTAATGAAAGATGTGACGGTTTCCTTTGACAAAAGGCTGAAAGAGTTCAACTTTTCACCGGTCAGACAAATCAAAAGAAAAGGAATAAAACTATGACATGTGAACTCTCCTTGCAGACAACCGGCAAGGAGAGTTCTTTGGTGCAAATGGTTAATAACTCTCTCAACCTTATTATATCTTGTTTTTCAGATATTTATTGTTCTGTCATATACTTTCTTTGTTTTTGAATCAACCATTCGTCACGTTTCTGTCTGCACTCTTCCAATGTGGACTTCACACAGGAAAAAAGTTCGTTGTCTGCCGTGTCCCTGTAATCATAATGGTAAAACGTGCGCCTTTTCCGTCCTACGGTCATTTGGAATTTTTCATATTTCTCACCCGTCTTGCAGGTTGAAACTCCGTTCTCGTTCATTTTTGTTGCCATAACTTATGATTTTATAGTTTGTGAATATTAAAACAGGCTTAACTGTCGGGGCTGTGTGTATTTCCGCTTGAGTTCCAACAGTTTTTCTTTCAAACTGCGGATAACCTTCGGGTTGTAATTGCTTCTGTCGGAAACAGACCAACATTCCGCTTTGTTGTATTGTCGTTCCAACAGGCGGATGCCTTGCCGGACAGCTTCCTTATAATCTCTAACAGGCTCATCCCAAACGGACGGGTGGCTGCCGCCTCCGGCTGTGCCGGTACACCAGTCGATGGATACCGCATACGTCCCGTCAACGGATTGCCCGATATGGATCGTGTTGGAAGTATCCAATTTGATTTCTTCAACTATCGGTAACATACCATTAATCCGACCGTGTTCGTTGAACCGCTTGCCGACATAGCCGAAAATCAGCCCTCTTTCATACGTGCGTACATTGAGTATGATATGTCGTACACTCTTGCCGAAACTTTCGAAGTAGGCGATTTGTTCCGTGTCATTGCGGCGTAGTGCCAACAAGTACCGGAGGACTGTGCTGCGTTCCACCCTGCAAGGACTGTATTCTACAATCTCCTGCAATTTCTCTTCTCGTGTCATTTGAAATATTGGCTTCATGTCATTTATGTATTAGAGGATTAAAATGTCGCAATGAATAACCGGCTTTGGATGAACTGCACGCTTCCTTTGGAAATGCGCTGGTTGCACCAGAAATGGTGTGAGCCATAGCCGTAGGTGAAAAATTCGTCCAGTTCGGTCGTTTCCCGAAGTTTGTCAATGGATTGGCGGAGTTCCTCTTCCGTCCGGCAAAAGAGAAGGGTATTTACCAGTCGGATAAGGAGTGCAGGGATTTTCTCATCCCATGCACAAATTACGGTTTCAAATGTTACATTCATATTTTCCTGATTTATTCATTAGACAGTCATCTTTAAAATCTCTCTCCAGTATATCGGCTCTACCTCACTGAGAAGAAAGTCGATAAAATCTTTTCTCGCCTCTTTACACAATTCCCGGTAAAGTTCTCCAAAAGTGGTGATGTTGCCGTTCAGGTAGGTTTCCACCATATACTCGAAAATGTTGTTTACCTCGTAATATCTGCACTGCTGTGCGACAGTCCTACTATATCGTTTCATAAGGCTTTATTTATAAAGGTTTATAATGTTTCTGTTCATCATCCGTGCTTTTCCTACGGTATAATAAGTACCGCCATAGGGCTGCTTGTCCCAATAGGCCAGGACGATTTCGGAGTTGTCAATCAGGTAGTCGTTCCTGTGATGGAAGCACCCTTTGCAGTAATCTTCCCTGAGAATGACCGGTTCATCGGCAGTTTTCATTATCCGGTCGTATAAGGACTTGTTCTCCGGGCGGTATCTGTCTGACTGCCGGCGGAACGGCACAACGGCAATGAGCCGAATATCCGTGTATTCCATTTTGAGGTCGGCTACCGCTTGGGCTGCAAGCAAATCAAAGCCTTCCGCCATTCCGCTTAGAAAGTAACGATAGCCCAGACTATACAACCTTTTCACTTGCGAAACTATATCCAGATAAAGATACAGCATACGGACTTGGAGGATACGCTCTGAACGGTGTCCGGTGAACGCTACTGATTTTGTAATATCCATTGTCATAACTGTGTGTATTAAAGTATTAATAACCAAATGATAATCCCGACTACGACAGCGAAGGAAAGAATGAAAACCAGACAACCCCATGCGAAGCGGATCACGTCCGTTATCAGTTCTTTTACAAGCCACAGACCGATAAGCCACGCCAAAAGACTGCCACCGTACAGACTCCAACAGAAGCCTGAAAGAATGAGCCGAACCGACCAGCCAAACAATTTATGCAGAGGCAGATTGAGTCTGTTCTTATTTCCGTTATGTATTTCTCTTGCTGTTTTCATAATCACGACATTTTTTTTATGCATTGACGAGTTGAGCTGACTTATTTCATGTGCGTCAAAAGGTAGGGTTCAGGAAAAACAAGGTTTTTGGAAAAAATACCTCGTGCCATTTATGGCGCAGGGAAGATTTTTTTCAAAACCGGAACGGCTTGACCTTGTTTTTCCGTTAAGAACCCGAAGTACCTTTGCACTTGAATAAGTTAGTTTAATTCGTTCCTTTGTTTTAAATGTGGAGTGATGGCTACTGAAAACAGTGAGAGAAATACCCCGAAGGAAGTTAGCCTTAAACTTTGCTTAGAATCGTTGTGTTATAAATCCTTTATGCATAAAGCGGTGATTAATACGAAAAAATTTCTACCTTTGTGTTAGCGATGCAAATAGCATCGTGTAATGTGTTCGTTTACCAACGTTCGGAAATCGCCAATTTCAAAAGTGTGAAGGTAAATGAACCGGGTAGGTTATACTTTGACGTAACCTGTCGGTTCACTTTACACTGGGTGTTTGGCGATACCTCGAACGTAGTATCCGGCAGCGTTACGTCAATTTAATATAATAACCTTATTGTTATGGATTTACAATCGACTCCCCTGAAAGGAATAGTCCGGTCTTCAGAAGATGGGCTTTTCTATCTGTTTCCCATTCAGAGTTTATCTACATTGCAAGAGATGAAAGGGCATTTGACCTGTGCGATAGATGTCTTGAGTAATCCGGATGAAAATGATACGGAAAAGCGTTTGGACGCAGTTCGGACATTGAACAGCCTTGTTGCTGCGTTGAGCGTTAATGACGGCGATTACTATGATGCGATAGATATTGCCTTTGAGGAAATCAGAGAGTAAAAATATACAGATAATAATAAAAGCCTTCCTATTTCAAAAACGGAAAAAAGAAAGGTGTTGTACCGGGCAATGTGGGATTCATCATGCTTGCTTGTACAACACTTTTCTACGATTTTGTATGGATGAAAGATCGCTCCGGTTTCGGAGAAATGGGAACGTTCTTTCTACCGATAATGATGCGGCTTTTATTCCGCTATCGGGGTTAAGGATTAGAATGGAAGAACTTCATCCGTTCCGTTATTCATCTGTTCCTGTTCATGCTCTTTACGCCGTTTTTCTTTTTCCTTCTTTTTTTCTTTATCCTTTATTTCCTGTTCTTTAAGTATTTGTTTCAGGGGCTTGACTATATCAGGATGTTCCTTTTTGAAACGTTTATAGAAGATCTCTTCTATAAATTCCGGTAAGGGGGCTTTCCACGACTCTTGCCGGTGGTTATCTATCTTGCCGAGTTTGTCGGGGTTGAGTCCAAGTTCACGTGCCATTTGTACATGGGTATCCGATAGCCGGTGTTTCTTTTGGGCGACTATCCATTTTTCGATCTGGGATTTCTTGATTGCCATATTACTTTTGATTTTCAGATTTTACTGTTTTACCTAAAAACAAACCGGTAACGGATTTTGCGCCGAGTTGTATCAGTTTGCGTTTCATTTGCGTGAAATTCTCGCCGGAAGAGATAATGTCATCTATTAAAAATACATCCCGGTCTTTAAAATAATCGGGATGAAAGATCAAGTTGGATAACTTGTCTTGTCCGTGAGTTCCTTTCATCTGCTCACGGTCTTCTTTTATCCATGTGGCACGAAAACCGTCCACAACTTTAAGCCGATGTGAGAGAAGGCTGCAAAAACGGGCAAAACGGGCGATGTTCCGTTCACGGGTTGCCGCCGGTATGGGGATCAGCACGGCGTTGGCGGCTTTCTCTTTAAAGAACGGCATCCGAGCGATACAAAGCGAGAAGATCTTGGCGACAAGGGCTGCTTGTCGGCCTTCCTTAAATCTAAATACCAGATTACTCGTCTTTCTGTCGAATACCGATATGTCCTTGCATCTGGTCGGGTAATAATCGTGAATATAGAAACACAGTGCTCCGTCGATACGCATCTTGCCTTTGAAGTGAGTATTGTACGGGAAGAACTGGCGCACGAAATCGCTCTCGAAAGTAAAGCGGAGTATGTCACGCCAAAGGATGAGCGTGGTTTCATCCTGTACACGATAGAGTTCTCCGTTGATGCTTTCTTTATCCGACAAACCAATGCCGATTATCAGGCGGTCATTAAAAGCGTCTTTTGATACAATATACCAGTCAAAGGATTGGCAGATGCCCACGATGTCACAATCATTGGAACAAAGGAAGTAGAAGGTATTGTCGGGTTTCTGGATAATCAGAAACTCGCCGGACATTTCGGAAAGGTGGAAATAGTTGCCGACATGGGCTTCCTCTACTTCGCTGAAGGATATGGATATGGTAAGGTTTTCTATCATAACACTGTTATTTGGTGTAAAGATAGGATTTTCAGGAGAAAAAAAAACTTGCCCGTCGGATTTTCGGGCAAGGCTCGCTATTTACAGGCTTCTATGTACATCAGTTATAAGAAATGGTTGTCCGGTTGCTGCCGGGATTGAAAACGACAAGAACTTCGGGCTTTTTCTCTTGCAGGCGTTTGTACTCGCACAGGGAGTTGAGTACCCATTCACGGAACAGTTTCGTGCAATAGGTGTTGATGCGGAAGCTGAGAAATATGATCGCTTCCAGATTATAATAGGTAACGATGCTTTTGTCCTGCTTCTCGGTTATGGTTACGTCGCCGTCATAAAGCAGGCGGGATTTGAAGATGGAGCGCACATTGGCGTCTATTGTCTGCACGAACACTCCGAACAGACGGGCAAGTTCGTGCTTGGTCATCCATACGTTGCCGTTCTCTATCTTTACACTGACGATGGGTTGTTCATCCTTGTTTTCCAAACCGGTGATGGTGATGTATCCTCTATTTTCCATAAGGCGTTGTTTTTAAATGGTGTGACAATATAATGATTTGTTTATTCATACAGCGTTTTGCGTCGTACCTTTTTGCATACTTTTAAGTTTTCGATCCAGCATATTCATGTCATGGCTCAACTTTCTATCCACCACACGGGCATAAATCTGTGTGGTCTGAATGTTGGTGTGTCCGAGCATCTTGGACACGCTCTCAATGGGAACGCCTTTGGTAAGGCAGATTTCCGTCGCAAACGAATGCCGGGCAAGATGGTAGGTGATCCGCTTGTTGATCTGGCAAATAGCAGCTATCTCCGCCAAATATTCATTCATCTTCTGGTTACTGATTACCGGAAGCAGTTTTCCGTTTTTCAACTTGCCCTCATATTTGGCGAGAATATCCAACGGTATTTGCAGTAGGGGAATGAATGACTCCACTCCGGTTTTACCCCTGTCTTTCATAATCCACTTCTTGCCGTCCACACCGATCTTTATGTCCTCACTTGAAAGCGTATAGATGTCACAGTAAGGCAAACCGGTATAACAGCTGAAGATGAAAGCATCACGCACGTGTTCCAACCGCTTTGACTTGAACTCCTTGTAATAGATCGTGTCGATTTCCTCCTGCGTGAGATACCCTCTGTCGGTCTTGTCAAAATTGAACTTGAAATTCCCGAATGGATCGATAAAGCTCAATCCGCTTTTCTGGGCGAACAACAGTATCGTATGGAAACGTTGTACAAATTTCATGGCGGTGTTGTTGCTTACCTCACATTCCTGACGCAAATAAAGGTAGAAGTTCTCGATGTGGGTAACGGTGATTTCCTTCACGGGAATGTCCGACAACTTGTATTCTTTCTGCAAGAACTCTATCATCCGCTGCTTGGTCAGTTCGTAGCGGGAATAGGTCTTTTGCGTGGCAGTCTTGCCGACCTTCTTTGCATACTGTTCATTGTGCTGGGTGAAGTAGCTGATGAGCGTTTTCTCCTTTTCCTCCAATCCCAGGAATGCGTTCCTGATTTTTTCCGGCAGTGCGTAACCGTCCACGTTCATCATGCGTGTGTAGTGCATGGTGATGGCCGAACGTATCTCGTCCAGTGTCTTGTTAAGTGAGGATACCCTGAGATTTTCTTTCTTGTCCGCACTCTGTTTGTTGATGACGGCTCTTCCCGCTTTCGTGTCCCAATTGTCGGGGTGTATGTCCAGCTTGCTGCTGAATTGCACCTGATCACCGTCCACCGTGATGCGCACCATAATTACTACATGACCGTTTTTCTTCGGTTCGTTCTTCTTTAAATAGAAGAGTGTTTTGAATGTCGATTTCATACCGTAACTCCTTTCTTGTTGCAAAGTTAATTTGTTCATTCCGTAACGGCTATGACTTTCGACTGCCAATATTCGACAAATGAGCGACTTACCTATAAATTCGTTACGGTTTTTATCGTAACGGAAAACCGTAACGAATTAGTAACGATTAATCTTCACAGGGTGGCTTTTTGAGGTCTTTTTTCTGTCGTAGGCGAGTAAGAAAAAAGCTCCTTAAACCACTGGTTTAAAGAGCTTTGTCTTAGTTTGTCGGAGTATTTTCATTTCTCCTAAGTGATCCGCCTGGGGCTTTGTTGATATATGAAACACTTTGAATGTCAGATGGATAAGGTTTGTTGCTTTATGTTTTGGTATCTTTTTGGTGTCTAAAAACCAATTAAATTATTATCCTTAAATTTAGCCTTTTCCTCAAAATCGTTTTGAGCTTGTATTATGGCATTTTTTAGTCTTTTATTGAATTTTCCTATCCAATTATTTTCAGCATAATCAATATCATAGGGGGAGCTATTTATAATCCATCTTAGCTTAATAACTTTATGTTTGATGAATAGGTTAGCGTCTGGTATATTATAAAAGGTTTGGGTGAAATATCTTTTAGGCATGTAGACTGAGCCTGCATAATATCCTTTTCTTTCATAATTCCAAGGAGAAATATCTGTATTTAATTTTAAAGTGACAATGCTGTCATTATCTAGTTTTATATAGCAATCTTCATTTTCGTGAATTTCGTAGTATCCATCAGAAGCAGGTTTATATATAGTTAACATGAAATGATAATCTTCGGTACATATGACTCTCATTGCTGTGTGCCAATAACTTCCGGTAAATCCCGGCTCGCTATGAAATTCTTTGCTTATTCCCCATTTATAATCTTTTTGTTCTTTTACGTCAACAACCTTCTGCCCAAAACAGTAAACATAACTAAGCATGATGACGAAAAAAAAAGTATATTTTTTCATAATTATTTTTTGTGTTTTTTGCTTATTGTATTCTTTTAAATTAAAAAACTTTTGAAGTTGGACTTCCATTGTAAACGATTAATATAAAACATTTCTCGTTTGGTGCTCTTGAACTACTTAGCTTTCTTGTTTTGATATAGCTATTAATTTCATATTACTCTCTACTTCTAGATTATTAAGTAGATTATCTTTTTATTCGATCAATTTATAAATCCCTCAGCCATTTTTTTCCAGATTTCGTGCGAAACCAAATAAGTATCCCCACGCATATCACAGAACAAACGGTAAACAGTATTGATAGCATATTCATATAATACCTCCTATTTTAATATTTTGTTTCCAATGTTAGCTAAAAGTGTCGTAAGTATTATACCAATAGATAGTGAATACCAATTAACGACCTCTGCAAAATTTATAAATGATGGTGCTATTGTTCCAAGAACAAGCGCCGTGAAAGTCAGTTTGGACAAATCTAGAAAATACTTTGCTATATTCTCTCTTCTAGTCTTGTCTTTTTCCTTGATCTCTTTCTTTATTTCTTGTTTGTCACTCCAATTTCCCATGCGAATATAGATGTTTATTGTATATTCTTAAATTAAAATGCCCTCTTATTGTTTTATAACCTGTGCAAACGATAAGTTTTAATCCTTCTTCATTTGATGATTTTAGATCGTGCAACTTGTTATATCTATATAATTTCATATTACTTTCTACCCCTAGATTGTTAAGTAGATTCTCTTTTTTTATTCGCCCAACTATCTTTAAGTCGGCAAAAGCTTGCGTTAAAGTGTCATCTATGTTCATCGGTATTAAATTAGTCTGAAATGAACAAAGAGAAGCGCTTTTTTGTTTAGGCGGATTTGGCTATTTCTAACTGCCCTTTCAAATTTCTTATTTCTTCATATAGCTTTTTGTTCTCTAAAGCCATCTCTTTAAGCTCAGAAGCAGTCTGACCAAATAGGTTTACTATTCTTTCATACTTATCCATGCTTACATATTGACTTTCGTCTATATTGTTATTTTTATTTTCACTTACAGTTTTATACATCTCACCTTCTCCACGAAGAAGCCATTCGGCAGAAATGTCTCCAAATGAGCTTAGTATTCCAATGATGGTGTCTAAGCTTAATGCTCTTTCTCCTTTGAATTGTTGGTTTATTGTTTTCTGATTTGCTCCAATCATTTTAGCAAACTGTGTCTCTGAGTTGGATTTGTTCTCAAAAACTTCACGGGCCCTTTTCAATATAAGCTCTTTCATTATGATTGTTATTTATATGTATTCTAAATAGTTCAAATATTCTAAACTTTTTTGAATAAAATATTGTTTTAAGTTCAAAAGCTCTTATATTTGCATCCGTATTCCAATAACGCAGGATACAAACGGATATAAAAAGGGCTGTCACGACGTAAACCGTGATTTTGTTGAACCCAAAATGTCTCAGCGGCAAATATAGTGACTCCCTTTTAAATATCCAACAAAAAAGACGATAATGTCTGATGGGTTTCGTGGCTGTTACCTCAAATGAAGAAAATATTAATTCGGGCTCTATTCGAGTAACTATCAACAGCCACATCAGATAGTGAAAGGATAGGGCTTTTTTTAATCAGATGAATCTGATAGAACGGAGAAGTTATGAATGAAACAGAATCAATTTTAAGCCTATTGAGAGCGTTGTGTGGCGAAGTGGCTGAACTGCGTATGGCAGTCGAAGAAAAAACTGCTAAAAAGAAGAATTTCACTTATAACGAAACCTGTGGATATCTTCGGATAAGCCGTACAACTCTAAATGAGAGGATGAAGCGCGGTGAATTTCCATGGGCTGTAAAGCGTGGCAAAAGTTGGCTCTTCCCTTTCGAAAAATTGAAAAAATATGCGGGCAATCAGATTTAGTATCTAATCGCATATATCTTTATAAAACCCAAATCACCGCTCCTGTGAAGTGCCCGGTCTTTTAATTGTGAATAAGTTTAAAATTTGATGGGTCGTTTTTCTCGTATATAAGCGACCGCTGGGTGTACGGTTCGTGAGAATAGTCCACTTTAAATAGAGTTTTCAAACCAATTATATAACTTTTAAAAATCAAAATTATGGCAATGCACACATTTTTTGAAGTTCGCGTCCGTTACGAAAAAATGATGGAGAACGGAACGAATAAACAAGTGACCGAGCCTTATTTGGTCGATGCGCTTAGCTTTACAGAAGCGGAAGCACGCATTATTGAAGAGATGAAACCGTTCATTTCGGGTGATTTCAAGGTAAAAGCCGTAAAGCAGGCTAACTACAGTGAATTATTTTCCAACAACGATGCTAACTCGGATAAATGGTATAAAGCTAGATTGGCCTTTGTCACGTTGGATGAAAAGAGCGGAGCCGAGAAGAAAACCTATACCAATATTCTTATCCAGGCTGCGGACTTGCGTGTCGCAGTCAAGAGACTCGATGAAGGTATGAAAGGAACAATGGCTGACTATAAGATTGTCTCTATTGCTGAGACAAAGATAATGGATGTGTATATGTACGTACCGGAAAAAGAACAATAATGAGGTTTCTACAATTCATATTATCCATACTCCTTGTGGTCTGCTCTTTCATTATGTTGGCAGGAGCGATAGTGAATGCTAGTCCTATAAAGATGTTGTCTGTAATCGGGATGCTAATAATATTTATCCTGTGTTGTGTGATGTCTGGAATAGCTTGCCGGGAGCTGTTAAGCAAAAGTAAATAACAAATTATATGAAACTGAAAGATTATAAAATCCCTTCCGAATGTTCCCGTGTGTCAATAAAGGCGGAAGGTCGTATGTTGGTCATAATGTTCGAGCCTGATACTCCGAACAGTTTTTTCTGCGACGAAACGGAATCCGTAGAGGAAGAACCGCAGGTGGGACATTTGGCTATTATGTGGGATAACCAATGCAGCGCGGCTATTATATCAAAAGTCTCTGATATTGACTATTCAGATTTCACATATAAAGCGAAAAATGGTGTATGGTACCGGAAAGCTGTCCGCTTCCGAAATGAGGAACAGTACAATAAGATACTTCAATCAAATGTTGCAAAAAAGACTGAGATCAAGAAGTAACAGCTTGAAAAATAAGCTGGACGATGTTTTTAGTGAATTTATCCGGCTGCGTGATTCTAGGGATGACGGAACCTTTGTATGTATCTCATGTGGAAGATTGTTGCCTTATGATCAGGCGGATTGTGGGCACTACATTAACAGGAAGCACATGTCTACCCGTTTCAGTGAAAAGAACTGCAACGCCCAATGCCGTTCCTGCAACCGCTTTGATGAGGGGAACATTCAAGGTTACCGTCGTGGACTTATCGCCAAATATGGCGAACCTGTGGTTTTAATGCTCGAAGCATCAAAGAATCAGATAAACAAACTGTCTGAATTCGAATATAAGGCAATGATTGACCATTACCGTAAGGAAGTCAAACGTTTGAAAAAAGAGAAAGGAATAAAGTAATAATGGAAACGTATAAAAAGGTAAAATGTGACTGTCGCGACTGTAAGCGTGCGGGCCCCGTAGAAAACTTCATGGTGTTTTGTCCTATTCATAGGTGTAAACGGTCTGTAGGATTAAGAATGTGTATGTATTTTCAGAAAAAAGATGTTCGACAAGGTAATAATAAAGGCTACGGTTGACACTGTTGATATTGATACGATTGTCTTACGGAACTACCTGGAACAATGTACGGAAGGTGATGAAATCTATTACAAATCGACTGCCTATGCCAACTTCGATGGATGCTTCATTGAATTACGCGGTAATAAGTTGCGCTGTAAATGCTCCATCTGTAAGTTGTATAGTAAGGGAAAGAATGGAAAGCTCGACAATAGCCGACCTATGACCTTTGCTATGGCTGTTCGAACGATCAAAGAATTGCTGTTAAGGCTTTGTATTAGAATGGAGAATGCAGTAGTTACTTACTATGAGATAGGCATAACGATGAAAATGTCTCATCCTGCTGACTATTATATCAGGCATGTTCGTGAAGCTTCCGGGCGCATATTATGGAATGATGCGAACTTTCCGGAAGCTAAACAGAAGACAACGGAAAAAAGCAAATATTTTCGTAAAGTTTTGAAGATATATGACAAGACATTTGAAGCCGGAGAGAAGGGGCGTCATGTTGACGATAATGTATTGCGAATAGAAACGGTGTACAGGCATCAGTCTGTATCTCTGTTAGAGTTGACCAGCAACCTCTTTCTGTCAAAGATAGGCCGTATATTTTATAAGGATTGGTCGGAATTGTGCTTTGTCCGGGAGTTATCGGCGAAGAAGGGAGTCAAACTTTCGCAGCTTGATAAGGCTAGAGAAATTCATCGGATAGGAGTGACGCGTTACAAGGAACGTTATAGGGGAATGTATCTTGATGGTAAACTGACTAAGAAACAGTGGGAGACTATCAGAGTATTTGCAAACAACTGGTCAAAGGAACGCGAAAACTATATCGAAGAAATAGGTGATATGGAGCAGGAATTCAAATCCCGTCTTTTATCTAATTATCAGATTGGGATATTTACACCTATTTGTAAGAAAGTGTAATATGTTGATTATCAATGTTTTATGTAAAACGGAAAAAGCACCATATGGTGCGCATATAAAGAGTTGATAATTAAATAGTTACTGTTATTAAATTGTAAATTTAACAATTTTCGGCAACTTGTCCTATACTGCCCGCAGGGTAGTTGGGTAACAACTCAAAAGGGCAGTTTGCTTTAAAAAAAGAACAAATATGTCGTATAAAGCTTCGGGCGTAATTATTGCGGTAATGCCTACCGTGCATGGAATAACAAGAAACGGGAAAGATTGGGAAAAGCAGGAGTGTGTGTTAGAAATGTCGGATAAATATCACACAAAGATGAAGTTTTCCGTTTATTCTTGGGATGGTCCTATCGAAACTCTTCTTAAAGTAGGAGACAGCGTTGAAATATCTTTTATGGTAGAAGCGAGAGAAGTAAAAGGAGATTGGTTTAATGAGGTGAAAGCTTATAATATCGAATATAAGTGATGTTAGCGTTAAAATAAGAGGTAATTATGACTGTGACAGAATTGATAAAACAATTGGAAAATTGTATCCGGAAGAAGAAGTCTATATCTATACAGGTGATATAAATCTGATGGTTATTGATGAAGTGGAACAAAAAGCTCCGGCAATGGTAGTAATTTCATGACTTAAGATAAAATAAAACCTTGCAGTGTATAGGGAACTGCATTGATAAAATGAATACAAATAATAGTTCTAAAAATGGTGGTGTTGGCTTCTGTGGACTTCTTACGATAGTATTTATAGTCCTAAAACTGACGCATTATATTGATTGGTCCTGGTGGTGGGTCTTATCTCCACTCTCGATTCCCGTTGCTATATTCTTAATTGTAGTTTTTTCAATTATTCTATCAAAGGTAATATCTAGAAGAATATCAAAACCTGAGCAAGAAATAAAGAAAGTAGGATTTGCAGGAAGGATTCAAAAAACTTCAGGATGATCGGGAAAGAATGAGGATGAATAAGTAACATGATATAGCAATGAATACAACCTTTGAAAAGTCAGCTAATACCACTGACGAATGGTACACGCCAAAGGAAATTATAGACGCATTGGGAAAGTTCGATTTGGATCCATGTGCTCCGGTTAACCCACTTTGGAAAACAGCAGAAATCATGTACAACAAGAATCAGGATGGATTAACTAAAAAATGGATAGGCCGGGTTTGGCTAAATCCTCCTTATTCCCGTCCGCTTATAGAACAGTTTGTTAAGCGTTTGGCAGAGCATGGAAACGGAATTGCATTACTTTTCAACCGTTGCGATTCAAAGATGTTTCAAGATGTAATATTCGAGAAGGCAACAGCGATGAAGTTTCTACGTAACCGGATTCGTTTCTTTCGTCCAGATGGTACTCGCGGAGATTCTCCCGGTTGTGGTAGTATCCTAATCGCTTTCGGTGAAGAGAATGCAGAGATATTAAGAACCTGTGATATCGCAGGTAAGTATGTTAGAATCAATTAGAGTAAAACCTGAATAGAAAGGAATCAAATTATGATACGAGAAAAAACAAAGTATTATACTGACATACAGGTGTTGGGTGGAAATACAATAAGAATCTGCAATAGAAACAAAGGCTCTTTCCTGTTTTCAGGAACTCCGCAAATTCAAATCATTGATGAAGATGATTTCCAGATGCACACTAATCTGTCAGATGAACAAATTGATGAGATTGTTGAAGTTTTGCAAGCCGCAAAGCAAATGGTTAAAGATTAATTCAAAACAAATTAGAAAGGAGATAAAATATGATACTTGCTACTGATAAGATGGTATTTGTCACCGATCAAGATAATTCAAACGAATACATTGAGAGTCTTATAACTGAGTATGGGACTAATCAATACTGTATAAAGATTGACCGTACGTTAAATCCACCATATTACCAATTATTCCACGAATGGAAAGAAGGTAAGCGGAAATTAAATCGTGAACTTTTCTCTTCCAGTAAGTTGGGAAAGATTGTAAACTACATAAATGAAAACATTCAATAAAGAACAGATATGAGAAAATTTAAAGTAGGAGATAAAATACATTTTGTCGGTGAACGAAACGCATACACCATTCGCGCTTGTGATTCCCGCTATCTAATATGTACTAAGCCTTTCAATCCCCAAAGAACGGTACTTTACACTATTGTTGATTTACAGGAAAAAATAAGAGGTACAGAGAATTTAGTGTTCGGTATGGGGTTTGAAACCGATGAGGAGTGCCAAGAAGCATTGCAACGTTTACAATCTGGGGAAACAGAAATAAGTTACAGAAATAGAGTTGATCTTTTGTTCAAATAAACAATAAAGTTGAATAGATTAAAACAAGGATAGAGTAACTAACCCTTTAAAATGATACGACCAAAGCATTACAATTATCACAACCGGTCCCTACTGTCCAAGTACGTAAGGACTACATTAACCACTTCCGGCAATCGAAGCCCATTGAAGGAATATACTTCACAGACTTCATCCGGGACGTTCTTGAAAAGCGAAGCAGACGCAAGTCTGAACACTATGCAGCCGTCTATGATGCTATCATAAAACACATTGATAACTTCTCAGAAGAATATGATTGCGATATATTCACCAATTCTGTAACGGCTGAATTCTTAGATGATTTTATTGTCTATTTGGAAGACCAAGGTCTACGACATAACACCATCGTCGGATATATCCTGAAAGTGCAAACACTTGTCCGTAGAGCATCGCAATACAATTATGCGGTAGATAATACCTACGATGAGATTGATTTGAAATGCGAGCCGACAAATGCGGTCTTTCTCTCAATGAATGAAATCACTAGGATATACTACTACAAGTTTGAGAAGCAGGATAAACGGAAAGCCAAGGAACGAATTAGGGATATGTTTGTTATAGGATGTCTTACCGCTCTTCGCTACTCCGATTATTCAAGGTTGACAAGTAAGAACCTGGTAAACGGTTATATTATGATTCGGACAAAGAAAACTAACGTTGATGTTAAGGTTCCGGCTCATGATTATGTGAAAGAGATATTCGAGAAGTACAACGGTTGTGTTCCTAATGGTCTATGCATCCAATACTTCAACAAGTATCTGAAAGTGATAATGAAGGAAATTGGACTGAATGATAAGGTCGCCTACTCTTACACCCAGGGCGGTGAACTAAGAACTGTCACCCGTGAGAAATGGGAACTAATCAGCAGCCATACAGCTAGAAGGAGTGCGGCTACCAACATGTATCTGACCGGACGGATGAAAACGTTCGAGATAATGAAACTGACTGGGCATCGTAGCGAACAGAACTTCTTCCGGTACATCCGGTTAACTGGTGATGATACGGCACGGTCTATTTCAGGAGATATGTTTTTTAGAAAGTAAAATTATAGAAGGATTATGAAAGATAAAAGACAGTTGAAATTTGTAAGTATTCAATCTAAGGTTTCCCCAGAAACAGCAGAAAGGATAGACAGGATAGTTAAGGAAAGTGGTTTTGAAAGTAGATACGAACTGATGCAATATCTACTATCTGCATTTTTAAGATATGCAGATAAAGAGATAGAAGGCAGTGATGAGATAAGCGAGTTTGCTAAGATATTCGAAGGATATCAAAACAAGAAGAATCGGATAATCACTACTAAGCCTGGTGGTAATAGGGGAATGAAACTAGTTGAAAGTATTAATATATTCAGTGAGATAGGTAGAAAGGGATATGTGTGCAAGCGTATTGTGTTGAATGGAGATAAGGAGAGTATTACATCTAATACTGAAAGTGTAATACGCTCAGTAATAAGAAAGCTATTTCCAAACATTGTCGGACATATAGAGAGTATCGGCAATGATATAGGTGAGTGTAACTACATGAAGATACTGGAATATATCATGATGGAAAAGAAGGACTCGGACGATATCAAGAGAAGCGTAGAGGATGAGTTCAAGATAATGAAGCAGGAAGTTGATTATGGTAATACCTCCCTGCGTCTAAAACATAAAACAGTAAATGAGCTATGAGCAAGAATGCGGATTATAACAGGATGATACAATCACCGAAATGGAAGGTATTGAGGAAGAAAAAGATAAATGCTTTTCCAATATGTGAAGATTGTAATGAAAGGGGAGTAGTAGAACCGGCAACGGAAGTTCATCATATTGTACCGGTTGAGGCGGCTTCAAGCGTTGACGGCATGGAATATCTGATGTTTGATGTGAATAATCTTCGCTCTTTGTGTCATAAGTGCCATAAGAACGCCCATATACGGTTAGCATCAAAGAAAAAAGAGAATATACAGAAGAATAACAAGCGTGCTACGGAAAGATTTCAAAAACGTTATCTTTAGTTGAAAGGTAATATTTAAAGACAGGGGGGGGTGTTTTTTCTTCCGCCCCAGTCTTACTCAAATCCACTGCCCCTAAGGAGAGACATTTTTTTGTTTTTGGGAAAATGCCCGTGGGGGTAAAAAGGTATGATTCCATGAATAGGGTTTCAATTAGCAAAAGTAGGTATGCTTAAAATATTTAACTTATGGAAGAGAATAAAGAATATAATAAAAAAGTGAAGGAGCTTAAAAGATGGATTAGGACTTTGCTTGAGAAAAACGAGCTGTATTCACCGGAGCTTACTTATCAGGTAGAGGTTGCGGCTTCCATATTGGTTGTATTTCGGGATGTGGCGAAGAAAACATACGGCAAGGATGTCACGATTACGGAAAAAAGCCGCGAGGGACATCCGAGGGAGATAAAGAATCCGGCTTATGATACTTATTGCATGATGGCTAAGGCTGCGCAGAATTCATTGAAGTCGTTAATGATGAACAGGGAAATACGCCCTGAAAAAAAGATAGAGAGTGGAGAAGACAATGATATTCTTACTAATCTGATGAATGACTTGAAGGAGGAATGATGTGCAGGATGTGTCTACTAGGGAATATAAGAATGAAAGGACGCGGGAACTTTTATCTGTTGACATAGAGAGATACCAACTGGATACGATAGATCCCCGTCTCTTGTCTTACGTGGAAGAGGTTAGGGAAAAGCCGGACAGCCATAATCTATATGAGATACTGGCTGTCTTGAAGTTTTTCCGGTTGATGGATACGTATGTCTTCCGTCCGTCTAAGGTGAAAAAATTCGTCAAGCTTTATGAGAGCCTTAAATTTTCCGGGATGGACGGAAGGCGCTGTTATAAGTTGACGCGAATACAGTATTTTCAGTTCGCGTCCATTTTGGGATTTTACCGGTGGGAAGTAGTGGGAGATGCTAAGGGGATGCCGGATGCAGAGGAACTCACTAAAAAAGTGGAAGGGGGTAAAAGGTATGAATTGAGAAGGCTTGTCCGTGAAGCTATCCTCTTTGTGCCTAGAAAGTTCTCCAAGACAACAAGTACCGCTTCATTGGCGGTAAACGAATTTCTGTTTGGTGATGCAAATGCGCAGGCATATACAGCCGCGAACAGTTACAAACAAGCAAAGATATGTTTTGAGGAAATCAAAAAGATAATCAGACAGTTAGACCCCCGAAAGAAATACTTCAAAGCGACACGCGAAACCCTGCACTGGCGGCCTAATAAGTTTGAACGCGAATCATTTGTAGAATGTCTTACCGGTGGAGGTGATACGAAGGATGGCTTGAATGCATCTCTGGTTATATTTGACGAATACGCGCAGGCGAAATACGTGCGTGATCACTCGGACGGTGCGGAGCTTTTACAGGTACTGACATCTTCGATGGGAACGCGGCGGGAACCTCTTACGATTATCATCACAACTGCAAGCCGTGTAGAAGATGGTCCGTTTTCGCGCGAATTGGAGAATGCTAAAAGAGTGTTGACTGGAGAATATACCGATGATTGTCAGTTTGCATCGCTGTTTCAGCCTGATGCGTGGGAGATGACCGAAGAGGAGATGGGAAAACCGGAGGTGTGGAGAAAATGTAACCCTCATATCGGGATAACCGTACAGGAAGGGTATTATAAGCAGCGCTGGGATAAGGCTCAGCGTGATGTTGAGGCTATGATAGAGTTTAAGACCAAGCTTCTAAACATCTTTGTGTCCGGTGGAATAAAGGATTGGATACCTCAGAATCTTGCAAGGTCGTTAATGACTGGTTTTGATATAGAGAATATACAGGGGAGACCGGAGGCAATGGTGGCTATGGACTTGTCTGTCAGCGATGACTTCTCGGCAGTTGTATATAACATCTATAGTCGTGCACAGCGGAAGTTTTACCTGTGGATGGATTGTTATATCCCGGAAGAGACGCTGAAGAGTCATCCGAATAAGGAGTTGTATAAGATATGGGTCAGTACGGGATTCATGAGGATATGCCCGGGGGCTGTTATTAGCGAGTCTATGATAGTGGAAGATGTTTTGAAGAGGAATAAGAAGCTGACAATTCTTCAGATAGGATATGACCCGTATAAATCTCAAGAGGTCGTAAACGCATTGGGGGCTGCGATTATGGCTTCGGGTACAAAGCCGGAAAAGATACTCCGTGCTGTTCCTCAGACGTATGGTGCATTTACTTCTCCTGTGGAAACATTCGAGATGGCAGCAAAGAGTATGCCGCCAAAGGTTGCTCTTTCCATGAATCCTATTCTTCCGTATTGTTTCGGGAATTGCTACCTGGATGAAGACAGGATGTGTAATAAAAAACCGTTGAAGAGAAAGGAAAATTTAAAGATAGACGGTGCGATCGCTTCTTTGATGACATTCTGGCTTTATAACAATTATGAGCAATAGGTAGTCTCAAACAGGTATTAGACCGTATTATGTAACGGTTTAATATGATGAGCAACAAATTTATAAATCTATTCAAGAGAGAGGTGATTGCCGGGAACAAAAGCGAGAAGAAAAGCTCGACAGGCGGTGATTACAAACAGAATGTGGTATGGGTGACAAGTGCTGAGGCTTCAATGAAGATAGCGGCAGTTTACCGTGCCGTGAATCTGATATCTTCTTCTGTCGCTTCGCTTACATTGCAGTATAAGAGAAAAGACCGGGTAAAGAACTACTTTAAGATGTACGAGGATAAGGATGGAAAGCTTTTGAACTATCTTCTAAGTGTCCGGCCTAATGAGCGCATGAATTCATTTACTATGATGAAAAATGCGGTGGCAATGATTCTTTTGAGGGGAAATGCCTATATCTATCCGGAAAGAAGCAGGTATAACGGTGTGGAGAAGATGCATTTGTGTTCTCCCGGTTCTGTGATGTATGACATGTATAGTAATACATACACCATTAACGATCCTGTCAACTGTATATACAAAACGGTAGGTGCAGACGACATGATCCATCTGAAGAATGTAAGTCGGGATGGTGGATATACTGGGGTTTCTACGATAACTTATGCTGCTATGACATTGAGTATCGCTTCGACTGCTGATAATGAGACTTTGAAACGATTTGCTACCGGCGGGCGTTTTAAGGCGATTCTTCAAAATGATACTTCCGTCAAGGGGTTTGGTGAATACCAGGATAGGCAGATGGAAGGAATGGGTGACGATATTCAGGAGGCGTTAAATCGTGGTGATGATATTCTGCGATTGAAAGGGGATGGAAAATTAAACCCTATCAGTATGAGTTCGGCGGACATGCAGTTTTTGGAAAACAAGAAGTTTACGCTTCGCGAAATAGCCAGATTTTTTAACGTCCCGCCGTCCAAGTTGATGGATGATAGTAATGCCAATTATAAAAGCGTAGAGGTTAGCAATATTGCTTTTTATACAGAAGCATTGCAACCGATAGTAACAGAAATAGAGCGGGAATTTTCATCCAAATTATTAACTGTTGATACCTATCAGGATTATAAATTTAAATATGATTTGGGTAGCTTGTATGCTTTGGATTTGGATAGTAAGGCCAAGTGGGACAAAGCGCGGTTGGATAATGGGCAGGCAAGTGTCAACGATCTACGTAGGGAAAGCGACAAAATCCCGGTGGATAAAGGGGATGATGTCTATCTGAGTGTTAATCTTGCGCCTCTTGGAAGTGCTAAGTTGAGTAGGGAAGTGGCTGAACCGGCGAAAGGCTTCAACGAGCTATCGGATAATAAGAAGGAGGAAGAAAATGAGTGAATTAAGGGTTGTGACATTGAATGAGCTTAAGGCGCAGATGCGTGTGGACTTCGAAGATGAGGACGAAATTATTAGATTATATGGAAGTGCTGCGGAGGATGCCGTGATAGAGGGTACGAACCGCACATTGGAAGAATTGAAACGTATAGGCTATGCCGAGAAAAACGGTGGAGCGGAAGATGGAGAGCTGTTTCCGGACAGATTAAAATTGGCCATTCTGATATTGGCGGCTCACAACTACCGTAACCGGGAGCCGGTCGCTTCTGTTTCGCAGAACACAGTGCCTTATTCTTTGGAAGTGTATTGCAAGCCGTACAGAAAACTAACGGATAGGGAGGTTTGATATGCTGAGGGCGGGAAGTTTGAATGAACGGATAGGCATATTGGTTCCTACAGTTAACCGGGGAGAGTTTGGTGAGCAGGAGGTTATATTTATTAAAAAGAAAACGGTATGGGCGGGTGTAACTTTTCAAAGAGGTGCGAAGGCTTTGACAGCCGGTGAAGTATGGATGTCCGGCAGTATAAGCGTTATGATGCGGAATAACCCTTTGGTGAATGACCGATGTCGTTTGGAATGGGATGGTAAGATCTACGCAATTGAAAGTTTTAACAGAAGTAAGGTTGACGGAAGCATCTCAATTGTATGCAATGTGATAGATGAAGGAAGTAGCGTTGAGAGCGAGTAACCTGAAAACGGTAAAAGAAAGTAATATAGAAGCTGTAAAGTTAGTGTGTTCTATAGAAGTGTATTTATAGCAGTGCGTTCTATAGAAGGTCTGTTTTATAGAGAAAGCGTAATAACAAACATGGAAGAAAGAAAAAGAGAGATAAGAAGCGCAATGGGCGGTCACTTTCAGCCGCATTTGCGTGAAGTTTCCGACGGGGAAGGCGGCAATCGTATAATTGAGGGATATGCAATCGTATTCGGTGTAGAGAGTCGGATGCTGGTTGATTATTGGGACGATTATCGGGAAATAATAGAGCCGGGGGCAATAACTGAGCAGGAGTTGGCACAGATGGATATTAAGATGACGATGTGGCACAACCGGGAAAAACTATTGGCAAGAAGTAACAAGGGGGTTGGAACTCTTAAATTGTCTGTTGATAGTATTGGTGTGAAATACGAATTTGAGGCTCCTAATACTTCTGACGGTAACAATGCCTTGGAACTGGTGAAACGTGGCGACATGAGTGGTAGCTCTTTTACTTATTGGAGTGATGAGGCTTCCGCTGTGAATTATACTAAGGATGAAAACGACATTCTGATTCGCCATGTAAAAAAGATAGGCATGGTTTATGAGATGACGATAGCCAGTGACCCTGCATATACGCAAACCAGCGTAACAGCACGGGAAATTGAGCAAACCGGCTTGAAAATAGGTGACAACTCCAATGATGAGGCTCGCAAACGTGAGGAATTTCGTAGAAGAGAGCGGGCTATCAGAGAAGTAAGAGAAAAAAGTAAGAAACATTTTTTTAATTGAGAAACATATGAATAAGGACAAGAAGGTTAGTGTACAGCAGTACATCGCAAGAAGAGAGCAGATTGTAATCCGTATGAATGAGATTGCTGATGCTGCTGAGGGTGAAAACAAGAGAGAATTCACAGAACAGGAGAAAGAAGAGTTGAAGGTTCTTGAACGTGAAATGAACGTGCTTGATGTGCGTATTGCGTCCGCTGAAAAGACGGGATATGTCACGGTAACGAGCCGGGAAGCCGCTTTTGATGCTTTTTTGCGGGAGAACATAAAAAAGATGACGAACGTCCCGTTGCGGCGTGAATATACCGGAATAATGACAACCGGAGCTGAACCGCTGATACCGTTAACGATCAATGATATTCTTCTTCCGTTGGAAGAGGGGTTGATTCTGAAAAAGGTTGGTCTTCCGTTGATGACAGGCTTGGCCGGTGATTATGTATGGCCGACTGTTGGCTCTATTGAAGCGGAAGTAGCTGGGGAGGCTGTGGAGTTGACCGATAAAAAGGTAGATTTTGGAAAAATCAAACCGGAACCGGTGCGCGTGGGTGTAACAGTCAAGATCACAAATCAGACCATCACTCAGACAGAGGGTGTTGCTTATGAAGTGGTAAGACAGCAGCTTCCGCAGGCTATGGCTCGTACGCTTAACCGTATGATGTTTACTACGGATAAGAGCATCAATCATAAGCTTGTCGGTCCGTTTATGGAAATAGCGAAGGGAAGTCCTGTGGATATTGGTACGCTGACTACGAAGGCAAAAAGAAAAGCCGCTAACTACATTGCATTTGCCGGTGCTATTCCCACTTACAAGGAATTGGTTTTGATGCGTTCTTTGGCTCTTTTGAAAGGCATTGAAGGTTTGAATCCCTGCTACGTGATGGATGAATATACCAAGGGTGAATTAGAATCTACGGAACGTACTGTAGGGAGTGGAAGAATGATTATAGAGAACGGTGCTATTGCCGGTATTCCGGTTTTCACTACCAACTATATCAACACCGAAGAAGATACATTCATCGGATTTGGGTACTGGGGATACGAACCATTGCAAGGATTCGGACAGCAGCGATTCATTATTGATCCGTACACCGGTGCCACAAGTGACTCCGTGCGTCTGACATTGAATGCTGACTGGTCTATGACTACATTGCGTAAAGAGGCTTTTGTTCTTGGAAAGTGTGCATCTGAGTAATACTTCCGTTTCTATTTTGTTTTGTTTATCATCTTTGCGGGCGGACTCTGTTTCCGCCCGTTTTTACTAAATCAAAAAGGGTATGGCAAATTTAATCACACGTCTTATAATGGACGCTTCTCAGTATGATGGCGGATTGCAGAAAGCACAGAAAGGTCTGGATAAATTCATTGATAAAAACACTTCATTAAGCACGGTGATGACGAATGCCAAGGGGATTATAGTTAAAATGGCAGGGGCTGTCGGGCTTGCCGCGGGAAGTGTGGAAGCGATGAATAAGTTTCTGCATTCTTCGCAGGTCTTGGGAGACGAATGGGATAATACTTTGAATGCATGTAAATCGACTGTGGATGCTTTCTTTCAATCTATGGCAACAGGAAATTGGGACGCCTTTAATGGAGGATTAGTACGTACAATCGCAAATATGAAAGAGCTGTCTGCATTGAGGGATAGTTTTGCTGATGCTAAGTTATCAATGGGATTTAATACACGTGTTTTTGAACGTGAATTCTCTCGTTTGGAAGGTATAATCGATGATCAGACCAAGACAAATGCAGAACGTACGTCTGCATTTAACGAATTACAGAAATTGATAAGCAATTTTCAAAGGGATGTTAGCGATACAAAAGTAGGTTCAGAAAAAACATTATTGAAATCGTTGTCTGCAAGATTCGGACAGGAGTTTACTTTGGATGAGATACATAAGTATATTGCGATCAATAATAACGACTTCTCTACAAGGGAGGAGAAGAAAGATTTACAGGAATACCAAAGAAAATTAAAGGAGTTAGAAGAAAAACAATATTATAATGTAACATCGTTTAGAGGTGGTTTCATTGGAGGAACGACAGGGAGGGTAGAAAACAAGGAGATTACAAAACAGATAGAACAGCTTAAGGCACAAAATGCAGCGTTAGAAAGGCAGAATCTATTAAATATAGATAATGACAAAGAGAGAAAGCAAATGATTGAAGACTATGAATATGTATTGGAACTTCAACAAAGAGGGTACGAATACCAAAAACGAGCTTTAGAAAAGCAGAATACAGTCTTAGGTTTACAGAGTAATACGGGAAAAAGTGTAGCTCCTATTTACAACAACGAACAACTCAACGAAGAAATAAAAACGGCCATCTCCGGCAGTGACGCATTAAGCGATGAAGTTTTAAAGGCTATAAGCACCGGTAAAACTCTTCCTGTATTAACCCAGCCGATACAGGCTTTAATGATAAAGAGTGAAGATGAAAAGGTGGAAGGAGAAGATCCGACAGAAGCACTAAGAGGAAAGGTTCAGATGTATGAGATAGCCCAAAGCAAGATACAGGAATACACTAAGATGTTATCTGTTGCGAATGAAGATGAAAAAGCTTATTTAAATGAACAGATTGCTATTTGGCAGAAATATACAGAGGGGATAACCGGAATAGGCGAACAAAAAGATGGTACAGATAAATTGGCTTCTAATCTTGATCAGGTAAGTGCTGCCTTAATGAAGATGGGTGGGCTTTCCGACAGCGTTTTTGGTTCTATGTTGACTTATATCGGCGGAATAGCCGGTGCGGTTGCTGAAGCTATTCCTGCGATAGCAGCATTAACTGCGGCGCAAACTGCACAAGCTAATGCGAATACTAAAAATGCAGCTTCCGGTGCCGCTTCTTCTGTTGCTAGTATTCCTATTGTTGGTCCTATCATGGCGGTTGCTGCCGTTGCTTCTGTATTGGCTGCAATAATGAGTGTTCCGAGTTTTGCTGAAGGTGGTATTGTAGGTGGTCATAACTATATGGACGGCATAACCGCCCGTGTGAGTAGTGGGGAAATGTTTATCAACGAAGCCGACCAGAAGAAACTGTATGATTCCATCCATTCCGGCAATATAGGTAACGGTGGCGGTGGAAGAACAGTAGTGACGGGTGAGCAGATAGTCACTGTTATCAATAATTACGGCAAGAGAACCGGAAAAGGTGTAATTCTGAAAGGATAAGGAGTATGGCAAAGGTAGAAGCTGGCTATATAGTCAAGACTCCCGTAATAGTTACGGATGCCAGGGGAGCGTTAGGATTACTGAAACGTTTAAGCTACACGGAGATAATCCGAAAGAAAGACTTGAAAAGGTATATCCGCCAAAGTCTTAATCAGGCGAAAAAGGAAGTACAGAACGCAGCAAAACGGGCGTTGCCTAATGACCCGCGAAAATCTTATTTGGGTGTGAAGGTTGGCGTTTATAAAAAAACATTGGGTGGTAACATATCGCTTTTTAATCAACGTTCAACTGGAAAGAAAAGCAACTACTCTTTGCCGAAAGGTGGGAGAAGTGGGATAGTGCGCAACCGGAAGAGAAGCGCCAGGACTACGCAAGTGGATTCCTACTACGGACGGGATAGGTCTTTTATCTTGCGAATGCATAATCAAGGGACAACAAGTCGTATAGCTTTCACCCGGACGAAAAGCAAGAGTGGAAAAACCGCTAATCGCGGTTCGTTGCGCGCATTGAACTTTTTCTCTGTTTCTGATGCTGCGGTAAGAAGATCAGCGGACACCTTGTCGCAGAAACTGGAACAGGCTATAGTAGAAGCCGGATATGGAAAGTAACCTAAAAACGTATAACATAGGTAATATAAAAGGCTATGAGTTTATTAGTTGGATTTCATATAAAGAGTGCCTTGCTCAAAGATGAGGCTTTGGTGAAGGAGGTCGGAAGCAGAATTTATCCTCTTGTTATTCCCGAGGGAGCTCCTGAATACCCGTTCATTGTATATGGAAGTGCGGGAATATCTCCGACGGACACAAAGGATGGAAGCTGTGAGGATAATGTAAATGTGTCGGTAGTGGTTGTTTCAAAAACATACTCCTCTGCTATTAGAATTGCTAATATGGCCCGGTATGCTTTGGAAGGTGTGTCGGAAAAGTATAAGGATTTTGAAGTGAGAGATTGCATGTTGTATGGAAGCTCCGAGGATTATTTGCAGGAAATTGACGCTATCAGTGTGACGTTGAATTTCAATATAAAGACGATAGACTATTGATATAATGTTTAACTAAATAAGTATTGATATGGGAAAAGCAAAAAGCTTGAATGGAAAAGATTTGATGCTATGGATAGAAGACAAGGTCGTAGCATTGTCGACGAGTTGTAAAATTAGCCTTGCTGCTAATACGGTGGACAGCGCTACCAAGGACGACGGCTTTTGGGATGCTGCCGAAATAGGCAACATGAACTGGAGTGCCACGAATGAATCGGTGGACAGCGCGGACAAGGATCGTAATAATGACTACGTATATGACCAGCTGTTTGATCTGTTTGTTGCGGGTAAACCGTTGACGATTACGGTAGGATTCCCGACAAATGCAAACAATGATGGTGTACCCGAAGAAGGATGGACTGCTCCGGCGAAGGGGATGTATCAAGGAAAAGCCCATATAACTGCGCTTGACCGGGATGCAACAAAAGGTAGTAACGCAAGTGTATCCGTATCTCTTACCGGATATGGAGCGCTTAGAAAAATAGCAGCTGAAGGATGAAGGTAACAATCAAAGGCAAGGAGTATGAATTCTCATTTGACAGCATTTGGGGACCTATGTACACCTATGAAGTGATGGCTGGGAAAAAACTTCCTTTTAATCCGGAAAGTACTTTATGTCTTCATATATTGTACTACTGTATTTTATGTCGGGCTAACGAAGGTTTCACTCTTTCTTTTGAGGACTTCATTTTATCGTTGAATGACATCACCCTGGTAAACGCCATGAGTGATTATTATGTGAAACGTATGGAGGTGCTTTCCGAAACGGTAGAGAGTGCTGAACCTGAAAAAAAAAAGAGGAAGTCTCGGAAGACGTTAAAAGTCTGAACGCTCGTGAAGTGTATCAATTGATAGTCGGTGAGGGCGGTTGTTCTCCCGACTATTTTTTTAACCGCATGAGTATACATGAAGCACGTGATTATATCATAGGACTAAACAGGCGTTATCGTCAGGACTGGGAGCGTACGAGGATGGAAGTCCAAGTGTTACACAAGGTTCAGACCGGTAAAGACTTGGATCTAGAATTTCCATGGGAGAAAGAAGAGAAACCGGAAGCGACAGAGGAAGAAATTGAAAGACTACGTGAAAAAGCTAAAATGATGCAGGATCTAATAAACAAAGGATATGGCAAGAAAAATACGATGGCAGATAAAGTTCAAGACACTCAAAAATAAAGATGGAAGGATTGATATCTACGAGGAGGGATGGGATGGCGGAGTCACAGAGTTGGAACCGGCAGCGAATCCCATCACCACTGAAGAGGATTCTGATGACGATTATTTGAAACCCATCCGGTCGCAGACTGGTTATCTGCGTGTTGTAGATAATGGCGACCTGGAAGGCTTGATGCCATCGGATAATAGCCAGCATTATGTAGAATTGCATATTGACAATGAATTGGAATGGCGTGGATATATGCAGGCCGACACATTTTCAGAAGACTGGGATGTTACCCCCTTGGTAATAGAATATCCTCTTATTTCTCCGATAGGCTTGTTGGACGGGGTGTATTTGGACCAAGAGAAAGGAATGGGTGTTGTGATGCTTGCTGAATTATTCTTGGAATGTATAGAAGCTACCGGGGTTGCTTATGATAATGTATATTATCCAAGGGAAGTGTGGTATGATGAAAATGAGGGTGGTCTGAAAGCTCCGTTTGAAATAAGCCTGTCCCGTCAGACTTTTTTCAAGGATAACGGTTCGGATGAAAAGGATTCGGAAGATTGGAAGAGATACGATGCCGACACGTGCCTTTCGTTTTTGGAAGAGTTTTGTAAGTTTTGGGGATGGACGTTGCATGAACGCAAGAAAGATTTATATTTTATCGGACAGGCGGACGAATGTTATAAAACCACTATGGAAAATATAAGAAAGATAGTCTATGGTGGTACGTATATTGCTAACAGGCAAGTTGTGAAAGAGATTGACTTCTCTCTTCTTTCATTGGATGGTAGCGACAACAAGAAGGAAATATTACAGGGTGTAAACAAGTTGAAGGTTGTTGCTAAAATAGATGCGGTTGGGACGGTAGTTCCTTCAATTGATGAAGGGTTTATGAATGTGATATATAGTGGAATAGATAGCCCGGGTATTATAGGTAAAAGATATAGAAGGGTGATAGCATATGAAAGTGACAGTCCGAATGTAGATATGTATGTGTATATTTTTGATAGCGATTTAGGGGCGTATGTACGCAAGGAGTATACTTATGAATATATGAGGTATGGAATAGGTGCGATGTATGTCAAAAGGGATATATACTCAGAATCCGATTTACAGAATAAAAAGAACTATAATTATAAAAATGGCATATGGATAAATAATCGACCCGATAGAGGGATATACAGCCCCGACCCGCCCCCATTGTCGTTGGCGCAAAATATGCCAATATTGGCTATGCGGTCGTCCGGTGCCGCAAAATATAGTAGTGGCGCATTTGTTATATCTGCCCAGATATATAGTTATGATATGATTATTGAGACCGGCGCTTTGGAAGAAAGTGACGGCGGTGCAGCTATAGGTCCCGGAATTATGGAAATAAAATTTAGAGTGGGAGATAAATATTGGAATGGCAGTGGTTGGACTAGTATAGATACGTGGTTTAATATTCAATTGGGAAGCGAACAGGGAAAATCTATCCCTGGGAAAATAATAAGTACAAAAACGTTAGATATGCCCTACAATGGAGCAGACGGATATGTGATTCCTATAAATGAAAATTTATTTGGAATAGTTGAGCTGACAATACACGCTACTACTTACGGTGAGATGGCAACTAGTCCACCGAAATATCAAAATAATCAGTTGTATCTTGATAATCTGAAGGTAGATTATTACAAAAGTGATGACGTTACCAATCTTGGAAGTTCGGATAAAAATGAAAATGTATATGTGTCTCTTTTAAAAAGGCGTGCATCAGGAGAGAAGGAACTTGAGCTTAAAATAGCAAGTAATAACAATAACCAGGCTGCGTACAACACATTATATGGTGCAGGAAGAGATATCGGACCGTTGTATTTTGTGCAGGAAGGTGCTAGCATGTTAGCTGAGCAACATCTTTTGGGTATACTAAAACAGGTCTACGGTAGAGTTATAGAGAAGCTTAATATAACGGTTGAACGAAGTGATTTAACTCCGATGATGAGGCTCGTAAGAGACGAAAAAGTATACCGCATACTTTCAGAAAAGATAGAATGGGCCGACGAATCGGAGGAGATAATGATTGAAAATATACCAGGTTAATATGGCTAAGATAAAAGGAAACGATCTGATATTGTTCATACAGAAAGATGGTAAGTATAAGGCTTATGCTTATTCGACCACCTGTGAGATAGACATTCAAGCTAATACTATAGAAGTTGGAAGTCCTGATACCGGTCAATGGGTAAGAAAAAAGAAGAGAAAAATAAGTTGGCGGGTAAGTTCGGGGTATCTGATGAGTGATGGTAGCGCTTCAATGGAAATTTTCAAGACGCTTATAGATAAATCCCCCATTATGATAACGTTGGGAAGTGTAAGGTCTCACACGGACGTTGTTAATGCTGATGAATATGAGAATGACGGAAGATTGACAATGCAAGGGGAAGGGTTACTTACCCGTATGACGGTAACTGGAAGAAAGGGGGATTTCGTAACCATGTCTATGGAGATAGAGGGGTGCGGAAAATTAGAAATGATATGGGAACCGAAAATAACCATAGAACCTGAATCGGCAAGCGATGAAGGTATAGCAGGGGAAAGTAAGATATTGATAACGGGAAATATTGACTACGACATATCATCTGATTCTCGGTGGTTGACAGTGAGTAAAAGCGAAGGGAAAATGGGTGTTACGGAAGTGGCGGTCCATTATGAGGCGAACGATGGAGAAGTACGGGTAGGGAAGATTTCTGCAATCGGTAAATATCCGTATGAATCTACAACTGCCGAGTTTGTGTTTACGCAGCGTGTCCATCCGTCTAAATTCTTGATAATAGAACCGACTTCTTTGGATATTAACGGACATGGAGATGAGAAAGTTATAAAAATATCGGGATATAGAGCCTGGGTTTTGATATACAAACCTGAATGGATAACGGTTACGCCTGATAATGGAGGAAGTATTTCGGGGGAATATGAGGAGACAGATGTTGTTGTCAAGGCTGATATCAACTACGAAGGAGATAGGGATGGGCGGATTGAGTTTATAACTTACGATGCATATTTGGGTAAGACGGTTGATGTAGCGCAGGAGAGGTATGAATATGTATCGGTTGATCCGAAGGAAGTACGTTTTTTGAAATCTGGTGGAGAAGAGAAAGTAGAGTTGGTCGGGTCTTCGTCTTGGTATATAGAAGACAAACCTGAATGGATCACGGTTGCTCCGAGCAGTGGAGACGGTTCTTCTGTGATGCTGAATATAGTATCGGGTCCTAATGATGAGAATGAACGGAGGGGTAGTATAGTATTCAGAACGGATACGGGTGCAAGTTCGGAAATAGGTATAGTTCAAATGGGTGTAGGGGTTGATATTGTTGTGACTCCGGAAACTCTGGAATTCCCGGAAGATGGTGGAATAAAATATGCGATACTGAAAGCTGGTCACGCATGGAGCGTATCTTCGGATGTGTCGTTTGCGGAAAGCATATCTCCAAGAAACGGAGATGTCGGAATGTATAAGATAGCTGTTACAATCCCGGCAAATATGGGAGAACGGCGTACCGGGGAATATAAGATAACGGATGCGAACACAGGGTATGTTGCAGGGTTAAATATCATCCAGGAAGAGAAAAATGTCATTCTGTCTGTTTCCCCGAAGGATATAGTGATCCCGCAAGACGGTTCTCCTACTTCTATAACTGTAAATTCAAACACTTCATGGACAGCAATATGACGGACATAGTAATAAAATGGAAAGAGGGAGAAGGTAATATTGTTATTTCTCCGGGCGAGAATAATATCGCTAATGTAACAAGTGATATCGCCAATGAGGGGCTTGACAGGTCGCAAACGGTTGTTTTTTTAGCAATAAAAGAAAGTGATACGGCATCGGTGGAAACTAAAGTGTCACAAGAAGGTAAGAGAGAGGCATTCGCGGTTACGGAGGGAAGATTTATATTGTCTGACGGTAATACATTTAACGTAATAAAAAATAAATATTTATGAGTGATTATAATAGTAACTTTTCAGGGGATCAGGTTGTTGAATTACTAAACACTATCCCAAGACTGGCTAAAGCGGATTTATCCAACGCCATGACTGTTTCCCTGAACCAGAACGGTTATGCTAAGTTTAATAACGGTCTGCTGATACAATGGGGATATTTTAGCACCGGTGCTTCAAATAATCAGTCTGTCAATTTCCCAGTATCTTTTAAATCCTGTTTTTCCCTAGCTTTTTCTAGTTCTACGGATAATACGGATAATTCTATATGGTCTGTGAATTATGCAGCTATATATGCTTCATATTTTACGGTTTATAGAAGATACGCAAACGCGGGAAGTGTATCCCCTTCTTCGCAGTCATTCAGATGGATAGCAATAGGAAGTTGGAAATAATTAATAAAGAATAATTATGGAACAAAAAATGTATTGGAAAAACGGATTCTACGACACACCCCAAGAAGGTGCAATAGAGATTACGAAAAAGTATTGGCAAGAATTATTAGACGGTCAATCTGCCGGAAAGCTTATTGTTACCAATGATGAAGGGTATCCTATACTGGTCGAGCATGAACATACGATTGACGAACTGAAAGAGATGAAGATAGCGGAAATCAACGCCTATGACAAGTCGGATGCCGTCAACTCTTTCACGCTTGCCGGAAAACAGATATGGTTAGACAAAGACACCCGTGTTGGGCTGGTCAACTCAATCGGTATCGAGAAAGAATCCGGACGGATGAATACCACGCTTTGGTACAATGCCGAGAAGTACGTTATTCCTGTTGATACAGCCCTGCAAATGCTCAACCGGCTTGAATTGTACGCCCTTGACTGCTACAATGTGACGCAATCTCATATTGCGGCTGTAAGGAGTTTGTTTGATGCCGGACAAGTGGAAGCCTACAGTTATAAAACCGGATACCCGGAACAGCTCAATTTTGTATTATAAACTCAAAAACAGATAAAGCTATGATTCTATTAGTACTATTATCATTCATTCTCATCGCAGGCTATGTTTATGCGATGATTAAGAAAGGGAAAGAAATCCCTTATTCAATCAGTGCCACCTATTATGCGCTGACACACAAATTTTGGTTCGCTCTGTGCATGATTGGCTCCGGTGTGCTGCTTCTTCCGGCAGCTTTGGAATCAAGTACGGAGAACAGCCAGTTTCTTGTATTCCTTTCGGTTGTCGGGATGGTTGTGCTCGGTGTGTCTCCCAATTTCAAATCGGAGCAAAAGGTTCCTCATGCAATAGGTGCCGCCATGTCCTTAATCTTCTCCCAGATATGGGTAGGCTGCAACAGTTGGTACTGGTTACTGTTATGGGCGGGATTCATTATTTACATGGTTGTCTCCATGAAGAAGCATTGGACGGGTAACTTCATCTCCGATTTCATAAAGAGAAAGCCGATGTTCTGGATTGAGGTAATTTCATTGTTGACCGTTTATCTTACTTGTCTATGGTAAAGGGTCAGTTAACTCGTACAATCAGCTCATCCGTATTTTTCGGTGAGCTGTACGCTCTGATGTGGGATATGAGATGGCTCATGCTCTTTATCTTAATCCTTATAATAGTGGATATGTGGTACGGAGTAAGCAAGTCCATTAAGCGTGGCGAAGAGTTCCGGAAGAGCCGTTGCGTCAAACGCTTCCTGCTTAAATGCGGTGATTATATCTGCCTGCTGATACTTGGTGCCGTTCTTGGCAAGGCTATCGGTGAGCCTTTGGGAGTTTCCGCATTGGTTGTTTCTGTGATAGTTGTCCTTATCGGTTGTCTGGCGGAGCTTGAAAGCATTAAATCCAACTATTGTGAGACAAAGGGAATCCATAAGGATATCAATGTGTTCAAACTGCTGCTTGTATTGGTCGGCTTCAAGAGCAGGGAGTTGGAGAAAGCGATTGAGGAATCTATAACGGATAAGAAGAAGGATGAGCTGGATAAATGAAAGTAACCGTATCAAGCACCTGCTCTACGCCATCCCGGCAGGTGCACTGTTAACCATCCTGTTTGCGGCAGGACTGGCTGTCGGCATGGAGTTCAAGGACCGTGCATACGGCAACGAATGGGATTGGCTCGATATTGCCGCCACGCTGATAGGCGGGTTCATCGGACAAGCGATTCAAATCGGAGTATTAACATTGATTTTATAGGAGGAAAGATATGGGAAAGTATTTCACAATAGCTGAAATGATAAAGAGCGAAACGGCAGACAGACGTGGTATTGACAACCGTCTGCCGAAAGCGTTAATCTGCAATGTAGATGGTTTAATAGATAACGTTCTTGATCCTCTTCGGGAAGCCTATGGCAAACCTATCATTGTAACGAGCGGATACCGTTGCGAAGCATTAAACAAGGCTGTAGGAGGAAGCAAGACCAGCGAGCACATGAAAGGAATGGCGGCTGATATAGTTGGCACTCCGAATACAAAAGCGGAAAACAAAAAGCTATTCAATCTCGTACAAGAGCTTAACCTTCCTTTTACACAGCTGATAGATGAGAAGAACTTTTCATGGGTTCACGTTAGCTATGATAGCTGCAACGTGAAGAAACAGGTTTTAAAATTATAATCAATAGGAGAAACAATCATGGCAACAATAAATTTGGAGTTCAAAAAGAATAGCAGCGTATGGTATGCGGAATTTCAGGTAAATTCTGATTTCAATATCCATTTGGAACGTGACAACTACGGTCGGGTGAATATCCTTCAACGAACGACAAGTGAAGGGAATTTTGAACCTGTGGTTTTGCCCGGAAGTCTTGCGTACAATGCAGGGACAACCATAGACTGCGACTTCTCGGCTTTAGTTTATCCGAAAACTATCCGCATCGAGAGTGGAAGTGAAG
>OHBC01000223.1_pt1 | contig 54866 bp, 53 predicted proteins | sample 1577331 | NCBI WGS metagenome assembly OHBC01 (sample SAMEA3879570, study PRJEB24766) | human gut metagenome | biome: human-associated habitat; feature: feces | place: USA | collected 1985/1987
TGACAACCGATTTATACACGCACGTTTCAGAAGAAAAGAAAAAAGAAGAAGTAGCTGAACTGAAAATATTGGCTTAAAATTGGAGTAAAAATGGAGTAAATCAGAAGATAGATAGCGAAAAACAGCGTAAAAGCAACATTTTCGAGTAGATATAAATATTGTTACAAAGTAATTGAGAAAAATTTTTACAACAGAATACTTGCTTATGGGATTGCTAGTGTTCCATAAAAGAGAGCTTTGAAATATTGAAAAGTTTGCTTAAAACCAAGGTTTACAGACTTTTTTTTCGAAGGTAAGATATCCTGGAATACTGCAAAAGAAAATGGAGTAACTATTTTCGAGGTAAAATGAGAAATGGCGTAGATAATGGAGACATTGTCTGCGCCATTTTTTAGAATATAACAAATGTATTTGATTATGCTTATTTTGAAAAGAGCATTGAACATAAAGGGGCCTGCTGGCAGAAAAAGCAAGTCTGCCTTTGCAATGGATTTATAAGATATGTGTAATTTCGCTTGCAGGATAATTAAAAAATGTATTCCTATCACAATCTCAGTTCTGAAACAAGCAATGTTCATTGGTTTTCAGGGGGCTGAAATATTTTTTCAAATGTTAATATCACCTGCCTGTATCACCCGGCTGCCATATAACAGCTGTAAGTTTATAATGCTTCTGCAAATTGTTGCCATATGAAAGTTATTAATGTAAACTATACTTAATGAAGCTGTTTCCCACAACAGTTTAAGAAATCATTTAATAAATTGAACTATGATGCAATAAAAACAATGAAAGAAATGATCAAATAGAAACATAGATTCATTCCTGCAGAACCAATGTTTTATACGCTTCTGCTCTGGAAGTCCGGGGGATGAGGGAGGGACGGGAACAATGAAGGAAAAGCTGGCAAAGCTTCCAGTCAATGAACACAAGATTTTTGATGTGGAATTATGGCTGGAACAAATGGCTCTTAAAGGTTTTTTTCTTACGGAGACGGTGGGAAGCTGGTGGTATTTTGAAAAGAGGGAGCCTGCTAGGGTCCTATACCGTCTGGCGCCTATAGATGGAAAGAGGGGAGAATGCGATGAAGCACGGCAGAAGGAGTACCTGAAAAACGGTTGGCGGTATGTAACGACTCACCGGACGCTGTATCACATTTTGCGGGCAGATGATCCTGATACTGCAGAGTTTTACACGAACTCTAAGCTGCAGGAGATGGCTCTGAAATGGCAGGAAAAGCGGTTGATGACGGCGGCGGTGGCAACAGTGCTGTGCATTGGGGTCTTTTTGTTTAATATAAGAGATTTTCTTGCAGGTATTGTGAAAAGTCCATTTCTGACTTTGGCAGAGCCGGAGATGATCGCTCTTATAGGGATCATGCCTTTGGCAGTTTTTCTGATCGTGAGGGTCGTGGAGAACTGGCGCTATACAAAAAATATGAGGAGGTTACTGGAAAAAGGGGTGTGCCTGGGTCCTGACGAGGAGCAGGTGAGAACGAAAAAATTCCCTCGGTGGTCTAAATATATATTCACATTGCTTGTGCTTCTGGCTGCTGTGTGCCTGTTTAGTTCCTGCGGACAGGGAGGCCCCGTGGCCCAGGAATTAGGCTATGGAGATACGTTTGTGGCTTTGGAGCTTCTGGAAGAAGCTGGGATACCTGAAGAGGCAAAGTACTGTGATGGGGATGTTATTTACTACCACAATCCCTTCATGCGAGAGCAGTACGAGGTAAGGCAGACTGCAGAAATTGAACCGAAAGGGGGAAAAGCCTATACAGCGAAGCTGAGGGTGCATTTTTATAATTCCAGAATGGAAGATTTTGCAGAAGGGATGGAGAGAGAGCTTGAGGAGCAGGCGAAGAGGCAGATGGAACAGGGATTTTCCAGACTTCAGGTGGAGGGATTTAATACATTTTTATGGGGAGCACAGGAAGAAATGCAGCTTCTGATTGCCAGAGAAGGTACGAAGGTGCTGTTTATGGAATATCAGGGGAGGCTCAGACTCCCCGAAAAGGCGGAGGCCTTACTGCATCTCATGAATAAAGAAAAGCCATGAGGGGAAACGAATTGAGAAAAAAAGGGATAAAAGGGCTGATGCAGGCTATCAGGATGCGGAGAGATACTTCTGCACCGGGGAGTTCACAAACCCACCCTGCTGTGTTATCATAGAACCAGACGGCGCAGGAGACGGTGCCTTTGGCACCGCCTTCTCCCTGCCCGGGATATGAGGAGGAGAGATGTGATGACGGAAGAAACTTGCGGCTGCTGCGGGAGCCTGATTAAAGAGGGGCCTGTTTTTAATCAGCGGTTCGCCGACTATGGCTGGTGTGCCTATGACACTATCAGCGAAGAGCTGGTTCACAGGGTAAACCAGACCTTTGAGGAAGAGGGAATCGAGGCTGCCCAGCGCGTCCTGATAGAGTACTATAAGACAGAAGCTCCGAAGCAGGTGGAGCATATTTTGAATGCCTCTCCCTCCTTTGCCATGCGCGAGGGCATGATCAGGCAGTGCTTTGAGGATCATGCGGAGGGGAGATACTATGCCAGCGTTCCCCTGTCTTTAATCATTATTGATGGGGCGGTCAATGACTACACAAGAAAAAAAGGGTTCTTCACAGCGGCTACCACGGTGGATCCCTGGGACTGTCTGGTGGGCTGCACCGAGGGGCTTTCCAAACTAAAGTTCCAGTTTAACCAGAACCGTCTGAAGACGAATACGGAGCCGATCTATATTCCCTACAGAAACGGAATTCTTCACGGGCGGGACATCAACTATGGAAATGAGTATGTTTCCTGCAAGTGCATTGCCCTGATGTTCGCCATTGCAGACTGGATGGTCAGGAGAAGCGCCAGGGAAGAGCTGGAGAGAGAAGAGCTGCAGAAGGAAGAGCTGAGAGAAGCGGGCCCGGGGCAGGGAAACAGGGCTGAAAAAGGAAAAGACGGCAGAACCTGTCCCCTGTGACGGCGAAGGAGAAAACAGCCTCTGACAGGGGAAGGCCTGGGACGGCAGGCGGGGCAGGCCGGGAGAGATGCAAATGCGCCATGCCGATGTGGGAGGAACAGATAAAACAGGAGAGGAGCAGACAGAACATGAGAAGAAGAGGATGTGCAGGTCTTGTGCTTGCCGCAGCTGTTCTCGCAGCGGCGGGAACAGGGAATATGACGGCCCTTGCAGGACAGGCAGCTGCCTCAGGCCCGGCTCTTGAGAGCAGGGCAGAGGGGCTGGGAGAGGAAAAACAGACCAAAACAGGAGAGACGGTTCTGGCTGAGTATCTGCCGGAAGGGTTTGACGTAAATCAGCTGACTGCGGCAGAGCAGACAGATCATCTGATTCTGGCAGTGGGAGACGGAGCAGATCAGAGCAGCCTCACCCTCTGGTACTATGAGAGGGGAGAAGACGGCCGGCTTTCAGAGGTGTTCGGAACGCGCGGAACCTGCGGGCGGGCCGGAATCACGGCAGACAAGGTGGAAGGAGACAAGAAAACACCGTCCGGCCTCTACTCTTTTACCATGGCTTTTGGACTGAAGGAGGATCCGGGAAGCCGGATTCCCTACCGGCAGGTACAGGACGGGGACTGCTTTGTGGATGATGTGGGAAGCAGATATTACAATCAGTATGTAAATGCCGGTGCGGTTCAGGCAGACTGGCGCTCGGCGGAGGTCTTAAAAAATCAGGGGCCGTGCTATAACTACGCGCTGGTTTTAAACTACAATGCAGACTGTGTTCCCGGACGGGGCTCTGCCATCTTCCTCCACTGCCCGAAAGTGAAGGATGACACCTACACAGCGGGCTGTATCGGTATCCCGGAGGAGCTTGTAAAAACGATCCTCACAACTGCCGATAAGGATGCAAAGATCCTGATTGTACAGGACAGGGAAGCTCTTGGTCCGTACATGGCAGAGGGACAGAAGTAAAGGAAGCTGTCTGGCCGGGGGGGGGGGAACAGGAAAAGGCAGATAAGGAAAAGACGGATAAGGAAAAGGCAGATAAAAAGGAGGGGACATGAAACAGCTTACAAAGTACGGAGTCCGCGCTTTCTACTCAGCAGGCATCTTCCTGACAGCCAACACCGTTCTGGCAGGAGTACTCTGGCCGGAGATGGGAGGGCTGTGGAGAACAACGGCGGCAGCAGTCTTTCTTCTGGCCAATCTTCTTCCCTCTTTTGCCAACAGGAGTCTGCCAACGTCCAGGCTCAGACGCTGCGGGAACGGCTGTGAGCTGCTGACATTGTTTTTAATATCCGCCACAGCCAGCGTCCTCTTTACTCTGTATGGGGCAAAGCGGATGTTTGACGAGTCCTTCTGGCTGTTTTTCTGGCAGATACTTACCGCATTTCTGGCAGAGGCAGCCGTATTCTGGAATGGAATGGTGAGAATCTATCTTTCTTCCTTTCAGCTTGGAGCCAAATGGAGGGTCATAGGCGCCCTGTGCGGATGGATTCCCGTTGTAAACCTGCTGGTTCTGATTCGCCTGATTCGGATCGTGAGGGAGGAAACGGATTTTGAGAGTATGAGGATACTCAGAAACAGGGAGAGGAAGGAGGAGAGGCTCTGCGCCACCAGATATCCGATTCTCATGGTGCACGGCGTATTTTTCCGGGATTACAAATACTTTAACTACTGGGGCAGGATTCCGAAAGAGCTGAAAGAAAACGGGGCTGTCATCTATTACGGAAATCACCAGTCAGCTGCATCGGTGGCTGACAGCGGCAGGGAGCTTTTAGAAAGAATCCGGGAGCTTTCCCGGGAGACAGGATGTGAAAAGTTCAATCTCATTGCCCACTCGAAGGGCGGCCTGGACTGCCGCTATGCCCTGAGCGTTCTCGGTATGGATCAGTATGCGGCATCCCTCACCACGATCAATACGCCTCACAGAGGCTGTGTGTTTGCAGATTATCTCCTGAATGAAATTCCAAAGCCGGTGAAGGATAAGGTCGCGGCCGGGTACAACAGAGCCCTCAGAAAGCTGGGAGACGATAAGCCGGACTTTCTGGCAGCAGTCACTGATCTGACAGCCTCCGCCTTAAGAGACTTCAATCAGAAGGTACCCGACTGTCCCGGAGTCTTTTACCAGAGCGTGGGCTCGAAGCTGAACCGTGCCTCTGGAGGAAGATTTCCCCTCAATTTCTCCCATGCCCTGGTCCGGTATTTTGACGGGCCCAATGACGGGCTGGTGGCGGAGAGCTCCTTTCCGTGGGGAGAACGCTTCCGCTTTCTGACAGCCAGAGGAAAGAGAGGGATCTCCCACGGAGACATGATCGATCTGAACCGGGAGAATATCCCTGATTTCGACGTGAGAGAATTCTATGTGGAGCTGGTCCATGATCTGAAAGAGAGAGGCTGTTAGCCTCTCTCTTTTGATAAGAACCGCAGAAAGTTCTGCTCCATGATGCCGGCCAGTCGTTCTGCCAGGGGCTCAGGAAAGCCTTTGTCTAGGACAGTCTCCTTAAGGCTTCCTTTCTGAGCTTCTGCTCTCAGGAGAGCCGTCTCGCGGATACTGTGCTCCAGAACCCCGCGTATATCCCGCCAGTCAGGAAGAGAAACCTTCCCGGAAAGCTCACCTCCCAGGAAGTTTTCGTAGGCCCATTTGACTGCCGAACATCCGTCTGTCTCCACAAGAAGGCGGTTTTCAGGTGCGAGCCTGGCAGCTCTCTGCACAGAAGGATTATAAAAGACATCGGGGCCGACGGTAAAGTAGCAGTCAAGCTCCAGAAATTCTGAGAGCCCCTCCTCCCCGGAATACCAGTGGACGAGATAGGTATTTTCATAGTTTCTGATAAGACCCGCGATCTTTTTTTCCTGACCCTTGGTGTGGAGAACCACAGGTTTTTTCAGAGCGCTGGCCAGCTCCAGCTGGGCGCAGAAAACCTTCTCCTGCTTGGAAAGAGGAACGTCGCACCAGACGCTGTCCATGCCGATTTCACCGATGACGGGGGCCTTGAGAAGCCAGGGCTCCATGTCCCTGAAGGAGACATTTCCTGCCTGCCATGGATGAAGGCCCAGGGCGGGCAGAAGAATTGGGGAGAATGGAGAATGTTCGCACAGAAGCATGAGGCGCTCAGCTTCCTCAGGTGTTCCTGCGCAGACGAGGGAGGAAATATTCTCCCGCTTTCTGGAGAGAAGCTCCTCCTCATCTCCCAAATGGGCATGGGCGTCAAACAGTCTCATTTTCTTTCCCTCCTGTCTTTATGATTTCCCAGTAGATGGTCTGGCGAAGGCTGCCCTGCTCATAGAGCCAGGAACGGCTCCTGTTTTTCTCTTCAACGGAGATCTCGCAGGTAATGCGGGCGGGAGAGCCGTTCAGTATGAGAATTCTGTCGGACAGGTAGATGGCCTCGTCCATGTCGTGGGTGACCAGGAGGACGGTTCGGTTCAGCCGTTCTCTCATAGTCAGAAGCCAGTCCTGCATTTCTCCTCTGGTGATGACGTCCAGGGCGCCGAAGGGCTCGTCCAGCAGGAGGATGTCCGCTTCACAGAGAGCGGTTCTCAAAAAAGCCGCCCTCTGCCGCATTCCGCCGGAGAGAGAACCGGGATATTTATATTCATAACCGGAAAGGCCGAAGGCCGGGAAATTGTCCAGAGCCTCCTTTCTCGCCCTGTCCATCGAGCCGTGAATTCTGCCGTAGAGACATACGTTGTCGAGAATGTTTTTCCAGGGGAAGAGGAGATCATTCTGCGGCATGTAGGCGAAATGCCCGCCGGCTCCTGACAATTCCTTTCCGTCTACCAGGACAGAGCCGGACTCCTTCTTAAGAACTCCGGTGAGGAGCTTTAAAATCGTGGACTTTCCGCAGCCGGAGGGGCCCAGGATGCTCACAAACTCTCCCTCCTTCACGGAGAGGGAGAGGGAGGAAAACAGAGGTCTGTCCTCATAGGAAAAAGCCAGGTCAGAGATTTCTAACTTCATCTATTTATCCTTTCTCAGCGCAGAGCTGACTGCATCGGTGACCGGTGAACCGGCCTGCCCTGCCGGAAAGCAGGCAGGGTCAGAGTTTATTCTGCCTCACCGGGGAGAAATTCGTTGGTATAGCAGTCGGCGGCAGGGATTGCCTCGTCGATGACGCCGTATTCCACCATAAAGTCTGTGTAGTTGTCCCAGGTTTCATCGGACATGCTTCCCCACACCTCTGTGTCCTCCATGTATTTTCCGGAGAGGAATTCCTGGGACATGGTCAGCATTTCCAGAGAGTAATCGGGGGCATACTTGTGAAGGATCTCGGCGCTCTCCTGAGGATGCTCGATAGCGTAGAGGTATCCTCTCTCTGTGGCGCGCAGGAATTTGCGGACCATCTCCGGACGCTTGGAGAGGGTGTCTGTGTTGGCGATGATAACCGGAGTATAGTAGTCGAGCCGGTCGTCCAGTTCTCTTACAGGCATGTAGTTGATTGGGAAGTCGTTGAGCTTGCAGGTGATATTATCCCATCCCTCAAAGAACCACATAATATCCACCTGATCCTTTAAGGCGGCAAAGCCGGAGCCGTCGGAGATAACCATATTGAGCTTGGAGAAATCTGCACCGGCCTGTGTCATCACAGCCTCCAGCACAGCAGACTCTCCGGGGCCGCCCCAGCCTGCGTAGGTCTTTCCCTCAAAGTCCTTTGGTGAGGTGATATTCTTGTCGGCTGAGGTGACAAAGCCGGAGGTATTGTGCTGGATAATGGCGGCAATAGCCTTTATGGGCAGAGGCTCCTCTGAGGTCAGGGCGATGGTCACATCCTCCTGGTAGCTGATGCCGAAATCTCCCTTGCCCACTGCCACAAGAGTGGCTGTGGCGCCCTCTGTGGGCTCTGCGATGGTTACATTCAGACCTTCCTCAGCATAATAGCCCTGATCCAGAGCCACGTACATTCCGGTATGGTTGGTATTGGCCACATAGTCCAGGATGACGGTGACATCCTCGAGAGCTTCTGAGGTGCTGCCGCTTTCTGAGGGGGCGCCTGTCTGCTCTGATGATGGAGCCTGCAGGGAGGATTCCGTGCCGTCACCTTTGGATTCGCCTTCAGAAGCGGAGCCTGCGCCGGAGCAGGCAGTGAGAGATGCGGCCATGAGGGCCGCCAGAGTGAGAGCTGTCAGCTGTTTCTTTTTCATAATGTTCATTCTCCTTCATTCAGTAAGTATTTATTAAAAATATGGGACAGGGCGCTTAGACTGTCAAAAAAGTCCGGCAGCCGGATACTTTTTATTTTCCCTATTTTTCAGTTCCCTTCTGTCCCATGTAAGGGGCAGCCGTTTTCTGGATAAGCCAGATAGCCAGATTCATACACAGGCTGAGAAAAACGATGACCAGGACGCAGGCAAAGACCTTGTCCAGCATGTAGCCGTTTTTAACACGCAGCAGATAGTAGCCAAGACCCTTCTGCGCTCCGATCCACTCGCCGACCACAGCTCCGCTGATGCTGTACGTGGCGGCTACCTTCAGGCCGGACAGGAGAGAAGGAATGGCGGCAGGGATTTTTACCAGACGGTAGGCCTCCCACTTTCCTGCTCCGAAGGAGCGGACAAGGTACATGTACTCCGGATCCAGCTGAGCCATCCCGTCGGTGAAGCTGACAGCCACAGGAAAGAAGCACATCAGCACAACGGTCAGGATTTTTGGCGCCAGGCCGAAACCGAGATAGATAATGAGGATAGGCGAAAGCACAATCATGGGAACCGTCTGCGTCACCACCAAGATTGGGTAGACACACCGGCGCACCGGAGCGAAAGCGTCCATGAGAATGCCCAGCAGCACAGCAAGTACCAGAGAGATTCCCATTCCGAGCAGAGCCTCAGAGACGGTTACAAGACCGTGGCTAAAAAGGACCGAGCGATCCGCTGCCAGCGCCAGAACCACCTTTGCAGGGGAGGGGAGCACATAGAGAGGGATTTTAAAAAGATCCACGGCAAGCTCCCAGAGGATGAGAACTGCGGCCAGCGCGAGAACAGGCGCGGCGCGTTTTGCATATTTCATATGAAAGAGCTCCTTTCAGCAAAGCAGGGAAAGAGAGACAAGGAGGGAAAGAAAAAAGCCCGGCCGGATAACGGCAGGGCTTCAGAATCGTTCGTATTTCCCTACGTTGGCATTATCCACATCAGGTTATAGGTCGAAATTCACAATTTCCTCTCAGCCTGTCTACAAGCTCCCTGTTTTTATGGCATTCATTCAAAACATTCTGATTTTAGCATAACCTGGCAGGTTTGTAAAGAATGAAGGGGAAAAGTGCTCAAAATGAGGAAGGCAGAGCAGCCCGGCTCGCCCGGAGGATAAAGAAAAGCACAGAAATGGAACGGGGCATCCGCTTTTGCGGAGCCGGTATGGGCGAACGAATATGGAAAAATCAGAAGGATGTCAGATAACACTTGATTTTTAAACACTAATAAAGTATAATAGGAATCAATATTAAAATCATTAAGGAGGCGTGCAAAATGGCATTAAAATTTTATGTCTGTAAGCATTGTGGAAATATCGTAACTTATGTAAAGAATGCGGGCGTACCGGTTATGTGCTGCGGAGAGAAGATGAGCGAGATTGTTCCGGGAACCAGCGACGGAGCTCATGAGAAGCATGTGCCTGCTGTTTCAGTGGAGGGACAGAAGGTTACTGTTAAGGTAGGAGAGGTTGAGCACCCGATGCTGGAGGCTCACTGGATCCAGTGGATTGCTCTCGAGACAAAGCAGGGCAGCCAGATCAAATATCTGAATCCGGGAGAGAAGCCGGAGGCAGAGTTTGTTCTCAGCGAAGGAGACGAGGCAGTGGCTGCATACGAGTACTGCAACCTTCACGGACTCTGGAAGAAGGAAATCTAAGTCTGTGCTCTGTGACGCAGGCTGATTGCCGGGGATAGAGAAAGCGGCGGTGCGCATTCTGGAATATCAGATGCGGCCGCCGTTTTTATATAACAGGAAACTTCGTTTTTTCACAGAAAATTCTGCCGGCTTACCTGTGAAGCGAAAGGATTTGCCGACAGGGATATTTTCTCTACCCTTTTTTCGGCCTGCCCTGTTTCCCGGCGCCTAAGCGCCTGGACAGACTTCGCAGCATTTCCACCCGCTTTTTTTCTGCGGGGTTCATCTTTGCTGTCATGATAGACACAAGGAGATCCGTTTCGTCGTCGCTGAAATGATACTGGCTGCTGCCTGCCGCCATGCTCATGAAAAGGGGCATCAGCTTGTCTTTGGGAGTGCGCTCCACGGTTTCGGCCAGGTTTGACAGGTATTTTACTTTTTCCGGATCCATTGTTTTCAGTCTGGGATCCTGTTTCCAGGCAGTGTTCATAATTTCAATCCTTTCTGTGGCTGTGCGAGCTCAGGACAAGCTCTGCATGGTCTGCATGAGAAGCTGGGCCGTTTCCAGGCGGGACTGCTGCTCCGGCGGCAGCATGTTTTTCAGCTGTTCGATAGGAAAGTGGCCGGTATCCCGCCTTCCCGCCTCTTCTGCGCGGCTTCTGGCTGTGGGGCCGGAGGAGTCGGCGGAGGATTCTGCAGTACCGCCGCTGTGCTCTGGGGAGACAGGGCGGATGGTTTCAGGCGCGGACTCGCGGTAAGACTGGTAAAGCCTGGAGCCCTGAAGAAAATTGGCCACCAGATCGATAAATTCCTGTTCCTGCGGCGTGCCGTAGGGCTTCATGGCATTTAACATGTCAATGGGAGAGGACGGCTCATCCTCCTCGAGAGAGCAGATTCCGACCATTCCGTCTTCTGTCTCCTGAAACAGCCGTACTGTGCGCTCCAGCTCGCTGATTTTTACCATCAGGGAGAAAAAGCGCTGCTCCGGGACATGTATGTACGGAAGGGCGGCTTTGATCATCTGAAGATGGGGGGACGCTGTCAGATAATCGAGATCCGTCATTTTTAAATCAGGTTCACTTTTCATGGGGTTTTTACCTCCTTTTCCTTGCCTTAATATATGCGCTGTCATGCCAAAACATGATACACAGCCTGTATCAGTACTGCATATGATAGAGATATAGGAGGTTGAAACAATATGGGAATCCGTTTAATTATAGAAGGAAATGCTGCATATGAGATTGACGAGGACTGTATGGCCTGCCAGAACCGCTCGAAGGAAAAGGGAGTGGTGAAAGGCACAGAGAAAAGGGAGACCAGGGGACGGAAGGTACGTGGAACCGGAAAAAGGGATAACTGATTTTTGCCAGAGACAGCAGAGGGCTGCGGGGGAGGTGCAGAAGACAATTTTCGCGGAAGAGAATGACTTTTTCAGATTGTTCTCTTCCGCAATCTGTGTTAAAATATGCCTGCTATAGACACGGCATACAGGCCGGACATGCCCTGAAGACGAAAGAGAAGAGAGATGGGCGTGACAGACTGCAAATAGACGGACAGAATGAAAAATACGAGGAGGATAAGGCGTGATTCATTACACGAATTTTGTCATGGCGGGGAGCCTGGATGAGGCCTATGAACTGAATAAGAAGAAATCCTCTGTTATCTGCGGCGGCTTTTGCTGGCTCAGACTTCAGAACAGGACAATCCAGACGCTGATCGATTTGAGCGGGCTGGGACTTGAGAAGATAGAGGAGACAAAAGAGCAGTTTGAGATAGGATGCATGGCCACCCTGAGAAGCCTGGAAACGCACGAAGGGCTGAACCGCTGGGCAGGCGGGGCCTTCGCAGACAGCGTGCGCCACATTGTGGGAACCCAGTTCAGAAACTGCGCGACTGTGGGCGGGAGTATCTATGGAAGGTTTGGCTTCTCCGATGTGCTCACCCTGTTTCTGGCCCTGGACGCCCAGGTGAAGCTTTATAAGGCCGGGGTGATGCCGCTCAGGGATTTTCTGGACAGAAAAGAAGACGGAGATATTCTCGTTTCCGTGCTGGTGAGGAAGGGACAGGCCCGAATATCCTATGAGAGCATGAGAAATGAGGCTGTGGATTTCCCGGTACTGACAGCGGCAGTCTGCGAGAGAGGGGATAAAACGACAGTTTCCATCGGAGCAAGGCCGGCCCGGGCGGCTGCCGTAACGGTGGAAAACGGATATTTTGCAGAGAACGTGGCGGACCGGAAAGCGGCGGCGGAGAAGCTGATCGAGTCCCTGCGCTTCGGCACGAACATGAGGGCCAGCGCCCAGTACAGGAAATATTTGGCCGGTGTTCTCCTGATGCGCTGTCTTGACAGGATTGACAGGGAGAGATCTCTGGAGAGGAAGGGAGGAAATGAAACGTGGAATTAAAATGTATTATAAACGGACAGGCTGTGACCGCTGAAGCCAGAGCAGACATGACGCTTCTCGATTTCCTCCGGGCCAGAGGCTATAAAAGCGTAAAATGCGGATGCGAGACAACGAACTGCGGGCTCTGTACTGTATGGCTGGATGGAAAGCCGGTGCTCTCCTGCGCGGTTCCCGCCATGCGCGTCCAGGGCCGAGAGGTGACCACCCTGGAGGGACTGAAGGAGGAGGCAGAGGAGTTCGGGCGCTTCCTGGGAGAACAGGGAGCGGAACAGTGCGGCTTCTGTTCTCCTGGTTTTATTATGAATGTGCTTGCCATGGAAAGAGAGCTGCCCGGCACCCCGTCCTCTGAGGAGATCCGGGAATATCTGGCAGGCAATCTGTGCCGCTGCACGGGATATGCAGGCCAGATGAGAGCCATCCGAAACTGGCTGGCCTGCAGAAGACAGAAGGAGGGTGAGAACGCATGAAGGCCCCAAATACAAACTATGTAAACCGTCCGGTGATGAAAAAGGACGCCATGGCTCTTGTGACGGGGCGCGCCGTCTATACAGACGACATTGCGCCGTCAGACTGCCTGGTGGTGAAGGCCCTCAGGAGCCCCCACGCCCACGCTCTTGTGAAAAATATAGACACAGAGAAGGCAAAAAAGGTTCCCGGCATCGCCTGCGTGCTGACCTGGGAGGACTCTCCCAGATGCCGTTTTACCCAGGCAGGTCAGACCTACCCTGAGCCAAGCCCCTATGACCGGTATATTATCGACAGGAGGGTGCGCTTTGTGGGCGATGTGGCTGCTGTCGTGGCAGGGGAGACAGAGGAGGCAGTGGACAGAGCTCTGAAGCTGATCAAAACCGAGTATGAGGTGCTGACGCCTGTTCTGGACTTCAGAACAGCCAAGGACAATCCGGTGTTAGTCCACCCGGAAGAGGACTGGAAGGCTCTCTGTCCGGTGGGAGCGGACAACCAGAGAAACCTCTGCGCCAGCGGCGGCGAGGAGGAGGGCGATGTGGATGCCGTGCTGGCAGACTGCGATCTGGTGCTTGAGAGAACCTACCACACCAAGGCCAACAACCAGACCATGATGGAAACCTTCCGAACCTTCACCTACATGGACGCTTTCGGCCGCTTAAATGTGGTTTCGTCCACACAGGTGCCCTTCCACATCAGACGAATCCTGGCAACGGCCCTGGGAATTGACAAGTCCAGAGTGAGGGTGGTGAAGCCGAGAATCGGAGGAGGCTTCGGAGCCAAGCAGACAGGAGTGTCAGAGATCTATCCGGCTCTTGTCACCATGAAAACAGGACGGCCTGCAAAGATGATTTATTCCCGCTATGAATCCATGATCGCAGCCTCACCCAGACACGAGATGGAGGTGCGGGTGAAGATGGGACTCAATAAGGACGGCCTGGTGCGGGCCATTGACGTCTACACCCTGTCCAATACGGGAGCCTATGGAGAGCACGGCCCCACAACCGTAGGCCTTTCCGGCCACAAGTCAATCCCCATCTACACGCCGGAGGCCTTCCGGTTCCGGTATGATGTGGTGTACACCAACTTCCAGGCGTCCGGCGCCTACAGAGGCTACGGAGCGACCCAGGGACTTTTTGCCGTGGAGTCAGCCCTCAACGAGGCGGCTGGAATTCTGGGGATCGATCCCCTTGAGATCCGTCGGATGAACTTTGTGAGGGAAGGCCAGAGGATGCCGGCCTACTACAATGAGCTCCTTGAGAGCTGTCATGTGGAGCAGTGCATGAACCGGGCTGCCCAAATGATTGGCTGGAAAGACAAATACCCAAGGCGAGACATGGGCAATGGAAAAGTCAGGGGAGTGGGCGTGGGAATCGCCATGCAGGGCTCCGGAATCTCCGGTGTGGACGTGGGAAGTGTTACCATCCGCCTGGCGGACAGCGGCCATTACAACATGCTGATCGGAGCCACGGACATGGGAACCGGATGTGACACGATCCTGGCCCAGATGGCTGCGGACTGTCTGGAATGCGAGGTGGATCAGATCGTCGTGTACGGTGTTGACACGGACAACTCCCCCTATGATTCCGGCTCCTACGCTTCCAGCACTACCTATATTACGGGTATGGCCACGGTAAAGGCCTGCGGGGAGCTCAGGGATAAGATTGTACGGCTGGGGGCCCAGATGCTGGAAGCAGAAGAGGCGGACGCAGACTTTGACGGCTCTTTCGTCTATCTTTTAGGGGATGAGGAAAAGCGTGTCTCCCTGGCAGATATTGCCGCGAAGAGCATGTGCGGAAACGATCTGTCCCTGGAGGCCTCAGCTTCTCACTCCTCACCGAAGTCACCGCCTCCCTTTATGTGCGGAATGGCCGAGGTGGAGGTAGATCTGGAAACAGGACAGATCGATGTGATTAACTACAAGGCTGCCGTGGACTGCGGAACGGTTATCAATCCGGCCCTTGCGCGGGTACAGGCGGAGGGCGGCATTGTCCAGGGAATCGGAATGACCCTCTACGAGGATATTAACTATTCGGAGAAGGGAAAACTCAAAGAAAATTCCTTTATGCAGTACAAGATACCGGCCAGGGTGGAGATCCCTGATCTGGAGGTGGAATTTGAGTCCAGCTACGAGCCCACAGGTCCCTTTGGCGCCAAGTCCATCGGAGAGGTGGTTATCAACACCCCGCTTCCGGCTATCGCCCACGCTGTCTACAATGCAACAGGACTCTGGTTCCACGAGCTTCCGATCACGCCGGAAAAGGTAATCCGCGGTCTCGGAAAGCTCAAATAGGGCCGTGATCTACCACATTCTGCTGGCCTCCGGGCTGTCCAGGCGGTTTGGAGGCAATAAGCTCCTGTATCCGGTGGACGGGATTCCTATGTATCTTCGCGCCCTCCGGTGTGCGGTTTTCGTAAGGCGCAGGCTGGGGACGAGAATCATTTTCGTGACTTCCAGCCGGGAGCTGGCAAAGAAAGCGGTTATGGAGGCCGCGAAGGCAGAAGGGGAAGGGCATACAGGGAGGAACCAGACAGAGGAACCGGCCGGTGAGTATTGGCCCTCCGCAAGGATTCAGGCTGTGCTCAATGACAGACCCGAGGAGGGGATCTCCCGGTCCATCCGTCTGGGAATCCAGGCTGCCGGGGCCGGGCCTGAGGACTGGCTTCTGTTTTCTGTCTGTGATCAGCCGTGGCTTACAGGTGAGGAGGTGTGCCGCCTGGCAGAGAGTGCCCTGAGCTCGGGCCGGGGAATTGCGGCTCTGTCGCGAAACGAAGAGGCGGGAAATCCCGTTCTGTTTAAGGGAAGCTATGCAGACGAGCTGCTGGCCCTTACCGGGGACAGGGGCGGAAAGGCAGTGCTGAAAAGACACTGGGAGGATGTGCTTCTTGTGGAAGCGGAACATGAGAAATCACTTCAGGATCTGGATGAGAGACCCTGAATGCAGAAAGGGGCTGTCGGGAAATAGATGCCCCTACACAGTGGCCGGTGTGATTCGTATGAATCACACCGGCCACTGAAATTTATCCGTTAAACAGAGAAAAAGATGGCTAACGATTGGGGCGGAGCTGCCACTTCATATTTCCCAAACTGTTGAACATTAAGCTGTCAGTAAAATTATGCCGAATTTACATCACTTTACTTTTGAACTAATATTGCTTATAATATTAGTATGAAAGGAAGTGGTACGGTGGGACAATTTGAACAGCTGGATCATCTGCTGGAAACACAGGACGGGATGCTGCGAACAGCTCAAGTAGTATCTGCTGGTATTTCCAAGCCCGTTTTTTATGATTATGTGCGCTCACGGGAATTGGAGCGGGTTGCACATGGGATTTATCTTTCCAGGGATGCATGGGTAGACGCTATGTATTTACTTCATCTACGGGTTGGACAGGCAGTGTTTTCCCATGAAACGGCTTTATTTTTTCATGATTTGACAGATCGTGAACCAATGGAATATACCGTTACCGTTAAGACGGGCTACAACCCTACTAAACTGAAAGCTGAAGGTGTGCAGGTGTTTACTATTAAAGCAGAGTTGCATGAGGTGGGTCTGATAACGGCTCAGACACCTTTTGGACATACGGTTCCTGTCTATGACATGGAGCGTACCATCTGCGATCTGCTCCGCAGCCGGAACAATATGGAGACGCAGATTTTTCAAGGTGCGTTAAAGATGTATGCCAGAAGAAAGGACAAAGACCTGCGGAATTTGATGAGGTATGCCGGTATGTTCCGGGTAGAAAAAATTTTACGGCAGTATTTGGAGGTGCTTCTATGATAAAAACAGCGAGGCAGCTAAAAGATTTGATTCGTAATCTTTCCAGGAAAAAATCTGCGGATGCACAGCTTTTAATGCGAAACTATATGATGGAACGTTTTCTGGATCGTATCTCCCTTTCTGAATATCGTGACAAATTCATTCTGAAAGGCGGTATGCTGGTAGCGGCCATGGTTGGTCTGGATGCCCGCTCCACGATGGATTTGGATGCCACTGTAAAAGGCACCAATGTCAATGTGGAGGACATAGAAAATCTGATTTCTGCTATTGTGAGTGTTCCGATTGATGATGGTGTCAAATTTCAGCTGAAAAGTATTTCAGAGATTATGGATGAGGCGGAGTATCCGGGGATTCGAGTGAACATGACTGCAACCTTTGACGGTGTGGTAACTCCTTTGAAGAACGACATTTCTACGGGAGATGTCATTACCCCCGGAGAGGTCCGCTACTCTTTCAAACTGATGCTGGAAGAACGCTCCATTGATATTTGGGCGTACAATCTGGAAACAGTTCTGGCCGAAAAACTGGAAACGATTATCACCAGAACCACCACCAACACCCGCATGAGAGATTTCTATGATATTTACATTCTGGAGCAGCTTCATGGGAACACATTGAACCAGCAGACGCTCCATGATGCACTGTTGGCAACTGCCCATAAGCGTGGAACAGAAAGGCGTCTTACAGATGCAAAAGATGTTTTGGACGAAGTGGAAAGCAGTCCTGTTATGCAGAAACTTTGGGAATCTTACCGCAGGAAGTTTTCCTATGCGGCAGAGCTGGAATGGAACATCATTATGGAAGCGATCCGTAGTCTATACGCTCTCTGTGAGTAGAAAGTGGACCTATAAAAAAACACGGTCATTATTGTAAAGTCTGCGGAGAATACAACGCCAATGAAAAATTTTCAGGTAGAGGCCATACGGCTCATATCTGTAAATCCTGTGCTTCTTTGCCGCCGGAGAAGCAAGCGGAGCAAATAAGGATAAATCGCTTACTGAATCTTCCATGGAGATTATCAAAGGAACAGATTTCCTGGCAGAAAAACCGAATGAAAGATAAGCACCAGGAAGTTCGTGTGCTGGCGAAAAAATAATACGAGATGAGGTTTCCTCCGAAGCGGTTAGAGGACACCTAGGACAATTTTGATTTTCTTGATAAGGACGATTTTACAGAATAACGAAAGCGGTCTGCACCATGCGGGCCGTTTCTTTTTTGGGTATGGCTCTAAATATGCTCCTGGGGATGCCCATATGTTTGTGATCGAAGGAATGGCCAAAGTCCGGAAGGTCATTGAAGAAAACAGGAAACGAAAGCTGACAGAACCTGATGCGGACTGCAGCTGCTGTGAGCATAAATCCAGATGTCTTTACAGATACAATGCGGAAAAGAATCCAGACCGCAATAAAGTCATGAAGAACAATGAACGGTGGGAAGAGCTGCGGGCGGAATCCAATGCGAATATCCAGAAATACCACCGATTCCTGCAGCATGAAATCGAGAAATACGAAGGAAAAAAGGAGCAGAAAGCCGCTTAACGAATGGAGCGTTTCAAAAAATCCAAATAAGGGGGTTTTGTGTCCTAGAATAAGAGGAAGAAAAAGGAAGAGGCAATCCGGCAGAGAATTCGGTCCTAAAAAAAGTCCGAATTCTCCGGGATTGTCTCTTCCCTGCATGTCAGGGGTTAAAAATCGGTATTAACCGACAACCCCTTTCAATTTTTTGATGGCTTCGCCGCTTTTCCCGTCTGGCGTTCCCCTCCTGAAATTCTGCACTCAGGCTTTGGGATTCAGTATTTTTCGTTTCATCTGTCTGTCTTCATGGCCAGGACACTGTTCTGGTACTCTCCTGTAAAGGTAACCTCGCGTCCAAACCAGGAGGGCGGAACAAAGGAGAGGGCCGCTTCCTCGGAGGAAAATTCCACCTCTGCCAGAATCAGTCCCTCATAGGCCCCCCCAAATACGTCCAGCTCAATGGTAAGCTTTGCTTCTGCCTCTGTCTGGCCGAGAGGGATCAGGTAGCGCTTCTTCGTCAGCACGATCCCGTCTGCCTTCGACAGAAGGTGAGCGTAGGATTCGGCGGTCAGAGGCAGGTTGTACTCTTCCCGAATCATTTTTCCGCGGGATTTGTAGGTGAGGTAAAAGCTGTCATCTTCCCTGCGGACACGGACAACAGGATCCGTGGACAGATAAGCCTGTTCGATCTGATGAAACGGCCGGGACAGGCAGTCTGCCGGCATAAGAGACCGGTCAATGAGATACTTGCGTTCAATTTCCATGGATATTCACTCCCCGATTCATGAGTCATAAAATAGATAAAAACACAGCAGACAATTCTCTGTAAACATATTATACATGAAAAAAGCAAAAATAAAAGCAGAATAAAACGGCAGCAATATGGACAATCAGCCGGGCGAAAAGGCCGGACAGGCATATAAAGACCGGGATTAAGGGGTATAGGCATGGAAAAATAAAAAACAGCGAGGTCAGGAAGCCGGAATTGAAAGAATCATAAAGGGCAGAGGATGCCGATTTGGAAAACTTCAGAAACTGTTAGAAAATATTAAGGGAATTTCTTGTGGATTTATGATATAATGACCGCAGAGCGGTTATTATACCTGCGCATACCGGTTTCAGCATGCACTGCTGAAAGCCGGGCGCTAAATTCCGCCGGAGGCTGTCATATCCGGAGGATATGGCATAATGACCGCAGAGCGGGCATTATATCTGCACATACCTTGGAGAGAATATCATATCCGGAGGATATGTATATTGATATTAATACAGGCAGGATCCCTTACCGGCCCGAAAATTTTGGAAATTCAAGGGCCGGTCAGACGGATTCGGAAAAAAGGAGGAATGGGTATATGTGGTCGATTGGAGAAGTGAAAAGACGCGGATGGAGACAGATCGGGCTTTACTACTGGCCGGCGTTCCTGCTGCTTCTGATATTCAGCCTGGCATCGGGACTGGGAGAAGTGTTCCGGGTGGATATCGACAGCCTGATAGAGGGAATCATGGAGGGAGGCACGTTTTACGGTATATGGGATATGGCAGCAGGGCTTTTGCTCAGCTTTGTGGCTATCTCCGGTCTGGTGGGGCTGTTAGTCAGGATCTTTGTGCTGAACCCCATGGAAGTGGGCGTATACCGGTTTTTCATGGAGAGCAGGGCAGAAGGCTTCTCCGTGGGAGTCAGCAGGATTCTGTATGCCTTCTCATCGGGCAGCTATGGAAATATCGTAAAAATCATGTTCTTTCGGGATCTGTTCCTGTTTTTGTGGACCCTTCTGCTGATTATCCCGGGAATTGTCAAATCCTTTGAATACCGGATGATCCCCTATATTCTCTCCGAAAATCCGGACGCTGACATGAGAGATGTGTTTGCACTGACGAAGGATATGATGAGAGGAAGCAAGTTCCAGCTCTTCCTGTTCGACCTCTCCTTTCTGGGCTGGTATCTGTTGGGAATCCTGGCCTGCGGAATCGGACTCTTTTTTGTGGCGCCCTATGTGAGTGCGGCGGAGGCTGAGGTCTATGCAGAGCTCAGAAACAGCGTGAGCGGATTTCCTCTCAGGGGCTTCGGGGAGAGAAACACGGATTCATCCGGCGAAACGGAAAATGAAGGCTGGGGAGGCTATGAAAACCAGGAATAGAATCAAAGCGGCCGGGACAGACCGGGCATAGGAGAAGAAACCGGGGAGCTGGAAAGACAGCCAGCTCTCTGATACAATGGAAACCGGGAAACAGAGATACATTGGAAACGGAAAAAAATAAAAACACAGAGAATCAGGAGGAATCAAAATGGCAGAGGTATACGCATTTCTTGCAGACGGACTTGAGGAGGTGGAGTGCCTGGCGGCAGTAGATGTGCTGATCCGGGGCGGCGTGGATGTGACGCTCGTATCGATTTCTGACAGGAGAGAGGTGACAGGCTCCCACGGCTTTCACATTACGGCGGACGCCGTCCTCGATGAGGTGGATCTGGACAGGCCGGATGTGTACTTTCTTCCGGGAGGAATGCCTGGAACGAAGCATCTGGGAAGCTGCGAGAAGCTGTGCAGCGCCCTGGTGAAAGCAGCGGGAGAGGGCAAGAGGCTGGCAGCCATCTGTGCAGCGCCCAGCGTGCTGGGAAGCCTCGGACTCTTAAAAGGGAAGACGGCTACCTGCTATCCAGGCTTTGAGGGCGCGCTGGGAGGCGCAGTCCATACCACCCGGGGAGTGGTGACAGACGGAATGATCACGACGGCAAGGGGGCTTGGCTATGCCCTTGATCTGGGGCTTGAGCTCCTCGGACTTCTCACAAGCAGGGAGCATGCGGCAGAGGTGAAGGCAGCTATCCAGTATGATCAGAATCCGGATATGCTCTAACGAAAGCGGGGCTCTGCCCTGCTTTCTGCTTTTTTTTGCCGGACAGGCGCCGGATAGCGGAAAAACGCCGGAAAATTCCTGAAAACAGATGAAAAAACTCCTGAAAAACGTGATTTTCTACTGGCGTTTACGCAATACATATGCTATAATGCTATCTTGAAGTGTAACGCCCAGATGATACGGCGGTTCACATATATTAAAGGAGGAACCCTTACAATGAGTTTACAGGTAGAAAAATTAGAAAAAAACATGGCAAAACTTACAATCGAGGTGTCCGCTGAAGAGTTCGAGAAGGCGATGAAGGCAGCTTACAATCACAATAAAACGAGATTTAACATTCCTGGCTTCAGACGCGGAAAGGCTCCGCAGGCCATGATTGAGAAAATGTACGGCGCAGGCATCTTCTATGAGGATGCAGCAAATGCAGTGATCGACATGTCCTACCCGAGAGAGCTTGAGGCATGCGAGGAGGAGATCGTTTCCTCTCCTGAGATCGAGGTAGTTCAGATTGAGAAGGGCAAGCCATTTATTTACACAGCCACTGTTGCATTAAAGCCAGAGGTGACATTAGGAGAGTACAAGGGAGTAGAGGTTGAGAAGACTGATGCCACTGTCACAGACGAGGACGTTGAGAAGGAATTAAAGAGCGTTCAGGACAGAAACTCCAGACTGGTTGCTGTTACAGACAGACCGGTTGCTGACGGAGATCAGACTGTAATCGACTTCAAGGGATACGTAGACGGAAAGGCCTTTGCAGGCGGCGAGGGCAAGGATTACCCTCTCACCATTGGTTCCCACTCCTTCATCGATACATTTGAGGAGCAGATGGTCGGCATGAACATCGGCGAGACAAAGGAGATTGAGGTAACATTCCCAACTGAGTACCACGCAAAGGATCTGGCAGGAAAGCCAGCAAAATTTGAGGTTACAGTGAAGGAAATCAAGGTAAAGGAGCTTCCTGAGTTAAACGATGAGTTTGCAAGCGAGGTTTCTGATTTCGAGACACTGGCTGAGTACAAAGAGGACTTAAAGAAGACTCTGACTGAGAGAAAAGAGAAGACAGCAGAGGCTGAGAATGAGAATAAGGTAATCGACAAGGTTACAGACAATGCTCAGATGGATATTCCGGAGGCTATGATCAAGACACGTCTTCGCAGCATGTTTGATGACTATGCAAGAAGGCTTCAGAGCCAGGGACTGGATATCAACCAGTACATGCAGTTCACAGGCATGACAAGAGAGAACATCATGGATCAGATGAAGCCGCAGGCAGTAAGACAGATCAGGACAGGCCTGGTTCTGGAGAAGGTTGCCGAGGCTGAGAAGATTGAGGTGTCAGAGGAGGCTATCGACGCTGAGATCGCGAAGATGGCAGAGGCTTACAAGATGGAGGCTGACAAGTTAAAGGGTCTTTTAGGTGAGCGTGAGCTTGAGCAGATGAAGAAGGATCTGGCTGTCAAAAAGGCAGTTGAGCTTCTGGTAGCTGAGGCTAAGTTAGTATAAGCCGGCAGGCTCAGAAGGATGTCCCAGCTCGGTGACGAGCTGAGGGCTTAAGCAAAAGAAAATCAGCAGGGATTCCAAGCGCGGGAGAGCGGCAGGGCGCAGGCTTTGCCGGCTCCGGCGGGAGGATGAACAATTCCACAGGGCAGATGACACTGACAGGGAGTGCTGCAAAATAACGGTAGGAGGACGGCGGCCAGGGCTTTCTGAAAGCAGGGCCGCCGTCTGCCGGATATCGGAAGTTTCCGGCGCCCCTATGCTTTTTGTTTTTCAGGAAAATTCATGGTCTCTCCGTGCATCTGCGCGGCGGGGCGCATACCTTTTTATTAGAATAGGAGGCATTATATGAGTTTAGTACCTTACGTCATTGAATCCACCAGCCGCGGCGAGCGTTCCTATGACATTTTTTCCAGACTGCTCAAGGAGCGTATCGTATTTCTGGGCGAGGAGGTAACAGACGTGTCCGCAAGTCTGATTGTGGCGCAGCTTCTGTTCCTGGAGTCTGAGGATCCCAATAAGGATATTCACCTCTACATCAACAGCCCGGGCGGTTCTGTGACGGCTGGAATGGCTATCTACGATACGATGAACTACATTAAGTGTGATGTTTCCACTATCTGCGTCGGCATGGCAGCCAGCATGGGCGCCTTCCTTCTGGCAGGAGGAGCAAAGGGAAAGAGACTGGCTCTTCCAAATGCGGAGGTTATGATTCACCAGCCGTCCGGCGGAGCCAGAGGACAGGCGACGGAGATTCAGATTGTCGCTGAGAACATTCTCAGAACGAAGAAAAAGTTAAATGAGATTCTGGCAGCCAATACAGGCCAGCCGTATGAGGTCATCGAGAGGGATACGGATCGCGACAACTATATGACAGCTGAGGAAGCGCTGAAGTATGGACTGATTGACCGTGTCATTGCAGGCCGCTGATTATGAAGAGAGAGAGTAGAGGTGGGCGAATGCCAGGCAGACAAGACGACAATATCAGATGCTCTTTCTGCGGAAAGACACAGGAGCAGGTCAGAAAGATGATCGCCGGTTCCAACGGCGTGTATATCTGTGACGACTGCATTGAGCTGTGCGCAGAGATTCTGGAGGAGGAGCTTGGAGACGCAGACAACAGAGGAGGACTTGACTTCAGCGGAATCAATCTGTTAAAGCCAAAGGAGATCAAGGAATTTCTGGATGAGTACGTGGTGGGGCAGGAGGAGGCCAAAAAGGTGCTCTCTGTGGCCGTGTATAACCACTATAAGAGAATCACTTCCCAGGGCTCCCAGGATGTGGACCTTCAGAAGAGCAATATCCTGATGCTGGGCCCGACAGGCTCAGGAAAAACGTATCTGGCCAATACCCTGGCCAAAATCTTAAATGTGCCGTTTGCCGTTGCTGACGCTACAACGCTGACAGAGGCCGGATATGTGGGCGAGGATGTGGAGAATATTCTCCTCAAGATTATCCAGGCGGCTGACTACGACATCAGCAAGGCTGAGTATGGAATCATCTATATTGACGAGATCGACAAGATCACGAAGAAATCCGAGAATGTATCCATCACCAGGGACGTTTCCGGTGAGGGTGTTCAGCAGGCGCTCTTAAAGATCCTGGAGGGAACCGTTGCCAGCGTTCCGCCTCAGGGAGGCAGAAAGCACCCGCAGCAGGAGCTTCTGCAGATTGACACGACCAACATTCTGTTCATCTGCGGCGGTGCCTTTGACGGTCTTGAGAAGATTGTGGAGAACCGTCTGGGAGCCGGTTCCATCGGCTTCGAGGTGGAGATCGCTGACAGACAGAATTCCGATATTGACGAGATGTTAGCCCAGGTGATGCCGGAGGATCTGACAAAGTTTGGACTGATCCCGGAATTTATCGGACGTGTTCCGGTGACTGTCGCGCTGAAATCGCTGAATGAGGAGGCGCTGGTGGAGATTCTCTCCAGGCCGAAAAATGCGATTGTAAAGCAGTACCAGGCCCTGTTTGACCTGGACGGCGTGAAGCTGGAATTTACAGACGATGCTCTGTATTCCATCGCCCATATGGCAGTGGAGAGAAAGACGGGGGCCAGAGGACTCAGAGCCATCATGGAATCAGTAATGATGGACATTATGTACGAAATTCCGTCTGACAGCAGCATCGGCATCTGCACGATTACGAAGGATGTGGTGGAAGGCAAATGCGGGCCGGAGATTGTATACAGAGAGAATACGGTACCCCGCAAGTCATTTGCCGGACGCTTAAAGAAGGATAAGACAGGCGAGATCGCCTAGGCTGGCGCAGAGGAAAGGCCCCCGGACTTCACGGAAGGAGGGAGCTTTTCCCTGCTCCTGCTGAGGGCCGCATCCCGCCGGGCCCTGACGGGCAGAGGGGATCTGTAGGTCATTACAGATCCCTTTTTGGCTTAGGGAAAATGCCTGTCTGAAAAATGGTCCGTTTTCTGGAAAGCATGGAATGTGCTTTTGCAGAAACCGGATAGAATACTAGGAGAATTGAATGGAAAACAGACAACTGACCATACCTGTGGTGGCGCTTCGCGGGCTGACTGTGCTGCCGCAGATGATTATTAGCTTTGATATAAGCAGGAAAAAGTCCATTGCAGCCGTGGAGAAGGCCATGGTAGGGGATCAGAAGGTGCTTCTGGTGACACAGAGAAGGACCGAGGAGATGAATCCCGGAATTGCCGATCTGTACCACATGGGAACCATCGCCATGGTAAAGCAGTTAGTCAAGCTGCCGGGCGGCGTGATCCGTGTTATGGCGGAGGGAGAAATCCGCGCTGAGCTTCTGGAGCTGAATGAGGACGGCTCCTACCTGGAGGGAGAGGCGGAGATCCGGGAAACGGATGACGAGGGAATCGGCCCGGTGGAGTCTGAGGCCATGCTGCGGATTGTGAAGGAGAAGCTGGAGGAGTATGGGAGAATCAACCAGAATGCAGCCAGGGAGGTACTTCCGAACCTTCTTGCCATCACAGAGCTTCCGGAGCTGTTAAATCAGATTGCGGTTCAGTTTCCGTGGGAATTTACGGCCAAGCAGCAGGTGCTTGACCAGGTTTACCTGAGCGCCCAGTATGAGCAGGTGGTGAGCATCCTCATGACGGAGATTGAGGTGTTCCGGGTAAAGAAGGAATTCCAGGGCAAGGTGAAGGCTGCCATCGACAAGAATCAGAGGGACTATATTCTGCGGGAACAGCTCCGGGTAATCCGGGAGGAGCTGGGGGAGGACAACCCGGTATCGGATGCAGACGAGCTGAAGGAGAAACTTGGGACCCTTCGCGCCGGAAAGGAAGTAAAAGAGCGGATCGCAAAGGAAATCGAGCGTTTCAAGGGGATGCCGGGAGGAAGCCAGGACGCCAATGTTCTGAGAACCTACCTGGAAACCGTGCTGGAGCTTCCCTGGGACAAGGTGACCAGGGACAACACGGATCTGCGCCATGCGGAGGAGATCCTGAATGAGGATCACTACGGACTCGAGAAGGTGAAGGAGAGGGTGCTGGAGTATCTGGCAGTCAGAATCCTCACAAAGAAGGGAACCAGCCCAATCCTCTGTCTGGTGGGCCCGCCTGGAACGGGAAAGACCTCTATTGCCCGGTCTGTGGCCAGGGCACTGGGAAAGAAGTATGTCAGAATCAGCCTGGGAGGCGTCCACGATGAGGCAGAGATCCGCGGTCACAGAAAAACCTACGTGGGAGCTATGCCGGGACGTATCGTGGAGGGACTCAAGCAGGCAGGGGTGAAGAACCCTCTGATGCTTCTCGATGAGATCGACAAGGTGAGCAGCGATTACAAGGGAGATACTGCCTCGGCTCTTCTGGAGGTTCTGGACAGTGAGCAGAACGTGAAGTTCCGGGATCACTACGTGGAGATCCCCATCGATCTCTCGGAGGTGCTCTTCATTGCCACTGCAAATACCACCCAGACGATCCCCGGCCCTCTTCTCGATCGAATGGAGCTTATCGAGGTAAACAGCTACACGGAAAATGAGAAATTCCACATCGGAAAAAATTATCTGATCCGAAAGCAGATGGAGCGCCACGGTCTCACAAAGGAGGAGCTGTCCATCTCAGGCTCAGCCCTGGAAAAGATTATCCACAATTACACCAGGGAGGCAGGAGTCCGCAATCTGGAACGGCGCATCGGAGACATCTGCCGGAAGGCGGCAAGGGAGATCCTGGAAGACAAGATGAACCAGAAAGCCCGGGAGAAGGCTGAGAAGCAGGCGGCAAGGGAAGCGGCCGTGACCCTGATCGAGCCTCTTGAGGAGGAAAAGGCCGAAAAGTCCCGCAGAGCGAAAAAAGCTGTGAAGGGGACACCGGAGGAGGCAGCCGGCAAAAAGACGGCTAAGGTTATCCGCGTCACAGAGAAGAACCTGGAAAAATACCTGGGCCGCGAGAAGATCCAGTATGAGGACGCCAACGACGAGGATCAGGTAGGAATTGTGAGAGGACTTGCCTGGACCAGCGTGGGAGGAGACACCCTGGAAATAGAGGTCAATGTGATGCCGGGCAAGGGAGCTCTCCAGCTCACGGGCCAGATGGGAGATGTGATGAAGGAATCTGCCCAGACTGCCCTGAGCTATGTGAGATCCGTGGCTGAGAATTACGGCATCAAGAACAGTTACTTTGAAAAACACGACATCCACATCCACATCCCTGAGGGAGCTGTGCCCAAGGACGGCCCTTCTGCCGGAATTACCATGGCCACAGCCATGATGTCTGCAGTCACAAACCGTCTGGTGTCCGCAAAGACGGCCATGACAGGCGAGGTGACGCTCAGAGGCAGGGTCCTTCCCATCGGCGGACTGAAGGAAAAGCTCCTGGCCGCCAGAATGGCTCATATGGAGAAAGTGCTTGTGCCCGCAAAGAACCGGCCGGATGTGGAAGAGCTCTCAAAGGAGATTACAAAGGGAATGGAGATTGTCTTTGTGAAATCCATGGACGAGGTGCTGAAAGAGGCTTTTGCAGATTAGGATTACAGGAGAGGAAGCAGAGAACGAGTATGATTATCAAGAAAGTAGATTTGGAGACAGTCTGCGGAGTGACCAGCAGGCTCCCGGCGAACACCCAGCCGGAGTTCGCCTTTGCCGGAAAGTCCAATGTGGGAAAATCTTCCCTGATCAACGCGCTGATGAACCGGAAATCCTACGCCAGAACCTCAGCGCAGCCGGGAAAGACGCAGACCATCAATTTTTACCATATTAACGACGCCCTGTATTACGTGGATCTGCCGGGATATGGCTACGCCAGGGCCAATGAGGAGGTAAAGGCCAAGTGGGGAAAGATGATTGAAAATTATCTGCACAAGTCCCCCATGTTAAAGTGCGTGTTCCTGCTCATTGATATCCGCCACGAACCGTCGGAGAATGACAGGCTGATGTACAGCTGGATCCAGAACCAGGGCTACCGCCCGGTGATCATTGCCACAAAGTTAGACAAGCTGAAGCGAAGCCAGGTGGCCAAGCATGTGAAAATGGTGCGCACCGGCCTTGGCATGGAACCGGAGGATCTGCTGATCCCGTTTTCTGCTGAGACGAAGCAGGGGAGAGAGGAGATCTGGGATTTCATCGAAAAGACTGCTGCAGGCGGGGAAGCGTCGGACCAGCCGGAGAGCCGGTAAGAGAAAAGAAGGTAAAGCCATCGGATAGAATCATAAGAACGGTCAGAACAAATGACGCCGGTTCACCAGAGCCGGTATAAGAAAAAGATGCAAAAACGGACATTCTCCGCAAGATTAACCGGAGAGATGTCCGTTTTTCAGATCCCAGGCAGGCATAGGGCCGCACCTCTTCCTTCGCTTATTCTTTTTGGCCCTTTTCCGACAGGGGCTGCGGGGAAATGGTTTCAGGCGTGAAAGTCTCCGCTTTCTCCTGAACCTTGCCGGAAGCGGCCTTGGCGCCCAGCTTTCTGGCCTGGAGACGCTTCAGCCCTGCGTATTCTTCTGCCGCCCGGTAGCCGACGGCGAGGAGCACTGCTGGGAGAAAGATGAAGAGGTAATACTTCCGCTTCATCTTTCTGTATTTCTTTTTAAACTGAACTTTGGCCCCCCTCAGATCGCCCCGGAGCAGGTCTGAAAATCGCAGAGAGGAGGCCTTTTTGGCCTGTCTGAACATGGGAAACTCCTTTCTTTTGCAGAAGTTTCAGAAAGCCGGGAAGCAGTATCGTGTCATGGGTTTACCGGCTTATCTGTCATCAGCGATTTCATGATAAAGGAATAGATTTCCTGGCTTTTGTCCTTCCAGTGGCTGCACATCATCTCGGCCTGGTCCTTGTCGGGGACGGAGACATCGAGACTTACAAGGACATTTTTGCCTTCCCGCACCTCGCAGTGAACCGTGTAGTCCTGGTGGGTGGATTTGTAAAAATCGGACACCAGCCCCACCTCATTGCGCATGCGGAACCTGTTTTCCTTCAGGTATTGATCCATGTCCTCCACAATGGCGGGGGATATGGTTTTTCCGAAAAATTCCAGCGTATCTTCGCCCTCTTTCGTGATTTCGTACCGGGTACTGTTGCGCAGGGTCTCCTGACGGATGAGGCCGGCTTCCAGAAGCTCGTTTAAGGCCTGCTGCAGGGTGAAGTAGGTGGTGTAGTCCCGGTCCAGAAAAAAGTTGGAGAGCTGGGCGTTTGTCAGAGGAAAATTTACCTGCTTGAGCATGTAGAGGTTCATCAGCTTGTATAACGTCATTGGTTCAGCTAACATGGCAAAAACTCCTTTTAAGAAAACTGATTTTCGTCAGGGCTATCGGATATGCTCCTTTACGGCTCTGCTCACAACGTCTGCCACCCTCGGATCAAAGGCAGCCGGCAGAATATTCACATCGCTTAACTCCTCGTCCGGAACGAGGGAGGCGATTGCATTTGCAGCTGCCAGTTTCATCTCCTCTGTGATAGCGGACGCCCGTCCTTCCAGGGCACCCTTGAAGATTCCGGGGAAGATCAGGACGTTGTTGACCTGGTTCGGAAAATCGGAGCGGCCTGTTCCAACCACTCTGGCTCCGGCCTCCTTTGCCAGGTCCGGCATAATCTCCGGGACCGGATTTGCCATGGCAAAAAGAATGGAGTCATGGTTCATGGAGGAAACCATCTCAGGAGTCACGATGCCCGGAGCGGACACACCTACAAAAATATCAGCGCCCTTTAAGGCATCGGCAAGGCTGCCGGTTTGCTTTTCCAGATTGGTGACCTTTGCCATCTTTTCCTGCATCCAGTTGAGGCCTTCCATGCCATCGCAGATGATACCATTTTTGTCGCAGAGGGTAACATGGACAAAGCCGTAGGTGAGAAGGAGCTTTGTGATGGCGATTCCGGCGCTGCCTGCTCCGTTTACCACAACGCGGCAGTCCTCCTTTGCCTTTCCTGTCACCTTCAGGGCATTGATGATGCCTGCCAGGACCACGATGGCCGTGCCGTGCTGATCGTCATGGAAGACAGGGATGGAGAGGCGTTCCTTTAAGCGCTCCTCAATCTCAAAGCAGCGGGGAGCGGAGATGTCCTCCAGGTTGATGCCGCCGAAGGCCGGGGCAATGCGCACAACCGTCTCAATGATCTCCTCGGTATCCTGGGTGTCCAGGCAGATGGGGAAGGCGTTGACGCCGCCGAACTCCTTAAAGAGGACGGCCTTTCCCTCCATGACCGGCATGGCTGCGAGAGGGCCGATATTTCCCAGTCCCAGCACAGCGCTTCCGTCAGACACGACTGCCACGGTGTTTGACTTGATGGTGTATTTGTAGGCGGCCTCCGGGTTTTCGGCGATGACCCTGCACGGCTCAGCTACGCCCGGGGTATAGGCGAGAGCCAGATCCTCCCTGCTTTTTACAGCCGCCTTGGAAACGGTTTCGATTTTTCCGTTCCACTCTTCGTGGAGCTTCAGAGCTTTTTCACTGTTTGTCATGATACTATCCCTTCCTTGTGGCCGGTTCTCAGGCGAGAGCTGCCGGCCTCTGTCCTTTTTTTGTATGTTCCTATCATAGCAAGTTTATTTTCTGAAATCAAGCGGTTATCAAAAAGTCGATTTTATGTAGTGTAATTGAAGGGAAAATATGCTAAAATAGAAATCAGGCTTTTTGGGCTATTAATACTGCAGGTGATTATATGAAAGAACGAATTAACCGGCTGGCTATGGGCATCGTGGACGCGGCTCGTCCGCAGATGGTCTGGACTCCGGATGCGATAGAAGAGACAATCAGAACAAATACCACTGTAAAACGGGAGCTGTTCATCGGAAGTGAGGGCGGGGGCAGCATCAAGGGACTGGTGTATTCTACCAGCGACAGAGTCAGGATTCCGGCAGACAGCAATTCGTTTGGGGGAGTGAGAAATCACATTACCTATGAGGTGGATACCACCTTCATGAAGGCCGGAGATGAGATCGACGGGATGTTCAACCTGGTTACAAACTGCGGTGAGGTGGAGATTCCTTACGTATTTTACGTGGATCTGGCGGCCTCCGGCAGCGTGCTGAGCAGTCTGAGGACACCGGAGGACTTTGCGGCTGTGGCCAGGAAGGATGGAGATACGGCGCTGCGCCTTCTGGAGTACCCTGATTTTCTGGAGGCTCCCTTTATGCAGGATCCCCATGTGAGGGCCGTCTATGAGGGGCTTAAAGGGCACGGCAGCAGACAGAGCTTTATGGAGGAATTCCTGACAGGACTCGGGGTGAAGGAGCCCTTCGGGATTTCCTTCGACGAGGATATAAAAAAATATGATAATCTGTCCGGGCACGTTCCGGGGGAGATTGCCGTCCGGGCCAGGGGCTGGGGATATATCAGCCTGGAGGCGGAGGCTGACGGAGATTTTATCCATCTGCTGAAGAGAAATGCCACCCAGGAGGATTTTAAGGACGGAGTATGCAGGCTCCCCTATCTGATCCTGTCAGAAAACCTCCACGGCGGAAACAACTACGGGGCCATCTTTGTGACGGCCGCCGGTGAGAGGCACAGGATTGACATTGAGGTGACGGCAGGTTCGGAGAAGGCCAGAAGAAGTCTTGCCTTCCGGGAGGATTTAAAGCGCTACCTGGAGCTTCGGCTTCAGTATGAGGGCCAGTCTGTTCTGGAGGCTGACAGCGAGAGCACAGAGGGAGCTTCTGAGGCCGGAGCCCTTTCCCAGACCGGGCGCAGACAGGGGAAAAAAAGGGCGGAGCACCAGGATGAGAGGGGGACTTCCAGAAAGAGGCTGCTCTCATCCATGAGCCGTCTGCTGGATCAGATGAAGATCTCCTACGAGGATGTGTTCATCCGGCTTCTGGAGGCAGAGTGTCTGCTGCTTTCCGGAAGGAAGGATCGGGCGGCAGCCCTTCTCGACGCGGTGAGGGAGCAGGCTCTCGCAGAGCGGGATGAGAAGGTGATGAATTACTGCCTGTTCCAGTACCTGCAGGTGACGGTCTCCGGTGATGAAAACCAGAGGGAGTCCTTCCTGCGCCTTCTGCGCCGCTATTTTGCAGGAGAGCAGGGAAATTTCTATTTCTATATGATGATGCTCAGGCTCGATCCGGGGCTTGCGGAAAATCCGGCTACGGTCTACGCCGATCTGCGCAGGCAGTTTCGGGAGGGGGCGGCGAGCCCGTTTCTGTTTCTGGAGGCCTGCCGGATCCTGTCCGGGGAACCAGGCTTCCTGAAGGAGATGGAAGCCTTCGAGTCCCATGTGATCTACTTTGGGGCGAAGAGAGGACTGCTGACAGAGGAGCTGGCTTTGTCGGCTGCCAGACTCCTGGACAGGGAGAAGGAGTACAGACCCTTCGGCCTTAAAATACTGACGGCACTGTACAGCCATTTTGCCCATCCGCAGATTCTGGCGTCTGTCTGCTCCATGCTCATACGCGGCAACAAGAGAGACGGCAGGTATTTTGAGTGGTATGAGAAGGGGGTGGAGGAGGGACTCACTCTCACAAGACTTTACGAGTACTACCTCTACTCCATGCCTGAGGACTATGGAAGACTTCTGCCGAGGGAGATGCTTCTCTATTTCTCATACGGAAATGAACTGGATGCTGAGGGCAGGGCAAAGCTCTACCGGAATATTCTGGAATTTTCCGGCCAGGAGGATTCTGTGTTCCGCCTCTATGAGAGAACCATAGAGAAATTTGCCCTCTCTCAGCTTTTCGAGGGAAAGATAAACGAGAACCTGGCTTACATTTACCGGCGGATGATCTATCTGGATGTGGTGGATCGGCAGCTGGCGGGAGTGCTCCCCTCTGTGCTGAAATCCAGAAAGGTGACGGTGAAGGATGAGGCAATCCGGTATGTGGTGGTGCGCCATGAGGAGCTGACCACAGAGGATGCCTACCCCTTAAACGGAGGAACTGCCTATGTGCCGCTGTTTTCTGACAGGGATATCCTGATGTTCCAGGACGGGGCCGGAAACCGCTTTATGAGTACGCCCTATGGGGCAGAGGCGGCCATGGAGGAAGAGGAGCTGATCAGAAGGTGCTTTGAAGTGTATCCGGAGCACCCGATCCTGCTCTTGAACGCCTGCCAGAAGGTGATGGAGAGCGCTGAGAGGGAGGAAGCAAAAGAGGAAGGAGACGGGAAACAGGCAGAGGAACAGGGAAAGAGAGAGGCAGGCGGAATGGGAGAGTCAGAGGCCCAGGTGCTTTTGAGGGCGCTCTCAGAGCCGGCGCTTCACCCCATATACAGGAAAAAGATTCTGTCTGTTCTGACGCGGTACTATGTCCGGTGCGCTCTGCCGGGAGAGCTGGGAAACAGAGAGCCCGCGATTTCCTTCCTGCTGTCTGTGGACAAGGATTCCATGAGCGGCACAGAGAGGGCCCGGGTGATGAAGGCCCTGATCTCCCAGGGCTATTATACAGAGGCCTATGACATGGTCTGCCGCTATGGGAGCGAGGAGATGGGAACTAAGGAGCTCAGGGAGCTGGTCATCAAGATGCTCCTGGATTCCCTGCTCAGGGAGGATCAGAGGCTTTTGAGCCTTTCCTTCCAGGTGTTCCTTGCAGGACAGGCGGAGAGCACGATTCTGGATTACCTGTGCGAATATTTTAACGGGACAGTGGATCAGATGTTTAACATTCTGCTTGCCGGAATCCGCGAGCAGGTGGACACGGCCGACATGGAGGAGAGACTCCTGTGCCAGATGCTGTTTACCGGCTGCACGGAGAAGATGGACCGGGTGTTCGATCTCTATGCCTCCAGGAAAAAGACGAAGGAACTGATTGTCAGGGCCTATTTCACGGTAAAGTGCATTGAGTATTTCATAGAAGAGAAGCCGGCCCAGGACAAGGTATTTGCCTATCTGGAGGGCGCGATCTACAACAGCTCAGACAGGGAGAAGATCCCGGATATTTATCTGCTGGCGCTGACGAAGTATTATTCGGCGCTGCCTGCCCTGACAAAGGAGCAGAGGGAGCTGTGCCAGAGTGTGACGGCTGTGCTTCTGGAATCGGGGATGGAGTTTGCCTATTTTAAGGAGCTTTCCCGCTTTGCCCCTGTTCCTCTGAGGCTTCTGGACAAGGAGATCATTGAGTACCATGGGGAAAAGGATTCTGCTCCTGTGCTTAAGGTGAGGGTGCTGCCCGAGGAGCAGGATTTCTCCTGTGAGGAGCTTAAGGAGGTATACAAGGGAATTTATATCCGTGAAAAGGTAGTGTTCGAGGGAGAGGTTCTGGAATACCAGATTTACAAAAACAGAGACGACAAAGAGCCTGCTGTCTGCGGCACCATCGAGCGGAGAGAGCCTCCGGTAAAGATGCAGGATACCAGGTTTGCCCTTCTTAATGAGATGAGCTTAAGCTATGATGTAAAGAATGAGAACACGCTCAGAGAGCAGATGGAGCGCTATCTGGCGAGAGATGCCTCTGTGGCAGAGCTGTTTGGAGTGATATAGGAGAACGGAGAAAGGAACTTTTAGATGGACGGACTTGTACTTGGAATTGACCTGTGCGATGCATACGCATCCATAACGGCTGCGGAGCCTGAGCGGACCTGGACTGTCAGGACGGCTGTCTGCAAGAACAGGCAGACGGATGAGTGGTATGTAGGCGAGGAAGCCTCGGTCCGGGCCATGGCGGGAGACCCCTCTGCAGACAGACTGCTGACCAGGCTCATGAAGGATGAAAAGACGGAGATGGGCGGGCAGGAATTTTCCGGTCTGGAGCTTCTCAAACGGTTTTTAAAGGAAATCGTGGAAATCCCCAGGAAGGCCATGGAGGAGGAACAGATAAGCCAGCTTGTCATCACCCTCAGAAAGACGGAGGTAAAGCTGATGGACAGCCTGCTCTACTGCGCCGATTATCTGGGGATTCCGAGAAACCGTGTCCACATTATCAGCCATACGGAGAGCTTCGTCTACTATGTGATGAGCCAGAAGAGGGATGTGTGGAGCAATCAGGTGGGAATGTTCGAGCTCTCCGAGGGCTGCGCCAGATATTATGAGCTGAAGACCCAGAGAGGCTCCAGACAGATGATTGTGACGGCTGACAGCGAGATGCTTCAGGAGGAGATTACCATGGAGTACCTGGCGAGGCCCGAGGGGGCAGCCTCAGAGGATCAGTTCCTGGCAGCCTGTGCAGACCGGATTCTCGATAAAAGACTGTTCTCAGCCATTATCCTGACGGGCAGCGGCTTTGCCACTACCGACTGGGCAGACAGCTTCATGAAGAAGGTCTGCAAAAGAAGGCGTGTATTTGCGGAATTCGGCCTGTTTTCCAAGGGAGCGGCCTACAGGGCTTCGGATTATCTGAAGGAGAAGACAGCTTATCCCTTTATCTGCGTCTGCGAGGGGAGACTCAGGTACACGGTATCTATGCGGGTGGTGAGCCGCGGCAGGGATATCAACCTGGTTTTGGCTGCCGCAGGGGACAACTGGTATGAGGCCAGAAGCACCGTGGAGCTGATCGCGGACGGCGCGGACAGCCTGGAATTTACCATTTCCTCCCTGGAACAGAGGAAAAGACGGACAGTCTCTGTAGAGCTTACCGATTTTCCAAAGCGGGAGAACAAGACAAACAGGATTCAGGTGACAATCGGTTTTTCCGATGAGAATACAATGATCATTATGGCGAAGGATAAGGGCTTTGGAGAGCTGTTCCCCGCCACGAAAGCGATGGTAAGACAAGAGGTTATACTATGAGTTTGATACTGTGCAGACAGGAGGAGGTAAAAAATCCTCTTTACATTGAGGCGCTGGGCATCCATATCTGGTCTTCCCAGGAGCTCTGCTATGTCATTTACAATTATCCGCTTCTGGCCATGGATCATTTGCTGGATGACAGCCTGACGGAGTTCATCGAGAAGGAGCTTCAGATGACGGTTCTCTCCGTAAAAATTCAGAACGGTCTGCGAAACGGAGAAGATAGGGATGAGCTGATCTTCATGATCCTGGAGGAGTGCCGCTACTATGACACAAAGGAAATTACGGCCTTCCGGCAGAAGATTGCCACCTACCGGGGCATGGGGCCGTTTGAGTTTGCAAAGGTAACGGCTGACTACTATTACAGCCTGCGCCAGTATGGGACGGCCCTTGGCTGCTATGAAAAGCTCCTGGACGATCGGAGAAATACGGCGGCAGATGACGAATTTCTGGGGCGTGTCTGGAACAACATCGGAGCCTGCTATGCAGGACTGTTCTGGTTTGACAAGGCCATGCAGGCCTATGAGATGTCCTGGATTTACAGAAAAGACCAGGATACGGTGAGAAGGATGTATTATCTGACTCTGATGGATCCAAAGCTCAAGGTAAAGGAACGGTTCGGCGGCGTCCTTCTGGAGGAAAAAAAGGACGAGTGGAAGGAGGCCTTCGACGAGACGGTCTCAAGGGCCGGAAAATCGGAGGGAGTCCGCCGGGTGGAGGAGATGTTCAACCAGGATGAAAAAAGCCGCAGGCAGGCGTCAGGGGAGCTTCTGTCCAGGTGGAAATCAGGATACAGGACCATGATTTAGAAAAGCAGGCTCTGAGGAATCCGGAAAGGATCGCTCAGAGCCTGCTGTATTTTGGAAATTCGGGGCAGAAGGAGAAAGGGCTACCGGGACACCAGATGGCCGATATTCTTGATCAGCACAGAGATGGTTCCGTCCGGGTTTGTGATAAACTCCACACGGTCCGGATTCTGGTATTCCTCCATGGGAATCGTGATCTCGATGCCCGTATCGGTGGTCAGGCGCTGGCTTTTGAACTTTTTGACAGTCTGCTCGTTTTTGGGCTGTACGGTTTCGTAGGACAGATTGTACTTTTCCATCTTTTCGTCGAAGGCCTCCTGCATTTCCGGGCTGTCCGGAAATACCTTCTCCCGGAGGGACTCTACCTTGAGTGCGCCCTCCTCCTCCAGCTCCTTGTAGATCACGTTTTTAATTTCCATTTTCCGTTCGGCATCGTCGTCGCCGTAGTATTTCCGGTTTACCTGATCCACAGCCTTCGTTACGAGATCCAGCTTGGATTTCTGGGACAGGGGGGCGTGGCATTCCAGATACAGTTCAGAAAAATACAGGCGTTTTTCCCCGTTGACCTCATATTTTTTTTCCGTTACGAGAAGCTCGCCTGTCCCCAGGTTTACGGCAAAGGCCTCAGAGAGCTTCTGGCCCTGTCCCGGCAGGAGAGCCCGCTGAAGGATAATGCTGTTGCTGTTCTTTCCCTCCTTTTCACTGGTCAGGTGAGTGTAGGAGGTTTTATAATTCATCTTCAGGAAGGCCAGATAGTCGCTGCCGGAAGCAGAAAACACCACCACAGCCAGATCCGCCGGAGGAATGTCAATATTAGCATTCATAATGTCATAGAGAAGCTCTGCCAGACGTTTGCTTGTCTCCACAAAGTTTTCCGGCGTGCACTGTTCAAGCAGCTTTTTGACCTCAGAGCCCTCTCCGAAGCGGCAGTGCTTCACATCGTCGCTCTCCGTAAATTTTTCGATATGAGCCTTCAAAAAATCTGAGAGATCCCCCGACAGATCAATGGGACAGTCGGAGAGAACAGGGACTCCCACACTGGAATCCAATATATGTACAATTCCAAGTTTCATAATCATGTCTTCTGCTTTCATATGATTCCTCCAGATTAAAAAGTAAAGCCAGTCTGAGATGTGCCCGAATCACACGGACAGGCAGGATACGGGCCCGGCAAAATTCTCATTGTATTATAGCGGAACCGGCAAAAAAATTCAAATAGTAATGGATAAAGGCTGCGGGGCAGAGGACAGGGGAAGGGGGAAGGAGGAAAAGAGAGAGGGGCCAAATGGCAAGAAGAAGGAAAAAAGAACTCCCGCCTGGGAAGAGACTGTTCTGTCTCAGGCGGAAGTTTTTGCAGAGGCTGATGTCATAAAACTCAGCAGCTTGCAGCTTTATGACATAGCACCTTCAGAGGGCTGGACTGCAGAGCCGGCCGAAGTCCCGGAACCTTCCGGGGCAGCTGCCGGTGCCTCAGGGACGGAAGGGGTGGTGATGCTTCGGATTTCCGTTACACTGCGGACATTTCCATCCTCGGAATAGGAAAATTCCAGCTGTGTGCCGGGCTGCATAAACGGAAGTCTTTCGTTTACGTCGATAAATGCAGTGTACACATGGGAGTCACCCTCAAGGGTGAAGTAGTAGCAGGTGTTTCCGGAAACAACGGCGTCTGCCACGGCAGCTACGGTTCCGGAGATCTCTGTGCTCTCCGTTTCCTCGGGAAGCTCCACATCCTCAAGATTCAGCGCCTTTCTGTAATTGCTCTTGGCTTCATCGATGGTCTGCCCGGTGCCTACGATCTGGTACTGTTCGACATCTACGAAGGCGTACATCTTCACAAGCCCTGCGTTGTCCTTCAGGGAGATAAAGTAGGTAGGCCGGTCGGAAACATTTAAGAGCAGAGGGAAGGTAGCCGTGTAGTTCAGATGCTGAACCTGTCCCTGGGCTGAGGCCATGGCCGAGGTTTCTGTGGCTCCGGGCACGGTGTAAAATTTCGTTTCCTTCGTGCGGCAGTTGACGAGGACGAAGCCGATATTGGACTCGTCGGCGGTAACAGAGCTCATGCCTGTATAGAGATAGACATCGTCGTTGATTGCCATATAGTTGTAGCCATAGGTGGTGCGGCGCACATCCTTCTGTCCGAAAATGGAATTCAGGTAGCCGTGCTGGAATTTTCCATTGTCATCCAGCTGTGCGATCAGAAGATCCGCATAGTAGAGCTGATCGACCCACTGGGGAACCTCCTCCTTCGGGTACCAGACGCTCTCGCCTGTAACAGCATTGACCATGACAGCACCGTTAATATCCTTGCCGTCCCACCAGCCGATGCGGTAGGAGATGGTCGGCGCGATCCAGTAGGGGGTTCCGCTGTCGTCAATCTCGAAGGAAACAGTCTCGAATATCTTCGTCGGATAGTTGAAACGGATGTAGCGGTAGATATTGCGGAAGAAATATTCGCTTGGGGAATATTTCATGCCGCTGTCCAGCCACACCAGGTTGGTCTCCTGGGTCACCATGTCAACGGTCAGGTAGGCCGGCAGTCCCTCCTGGTGGTTAAACAGCCATTTGATGGGATCTGCATACCGGAGAGGTGTCACGCGGTAGGGAGCGCCATTATAATTGATCTGGGTGTAATCGTTCTGAATCTCAAACTGGGAGACTAACTCCGTCATCTCACCCAGCTTTCTGCTTCCCAGACGGGAGGCAGTATCCTTGTCCACCACCGGAATCTGGGACATGTTCAACTCAGCCACATCCTCGGCGAAGTCACCATTTTCAATGGTAATCAGGTCGCGGTACCTTGTGGCATTGAAAAACTGGATGCCTAAAAGGGAAGCGACAGTCATAAAAATGATGATGATGCCGATGGCAATAAAGCCGTACTTCAGAGGCCTTCCCATATTGACGCGGCTTTTTTTTCCGCTGTTTTTGCGGAACACAAACTGGCCGGTGGTTTCATCCCTGACCATCTCCACTCCGCGGCCGGAGCCGAGGGTCTGAAGAAAATCCTTCATATAGGAAAGAAAGTTGACCACAAGAACGATCAGAATGCAGAGGATAAGGAAGATAAAGAAATTCTTATCCTTTGGGTTAATTGCCGGAAGCATGGAATAAAACAGCAGAAAGATAAGCACTGCTGATATGAGAATCCTGACAATGATTGATGAAACATTTCTGGTTTTCATAAAGTCCTCCTTTATATATGTAGAAACTATTGTATCATTTACAGGGAGAAAATCAAGGATACGGAGGGAACTTAATGGAAAATTAATGGAATTGAGGATGAAATGCTGCGGATTTTTATAAGACGTCAGGAAAAATGAAAAATACAGGAGGAAGAGGAGGAAAGAATAGCATATCCGAAGGATATGGTATAATGACTGTAAAGCAGTCATTATACTTGCGCATACCGGTTTCAGCATTTACTGCTGAAAGCCGGGCGCTGAATTCCGCCGGAGGCTGCCATATCCGAAGGAGATGGTATAATAGTTGAGAGCCTGTGATTTCGGCGAAGACGGCTGCAGGCATCTGAAGACCAGAAATATGATAGAGGATGAGAGAGGAGAGGAAGAGATGAACCTGAAAAAAATACATCATGCGGCAATTATTGTATCGGATTACAGGAAATCCAGAGAGTTTTACGTGGACAAGCTGGGCTTTGAGGTGATCCGTGAGAATTACAGGGCAGACCGGGGTGACTACAAACTGGATCTGCAGATGGACGGCTGCGAGCTGGAGCTGTTTGGAATAGCGGGAGCGCCCAAGCGTCTGTCCTATCCGGAAGCCTGCGGGCTCAGGCATCTGGCATTCGCTGTGGAAGATATAGAGGAGACAGTGAGGGAATTAAACGATATGGGAATCGAAACGGAGCCTGTAAGGGTGGATGAATTTACAGGGAAGAGGATGACATTCTTCAAGGATCCAGACGGACTGCCGCTGGAGCTGCATGAGTGATGAGATGGGGCGGATACGTTTCCGGAGACTGAGAAAGGGACAGCAGAGACAGATGACAAAAAGCATTGAAATAATGAAATAATATGAGAGAGGGCCTTTGAACAGATTGTTCAGAAGCCCTCTTCATGAATGCGATAAACGGTATTGGAATCGTTTAAATCCCGATCCTTAAAAAAGTGGAGACAACGGGATTCGAACCCGCGACCTTTGCGTTGCGAACGCAACGCTCTCCCAGCTGAGCTATGTCCCCGTTCAATAAAAGCAATTTTATTATAACACTCTGTCAGGCAAAATCAAGATTTGAGATGGAAAATCATGCGGGGCTGGCCGTTAAACTGCGAAAAAAAGGGAAAGGTACGAAAAAAAGAAAAGTAAAGGGGGAGTCCGGCAGGCGTTCAGCCTGCCGGGATATGAAAAAGAATTAAGTAGCAAGCAGTGTTTTCTGTCTTGCTGACTGTATCATACCAATCAGGTGTGAAGAAACTGTGGTGAAAATGTGAAAAAAGTGTGTTTCCGTGAACTGAGAAGAAGATAAAAAGCAGCAGAGGAAAGAAAAGAAACAGGAGGGGTCCAGCCGCAAGAAAATCATAAGAAAATCTTTAACATTTCCTGCCAGATGTTCCTTTTTGCAGATATTGACCGTATTTTCAAATGGTGTTATAATTTACAGGCATAAAAAGAGTTTTGCGCCTGGACAAAAAAGGCCGGTATCGGCTCTGTTCAGGAGCGAAATTTACGGAAAAAATCGCGGAACCTTCGTAAAGCTAATGGGGCATATGCAAGGAAGAAGTGAGGTTATAAAAGGGAGAGATCCGGGATATTTTTGATTGCGGGTATGGCGAAGCTATACCCAAAATTGTATTTTACGTCTATGCTTTTGACGATTTCTGCCGGCTTTTTGAGTGCAGATAAAGCGTTGAAAGAGAACAAGAAAAATAGAACAGGAGACTGACATGTGGTATGTGATCCAGACAACGACTGGAAAAGAAGAGGAGCTTGCCGGGATTGTGAGAAGGAATGTTTCCCATGCACTGTACGGCTCCTGTTTTTCGATGAAGCGGGAGCTTTTAAAACGGCTTGGAGGCAGATGGACGGCGGTTACGGAGACTATGTTTCCATCCTACGTGTTTTTAGAGACAGAGCAGCCGGAACGGCTTTTTTATGAGCTGAAGAGACTGCCGGAGTATACCAGGCTTTTAGGCGACAATGAGGGATGTTTTATTCCCATTGAAAAGGAGGAAGAGAATTTCCTCAATATCCTGCGCAGAAATGAAAAAGAAACGTGCGTCGCCGGACTAACGACGCTTGACTTAGATGAGAACGGAGGGATTCGGAAAGCAGACGGGCCCCTTCAGTTTTTTTTAGACAAAATTGTAAAGCTGAATCTCAGGAAAAGGTTCGCTGTAGTGGAACTGAAGGTTGCCGGGAAAGAGTGGAGGGCAATTATGGGGATTCGGCTGTTAAAGGATTTAAATCGTATATGACCTGTCAGATACAGAACAGGGCAGCTTAGGCAGCTGCTGAAGGGAAGGAGTTTCAGAGATGAAGCTCTTATTTTTTTGGAAAAAAGGGGAGGAGAGACATATGATGAAGGTTCCATTTTCGCCGCCGGATATTACGGAAGAAGAAATCAGTGAGGTGGCTGAGGCCATGCGATCTGGCTGGATTACCACTGGTCCCAGAACAAAGAAGTTTGAACAGGAGATTGCAGCTTTTACAGGAACGAAACGAGCTGTCTGTCTGAATTCAGCGACTGCCTGTATGGAGCTGACTCTTCTGCTCCTTGGAATCGGAGAAGGAGACGAGGTGATTACCAGTGCATATACCTACACAGCAAGCGCCAGCGTTGTCTGCCATGTGGGAGCGAAACTGGTTTTGGTAGATACGGCTCCTGATTCCTTCGAGATGGACTACGATAAGCTGGAGCAGGCAATTACAGAAAGAACGAAGGCTGTTATTCCGGTGGATTTGGCGGGAGTAGTCTGCGATTATGACAGGATATTTGAGATTGTGGAAAGAAAACGAGAGCTGTTCCATGCTGAAAATGAACTTCAGAAGGCTATCGGAAGGGTTGCTGTATTGGCTGACGCTGCTCACGCTTTTGGAGCGTCCAGGAAAGGTAAAATGTGCGGGCAGATCGCAGATTTTACCAGCTTTTCTTTCCATGCTGTAAAAAATCTGACTACAGCGGAGGGGGGAGCTGTCACCTGGAATGAAATCCCGGGGATAGACAGCGACTGGATATATGGACAGTATCAGCTTCTTTCCCTGCATGGACAGAATAAGGATGCTCTAGCAAAGACGAAACTTGGAGCATGGGAATATGACATTGTGGGAACCTATTACAAATGTAATATGACGGACATTATGGCGGCTATCGGACTGGTGCAGTTTAAACGCTATCCTGAGCTGTTAAAGAGAAGAAGAGAGATCATCGAACGATATGAGGCTGGACTGGCTGGACTTCCAGTGGAGAGTCTGAAACATGATGACGGGGACAGCAGTTCCAGTCGCCATCTTTACCTTCTGAGACTTACCGGAAAGGATGTATCATACAGAAATCAGGTAATCGAGAAGCTGGCAGAGCGTGGAGTTGCGGCGAATGTACATTATAAACCGCTTCCTATGCATACGGCCTATAAAAATCTGGGATTTGATATAAAGGATTTTCCTAATGCATACCGGATGTACGAAAATGAGGTTACTCTGCCGCTACATACATGCCTGACCGATGAGCAGGTGGATTATGTGATCAGCGCGCTGAAGGATATTCTGGAGGAGCGATGAAGAAAAAAGTGAGAAAGACACTGTGGAGGGAATGGGGGGAACTTCCGGAATTTATGAGAAACGAGGAAGTGAAGCCCTACTATGAGGCGCTCAACAGGAGGCGGGGGAGCATCGCAGTTAAGAGGACATTTGATTTTGCCATGTCTTCTGTTATGCTGGCGGCACTTTCCCCCGTATTTGCCGCACTGGCCCTTATGATCAAACTGGATTCCAAAGGGCCTGTGTTTTACAGACAGGAGAGAGTGACCCAGTACGGCAGAGTATTTAAAATATATAAATTCCGTACCATGGTTCAGGATGCAGATAAAATCGGAAGCCTGGTAACCACAAGTGGAGACGAGAGAATCACGAGAGTGGGGAAACGGCTTCGCGGATGCCGGCTGGACGAGCTGCCACAGCTCATCAATATCTGGAAGGGAGAAATGAGCTTCGTAGGGACAAGGCCTGAGGTGGTGAAGTACGTCAAACAGTACACCAGGGAAATGTACGCCACGCTCCTGCTGCCTGCGGGGGTGACATCGGAGGCAAGCGTAATGTTTAAGGATGAAGATGAAATGATTGCCGAAGGGGTGAAGGAAGGGCTGAGCGTGGACGAGGTGTACGTGGAGAGAGTGCTGCCGGAGAAGATGAAAGGGAATCTGGATGGAGTTAGAAGGTTCTCGGTGGTTAAAGAAATGTTGATTTTAATAAAAACAGTAGTTGCTGTAACTAGATAAGGAGTTGCGATGGACCATAAATTCAGTGTTTTAATGTCACTGTATATAAAAGAAAAAGTGGAATATTTTCAAGAGTGTATGGAAAGTATTTTGAATCAAACAATATTGCCAAATGAGATAGTAATTGTAGAAGACGGCCCGATTTCAAAAGATGTTTATGAAGCTATACAATTTTATGAAAAAAAATATCCTGATCTAATAAAACGAGTACCATTAAAGAAGAATAGAGGACTTGGGCTGGCCTTGGCTGAAGGAGTGAAAGCATGTAACTATGATTTGATAGCTAGAATGGATACAGACGATATTTGCGCTCCAACGCGCTTTGAGTTGCAATTAGAAGAATTTAAAAAGAATAGTCATTTAGACATTGTGGGGGGATATATTAAAGAGTTTGAAGGCGTAAAAGAAAATGTACTTGCAGAGAGAAAAGTTCCTCTTAGTTACAAAGAGATATGTAAATATCAGAGGAAAAGAAGCGCCTTTAATCACATGACAGTAATGTATAAAAAGAAAGCGGTGTTAAATGCGGGTAATTATAAAGATGCTCTTTACATGGAAGATGATCTGCTCTGGTGTGATATGTTGAGAAAAGGAGCTTACGGAATTAATATACCGGTTGATTTAGTCTATGTTAGAACCGGGCTTGCAATGATTAGGAGAAGAGGCGGTTGGGAATACTTCAAGCATTATTGCAATGGAAGAAAAAAGATCCGAAAAACAGGTTTTATTTCAGATTGGGATTATCTTAGTACAATTCTTATTCAATTTATAGTTTGCCTTATGCCAGAGCAACTTAGATTCGCCTTTTTTAAAAGGATTTTGAGATAACTTACTAACTAGCGTCAAAAAAAATTAAATTAGAGAGGAAAAATTTATGATACCTAAGATTATTCATTATTGCTGGTTTGGGGGAAATGAACTTCCAGAAGAATCAAAAAGATATATTGAGTCTTGGAAAAGATACTGTCCAGATTACCAGATTATTAAATGGAGCGAAGAAAACTTTGATGTAAATAGTGTTCCATATACCAAAGAGGCATATGAAGAGAAAAAATGGGCTTTTATTACAGATTATGTAAGATTAAAAGTCTTATATGAATCAGGAGGAATCTATATGGATACAGACGTGGAAGTAATTAAACCTTTAGATGATCTTTTAACTGAACCAGGATTTTCAGGATTTGAACTTCCCGATAAAGTTCCTACAGGAATCATGGCTTGTGAAAAGGAAAACAAATTCATTGGTGAGCTGCTTAGTCTGTATAAAGATAAGCACTTTGTAGATGGGGAGCATCATACGGATATGACGACAAATGTAGAACTTATATCCAATTTTTCACAGAAAAAAGGGCTTCTTTTAAACAATAAGAAACAGAGAATTATGGATTACACATTTTATCCTACTGATTATTTTTGCCCGAAGAATAATCGGACATTGGAATTGACGGTTACTAAAAATACATACACAATTCATCATTTTGCAGGTTCATGGCTTCCATCTTCAGGAAAGATAAACTCTAAAATAAAAAAAGTATTGGGTCCCAAAATGATGAAAAAGGTAATCGCGGTAAAGGATTTTTTAGAGTGATATGCGAAAAACAAAAGAGAAATTAAAATTAATGTTATTTAGAAATTTGCTGAAAATTTTTTATATTTTTCCAGTAAAACAAAATCAGATTTTTTTTTCAAGCTATGAAGGTAAGAGTTATTCTTGTAATCCGAAATATATTTATGAAAAGCTCATTGAAAAAAGCAACGGAGAGTTTTTGTGTATATGGGAAATGAATCAAACAGACGTGGAAGAGATAAAAGGCAATCCAATTTTAACAGCCCATAACTCATTAAAATATATTTATTACATATTGACCTCCAAAATTATTATTACGAATAATGGAATAACTCCTGTATTGCCTGTTAGACGGAAACAAATCCAAATTAACACATGGCATGGAGGTGGGGCTTATAAAAAAGGAGGGATAGATGTCGAAGAGGATATAAATGGCTCATCTAGGAAAAGGATTGAGATATCAGCAAAACAAACTACGTTTTTTATCTCAAGCTCTGAGATTTTTTCTGAAATTATGAAAAAGGCTCTTCTTCTTTATAATTGCCAGTTTGTTTCCTGCGGCATGCCACGAAATGATCTGTTTTTTTCTGTGAACGACAAGATAAAAGTTCAAGTACGAAAAAAGTTGAATATTTTAACAAAAAAACGGCTGGTCTTATATGCACCTACCTATAGAGGAAATGCTGGCGAAGATAATTTTTCTGATGAAATTGAGATGCTTGATGTACAAAGACTTTTAAGTGTTTTGAAAAAAAAATTTGGAGAGGATTGGATATTTTTATTTAGAAGTCATTATTTTTCAGAACATAATTTTGAGTTAGAAGAAAATTGTAGAAATGTCAGTAAGTATCCCGATATGCAGGAATTACTTTATACAGTGGATGTTCTGATTACCGATTATTCATCGTCTGTCTGGGATTTTTCGTTTACAGATAAACCAGGATTCCTTTATACACCAGATCTAAGTAAATATAAAAAAGAAAGGGATTTCTATTTAGATATAGATGAATGGCCCTATCCAGTCTGCAGAAACAACGAAGAACTGGAGCAGGAAATTATAAAGTTTAATGAAGAAAGTCAAAAAAGGAGAAATGAAAAACATCATACAATGTTGAAAAGTTATGAAACAGGGTGCGCTTCAGAACAAATTTATAACTTAATAAAAGAACAATGTCAATCTAAGGAAAAAAGAAATGGAAAAGAACCATAATTACGAAAATATTGCCTTAAAGCTATTTATTGCCTCACATGCTTTATTCATTTTTTATGAACCACTGGGCATACCGGTAGTATTTAACATGCTATTATGGACTAGTGCTATTTTCGTTCTTCTGCTAAACAGAAAAATGGCCAGAATAAATGGAATTCTTGCTGGAGTTCTATGCTTTTCAATTCTAGTTATACTGAATATAAGAGGAACTGAGTACATAAGCAGAGGAAGCTATTATTTAATAGCTATGCTGGTATCTGTATTGTTTTTGCTTTTGTTCACTGAATCCGAAAATAATCTGAATAAAAACTATAGTATATTTATACTTCCAGCAGTTATATCGGGATGTCTGATCTGGATATATAAAATTGTACCTTCTGTGTACTTCTCAATAGTAGAACCCCTAATGAAACCAGAACATTTAGCATATAACCAACATTTAATTCGTGAAGGGTATGCGCCAAGTCTTGGGTATGAGATAGGGGTAACTGCAGATTGCATCGTATTAAGCTTATTTTTTATTATTTCTGAGTATAAGAAGAAAAAATTACGAGTCATACTTTTTTTATTTCTATTTAGCTCTCTGGTTTTTCTGGGAAGAAGAGGAGAGTTACTTGCTTTTTTTGCATCTGTAGTGCTGTTTGTTTTTATCTGTATAAATCGTCAGAAAAAAGCTGCTGTTTTAATGAGCATTTTTATTTCTGTAGTATTGGGCCTTATAATGTGTTTGGTAATTCAAGGAGTGTTAGTGGATTACAAAGGTACAAATCGTTATCTAATGACGTTTTCAGAATTACTGTCAGGTGAAGACATAATGAATGGAAGGTTAGGGCTGTATGTGACAGCAGTAGAACTGTTTAAAGAACATATTCTATTTGGAATTGGTTGGGGAGGATTTGCTGAAGAAGGAAGAAAAATTATAGATATAGTTTCAAATGTACATAATATTTATCTACAACTCTTCTGTGAAGTTGGAATATTTGGGGCTTTGTGTATAATAAGCATTCTACTTAGTATCTTTTTTGCAAGTGGGAAGGCACTTGTTTCTGAAAAAGATGGAGAAAGAAAAACGGTTTTAAGATTTTCTTTTTTAGTACAAACTTATATTTTAACCAAGGGAATTATGGATAACTCTATTTATTATAGTAATTTTTGGATTCTGTATGCTGTAACTGTTCTTCCATTGATACAAGATAATTGGAAAAAAAGCAGAGCAAAATTATATTTTTAGTGAACATAGAAAAGGATATTGAAATTGTTTATGCTAAGACAATTAAAAACCAGATGGATGGGGTTAAATGATGCCGCTAAAGCTTCATTAGTATTTATGATGGTTAGTTTCTTGAATGAAGGTATCAGATTTATTACAACGCCTATTTATACAAGGCTTTTAACTGCAGAGGAATATGGAATTACATCTGTATATTACTCTTGGGAGGCAATTTTAGGGGTTTTTACTATGCTGTCACTACAGTATGGAATTTTTAATAATGGAATGTTTGAATTTAAAAACGACAGAGATTCCTTTATATCATCAATTTTATTTTTATCAAATCTGGTAACAGTAGGTATATTTTGCGTTTTGATGTTTCTTGTACGAAAAGGGCTCCAGATTGGTCTGAATGTTTCTTTAATATATTTAATGTTTATCATTTTTATGGTAAAACCGGCTAATAACTTCTGGGTTTCAAGACAAAGATATGAATTTAAGTATATAAAACCTGCTATTATTTCTGCCATTCTTGCTGTCCTGTCACCTGCTTTCGGGATTTTTTTTCTGCTCTATGCGGATGGAGATAAAGCAAGTATAAAACTTTGGGCTTCCTATATTCCCAGTTTGGTGATTTGGTTTGTATTTTATCTTTATACATATGTAAAGACACGATTAAGAATCCGCTTGTCGTATGTATGGTATGCATTTAAATTAAGTATTCCTCTTGTGCCACACTATGCTTCACAGTATATTCTTTCAGCTGCTGACAGAATAATGATTGCTAAAATGGTAAACGAAGCGAGTGCAGGGATCTATGGTATTTCAGCAACAGCAGCTGCTGTGGTGAGCATTATCTGGAATTCAATTAATGCAGTTTTGACGCCATGGACATATGAAAAAATGGGAAGTCAGGATTATCAAAGTATATATTCACTTACAAAATGGATTTGTGTTTTATATGCAGTATTCTGCTCCTTGATTATGCTTACTGCTCCAGAAATTATGTGGATTGTGGCTCCTTCCTCTTACCATGAGGGAACATATTTGATTCCTCCAATTATAGCAGCTACCTATTTTTCGGGGTTATATACCTTGTTTGGAAATGTAGAGTTGTTCTATAAAAAAGTAAATATGATAATGATTGCTAGTATTATGGCTGCGGGATTAAATGTGGTTTTAAATGTAGTGTTTATAAAACTGTTTGGTTACCATGCAGCAGCATATACAACATTATTTTGCTATTTACTTTATACTGTTTTTCATTATTTAAACATGAAAAAAATAGAGAAGAACAAAGTCTATGATATCCGTTTCATTTCAGGTGTATCTGCTGTATTAATTGGTTGTGCAGTTTTATCGCCTTTAATCTATGACTATTTTATTATAAGATATTTGGTTTTGATTTGTGCCTTAGCTATTATTTGCATGAAGAGAAGAAACATAATAGATATTCTAAAAAAATTAAGATAGTAGCCATTTAGCATATTTATAGAGGACTCTGCAGAGTTATCCAACATTATAAAGTATATTGATAAGAGGAAAAAGTGAGAATGAATATAGCAGTTATATTTGCTGGAGGAGTAGGAAGCAGAATGCACAGTAGAGAGATACCAAAACAGTTTCTAAAACTCCATGATAAACCAATTATTATTCATACCTTGGAAATTTTTGAAAACAGCTCTCTGATTGATGCAATTGTAATAGCCTGTGTTCAGCCATGGATACCATATTTGAATAAACTGGTTTACCAATATCGATTGGACAAGGTGAAGAAAATAGTTCCAGGAGGAGAAACGGGACAGCTTTCTATTTTCAAGGGACTATGTGCAGCAGAGGAGATAGCAGAAAATGATAAAAGCATTGTACTGATTCATGATGGAGTAAGGCCACTGATTAATGAAGAAGTAATAAGAAAAAACATTGAAAGTGTAGAAAAATATGGTTCCGCTATAACAACGAGTATTGTAAAAGAAACTATTTTAGTTGTCAAAGAAGATGGACGGATCGATCATGTACCTGATAGAAGAAATTCTAGAGTTGCAAAAGCCCCACAAAGTTTTTGGCTTAGAGAGATTATGGAGTTACATAAAAGAGCATTATCAGAGGGAAAAACAGATTTTATTGATTCGTGTACTATGATGCAATATTACAATCACTCTCTGCATCTTGTAGATGGGCCATATGAAAATATAAAGATTACAACTCCAGATGATTTTTATACTATGCGTGCGCTTTTGGATGCAAAAGAAAATGAACAGATTTATGGTTACTCGGAATAATGAGTTTATCAGAAACAAATGAAAAGAGGAAAAAGTTATGAATTTAAGCTATGAAAAAGAGATGGACACAGAAATTATTCCAAAGGAGCTTAAAAACGCAAAACTTTTAGTAACAGGAGCGTCGGGGCTTATTGGTTCTGTTTTGACAGAATATTTGTTAAAAGAAAATGCCCAGTATCAGATGGGAGTAAAACTGATATTGCTTGTACGCAATCGGGAAGATTTGCTATCTAAGTTGGGAAATAGAATAGGTAAGGAGAACATACAGATTATCCAAGGAGATATTTGCTGTTTGCCTGAGATAACCGATGATATAGATTATATTATTCATGGTGCAAGTATTACAGCAAGCAGTATGATGATCGAACATCCAGTACAGGTTATAAAAACCAACTTGAAAGGAACTGCTAATATTCTTGAATTTGCAAAAAAAAAGAGCGTAAAAGGAGTAGTTTATTTGTCTACTATGGAGGTCTATGGATTCACAGAAGAGGAAAAACTTCTTACAGAGGAACAAGTTCAATATTTAAATCCGCTCGAGCTTAGAAGTAGCTATCCAGAGAGTAAAAGAATGTGTGAAAATCTATGTGTTTCATATGCAAGTGAATTTCACATCCCAGTCAAAATTATTAGGCTTGCGCAGACATTTGGACGGGGAGTCAAAGCGGATGATACGCGTGTATTTGCCCAATTTGCTAGATGCGTTAGAGATGGAAAAGATATCGAAATCATGACAGATGGGAGAAGTAAAAGAATGTATCTGGATACAGAGGATGCGGTTAGAGCGATCCTCACAGTACTTCTAAAAGGAAAGACAGGGGAAGTTTATAATGCGGCAAATAAGGAAACCTATTGTTCAATACGGGAAATGGCTGAAATGGTGGCATCAGAGATATCAGAAGGAAAGATAAAAGTTTATGTAGGAGTAGGTAAGGAAAATGTGAAAAAATTTCCTCCTGCTCATAAGTTAATGTTAGATGTTTCGAAACTGGAGGAATTGGGGTGGAGGCCGGAAACTGGGCTGAGAGAGATGTATTTGGAAATGATAGAGGGATGGCAATAATTAAAAAATTAAAAATATAATAAAGAGATCTCTGCTATTTTTTGAAGATTGATGAAAATGGACAGAATAGGAGAAAGTAAATGAAAAAAGTTTTAGTTGTTTTTGGGACACGCCCAGAGGCGATAAAAATGTGTCCTCTCGTCCGTGAATTGAAAATGAGAAATAATTTTTTAATAAGGGTATGTGTGACAGGACAACACAGACAAATGCTTGATCAGGTGTTAAAGACCTTTGAAATTGTTCCTGATTATGATTTGGCAATTATGAAGAAAAGTCAGACCCTGTTTGATATAACTGGAGAAATTTTGAGCAGAATAAAGAAGGTACTTGAAGCGGAAAAGCCGGATGTTGTACTGGTTCATGGAGATACATCTACAACCTTTGTGACAGCATTGGCTTGTTTTTATATGCAGATACCAGTAGGGCATGTGGAGGCTGGGCTTCGTACATATAATCTGTATTCTCCATTTCCTGAAGAATTTAACCGTCAAGCCGTAGGAATAATTGCCTCTTATCATTTTGCACCAACAGAAATGGCCAAGAGTAATTTACTTAGAGAAGGAAAAAGGCCAGAGACAGTCTATGTAACGGGAAATACTGCCATAGATGCCCTTAAAATAACTGTATGTCCAGAGTTTGAAAATGCTCATCTTAAATGGGCGGAAGGAAGTAGGTTGATTATGATCACAGCCCATAGACGGGAAAACTTAGGAGAGCCAATGCAGCATATGTTTCGTGCTATTAGGAGAGTATGTGATGAGCATGAAGATATAAAGGCGATCTATCCAATTCATATGAATCCAGCAGTAAGAAAGGCGGCTAATTCTATTTTGGGCGGTGATGAAAGAATACGTATTATAGAACCTTTGGATGTCTTGGATTTTCATAATTTTTTGGCACGTTCTTATTTAATATTGACAGATTCTGGCGGGATACAGGAGGAGGCGCCTTCACTGGGAAAACCGGTTCTGGTAATGAGAGAGACAACAGAACGTCCAGAGGGAATTCAAGCTGGTACTTTAAAGCTAGTAGGTACTGATGAAGATACAATATATAAAGCCTTTAAACAGCTTTTAGAAGATAAGAAAGAATATGAGAGAATGAGTAAGGCATGTAATCCTTATGGTGATGGGTTTGCAAGCAAAAGGATAGCAGATATATTGGAAGAGATTTAAATAAAAAGAAAAAAATAAAATATGAATACTAGAAAGTAAAAATTAGAAAGGGCATCTAAAAGAAAGATGGTGCGCATAGATAGAGGAATTGTTTTTGCTAGAACAATGTCAGTTATTATGATTGTGAGCTGCCATATTTTACAATATTATGGAAATTTCTTGGCTTGGTATCTTAATGTTGGGGTAGAGATTTTTCTTATTATTTCTGGAATTCTATATGGGCAAAAAACGATTGAAAAGCCAGCGGAATGGATAAAGAAACAATGGATCAAGTTGTTGGTTCCATACTGGACTTACTCAGTTTTTGCTATATGTATCTATAAATTATATGCCCCAGAATACGTTACAGTAGAGGGAATTTTAGGGTTGTTTCTAACTGCTTCCCGCTTTCCCGGTCTGGGACATCTTTGGTATGTAAACTACATATTATTCTTGTATTTATTTACGCCGTATTTACAAAATTTTTATGAAGAATATTTTCAAAAACTATCGGATAAGAAAATGTTTTTAGGATTAGTGATATTTACAGGGCTCTTATGTATGTTACAGTATTATGGTATTTTTCAGTATGAAGTGAACAGAGTAGTATGCTATTATACAGCGTATTTTTTGAGCAGAAGGTATCTCTATTATAATAAAGAAAAACACAAGCATAATTTGAACAAAATAGCAATTGTAACCATTATACTATCCGTACTTCTGACTATACTAAGAATATATATTCAATTTTTCGGTTCTATTACATTCCCTATATGGGATACGGCGGTTTTATATATCCATTCGTTAATGGGATTTGGACTGTTTTATATGCTTTATTACATTGGAAATAAAAAAGGTATAGCAAATAGTAAAGTCATTAATTTCATTAATAAATATTCTTATCAAATATATTTGGTACATCACCTATACATTTTAGGCCCGGAAAATATAAATTTGATGAAACTAATTCCTGATATGACAGGAACCTGTATACTATTAATTATTGTAATAGTGGTATCTGCAGTATTTTTTGATAAGGTAGTTCAAATAGTAAAGCCTATAAAGAATAAGGTGTAATTATTTGGTGAACGGTAGATAATGGATATCTCGACCTATGGAATTACGTATGAGAAAATAGGTTAATACTAAATAAAGAGTATCAAAGAGGCTGTGAAGAAAAGGACATGTTGACAAACTAAGAAGAAATGGCTTTCTGTATGGTATACTTATTATATCAATTGTAGGAGATCATTTTTTATGATGAGAAAACAAAGCGGACAAATCCAGATGGTAATCCTTGACACTACCTTCTAAGATGACGTATAATTAAGGACCCGTTGACAAAGTTTCCGAATATTGTATTCCCATGGTATAATGGAAACAAAAGACTAACTATTAAAAGTCAAGTTTAAGATGAAATTTTTTTGAATGAATTGCAGAAATGCATTTCAGATAAAAGTGTACCTTGAAAACTGCATGACAAACAGAGTGTCATTTCAGGCACTCTAAAAGGAGATATTTACAGAATAAGTTAAGCTGCCGGTACGTATGCCTGCCCTGATTTTTCCATTGCGAATATCAACCGTACAAGTTTCTTTGCGGCATGAGACAATGCAACGTTATAGTGCTTGCCTTCTGAGCGCTTTTTTTCAAGATATGCGCCGAAGGATTCATCCCAGTGACAGACATATTTTGTGGCGTTGTAAAGGGCATACCGAAGGTATCGGGAACCTCTTTTTTCCATGTGGGCATAGCAGTTATCCATCTGCCCGGACTGGTAAGTAGATGGAGACATTCCGGCATAAGCCAGTATCTTATCCGCGGAATCAAAGCGGTTAAAATCGCCAATCTCAGCGATGATCATTGCACCCATCCGGTAACTGATACCGGGAATGGAAAGGATTGGAGACTGGATTTCTTCATCCATGATTCGTTTGATGGCAGTTTCAATTTCGTCAATCTCAGAGGTCAGCTCCTGAATCAGTTTAATGGTGTGCTTGAGTTCCAGAGATTTCGCAGGCATAACAGAACCGATCGAGTTTCTTGCGGCTTCGCGAAAGATGACAGCAGTGTCTTTTCCGTATCTGCCTTTGGAACTCTCAGAAAGCAGATTGGAAAGTCTTGTGAGGTGTGCGGATGCGACAGCATTGGCGCCTGGGAACTCGGAAAGCAAAGCGTAGACGGATGGCATGTGAAGGGTAGGAACAAGCTTTTCCAGTTCAGGGAAAAGAATACACACAAGCCGTGAAACAGAGGTTTTTAGTTTTGCCCGTTCTTTTACCTTATCAAAACGGTAACGAGTGAGTGACTTTAATTCCTCGTTGTGGTAAGATGTGTTTGAGTAGGACTTTAAGTTCATGTCAGACATCATCATAGTGGCAATAGTACGGGAATCAACCTTATCCGTTTTCGTCTTTCTAAGGCTAAGACTTTTTCTGTAAAGATTTGTGTGGAGCGGATTGATAACAAAGGTGTGGCAGCCTTTATCAAGAAGAAATCCCAGAAGATTGTAACTGTAGTGTCCGGTGGCTTCCAGTCCTACTTTTACTTTGTTTAAATCATCTGATACGGATAGGATTCTTTGAAATAAAGTTTCAAAACCGTCACGATTGTTAGGGATGGTGAAAGGTTTAAATAGTACCTCACCATCTGAGTTTGTAATAAAGCAGTCATGCTTATCTTTCGCGACATCAATTCCAACGTAAATCATAAAGAATCTCCTCGTATAATAAGTTTGTAAGCAAGAAAAACAGCTTACAGACTTATTCTTT
>OHBC01000282.1_pt1 | contig 42837 bp, 34 predicted proteins | sample 1577331 | NCBI WGS metagenome assembly OHBC01 (sample SAMEA3879570, study PRJEB24766) | human gut metagenome | biome: human-associated habitat; feature: feces | place: USA | collected 1985/1987
CGGTTCTTAGACGGGAAGGGGCGAGTAATCGCCCCGACCTAGTCGACTACGCCCCTTTGGCTGACGGCTTTGACGGTGAGGTTATCCGTATTGGAGGCGGGAGTAAGAGCTGCATCAATCCCATGGACATCAATATGGACTACTCCGATGACGAACAACCATTGGCCCTAAAGTCTGAACTCGTTTTAACCCTCTGTGAATTGTTGATCGGCGGGAAGTATGGCCTGTCAGGTGGGCAACGGTCTTTGATCGGCCGTGCCTGTTCGATCTGCTACCGGAAATATTTTCAGCACCCATGCCCTGAAAATATCCCGACTTTGAGAGACTTCTATGAGGTCTTGAAAAAGCAGCCTGAACCGGACGCAGCCAATATTGTACTGGAGCTGGAGATCTATATTGAGGGTAATCTATCTATCTTTGCAGACCATACAAATGTTGATACCAATAAGCGTTTTCTGGTTTACGACATCAGAGACTTGGGCAAACAGCTCCGCACTTTTGGGATGGTTGTGGTAATGGATCAAATCTGGAACCGGATAACCCGCAACCGAGCTATTGGGCGTCACACCTGGTTATACATCGACGAAATGCAGCTTCTCTTCTCGAATGAGTTCTCAGCAAACTACTTTTTTGAACTCTGGAGCCGGAGCCGGAAGTGGGGAGCAATCCCGACTGGAATTACTCAAAACGTGGAAACCCTTCTGCTCTCTGACCTTGCACGCCGGATGTTAAGTAACAGCCGCTTTATCCTGATGTTCAATCAAGCGACAAGCGACCGGGTGGAGCTGGCAAACCTCTTAAATATCAGCAATCGGCAATTAGACTATGTGACAAATGCAGATTCTGGCCAAGGGCTACTTTTTGCCGGGAAAAGCATTGTACCTTTTATCAACAATGTACCTAAGAACACCAAGCTATACCAGATGATGACCACCAAGTTGGAAGAGGTCGCCCCGAGCAGCGGAAGAGGTGAAAACGGCAGCTCCGAGGGATAGCCACTATCCTCCAGCCTTTTTCCAAGCTCCGTGCAGAGGATTTTAACAATGAGTAAAAAGCAAAAAGACCAGCCTTTCCGTGCTTCTGAAAATACCAGCTCTTCATTGATTCTGGAAGAGCAGCGGCCTTTATCGGAGGGTACCATACACGAGGATCTGGAAACCAGCATCCGAAAAAGCATCCATAAAAGCGCCGTGCTCAGTGGCGACGATGCCCCCGAGCACGATACCAGGGCCACGCAAGGGCCGGCAAAGTCGTCTGTTCGCCCACCTTCAGAAGTGGTTGACCGCAGCCATACAAAACCTGTCAGGTCTTCAACACCACGAGATAGCAGGCCAAAGCCAGGTGCTGAATCTTCTTTACCTCGCAAGCAGAGCGCCGCACCGCATAAGGCGCCTGCATCTGATGGATCTTTAGGCGAAGAACGGCTGCTCACCGGGGCCGCCAGCGGCGCGGTACTAAAGGGCTCCCATGGAGTCACTATCAAAACCCCCGAAAAGGGACGGGAGCGAATTAAGTCCGCCATATCGCCTGAACCTACCCTGGCCTCTTGGGGGGTGCATATTGGCCAAGACAGTGATCCCACGCCAGAGAACGACCCAAGCCCTCCTCTGTCACCTGCGTCTGAGGCTGCGGCATACGCAGAAAAGGCGTTCACACCCCATAGCAGGCGGGGCCCGCTCTCGGCCCTAGGCCGGGCGGTCCCCCAGTCTATCAATACCAATGCAGCCCGCTCCAGTGATTCCAGTGAACGGGCCGCCGGCATCGGCATCAAATATGGGTATCGGGCCAGCAGATATGCGGTACTCGGCGGCACGAGAGCCGTTAAGGGCACATATCAAACCGCCAAGTACCACCACACTCTAAAAAGGGACATAGCCTCTGGAGCACTCAGCGTTTCAGAGGCACAGTCTGTTTTCTGGCACCAGGTCAAGAAAAATGCTGGCGGTGTTCTGCATGGCGTCGGTTGGGCTGTAAAGGATAGTATCTCCTATGATGTCGAGGATTTCTATGGCAGCGACGATCTTGGTGTGCAGGCTATAACCAAACCTAAGAACATGATTATCGGAACCAAGCGCACGCTCACAGGAACCAAAGCCGCAGCCAGTACCTTGACCAAGGGGGCCAAGACTGGCGGACGGGTTATTGCTTCTGCTGCCCGGACGGGCCGCCGCGTTGTTCAGGTTGTTTCAGGCATGGTCAAAACGGCTTCTGTTGCAGCCAAGGCGGGTATTGGGGCAATAGCAGCCATAAGCCCTTATGTCCTGGTGATTCTCCTCGCCCTGATCATCGTAGTCTGTATTTTTTCAATTTTCTCTATTAAAAGCGACGATTGGGAACTCACACAAACCTACCTGTATATCACAGAGCTCGACGCCACCATGGAGCATGACATCATCCAAAATTCTAAGCGGAGCGGCGTGGATTCTTTTGCCTACTATCTCAACGGGGCCCCAGTATCTTTAGAGCAAATGGAGGTGTTCACCGATGCCGACTTGCTGCTTGCATATCTGGATTGCAAATATGACGACTATACTTTTTCCGATGTCCGGTCAGAAATTGATTCACTCCATGATGCCCTGCACTCGCTCCGCCTGGAGGAGTATACCACAAGCAGCACAACTACCGATAGTGAAGGTAACGAGGTGACGACCCATACCACCCATTTAGATCAATACCTGACCACCGAACCAACCCTAGAATACATCACAGATCACAAGGATACTCTGTTATCTGCTGATCAAGTGGAACGGCTTGAAGCGTTAGGGGAGGTTGGTATCTACACCATGCGACAGGAGCTTGCATCCCCCTTTGTTGGGATTGATTGGAGCTCTGGTCTAACAAGCCGGTTTGGCTGGAGAATCCATCCGATTAGTGGAGATCTCTCCTGCCACTATGCACTCGATATTGCCATGCCGGGCGGCACGCCTATCAACGCTTGTATGAGCGGCACCGCAGTTGTGCCAGGCTACCATGAAAGCTACGGAAATTATGTCAAAATCATGGGCAACAACGGTACCTATACCCTTTATGCGCACATGTCCAGCATAGCTGTTTCAGATGGTCAAGACGTAGAAATCGGAGACGTAATCGGGTATGTGGGTACCACTGGCAGCTCCACCGGAAATCATTTGCATATCGAGTATTTCAAAGATGGCCACCGCTTAAACCCCCTATTCTATCTGGAACCGTGACATTCCAGCAGGAGGACGATATATGATACTCATTTTAGCGGAAAAGCCGAGCGTTGGACAAGCTATTGCCAAGGTGCTCGGTGCTACGCAGCGCGGAGCTGGTTATGTCCATGGGAATTGCTATATCGTGTCCTGGTGCTTTGGACACCTGGTTGAGCTGGCCCAGCCCAAGGACTATGACCCAGCATTGGAGCAATGGGATCTCCGTACCCTTCCCATTATTCCGCAAGAGTTCAAGACTGTTATCCAAGCCAGCACAGAAAAACAGTTCAAAATTATTCAAAGCCTGATGCACCGAACCGATGTCAAAGAGGTTATTGCCGCGACTGACGCCGGCCGAGAGGGAGAGTTGATCTTCCGTCTGGTATATGAACAGGCGATGTGTAAAAAGCCTGTCAAGCGTTTATGGATCAGCAGCTTGGAAAGCTCTGCAATACGAGAGGGGATGGAGCACCTAAAGCCTGCTTCTGAGTATGACTGCCTTTATCATGCGGCCCGTTGCCGGCAGCGGGCCGACTGGCTTTTGGGTATAAATCTGTCGCGCCTCTATACAATCATGTACTCCCATAAGCTACCTATCGGCCGCGTCCAAACCCCTACATTACAGCTTATTGTAAGCCGTCAGGCTGAAATAGAACAGTTTGTTCCTGAAACATACTTTACCTTATGCGCGGATCTAGGTGGTTTTAATGCCTATTCCCGTGTAAGCACGGCAGCGGAGGCCGAGGCCGCTGTTGCCGTTTGTAAAATCAGTGATGCTTTTGCGGCCAAGATCGAACAATCCGAGCGCCAGGATTCCCCGCCCCATCTATATAACCAGGATACCTTACAGATGGATGCCAACCGTCTGTATGGTTTCACTGCCCAGGATACCCTCTCCTATGCCCAGGCTCTCTATGAGGCTAAACTGGCCACCTATCCGCGTACCGACAGCAGCTACTTAACAAAAGATATGGAGCCTGCTGTCGGGCCATTGGCCTCAAAATTGCTCCAGTCCGGTGTCCTTCCACCAGATATTAGCCGACAATGCTCTCTGGAGCTGCTGGATGTCCAATCCGTCATAGATGATAATAAAGTATCTGACCATCACGCAATTATACCTACCGGGGGCATCACCAAAAAGGTGTTTGATTCCCTCTCTGCCGGAGAGCAAAAGATCCTGTACCTTTTGATCCTGCGTTTTTTAGCGGCCCTGTACCCCCCACGCCGCTATTCATCAACAAAAATAGTTTTTGATATCAGCGGCTATGCTTTTTCTTCTACCGGAACCGAAGTTATAGATCCTGGCTACCGATTCATTTGGGATGCTCTGGTTGCCGAGCCCTCTATGGAATCCGGCTCCATGGAGGACGAGCCTGACAACGATAACCTCCCCTCTATTGCAGAGGGAAGTACATACCCAGTCAAGGGAATAAAAGCGATAGCAAAGAAAACCCGGCCTCCTCGCCCATATACCGATGGTACATTGGTACAGGCAATGCGGACGTGCGGCAAAACGCTTGCAGATGATGACCTGAGAGACGCAATCAAGGACTGTGGTATGGGTACAGTGGCGACACGGGCCGCAATAATCGAGAGCATTATCAAGAGCGGCTATGTCCGCCGCAGCGGAAATTTTCTCGTTCCAACAGATGACGGGAAATTGCTTATAGAACTTGTTCCAACCACGATTAAAGCCCCATCCCTAACCGCTCAATGGGAAAAACAGCTTGCCGAAATAGAGCATAACGCCTTGAGCGAGGATGACTTTATGGCGTCCATCATATCCTTTCTGCGCAGTTTTATCGCAGACGCCAAGCTGTTATCTGGAAGTCAGGACTCCAGTGAGCTTTTCGCTCCAAAGGAGCGGATTAGCCTTGGGCTGTGCCCCATTTGCGGGCGGCAAGTAAGAGCGTATCCGAAGTCTTATTCATGCGAAAGCGGGAAAGGCGGCTGTGGGTTCACAATCTGGAAGTCCATCGCCCAAAAATCTATTACAGAAGCCCAGGTCAAGAAGCTGCTGGCCACGGGGCGGAGTAGTCTTATCAAGGGCTTTGTTTCCAAGGCCGGAAAAAATTTTGACGCCTATTTAATTCTGAAGGATGATCACCAGGTAGGGTTTGAATTTCCAAGTCGAGGTGAAAGAAAGAAATGAAAAAGCTGGACATAGGTGTCCCTAACGCAACTATGATTGCCGGGTATTTTGAGGACGCCTTTGGGGTGCCACCCTCCCAGCGGACAACCAGAGCTGTCGATGGTACTTATTATCACATGTGGCGTAATACCCCTAGCTTTAGCTATGGGGATACCCCTTGCACACTTTGACAAACTCGTCGAAACGGGAATCTCATTTGAGAGGCCCAAATTCCCATAGCTGAAGCAATCGTTTTGTTTGGAATGGTGGTGATTGTATGGAATATTCGTACAAATTCCGGCTATACCCAAATCGGGAGCAGGAAAAACAAATTCTGCGCACACTTGGCTGCTGCCGGTTCGTATTCAACCACTATCTTGCCAAGCGGAAGGAAGTATACGCGCAGGACGGCAAGACGCTGAATTACTACGACTGCGCCGGTGATATGACACAGCTCAAGAAATCGCTGGCGTGGCTGCGGGAAGTGGATGCGACCGCCCTGCAATCCTCGCTACGGGATTTGGATACAGCCTTTCAGAACTTCTTCCGCCGTGTGAAGCAGGGGGAGAAACCCGGCTATCCCCGGTTCAAGAGCAAGCACAACCACCGGCAAAGCTACAAGAGCAAATGTGTCGGTACGAACATCAAAATTCTGGATCATGCCGTACAGTTGCCAAAACTTGGCCATGTGAAGTGCCACATCTCCAAGGAGGTCAAAGGCCGTATCCTGTCTGCCACTGTCAGTCAGAATGCCAGCGGTAAGTATTTTGTTGCTTTGTGCTGTACCGACGTGGAGATAGCCCCTCTGCCCTCTACCGGGGCGGTCATCGGGCTTGATATGGGCCTGAAATCATTTACCGTCACCTCCGATGGCCTGGAATATCCGAACCACAAGTTTCTGACCAAGAGCCTCCGTAAACTCGCCCGCCTCCAGCGGCAGCTCTCCCGAAAGTCAAAGGGGAGTAAACGCCGGGAGAAAGCAAGGGTAAAGGTTGCCCGGTTGCAGGAACATATCTCCAATCAGCGTCAGGACACGCTGCATAAGCTGTCCACCCAGCTTGTCCGAGACTACGACCTGATAGCGATTGAGGACTTAGCGCCTAAGAACATGGTGAAGAACCATAGCCTAGCCCGGTCTATCTCCGATGCTTCCTGGGGAGAGTTCCGCAGACAGTTGGAGTACAAGGCGGCGTGGTACGGCAAGCAGATGGTCACGATAGATCGCTTCTTCCCGTCCTCTCAGCTATGCTCCGTCTGTGGTGCTCAATGGCCCGGCACAAAGGATTTGTCTGTTAGGGAGTGGGTCTGTCCTTCCTGTGGCGCTGTCCACGACCGAGACACGAACGCCGCAAAGAATATCTTGAACGAGGGCTTGCGCCTCTTGGCGTAGGCTATACGGTAGGGCGGGACACGCCCGAACCTATACGCCCACGGAGAGTATGTAAGACTTGAGTTTTCAAGCAATGCTCGTTGAAATGGGAATCTCCACATGAATCCGGGAATGTCAAGCACTCTCCCCGAGCGTAAGACGCAACCACGGCGCTATACTCAGCGAACCGAGAATCCCCCGGATTTATCTGCGGGGAGTGTCACAGCGCGGCTAGGAGCGTCAAACAGACTACGTGAAGAAAGGAATGGAAACTATGTCTACCTCTTACCTGGACACGTTATATTCTTCCGAAATTACAACCCTGCTGAATGATCTTAATGTTGCAGGGCATTTTGAAAATGCCCTCTCCATCCCCCTCCCGCAGCGGGTTACTCAACTGGTCAATGGCATGTTCTATCCCGACAATGAGGCCGGCACCAACGCTATCTCCATTGTGGCCAACCGAGCCGCTGTGTTCTGTCACGAGCAGCTTATTGATCCCAGGGAGATATCCGACCTGGCGCAGATGTTCAGCGAGACTGCCCAAAAGTATCCGTTTCGCTGTGAGGCCCTAAAGCTCATTTACAACGACGAGCACCAGCACAACTCCTTCCCTGGGCAGTCTTTACCGGATAAGAATCGCTTTTTAGGCCGTGATGAAGTGGCCGCCGTTTTATTGGTGGCCGAGCAGACGCAGAGCATGGAGATCCCCGCTGCCCTGTTGGAGCAGTATCGTTCTGATATCTGCCTCTTTGCAGATCCCAGCATCATATTTGCCATGAATCATCTAGAGCAGTATACTAATCTAAATCTCACTCCCGGAGAGTACCGCGATTACTACAACATCGCCATTGATGTAAAAGATACCGCCGGCCCTGGCGGATACGAGGCCCTCGATGCTTTTATCAGCACAAAAAGCACGGGCCGCGAATCCCTTTCAGAGCGGTTGAGCCGGGCCTGCGCAGATTCCGCCAGGCAAGTCTCCTCCATGGAGCTTGACATCGAGCGTTCTCACCAAGAAAGGAGCCTGGGTGATGCCCGCTGATATCAAAGCCAGGCCCTCCGGCAACGATGATGCACGGGCAAAAAAAATGCAGGAGCTTTTTTCCCGCATTGAAGCCGGCGTTTCTGGAGTATTCACAAGTGATAACTACCGCTCATATCTCCGCACGATGGCTAAATTCCATCGGTACAGCGCCCGGAATTGCCTGCTGATTCATCTTCAGCGGCCCGAGGCAACCATGGTTGCCGGTTTTGACGCCTGGAAGAAAAAATTCCACCGCCACGTGCTTGCCGGCGAAAAGGGAATCACGATTATTGGCTACGCCTTAAAATCCAGTACATTGCGGAAGCCGCTCCGGGATGAAAAGGGCGATCCCGTGATAGGAGACGATGGGAAACCAGCAATTGAATATGTGAAGCACTCATATCCAGTCTACTTCCCTGTTTATGTCTATGACGTATCGCAAACAGAGGGTGAACCGCTCCCGCAGCTCGTTCATGATCTGGAAGGGGACGTGGCCTCCTATCAGGATTTCCTTGCCTCCTGCCGGAAGCTCTCTCCCTACCCGATTGAGTTCGAGAACATAGCATCCCCAAATGTTCGGGGCTACTGTAGCTTTGAAGAGCAGCGCATCGTCGTTCGCTCCGGGCTCAGTCAGGTTCAGACGGCCAAGACCGTGCTCCATGAAATAACCCATGCTATTCTCCATAATGAGGGAGACGCAAAAACCCGTGCTGAAAAAGAGCTTGAAGCAGAGAGTGCCGCATTTGTTATCTGTTCGCACTATGGGATCGACACCTCCGAGTATACCTTTCCTTACCTGGCCTCCTGGTGTCGTCAGGAGCGGGACAAGCTGGAACGCTGCCTTGATGCAATCCAAAAGCACGCCTTTTCCGTGATCGAGCAGTTGGACACCAGTATGCTGGAGCTGGAAAAGGCCAAAGCCGATCGGAGCTCCCTCCAGCAGCGGCTTGAGCTGGCACAGGCCCAAAGCGCCATTGATTTGACACGCAATCCACCATCGCAGGTTCGGAATATGGAATTAGAGCGGTGACGCAGAAGGAAGGAATATCATGTTTACTGTAGAAGAACAGACTATTATCAACCTATACCGGCAAGCCTCCAGCTCCATGACGCGCTCAGAGCTCCTTGCCGAGCTCACGGGTGCCCTCTCTGCAATCGACGATCTCCAGCTCCGGGGCGCAGTCCATCATATCATCACGAAGCTCCAGGCCATGGATGACCAATCTTTCTTCTCGCTGCGCCTTGAGGATGCACTTACGCCCGGACTGGAAGCATGAAAACATTTTGGGTCTTGGAGCCAGGGCGCTTCTACTTTATAGAAGCAGATTTTTTCCAGAGGTACGCCGATTTCTTCCCTGATTTAGATCTTAAAAAATATGATCGTCGTCCCTTCTTTTTCGCATTTCAGGAGCCCCATCCTTCCAAGCTCTTGTGGATGATTCCCATATCATCCAAGCATGATAAATACCAGGCTGTTTTTGACTCTAAAGTGGCGCGCTATGGGTTTTGTGATACTATACGGTTCGGCCGCGTTGAGGGCCTCCATACTGTTTTCCTTATCCAGAACATGTTCCCAGTAACCCGAGAATACATCCGGGAGGTATACCTGGATCGTTTTTCCCATTTCGTGCGGGCTACTCCGATTGTCAGGAATGATGTCATCCGCTCTGCAAAAAGTGTGTTGCATAAAGTCCAGAGCAGGGGCTTGAACCTTACTTTTGTAGATGTGCTGAAGCTCCGCTCCCAGCTCCTTGAACCGGAGCGCGGGATCTCTACCCCCAGTCTTGCCGCACAACTCGCGGCCGCCACGGAGCGGGCAGAAGCCCAGCAGCCAGAGTATCAAACTCCTGTGCAGCAGAGAGAAGATCCCTCGTTAGATCGGTAAACAGTAATTTACATTTTGTTTGTTTCCTGCTATACTAAAAATGAAAAGGCGTGGTGGTAATCCTGGCCAGTCCAGGCCAGACGCACACGAGCAGTAAAAATCTGATACCGTTACCCTTAATGGGGTCGAGCGGCAAAAGAAAGGAGTCAGGTAATACCTGACTCCTTTCCTTATATGGCTTCCTTCCTCCTCCATGGGGAAGATGGCACATCCGTCTGCTCTCCTCTTCCATGGTGGCCACCCAGCTCTCCAGGACAGCTCCGGGCTGGCCTGGCGACTGCCGGCCGCCTCCATAGGGAAGATGTACCATCAGCTGCTCTTCCCTCCCTTGGTGGCCACCCAGCTCCCCAGGGTAGCTCCGGGCCGGCCGGGCGGCTGCCGGCCTCCTCCATGGGGAAGATGTACCATCGGCTGCTCTTCCCTCCCCTGGTGGCCTCCCAGCTCCCCAGGGCTGCTCCGGGCCGGCCGGGCGGCTGTCAGCCACCTCCAGGGGGAAGATGGCACCGTCGGTTGCTCTCTCCTCTCCTGGTGGCCACCAGCTTCTCAGGGCAGCTCTGCTTTTCCTCCCTGGCCACTCTGGGCTGCCTCCTGTAAACAGATGGCGTCAGCTCTTCTGGTCGCTTCCTGAATCATGTTCCCCGGTCGGCAGATAGCGGTAGAGCACATATTTCCCGCTTGGAGCATCAAGGCTTTCTCCGCCACGGCCCGTTGCATCAAGAAGCAAGTCTTCAAGACCGGCTCCATCAAGCGTAGCGATGGAATACAGCTTACCATACAGCACTATACCTTCCTCGCCATCATCGTCTCCATAGTCTATCCAAACCCGTTCAAAGTGCATTTTATCTATGTCCGCCTGTGTTAGCTGCTCATTTGAGCACGGGTTATAGGTTTTGTTTTGCTTCTCTTCCTTTTTCCTCTGCTCCGTGAATACCGAAAGAATCTCCCCACTGCTATTCCGCAAAACTAGCGCATCCAGATCATCATCAATCGGCTCAAACCACAGGGTCACTTCGTCATATTCCCTTACAATGCCATACTTGATCTTAAACTTTTTCATGGTAGTATTCCCCTTCCCTGAATGTTGTCTCTGTCCGGCCCCTGGCGCGGCCCCTATCTCTCTCTTGGATTCTAGCAATTACTTTTTCCGCTGCGCGTAACGCTCTGATCCGTTCCTGTGCCTCCGCCAATTCATTCTTTAGCTGCCCCACTTCCCTTTCTTTTTCCTTTATCAGCTCTTCAACCTTCTCCGGCGGTATGTCTGTTCTAATCTTCATCTGTTCAAGCCATTGTTTAGCCTGATAAAGTTTCGACAATTCACTTTGGTATTTTGTCTTAAAACCTCGCTTAAATAGCGGGTTTTGCTTTTGGTATGCCTGGGCAACTGTCTCATATTTTTGGTAATCTCTCAAATATTTCTCTGCTTCCCTATAGTGGCCAATTTTCTGCTCCAGCGAATCTATCAAGTCCGATATACTATCGCACTTTTTTTCCAAGTTGTCTGCGCTCTCCCCGAACTGATTTGGTGCCTTAATTCCCTCAATTCTGACAACTCTAAGTGCCGTTACAATTTCCTTTGTTGCAGCTAGATATACTTTTCTTCCTATCCAATTTTCAGATTGGGTAGATGCTCCATGTCCATGCTCGTATGTCCCTTTTTCTTTCTGGTTTCCCTTGAAGCGTTCGCGCTCTTCTTCCTTCTCCTTAATTTCCTCATTGATCTTGCGCAAATGCTCATTGATTACTTCGAACTTTCTGTTCTCCTCACCCCGCATAGATGCTGCTCCACGCCGTTCCATATTTGTCGCAGCAACACCCATATGTTGAGTCGGAATTTCAAATATTCCTTGGTCTTTATAGCTTCTATGATCTACTCGCATATCCAGCGATTTTGCCATCAATTCAGCGTTAATCGCGTCAGCTAATTTGCTACGGATTAGATTCATAAACTCTGAGCTATTCCACAAAGTAATCGTTGGATTCTGTCTATCATATTTACTCTTTTTAGGATTATTTTTCCCTTTTACTCTTACATACTCTTTGTATCTTAGATCGTGCTCTGCTTCCCATTTTGTAAGATAAACTGGACGGGCAGATACTTTCCCATTTTTAAAATAAGGTAACTGTTTTTCCCATTCATCAGCTTCTTGTTCTTTTAACTCTTTTGCGGTAAATCCACGTTCTACTCCTTCTCTATTTTTGCAAAGATAAACTTTCTCCATCTTTGATTCCCATTTCCCATTTCTATCTATCGGTCTCATGGTCAATAATATATGGCAATGTGGATTTCCGTCTCCCTTATCATGTATGGCAAAATCAGCACACATTCCAATATTGACAAAGTTTTCATGAACAAAGGCTCTCACAAAATCTATCTGTTCTTCTGTTGATAGCTCGACTGGTAAAGCTATTTCAAATTCCCTTGCTAGTCTTGCTGCTGTATCACGTTCTGCCTGCTCTATATTGTTCCAGAAGAGTGCTCTATCCTTCCATTCCTCTGGAGCATTTTCGCATAACATGATTTCCTTATATACGATTCCTTTTTTCTTTCTATAGTCATGCGTTACTCCATCATAAGAGTTTGTGATCTTTTCACCACTGCGATAAGCTGCTGCGGCAACCGCAGACCGCCCTTGCCCTCTGCTGATAACCTGACAGTGGCAATGATAGATTGCCATATAACTCTCCTATCCGAGAAATAGATTGCTGGTGAGCAATCTATAATCATAGCTTGCCTCCGGCAAGGCTCCCGGCAGGGCGCACGACCATCCGAAGGATGGTCAGTAAGTGCGCCCTTCGGGATATTGCCGCCTCGATACTGCTCATATTATAATTCCCCTTCTTCTCTACTGTCAACGTATTATGTAATATTACTTCTTTTCTTGGCGGCAAAATCACACGTTTTGTAAAAAATAAGGATACGCTGTAGCGTATCCTTATTTTGAGCGAAACGTCTATACAGAGATTGAATCTTCGCATCATCTGTGCTAGACTAATGAAATAACTTATTATTAAGGAGAATTACTATGGCTGAACGCAAAAGCGAACAGGAAAGAATTAAACAAATTGACCAGCAGTTGGCCGAGCTCAAAGCCAAACGTAGAGCTCTTGCTGTTATGGCCGCGAAGAAGGAACGTGCTGCAAGAACACGGAGACTTATCCAGATCGGGGCATTAAGTGAAAAGTATCTCGACTGCTACAATATCTCGGTTGAAAATTATGAGATACTGATATCTCGGATTGTAAATCTACCTGCTGTGAAAGAACTCCTAAATACCTAGATATGCTTGGAGTGCTTTAAAAACAATCTCTCCCATTGACCGGCCCTGCTGGGCAGCAGCATTTTTTAAGCTACTATATTCCAAGTCAGGAATGTCCAAAACCATATCAACCGCTGACCGAACCAGCGCAGATTTATCTTTCTCCTTTTTTCCTCGCCCAGTCTGCTCCTCTATCCTCACGAGCTCTTCTTCGTAGAAGTATATCGTAGTCTGGATCTTCTTCTGCTCACTGGTTTCTTTTTTCCTTCCGCGCTTAGGAGCTTCCACAACACTACTATCTGCTTCTTCTGGCCCTACACTATTCACAGCAGAAATAAATCTCTGTGCAGCGGCTTTGGGGTCAAATTTGGTGGACATATTACTCCTCCTCTTTTAGATACTCCTTAACAAAGGTATCATAATCTTTGGTTACGTTATTCTCCATTTTCTTGTCATATGTAAATAGATCTTTACGCTCTGCCTGGGCCTTTTCAACAGAGACACTGCATCGGATAAAAGTTCTGAATACTTGTGTATCAATCGCATTACTCAGTTCTTCTGTCAGTTCCCTAATGTCCTTACTAATTGTTGTTCTCGGATCACATTTTGTCATCAGAATTCCAGCTATTTTTAATGCTGGGTTGCAATATTTTCTTACCGTCGCAATAGTGGAAAATAACTGCATAATGCCACTCGCTGCAAAGATGCTCGGTGTCGTTGGAATGATAACTTCATCTGCTGCTGTAAAGGCATTGATCGTCATAATTCCGAGGCTCGGCGGTGTGTCCAGAATGAGATAATCATAATCGCCTAATATCGGTTCTATACTTTCCTTCAGCCGATACTCTTTTCCGGTTGCTGTAAACTCAAGGTCTGCTTGCGCCAGTAAAATGTTGGCCGGTATAAGATCAAATGCTTCCATTTTCTGCACAGTCTCTCTCACCTGTGCCTTTGACTTTAGAATATCATAAATAGTCGGTCTGGATTGATTGTCCGCTCCTATACTCTCAGATAGATTTCCTTGTGGGTCTAGGTCAATCGCCAAGACCTTGTATCCCCGTATCGCAAGCCCTGCTGCTATAGCTCCTGTTGAGGTGGTTTTTGCTACACCACCTTTTTGGTTGGAGATTGCGACTACTTTGCATTTACCCATGGTTTCCTCCTCCTAGACATTTTGATGTTATAGTATCTTAATGTTAATTTGTTGTCGGATAAAATTATAACGCTATAATTTTATAACGTCAAGATATCAAAATATTTTAGTGTCTAATCTGATGCAATTTTCTTTGGTTCTAAAATATTATAATATTTTAATCCTTTGACCTCTAAATACTAAAGTATTAAAATGCTTTAGTATTCAGAGGTCTTATCTTATTTGCCCAGTAATGTCATCCGTCATTGGGAGGGTGATGCAGCTCTCGTTGACCTCGCCCTGCTTCTCCTTGTGGTAGGTGATGTTGATATGCTTCCCCTGCGTCCTTACTCACTAAGCTGTCACAATACAACCCCCCGCTCTTCCATGCGCGAGCCATGCACCACAGGAAGTTGTGCATCATGTCTGCAAAAGCCTCGTCTTCCATGTAGTATTTCAGCCTATCGGCATTATCCAGGCCGACAGAGAGATCACCATATTCGATGTCGCCGTCTGCAATGCCAAGGGCCAGCCAACGGTTCAGGATGGTCTCGTCGTTGATGTTTCGGGCGATGAATTCCATTGCCTTCAACATTTTGATGCGCGCGATCGTGTTCATGCTACTGTCCTTTCTCCCCGTAGGCCCGGTAGGTCAGGCTTGCTTTGCTATTTGTTCATAACCTGCACTTTACGCCAGCTTGAATACATTAAACAGAAATTCTCCGTCTTTGTCATAGACAGTCTCAATCTTAGTGAGCTTTCCGAGCGCCATACTCATCGGAGACCCATAGGTGCCGCGCTCCCATAGGCCGGAAGCCTCTGCCATCTGCCAAAAGCAGTTGACCTCAATCCCGGCATCCGGCCCCGGAAATGCGTGGTGCTTTATCAGCCTGGCCTTGATAAAGTTTTCGCACCACTCGACCTTGATTTCTTTTCCCATGGTTTATCCTTTCTGCCCTCGTAACCTCCGGGGCGGGATGTGCGTTTTACTGTTAACAAAATTATAATACTATAATTTCATATCATTAAAATATTTTAATATTTTAATCGTTAATAATAAGAGGTATCAGCTTGGCCCTTCGCAGAGCTGCCGGCATCCATTAGGGCTGCCAGGCTCTTTCACTGACGGCCCAGTGGAATCCGTTGGCCTTTAGCCAGGCTCGGAGGGTTTCGTCTGGCTGGGCGTCCTATATACCTCCTCAAATCGCCCGTCTATACTGTGATCCCACTCAATGCTCCCGTCAATGTACTGGATAATACCCTTGGCCGTAAACGTCCATCCGCTTTCGATATTTTGGAAGACGCCTGATACATTGCTGCAACCGCCGGCTGCATTCCAGAACGTGGGCCCGTTGTCGGCCGGCGCGATGCACCGGAAGCGGCCGCCCCCACGGTTGGTATAAACCTCGCCGACAATCGGCTGAATGCGTTGGCCCTTGTCGATGGCCCAGATCCGCTCGTTGGTTCCGTCAGGGTGGAAGATAACTTCCCGCTCTTTGCCAGTGTCCAGGTAGGCGATGACGGAAACGGGGGTACCTGTCTGCTGGGCACGGGCCTTGGCCACCCTCACGGCCTGCTCCCGGACGGGTGTGGTGCCGACAATCTGGTCGGCCTGCTTAATGGTAAAGCTGGTGATCTGCACGGTTCACTCCTTCTGCCCTCGTTACCTCCGGGGCGGGCCGCCATTAAACTGCCTCAAAAATTTGGCTAAACATTTTAATATTTTAATCTTTAAATATTATAAATTTAAAATACCAATCAGATAGATGGTGGGGCGTCAAAGTTGCAGGTGCCTCCATCATCCATCCCTTGATGGGCAAAGGCAGCCTTTAAGTCCTCGGCCAGCTTCTTATAGCGGCCTTTGAGTTTTAGGCCGGAATGGACTAACTTGAATCAACTTCCCTCTTCTATTTAATATTATAATATTTCAATACTTTGATGTCAAGATATTTTAGTATTTTAATGTTATGTTTGTCGAAAAAGATTTTTTGATAGATTCCATGCTCATTGGAGAAGAAAGCTAAGAAACCATCAACTAGCTATCTCTGATCAACAAAGCAGACGAAATCCTCCATGGAAGCTCGTCTGCTTATATTTACTACTTCACAAATTATAATACTATAATCTCATAATTTTATAACGTTAAAACATTAAAATATTTTAATCGTTAATGATGCCAAGTATCAACCTGGCCCTTCGCAGAGCTGCCGGCATCACTGATCCCCGGAAAGCCTTTAACGGTCTTGTGTTTCCGATAGTAGGCGTTCAGTGCCTTATCCCGCTCCTGGGCAACCTGGAGGGTCTTCTAACTTCTCCAGGGCCTCCGGGTCGTCGCTGCTGATAGCGGTGTTCTCGCGGACGGCATCTGCCCTGCTCCGGAGGTAGTCGGATTTGCGGTTGTTTTCAACACTGGCACCTATGAGCTTCCAGGAACGTTCCTACGCGCTTCTCTGGGGGATTCCTCGGGCCCCGGGTAGAATGGGCTGCCCCGCAGGAATACCCCTCACAGCGTCTTCAGATCGGCGGAAGGCGTCGGCTGCTTTGCCGGCGGACTTCTGGGCCCGCTCCTCCAGGCGGTCGGCCCGGGCTTCTCTGCGCTCCTCGTAGTCTTGGCGCCCTAGATAGATTCCGTGCTCATTGCAGAAAGAGGCTAAGAAACCGCCAACCAGCTATCCCTGATCAAAAAAGCAGACGAGCTTTCATGGAGGAGCTCATCTGCTTATACAAATTATATTTCTTTTCTATCGGAAGGGCGCGGCCCCCGGCCTTAACCTGGTTTCTGGCTGGGCTAGCAGCGGGGGGGAACCGTGGATAACTCATTTTGAGTTTTCCACGGTGGGGCCCCTGCTGCGATCGTGGCGACAGGTCATCTTAGGTCTAGGGCTTCCTTTAGGGAAAGACTAGGGATCGATTAGGGTACGATTAGGGTTATATATGTATAGTTGCAACAATCATGGTCCCGTTCTATAACATCTGTGGTCCCGATCCATAACAATCATGGTCCCGCTGACGATGGCTGTCTGGGAATTGAGGTAATCAACCTATAACATCTGTGGTCCAAAAATTGCATCTTTATTTTTCTCTTATCTATAACAAATATGGTGCTACGACAAAAAACGACAAGCGACTTATCGGCAACAGTTTTGGTGTGTGTTACGGATTGGTAATGTAGATTTTATAGGGTTTTTTAGCCAAGAAGGAGAGATATAGTCGAAGTGATGTATAACAGATTTGGTGCGTTTTGGGGAGGGCTTGTACGACTGATCTATAACAATTATGGTGTGGATGAATGGCTTAAATTACGCTCTAACCTATAACATTTTCTAATTGACTTGTTGCATCTTATGTATTATACTGTGGATAACCAGGTTTTGGATGTGGATATCCACAGTTTTTTCCACATAGACATGTGGAAAAACCCATTTCCGAAAACTCGCATGTGGAAAACTCAGATTTTGGAGGAACATTATGCAAGTGGACAAGCCTGCAAAACCGACACTTATACGACAAAAAAAAGGGAAAATTAAAGCAAAATCACAGTTTTTTAGGACAGCACGATATGGATTGACTTTGCAGGAGCATAGGATTGTATACTTTGCAATTCTGCGGGGCCAGCAGCTCAAGCGTCCCTTTGAGCCAGTAACGATTTCTATTAAAGAGTTTATGGCTCTTTGTGACTTAAAGGGTAAATCTACCTATAGCGTGCTGCGAAACATTTCAAAGAAGCTGCTATCACGTGTAATCGAGGTAGTCTATTACAATGATGAAGGAACTCACCTGATGCAGACTAATTGGATCTCAGAATTTACCTATCATTTAAAGCAGGGTACAGTTACTGTAACCCCCAATAAAACACTTCAACCATTTTTCGAAGGTAAACCATATAGTGAAACGGAATATTATTTTTTAATTAAATTTACCTCTCAATATGCGGAACGGTTATATGAGATTATAAAATCATTTGACCATAAAACATCGGCAGACTTTGAAGTTGACGACCTTCGCAAGAGATTGGCGGTGCCAGAGGGGCAATATGTTAATTACTCGATGATGCGTAAGCGGGTCTTGGAGCCGGCAGTCAAAGACATCAACGAATATACTGATTTGGATATCACCATGCACGAAAAACGAGGGGCACGAAATAAAGTAACTGACGTGATATTTACAATCACCAAAAGAAATGTACCGTTGCTATATGACCGGGTGCGTGCTGGAGAGTTTGATCCTCCTTTGTCTGACGAGGAGCAGCAGATTACCCTGGAAGAGCTTCTGGCCGGGGAAGATGATCAAACAGCTATTGAAGCAAATATCGTTGAATAGCAAAAGGGCCCTCCGCTTTTAGCGGGGGCCCTCCTACTTCATGACGGAAAAGGGGATTGACATTCGGTGTTATGTAATATAATATGTATTTTCTTTCATAATGTAAAATGAAATTTAAGATTGGATCATGTGACCTCAATCCCTGAATTCAATATATACTTTAGGGAAACGATTGTCAATGATTTTGATCGCATTTTACTGTAAAATTTAAGCGATACTTTTTGGTGGGAGTCTGGAGAAATCCAGACTCTTTTTTAGAATCTAATGTCCATATACATGACATCCATATCTTCCTGGGTGATACCGATATAGCGCAAGGTGACTTTCTCGGAGGCGTGATTATAGACTTGCATAATAAGCGCGATGTTCTTTGTGCGCTTGTAACACACATAACCCCAGGTCTTACGGAGACTATGGCTACCAAAATGTTCGAGGCCGAGAGCTTGGCCGGCATCTTGAAAGATACGGTGGACTTGGGTTGTGCTCAACGGCCGGTTCTTCCCCTTGCGGCTCTTAAACATATAATCATCATATTTTAATCCTTCCTCTCGGATGTAGTCTATGATAGCACGCTGGAGGGGGGTGTTTAGGACTATGCGGGCCTCCTTCTGTGTTTTCTGCTCCGTTATAGTCAGGTGCTCCCTCAGTTTGCCACTAGGATAAACAAAATCACTGACCTTCAGGCGAACAATATCGCTGATCCTTCGAGCGGTGTTAAGCTGCATCTTTGCAATCATAAAATCCCGCTCCGACTTTCCCCTCAGATATGCAAGCAGCTCATTCACTTTTTTGGCATCACGGATCGGTTGGGTGGCCTTATTCATGGTGCAGTGCAGCTCCTTTAATCAAATGTAATATAAATTTCTGAAAAAAGCATTTTAATTACATTCAATTATTTTGAGAAAATCAGAAAACACAGGAGAAGACGGGAAAGCATTGTGGCTCAAGGGTTCCTTGAAAAAATGAATATCATATTTTACATATTATATTACATTCGAAGAGATACGATAGACCCTCACCTAATAGGAGAGAGCGTCAAGTGTCAGCCTTATTTTACACTATTTCGCAAAAAGATACAAGAAGGGAGGAGGCGAAAGAGTGGAGGAATACCTAAATGTGTACCGTTGCTTTTATCGGGTGGTAGGCCAACTGGTGGCCCGGAGGGAGTTCTTGACCTACCAGCGGCAGACCTCAAACTCCAAGGCGTATGAGATTGCGCCGGCCAGATCGGTCAAGGAGCTGCTGGAGGAGCAGCCTTTGGAGCAGGCACAGAACATGCTCCAGGTGTGGGCCGCTGCGGGCCTGGTAGAAGCGGAGCCGGAAATCGTCGTGAATACGACGGTGCAGGGCCGCACAGTAAGAGCGATTCGCTTCCAGCGCGCAGCGGTTTCCCTTGTCAAAGATTTTATTTACTGAAATAAAATCGGTCTGCACCTTGAAAATTTAATATATGTCGGCAAAATGTAGCGCAAATCGTTGACAATTTAAAACGAATGAGGGTATACTATCCCTAGAAGGAGGTGTACCAGAATGTCATTATCATTTTATTCCGCCCGTGACCTGCGAGCTGGAAAAGGCGGTATATGGGACAGCCTGGGCCGCTCGAATGAGGTTGTGATCACCAATAACGGCAAACCTCGGGCGCTGATGATTGACGTGGACGAGGATAATTTCGACGAGACCTTGAAAGCGGTGCGCCAGGCCCGTGCTATTATGGCCTTTGCCAAAATGAGGCGTAAAGCCTCTGAGGAAGGGTATATGACCCCGGAAGAAATTGACGCCGAGATAGCGGCAGCCAGGCGGGAGAAGAAGGGTGAGCAGGGATAATGTTTGCAGTCATTGATACCAACATCCTGGTGTCGGCCCTTTGGTCGCCAGGCGGCCCACCGGCGCAGATTTTGGGATTGGTGCTGCAAGGCACGGTGCGCCCATGCTATGACTACCGGATCATGGAGGAGTACCGTGATGTGCTTAACCGGCCCAAGTTTAAATTCCCGTCCTGGATGGTGAACGATCTGCTGGAGCAGATTGAGGCTGTCGGGGTAAATGTAATGCCGGAGCCGTTGGAAATCCCCTTCGATGACGAGTCCGATAAAAAGTTCTTGGAGGTGGCCCGGTATTGCTCCGCCCCTCTGGTGACAGGAAATCGCAAGCATTTTCCGCCAGACGAGCCCCTGGTCCTTCTGGCGTCTGAGTTCCTGGCAAACTACTTCAAATAAAATGCTAGGGAAAATAGATCGGCTCAGATCTGAGCTGATCTTTTGGATACGACTTTGGCAGGCTATAGTTCTTCAGCCAGCTCAGATTTGAGTCGGCTAAATATAGAGACTAGGTGGGTAAAAAAGATCTGTCCAAATTTGGACTGATCTCTTGGATAGGGGGGGAGTAGGACAGTGGACGGAATCATCCCTGTAGTGACGGAGTACAACGGTGTGCCGGTCACCACCAGCCAGGCTGTTGCGGATCAATTTGGAAAGTCCCACAAGAATGTATTGAGGGACATCCAAAGGATCATCGAGCAATTAGAGAACAGCGAGAGCGGACGGGAATTTAGCCAATCCAATTTTGGATCGGCCTTTTATCAGGACAGCATGAATCGAAAAAAACCAATGTATCTTCTGACCCGTGATGCGTTCGCGCTGCTGGTTTTTGGCTTTTCCGGGGAAAAGGCGCTAGAATTCAAGGTAGCCTATATTAACGCCTTTAACCAGATGGAGGCTCTACTGAGAGGCGATAGGGATACTAGCCCGGAGCTTCGACAACTTAACCAGAAGGTCGATGCCATAGAGCAACGCCTGGAAGCGGTAGAACAGATGCTGGGGAAAGAGAAAGCCAGGCTTCAGGCAGCCGCAGAAACCCCCACGGTGGGAGAGATATTTTTCCGTGCGCTTCGTGAGGCGCTGGACAGCGGCGAATACTACTTGAAGGACAAGTGGAAACGAGAAACTGGGGAAGAGACTGGAATACTGCTGGGTGTCCAGGACGGCAGCCGGGTATTTGTCAGGATCGACTACGCCTATAAAATCTACTGTGCAGCGGCGGGGGAGTCCAGGATAACGAGCCGGCAAGGGCTTTGGGCAGTCTTGGAGCAGTCCAGTGAAATCTACCCCCGTTCAAATGGGAAGGGACATAAACACAAGAGGATCGTGGTTAAGCGGCAGCCCGTAACGGTCATCAGCTTTGACCATGACAAGCTGGGAAGGAGTGTCGAGCAATGAAGCTAATGAAGAAGGCCGCTGCGGCTGCGCTGGCAGCGGTGATGGCTGGGACGGCGTTGCCGACGGCCCTGGCTTACAGCACGCCGGACTTCAGGGATGTGCCGCCGAGCCACTGGGCATACCCCTATGTCATGAGCATGGCAGACGCGGGGGTGCTCAAGGGCACCAGCGCCACGACTTACGCCCCGGAGCAGAAGGTGAGCGCAGCTATGCTGGTTACGCTGGTAGGCCGGGTGACCTACGAAGATGATGTGGCGGCGGCCACCACCGACGGGGATAGCTGGTACAGCGCCTATCTCCGGGTAGCCAAGGACAAGGGGGTGCTGGAGGGCACCACCATCACGGACGCACAGATTGAGCAGGAGGTCAGCCGCTACGACATGGCGGTTGTTCTGGCCCACTGCGCGGAGCTGCTTGGAGTACCGGAGGCAGACACGGATACAAGCAAGATTACAGACTATGCGCAGATTCCAGACGCCTACGCCGGGGCGGTGGCCCAGGTCTACGCCCTGGGCCTGATTACCGGAGACAACGCCGGATGCTTCAACGGAACTACTGCCATGAGCCGGGCCGAGGCAGCCACTGTGATTTCCAGACTGCTGACGCTGGCCGGGGGGACGGAGGAGCCGGAAAAACCGGCAGAAACCATCCCGCCGGAGGAGTACAATCCCCACCCCATTGGCCTCCCTATGTGGGCGACACAGAATCAGGATGGGACGATCAGCTTCATGGTCGAAGGGGACGTAAGTGACGGAACTCTTAGTTCCAAGGATTTTGGGAGCTATGATGAATATGACAAGGAGTCCCGTCTCCCTGGCATCACGGTAGAGTTTTATTACATGACGCAAGAGCAGTACCATGCAGGCGAGGCGGGAATTTTACTGGGATCTGGCGTGACGGACGAAGATGGCCTATTTTCCTTCGAGGTGACAGTAGGTAGCGAGTATTATAAGCCTAACTACTTGATTGATAGCCGTTCTTTTACAGTCAAGGCCCACGGAACCAGCGGAGGGATAGAGTACGCTTCAGAATACCTATATCCGACTGCTATAGGTAGTAATCTCAGAATAGAAATGGGGCAGTTCTTTGATCCAGGCTGGGAAATTTTCGCAGACCCTGTAGAGAAGTAAGATAGGGGGAAATGAAAGTGTCACTACCACCTGGGGCCGAGCTCTTTGTAGGCATGTTCATCATCTTGGGTGTGATAGTATTTTTCCCGTACATCATAAAGTTCATCCGCTTTACAGGGCTTTGGCTTCCGCCCGTTGAAGTGCTTCTGATAGACACGCTGCTTGTGGGCAAGGTCTTAAAGCTGGAAATGAACCCGGTCAACTACCCTGAGATCTATCCAATTTACGAGACAGCGATGGTGGTGCTTTGGGTGGCCACAGTTGTCCTGGTCACCGGATATCACCTATACAAACTCTGGAGGGAGTGGCATCCCAAGATGCCTCCCCTGTGGGAGCTGGAGCCCATTGTGGAGGTTGCTCCCGGTATCTACAAACGTATAAGGGATTTATAGAGCTGAAAGCAGAAAGGACGCCGACATTTCCTGTCGGCGTCCTTTTTTCGATAGATATGAAGTGAAGAGGAAGGAGCGCGAATGTATGGCAGTATTCACACGGAAAATGGATGTGCTGGGCCGAGTTGTTGTCCCCAAGGAGCTCCGTACCAACATGGGAGTAGACGATGGGGACATGATAGAGATCGTTGGTGTGGAAGATGGGGTGCTGCTCCGCAAGTACCGGCCGGCCGGGGAGGTGCTGGCGCTGGCGGAGGAGCTGTACGCAGCACTTAACGCGGACAAAACCATTGAGCCGAGTGTGGAAAGACTGATCCGGAGGCAGATGGAAGGGATCATCCAGGCATTGACACTGACTGAAAGCGACAAAAATTTGGATGCAAATTGACAGCCGAGCGCCCGGCTGGTAAAATAAAAAAGCCCCGTAAGGGGCGGGCGCTGTTACAAAAGGGCGGTTGGCCACTTCCCTGCGAAGAAGGGAGGTGATGCTGATGGGAAACGGACGTTGGGCGAAAGCCCTGCGCTTCGTGGTATGCTTCGTCATCATCCTGACGGTGATGATTTACATATCCCCTAAAGCGTGTTGACCGCTTGGCCGGAACCCAAGCGGTCAACGTATGTTGACTGATCTATAAGGGCCGACCGTCGTAACAGCGTCCCTTTATTTGTATTATACCAGACGGTGCGGAGAAGTCAAGAGCGGCGGACACCGGGGGCTAAAAGAGAGTTAGCCGCCCGGATCGCCCCGGACGGCTAACTCTCACATGGTTGATGACTTACATATCCCCAAAAGCATGCTAGCCGCTCGGATCGCACCCGAACGATCAACCTGATCGTATTATACCAGATGGTGCGGAGAAGTCAAGAGTAATGGGATGGAGAGGATCTGATATAAATTGACAGCCGAGCGCCCGGCTGGTAAAATAAAAAAGCCCCGCAAGGGGCGGGCGCTGTTACAAAAAGGCGGTTGGCCACTTCCCTGAGAAGGGAGGTGATGCTGATGGGAAACGGACGTTGGGCGAAAGCCCTGCGCTTCGTGGTATGCTTCGTCATCATCCTGACGGTGATGATTTACATATCCCCAAAAGCGTGTTAGCCGCCCGGATGGTCCCCGGACGGCTAACTTTTAGTTAGCTCGAGATAGGGCCAACTGTCGTAACAGCGTCCCTTTATTTGTATTATACCAAACGGTGGGCAGAAGTCAAGAGCGGCGGCCACGGGGGGCTAAAAGAGAATTAGCCGCCCGGCTCGACCCCGGACGGCTAACCTTTACTTAGCCACTATTTAGGGCCGACCGTCGTAACAGCGCCCCTTTATTTGTATTATACCAAACGGTGCGGAGAAGTCAAGGCGTGTTGACCGCTTGGCCAGGCTCCAAGCGGCCAACGCAGCTTGATTGCTCTGCGGGGGCCGACCATCGTAACAACACCCCTATAGATAGGCTATGCCACGGAAGATGTAATGCCCCTTGCTTTATCAAAAGCATTAAAATATCAAGATGTCATAAAACTATAACATTAAAATATTAAAGATTCTGAGGATGCCGACACATTGTGTCGGCATCCTTTTTTCATATAGATATTTTTCGAAAGGAGAGCTAAAACCATGAAACGGAAGAAAATCCTGGCGTGGTTGCTCACCCTCTGCCTGATTATCGGCATGCTACCTGGGGTTACGCTGCCAGCGGCGGCGGCAGGCGGCAAGACCGTGTATGTGGGTGGCAGTGGGGAGGGGCACTATGCCACGATCCAGGAAGCCTATGCAGCGTTGGGAGGGGCAGCCGGTACGATCATGCTCACCGGAAATACCCAGCTCACTGAGCCTTTGAAGATCTCCTCGGACGTGGAGATCTCCGGCTCCGGCACCATCAGTCCTACAGGGGATAACTGGAAGCCAAGCAACCCCGGCAACTCCGGGCCTCCGTACAACACGATGATCCAGATCACGGGGGGCACCGTCACCATGGGGCCCGGCGTCATTGTGGATGCAAACAGCATGTGCCGCTGCATCAGCGTGAACACCACCGATGGGGCGGCAAAGCTGGTGCTCGACGGCACTACGATTCGAGAAGGCGCTATGTCACAGGCCCACGGTGCGGGCATCATCCTTCAAGATGGCGCGGAGCTGGAAGCCTCCAGCGGTGCCCGCTTTGAGAACAACATCTGTGATAGCAATACCGTGGCCTCCGGCGGCGCACTCTATGTCTGGCGAGATTCCAAAGCGACCCTAGATGATGTGACCTTTACCGGAAACAAGGCCAACTCTGGCGGCGCGATCTACACCTATCAGGGGACGGTCACCACGACGGCCAGCACCAAATTTGTAGGGAACTGGGCCAGCCAGCGCGGCGGCGCAATCCATGACCACGGCCTGGTTGTGCTGCACGGCACCACAATCTCCGGCAACAGCAGCGACCAGTATGGCGGCGGCGTCTATGTCTCGGCGGACATCTATTTGCAGGGACAGCTCGTAATGGACAACGCCACTATTACGGGGAACAGTGCCGGCAACAGCGGCGCGGGCGTGTTCGTCGCTACCGATGCCCAGCTCTTTTTGGGCGGCAGCTCCAGCGTTAACGGGAACAACCTGACTAACGCCGGCAGCGTCCCCGCCGACTACCTCAAGAACAATATCTATGTGGCCACGGCCACCAGCAAGCTGATTATCTACTCCGACCTGTCCAAAGAGAGCGGGATCAGCACCTCGAACCCCTATTGGCCCAAGGTGGTGGTCTACTCCCTTGCGACATCTGGAGTGTCTTTCCCCAGCGGTACGGGGGTATCGGCGGATTCCGGCTACATGATCTCCAGCGACACAAAGGCCAAGCTGTCCTATGACAGTGCGGTTTGGCTGCTGAAGGATACGGCCAGTGACCCCGGCGCTGCGGCGGAAGATCCCAACTGCAAAGAGGGCAACCTGTGGCTGGGTATCAACCCGGACTACGGCGGGGGAGATCCCAGCGCGGATACCGTGATCTTTGATTTCAACCTGCCTGGCAAAGAGGCCATTGTTTACACGGGGCGTACCCCCGGTACGACTATCAGCCTGCCCTCCGTCAGCAACGAGAGCACCGGAGCTGTGACCTATAAATTCCGGGGCTGGTACACCGAGCCGGTGGGTGGCAGCAAGCTCAGTGACCCCCTGACCGTAGAGGCCGGTACCCATGTGTACTATGCACAGTGGGACGTGCAGACGGACAGCGGCAGCGGCGGCGGTGGTGTCCCTGGTGACGCCGACATGTACCTGGTCTACTTTGACCAGAACTACGAGGGCGGCGGCCTGACCACCGCTTATGTGACTGCGGGCACCTTCAGCTTTACCGTAGAGTTTGAGGGGCCGGATGGCATGGAGACTGAGGTTGTCGAAGTCGATATTCCCTTTGAGTTCCCTGGTGATCCTGCCAGGGATGGGTACACCTTCCGGGGCTGGGGCACCAGCGCAGACAGCAATAGCCCTGTGGATCAGGGGAGCTGGGCCCCGACAGAGAAGGTAACCACCCTGTACGGCATTTGGGAACCGGATACCTATACTCTGACCTGGGATGCCAATGGCGGCAATGGCGGCACGACCACTACCCAGGAGCGGGACAGTATCGTGGTGCCTCCCTCCACTACGCCTACCCGCGAAGGATACGACTTTACTGGCTGGTATCTGGATCAGGACTGCACCACGCCGCTGGTATCCGGCACGGTAGTAAAGCAGAGCGCCACTTACTATGCGGGATGGACGCCGAAGGAGTATACCATCACCTGGGATACGAACTACACCAATGGCAGCGTGACCACCATTCAGCAGAAGTATGACGACGAGCTGAATATCCTGCCTGACCCAATCCGCACGGGATATGAGTTTGGCGGCTGGTACACCGAGCCGAACGGCGGCGGCACCAGGGCGGAAGCCTATGGCACCGTAAAGGGCAACGAGACCTTTTATGCAAACTGGGTACAGGAGAGCATCGACTATACCGTGACCATTGAATGGGATGATGATAGCGACAACGATGCAGTCCGCCCGGACAGCATTACGGTTGAGCTGACCCGGAATGACCTGCCCACTGGGATGACCTATACCTTCACGGAAGCAGATGCGGACGGTTCCGGCAACAAGTGGAGCCATACCTTCACAAACCTGCCTAAGACGGACAGCATCAGCCAGGAATACACATATTCCGTAGCGATTACCTCCAGCGTCAGCGATGAATATAGCTATGGCATCGAAAACAAATCGGCCACCCTGGGCTATATCCTCATGACGCATACTCTGATTACCAGAGACGTGAACACCTACATCGTATGGGACGATGCGAAGGACCAGGACGGGCAGCGTCCGGCGGCGGTCCAGGTGCAGCTCTGCGCCAATGGGAAGCCGGTTGAGGATGCAGAGGCGTCTACCACACTGGCCGGGGATGGCGATACCTGGAGCTACACCTTCGAGGACTTCCAGAAATACTATACGACGGATGATGGTGAGAAGGGCCAGGAGATTGTCTACACGATTGAGGTAACGCCTGTGACCCCTGGTGAGCTAGACGCCTACACCATCGAATACAGCGACTACACAGCGATCCTGCACCATGAGCTGGAGACCGTAACCCGTCAGGTTGTGGTGGAGTGGGCCGACAACAACAACCAGGACGGCAAGCGGCCCGCCTCCATGGTGGTGCAGCTCTACGCCGATAACGTACCGATGCCCGGAAAGTCTGTCGTGCTGTCCGACGCCAACAAGTGGACATACACTTGGTCAGACTTGCCCAAGTACAGCACGGCGGGGAAAGAGGTGGCCTACTCGGCGCATGTCACCAGTACACTGGTAGACTACACTGCGGCCACCACTGAAATGACCATCGAAATGACCTATGTTCCCAGCAGCACAACGATATCCGCTTTCGCTACCTGGGAGGATGGGGAAGATGTAGATGGCCTGCGGCCGGAGACTTTAACGGTAGAGCTTTACGCAGACGGAGAGCCCACCGGAGACCGCCAGGTGATTTCCGTAGACACCGGCTGGACTGTATCCTGGAGTAATTACCCGATCTATAAGGACGGCAGCAGAATTGAGTATACCTTCCAGATCGTAGACGTACCGGACGGCTATGATGCTGAGTATTACGGCATTTATGACACCTCCGGTCTGTCTGTGCTGCTCACTCACAACCGCATTTTGGCCAATCAGGAAGTCACCATTACTTGGGATGACCAGGATAATGCTGCTCTGGCCCGGCCTGCCAAGGTTGAAGTCATGCTTTATGCCGATGGCGTGCCCCTAACTGACCAGACAGCAATTATCACAGAGGCCGATGGATGGGCCCATACCTTTGAGGGCCGCCCGGTGTACCGGGACGGTGGGGTGCCGATCAAGTACAGCGCCTATGTAGTATCGGCGGTAGGCGAGTATATACCCTCCACTGACGGATTGCATATTACCATGGGATATGAAGTCGAAACCGTAGATATCCCCCTATCCATCATTTGGGATGATGATAACGACCGTGATGGGCAGCGGCCCGTAGCGGTAGTTGTAACGCTCACCATTGATGGTGAGCCAACCGCCTACCAGAGCATGGCCACGGAAGAGAACGGCTGGACAGTGCTATTTGAAGGCTTCGCAGCCTATGCCCAGTCTGATAAAGGCCACAAAATCAACTACGGTGTTGTGGTGACCGAACCGAAGGGCTATACCGCCACCTATGCCGGCTCTACATGCCTGCTGACCTATGCACCGGAGACAACCAGTGCAACGCCGATCCTCTACTGGAGAGACAACAATGATCAGTACGGCCAGAGACCTGGAAAGGTCACGGTATCGCTGCTGGCAGACGGGCAGCCTACCGGCAAAACTGTTCAGGTCTATGCAGCGGACAACTGGACAGCGCAGCCGTTCACAAATCTGCCCCGGTACGATGGGCAGAGGGAGATCGTCTACAGCATCAATGTAACGGGGGAATTGTCCAACTATACCGTTACAGTGGACGGGATGAACGCTTATTTAACCCATAATGCTACCGGCGGAGAAGAGTATACACGGGATTATACCGCGACCGTGACCTGGGCGGACAATGAGGATGCCCTGGGCTCCAGGCCGGACAGTATCAAGATGACTCTGTACGCAGATGGGGCCGAGTATGATACCTATACCATGACGGCGGCGGATGCTGCCGGCGGGCAGAATTGGGTACATACTTTCACCGATTTGCCCACAAAGCAGAGCGGTAAGACGGTAACCTACAGCATCGGTATTGAGGCGTTGCCAAACTATGCCGAGCAGATAGAGGGCCCCAGCATTACCATGGTACACAGTGAAGACGTAGTAGTAACTGTGCGGTGGGCCGATAACAACAACCAGGATGGCCAGCGACCGGAGGAGCTGACGCTGCGCCTGCTTGCGGACAAGCTGGATGCCGGAAGGACTGCAACTCTGGCAGGGGATTCGGAAGCCGACACATGGGTACTGCGGATGGATAAAGTACCCGTGTGGAGCACGGTCAACACTGGAAGAGAGATTGACTACACCTACTTGCTAGATGCGGCCAGTGCCTCCAGACTGGAAGCTGCGGGCTACTCCGTACAGTACAACGGCTATGAACTGGGTGAGGGATCTGAGATCGGCGGCACACTGCTTTATACCCTGGATCTGAGCAGGGATGCAGAAATCGCGGATTATACCGCTACCGTGACCTGGGATGACGATACCGACCGTGATGGACAGCGCCCGGAAAGCCTGACGGTTGAGCTGTATGCCGATGGCGAGAGTACCGGCCTGACGGCCAAGATGACCGGAGGCAACGAGGCGGAGAGCTGGAACCATGTGTTTGAGGCCCTTCCCGTGCATGCAGACCAGGGCAATGTTATCGTGTATACCCTGGTGCTGGTGGGCGATGCCCCCAGCGGATATACTGTCGTGCCCGACCAGACGAAGCCGGCCATGGAGCTGAAGCATGAGATCTCCCGTACCGATGTCACTGCAACGGTAACATGGGATCATGAGAGTGACATCAACGGCCTGGAGCCCATTGACCTCTATGTGGAGCTTACCGTGGACGGTGTAGCTACCGGAGAGGTGGCGAAGCTCACAGCGGCAAATAACTGGAGCTATACCTGGCCAGGCCGCTATGTGTACCATGACCACGGGACAGCCTATGAGTATAGCTTCATCGTGTCTGAGCAATCCCTTTCCCAGCTCCCGGACGGGGTGGAAGTAGTAGTAGATGGCACAGAGGGCACAGTGATTCACAGTACCTTCCAGGCGTCTGGCACAGTTGAAGACGCTGCCGGCTTCCCAGTCGAGGGGGCTACCGTGTCCGTTTATGACAGTGACAAGGCTTTGGTGTGCAGCACTGCCTCGGACGATCAGGGAGCCTGGCATGTGAGCGGCCTGCCCAACGGTACCTATACAATCCGTGCAACTTACATCGGGACAACCAGCCAGGCCGGCAAGGTAGAGATTACCATTGACCGTGCTGATTTGGAGAATGTGGCCATTGTGCTGGACGGCACCACTGGCGGCGACGATGGCGACTATACCTATGAGGCCAGTGGTAAAGTCCTGGACAGTAATGGACAGCCGGCTGGCGGCGCTGTTGTGTATCTCTGGACAGCAGACGGGGGAGAGCCGGTTGGTAATACTACCGCTGGGGACGATGGCAGCTATACCTTCAGCGGCCTGGCCAACGGAACTTATCAGATCAGCGTAAAGTACCGCTATGAGGGCCAGGAGTACACAGCCACCGGAAATGCGTTTGTGGTCTACAATGCGAACAAGGTCATTCCCGATGTAATTGTGACTGTACCTGCGCTGCCGGAACCTGGGCCGGAGCCCTGTGTGGTTACAGGAAGGGTAGAGGATCAAAACGGACTGCCTCTGGAGGGCATCTTGGTATTCCTCTACTCCGGGGATGAAATTAAATATGTTATGACCTCTGACGTGAATGGTGAGCTGCGCCTGGAGGGCGTGGCGGATGGCAATTATCAGGTTGTCTACCATTACGCGGGGACTGTCATGGCTACAGCAGACATCAGCATTGATGGCCAGGAAAGCTACGAGCTGGAGAAAGTTATTATTGATACATCCAGCAAAACCGGATATGGCATACTGGAGGGCACCGTCCTTGACAAAGAGGGTAAGCCGATCGAGGGCGCCGATGTTTATGTCTATGACAAGGACGAGCAGCTTGTTGGCCACCAGACCACCGGAGCGGATGGCCATTATAAGTTTGTCTTGCCGGAGGGCACCTATACGGTAGTCATTGAGAGGCCCTTTGTAAACGAGAGCACCGGAAACATTGAGGTAAACGATGATTCGGTGATCAATGGTACAGGAGATCCTGATATCACAGTGACCGGAGACAGCTATACGATTTCTGGTTATGTAACGGATGCTGAAGGAGCTCCGATTGAGGGAGCAACGGTGTACCTCTACAACGCAGAGACCAACGAGAGAATCGACGAAACCTCCACTGACAGCACAGGTTACTACGAGTTTTCCGGGCTGCCAGAGGGCCAATACTTTGTCCGTATCGTGCCCGGCATAGGCGATACGCATTGGGACACCAATGTAGATGTAAAGCCGGGGACGGGAACCGACGAAGAAACTGGCACAACGGTAACGACGGATAGCTATACCGTCCATGGCATCGTCAAGGACGATGACGGGAACCCTGTGAAGGGAGCAGAGGTTACGCTGACAAATGAGGCAGGAGAGGAGGTAGGAAAGCAAACCACTGGGGAAGATGGCAAGTATGAGTTCCCTGGCTTGCCGGAGGGCTCTTATACAATTACAATCCGTTACCCTGATAAGGAAGAAATCGGCAGGGAAGAAGTCGAGGTAGACGGAGACGGTGAGGATGTAAATATCAATGCCTACAAAATCAGCGGCTCCGTACAAGATGAAGAAGACACTCCCTTGAAGGGGGCGGCCATTGTTCTGACCAACCAGGAGGATGCGGGGAAGACCTACTCTGCTGTATCCGGGGAAGATGGACAGTGGAGTGCAGCGGTACCTGCTGGCAAGTACAGCGTACAGGCCGTATACGGTGAGAAGAAATCGGATGCAGTATCCATCGTAGTAAAGGATCAGGCGGTGGATGGTGTAATGCTGGTAATTGACCTGGGCAACAGCTCTGGTGGTGACGACGGTGATGATGACCACGGCGGCGGCTCCGGTGGAGGCAGCGGCGGTGGATCTGGCGGCGGCTCCGGTGGAGGAGGAGGCGGTGGATCTGGCGGCGGCTCCGGCGGAGGTAGCGGCGGTGGATCTGGCGGCGGTTCCGGCGGAGGCAGCGGCGGCGGAACTGTGATCGTACCTGGTGGTGACGAGTCCTTGATGGTGTATGCCTATATTAAGGGGTATACAGACCATACATTCCGCGCTGAAAATGATATTGCCAGATGCGAGGTTGCAGCCATTTTTGCCCGCATTTCCCCCGACTATGATCCATCCATCCATTATCCAGTGTCTTTCCCGGATGTGCCGATGGACGCTTGGTATCGCAACGAGCTCGGCTACTGTGTGCAGGCCGGCATTATTACCGGAAGACCAGACGGTAATTTTGCGCCAATGGAGAGCATTGACCGCGGTGAGCTGGCTGCCATGGCGGCCCGATTCCTGGAGCTGGCCAATAGCGGTTCCACAAGTGCATTTGCAGACGTGCCAGCTTCTTATTGGGCCCACGGCTACATTGCTCAACTAGCCGAAAAGGGAATCGTCAACGGAAATGGGCAGGGGCTCTATCTGCCTACAGAGGCTATTTCCCGCGCAGAGACCGTTCGAATTGTCAACGGTATCCTGGATAGGCGTCCCGGCCAGGCTGATGAAGCTACACTGGATCGCCTTGCGGCGGCTGGAGCATTTATTGACCTGGATAAGACCCATTGGGCCTACTATGAGATCCTGGAGGCCACATACGACCACCAGCATCAAAAATAACGATTGTGCCGGGGCCGGCCTTAAATGGCCGGCCCCACACAAGGAAAGGAAGGAAAGCAGATGAAACAGCACAAGCAACTATCAAGGCGCGTGCTATCAGTATCATTATCCGCAGCGTTGGCGCTTGGGATGATTTCGCCGGCGGCTTTGGCCGCCGCTCCGGCTGATACTCTGTATGTCAGTGTTTCTGGCTCGGACGCAAACGATGGCACCCAAGAGTCGCCGCTGGCTACGCTGCCCGCTGCCTATGATGCAGTTAATGACGGAGGTACGATTATCCTTCTGTCTGACCTCGAAACTGACATTGTTACAGAGTTTGCGGAGGAGAAGTCCGTTACGCTGGATGGCGGAGGCTATTCCGTCACGTACACATCCAGCACCTCTATCAGCACGGAAGCAGCCGGAGTTTTTTCTGTGTCTGCGGGTACAGTGTCCCTAACAAACATTACAGTCCAGATGCCGGAGCAGAAGGGTGCCAATGGCCGGGTGCTATATATCGGAGAGGGCGGCGCGGTAGAGCTGCTGGATGGCGCAGTCCTGGCCAACGGCTATCTCGGGTATGGCGGCGGTGGAGTGCTGGTTGACGGTGGTAGCCTGACCATGACGGAAGGGGCTGAAATTCAGGATTGCTATATCGTCAATAACACCACTGGGTACGGCGGTGGCGTCTGTGTAGCGGACGGCGGCACCTTTGTAATGGATGGCGGCCTGATCACCGGAAATACCATCCATACGACTCTCGGATATGAGAATTATGGCGGTGGCGTGGCCATTCTGGCCGGGGCCACAATGACCATGACCGGCGGTACGATTACCGGAAATGAGGTGGACACCGCAGGCGGCGGCGTCTACCTGGCTGAAGGTGGCACCTTGGAGCTCGGCGGCCCAGCAGCAATCAACGGGAATACCGTAAGCAGCGCGGACAACAATCTATACTTGCCAACCACAGGAGCTACCTGGGCGCAGATTGAGGCAGCTACGGGGGAGATTGGTGTTACCCATGGTGAGGCAGACTATAACGTGATCGTAGGTACACCGTCTGGATACACTATCACCAGAGCAGACGAGGACGCCTATACCTATGACGGAGGCTACTACGATATCCGCTTAAAGGATGGGAACCTGGTGCTGTACTGGCACACTGTCGGGGTGGACATCGAAGGGGACGGGATCAACAGCTCTTATCCCGACGACGAGACCCCGAAGGGAGAGGACTTTGATACGATATTGACCCCCGAAGAAGGGTATGAGCTGCCTGATAATATCGAAGTAGATATCGGGGGTAAACCTACGGATGATTTTACCTACGACAAGGAGACAGGTGAAGTACATATCCCCGGCGAGAGTGTGACCGACGATATTACAATTATCGTAGACCCCAATGCCCGGCACACGATTCGCGTGGATGCAACAAATGTCATTCCTGACACCACAGAAGTCGTAGTGATTCAGTCCTCCGTGACGGAAATCCACTTTACAGCGGCGTCCCGCTATGCCCTGCCTGAGAGCGTGGAGGTCACAGGAGATTGTACCCACAGCTATGATCCAGAGACAGGAATCCTAACGATTTCAGAGGTGGCCAGCGACGTGACGGTGGCCGCCCATGGAGCAGAGGTACCGCATACCATCTACCTTGATGCGAATGGTGGTACCGTTGATCCAGAGAGCATTATAATCAACGAAAGCCAGGAGACAATCGGCGCGCTGCCTACTCCGGTGCGGGATGGCTATACCTTCACGGGATGGTTTACAGCATCGGGCGACCGCGTAACTGCAACGACTCCGAACCATATGACAGATGACCTGCATCTACAAGCACATTGGTCTGCAAACACAAATATTGACTATGATATCGTGCATTGGCTGGAGCTGGTAGACAGCGGGAGTAATCCAGGCTATACCCCGGACAGTACCCCTACACAGAGCATGGAATACCAAGGCATAACCAAGACCTATTACCAGTACACCAGCATGACATACCATGATGGCATTGCAGATGGGAGCAAGGATATCAGCAGCTTGCTGCTGGAGGACATGGAGCATCTGGAGCCTGGCGGATTTACCCCCAGTGGAGCAAACATTTATGATGTGACGATGGCCCCTGATGGCTCCAGCAGTTTCCCCTTCTACTATGACCGGAACACCTATGTAGTGACCTATGACCCCAATGGGGGGACAATCTCTGAGGATGACGCCCATGCGGACATGACCTATGGAAGCCTATATGGAGTCCTCCCGGATGCTACCCGGCCTGGCTATACGCTGGAGGGGTGGTACACTGATCCCACTGGAGGGACGCAGATCCAGGCGACGGACGAATATCTGCTTACCACGGATCAAACACTGTATGCACACTGGCGATCCAATGGTGGTACAGCCTACACAGTTTACCACATGACGCAAAAGCTGAAGGACAACCTGGTATCCTACGACAAGACGCCTGAGAACTATGGCGTGCACGAGACCCAGAAGCTGACTGGAACAACGGATGCTACGGTAGACGTATATGCCCTGGCGATTCCAGGGTTTATTCCAAGCCCCGAGAACACCTACACCGTTACAATCAAAGGGGATGGCAGCTCCAGCGTAATGCTTTATTACGACCGGATTAAGACGGTGGTATCCTATGATGCCGCTGGAGGAGAGCTGGCGGCCCCATCCTTTAAATCGGTACTCTACTATGGCGGAACCTTCAGTAGCCTGGCTGCGGCCCCTTACCGGGTAGGCTATACCTTTGATGGGTGGTATGCGGGCCCCGAGGAAACAGCACAGAAGGTTGAGATCGGCACAGCACTATCCGATATCAACCCTGAGAACCTGGAGGCAATCACCCTCTATGCCCACTGGACTCCACGTACCTATACGCTGCCTCTGGAGCCCCATGGCGGCGAGCTCTCCAATAATGAGCCTGTGACTGTCACGTATGGTCAGCCTGTTGGGGAGTTGCCGACTGCCGAACTGACCGGCTATATCTTTGATGGTTGGTATACTGAGGACGGCAAGCTGGGCGCGCCGGAGGGAGAAAAAATCACTGCTGATACAGTCGTATCTACTGACACGATTATTCGAGTAGGGGATGATAAATCGGAAACGGCCATTACCCTCTACGCATGGTATCAGCCAGTCAGCGTTAAACTGACGTTTGATCCGACACCCGGCACGTTGGAGCAGCCTACATCTTGGGATGTTGTTTATGATGCTCCTTACGATTCTATCGGTGATTTCCCGATCCCCGCCCGTACCGGCTACAACTTCTTGGGCTGGTACTTCGACCTGGAGGATACCGAGAGCAAGCTCCAGGGAACCGACCTCTGCAAGCTGGTGGAGGATACCACTGTGTATGCGGCTTGGGAGGCCAAGACAGTAAGAATCAATCTGGATGTGGCCGGCGGAAATCCCCTGACCCCGGCTTACGTGGTTGGCACCTATGACCAGCCTATTGGAGACCTGCCGGTTCCGACCCGGCCCGGCTATACGTTTGATGGCTGGTATAATGCCGACGGCCAGCAAGTCACGAAAGACACGCTTATCCAGTTTACTGAGGAGCAGACGTGGACAGCCCATTGGACGGCAAATACCTATAGGCTGACCTTTGACCCTAACGGCGGAACTTTGCCGGAGGGGGCGGACACCAGCAAGACGATTACCTATGGTCAGCCCTACGGTGATATGCCGACGCCAACCCGCTCTGGCTATGCCTTTGACGGCTGGTACACAGCAGCAGCGGGCGGTGACGCTGTTAAGGAAAGCGATACGGTACAGGTACTCGCAGATACGACATTGTATGCCCACTGGCACACCACTGGCGGCGGCTCCGGCGGCGGCGGTGGTGGTGGCGGCGGGGGCGGCGGAAGCAGCTCCAAGCCTGACCCCAAACCCGAACCCGAACCGATTACAGGGGAACACATTGCATATATCAAGGGCTATACAGATGGCCTAGTCCGTCCAATGAATGACATCACCAGATCGGAGGCCGCTGCAATCTTCTACCGGCTGCTGCCGGAGGAAGACCGGGCGGATTACAAAGACAGTGTTGTTATCTTCCCGGATGTACCCAAAGATGCTTGGTATGCTGACGCGGTGGCAACGCTGACCTCCCTGGGAATCATCACCGGCCTGCCTGATGGTACATTCCGTCCAGAAGGGAAGATTACCCGCGCTGAGTTTGCGGCCATAGCGGCCCGGTTTGACAGTTCTAATGTCGAGCCTGCGGACATCTTTGATGATGTATCCGGGCATTGGGCGGAACCGTATATTACCAAGGCCGCAGCCCTGGGATGGGTACAAGGCGATGGCAGCGGTGCCTACCGGCCTGACGATCCCATGACCCGAGCGGAGACTGTGACCCTGGTTAATAACGTGTTCGAGCGTAACACGGAGCCCGATGGGATGCTGCCTGATATGATTACTTTCCCGGACTGTGAAGAGGGTAAATGGTACTATAACGATATCCAGGAGGCGGCCAACGGGCATGCCTATGAACTGGAGGATGATAGCGACACCACCGAGGAATGGACTGAGCTGATGAACTGATGGTAACTGAAATACAAGAAGAGGCAATCCAGATCACGGTACGGGCTGGAACCGTAACACTCTCCACCCTTCTCCGGCTGATGGCTGCGCTCGCCCGTCAGTACAAGCAAGTCACACACGGTAAGCAGTCTCTTCGGAAACTTAATCTACAGAACAGGGAATTGGTTTCCTATGATTTTATGGGCGCTGATATGCAGGCCCTACGTCGGGAGCTGCGTCGATATAATGTCGATTTTGCCGTGATGAAGGGAGAAGAGCCGGGTACCTACAAGGTATTTTTCAAGGCCCAGGATGCGCAGCGTATCTATACTGTGGTGTCAAATGTAGTCAAAAATTTTGACTGGGAGAAGGAGGAGCCCCTATCTGAAAAAGTAAAAGAAGCTGAACGCCAGGCCGAGGCGCAGGCGCGTGAGGCCGGGGCCAGGGAACACAAGAGAGAACGGAGCAAGGAGGAGCGATGAAAAAGGCAAAACCTTTAGAAGTCGCACTTATGGCGGTACTCTCGCTGGCAGCCGCTTACCTCCTGAACCGCTTTTGGGCGGTTCTGGAGGGGCTGCCAGCGGGCAACCCCATAGAGCGGTTGCTGGATGCTGTGGATGCTATCATACCATCCATAGGAGCTGCTCCGTTGTCCATTGGAGTATCAAAAGCATCCCTACTGGCCGGGGCGTGCGGATTTGGTATGGTATGGCTTATGTATCTGTACCGTCTTGCGGCCCCGAAGCGAATGTATGGGATTGAGCACGGATCGGCCGAGTGGGGCAGCCGAAGGGACAGCGCACCACTTAGGAGCAAAGATCCTGACCAAAATATTGTCCTGTCGGCCACTGAGCAGATCAGTATGGGACAGGCCAAAAACTATGAGCATGACCGCAATAAAAATGTAATTGTTGTCGGTGGCAGCGGTTCGGGAAAAACGGTGTTGGTCAAAGAAAACCTGATGCAGCTTCACAGCAGCTATGTGATAACTGATCCAAAGGGTACCCTGCTCCCTCAAACCGGCTACCTTTTCACGAAAAATGGATGGAAAGTGCGCAATTTTAACACTATCAATTTTAAAAAATCGCTGCACTATAATCCACTGGCCTACATCCATTCAGAGAAGGACATCCTGAAAGTAGTAAATGTCCTTATCAAGAACACAAATGGCGATGCATCCCCGCAGAAAGATCCATTTTGGGAACAAGGGGAACGGCTGCTCTATACAGCACTAATCGCCTATCTGATGAAAGAGGCCAGGCCCTCAGAACGGAATATCCCATCCCTCATAGACCTTTTAGAGCATTGCCAGGTGCGCGAGGACATTCCAAACTACAAAAGCCCAGTTGATATTTTGATGGATGACTTGGCCCAACGGGAGCCGGACTGCCTGGCTGTGCGCCAGTATCGAAAATTTAAGGTTGGGGCTGGGAAAACCATGGCATCTATACTGATATCCTGTGCAGCCCGCCTGGCCCCCTTTGACATTGAAGAGCTCAGAGAACTCATGAGCTACGATGAACTGGAGCTGGATTCCATTGGCGACCACCGAACAGCCCTGTTCATCACCATGTCTGATACGGACACAACCTTTTCTTTTCTGATCGCCATGCTCATGTACCAGTTGTTCAACCTACTTACCGAGAAGGCCGATGACGAGTACCATGGCCGTCTCCCAATCCATGTCCGGTGTATTTTAGACGAGTTTGCCAACATCGGTAAAATTCCTGATTTTCATGTCCTGATCTCGACAATCCGAAGCCGAGAGATCTCCACAACGATTATGTTGCAATCGCTGGCCCAGCTCAATGCCGTGTATAAGGATCATGCCGATACCATTCAAGACTGCTGTGATTCTATGGTTTTCCTTGGAGGGAAATCCACCAAGACCACAAAACAGATTGCTGAAATGATGGGCAAAACCACTATTACGGGACGTGACGCCAGCGAGAGCAAGGGGCAGAGTGGCAGTTATTCGGTGCAGGACAGGGGGCTGGGCCGAGATCTTCTTGACCCAGCAGAGGTTGGGAGGATTGGACGGACAGAGTGCCTTGTAATTATCGTCGGGCTTCCCCCTTTCCGCAGTAGGAAAGTCAACAATAAACGGCACAAGAGGTATCGGTACATTTCAGACAGTGGAAAAGTTCCGCTATTTGATATTACCCAGGCAACAACCCTTTCTGACCAGCATTTCTTCGACACTGTATCCAGTGTTGAAGAGGTAGAGCTCGACCTATCGGAGCTCAATTCACTTTGACACTTTGAATAGGAGAAAACAAATGGATCTCTTGAATGATGTGCTAGACCTTATCCAGAAATTCGTGATTATCGGCGGCGGCGTCCTGTTGGTTTTTGGGCTTGTAAACCTGGGCACAAGCCTCAGTGACCACAATGGCCCTGGTATCTCCTCTGCAATCTGGAAAATTATCGGCGGCGGTGTCATAATCGCAGGCGCGGTGCTCTTTGGCCAAGTCGTCGGCTCGTAGTTTTACCGAGGGGCGGCTGCGGCCGCCCCTGCCCATATTAAGGAGTTCTTATGTTCAAGAATTTACTGATTGACTGGGTGACCGAGCTAAACGAGAAGATAGCTACCGCCGGAGACAGCGGCTATCTGACCATAAGCCTTTCAGCTTTTAACCCAACGTTATATGCCTATATCAAGACGATCATGAGCACAGTTGTGATGCCCGTCGCCTATGTTATCCTCGCGCTGTTTTGTTTACTGGAGCTTTACCGTTGCAGCGTCCAGGCAGATGGGGCCGCCGGTGGCACGACCTTTTCTTTGGAGATTGTCGGGAAAGCTATGCTGCACATGATCTTGGCCAAGATTGCTGTGGACAGCACACAGATCATCATGGAGGCGGTCTACCAGGTCAGCCAGCACATTACACTCGGTATCAGCAGCATCGTTTCCAGCGGTAGTGTTTCCAGCGGCTTGGATCTGCCCGCAGTTATTGATGAAATAAATGGGATGGGAACAGGCGAGCAGATCGGTATGCTGATAGAACTGGTGATTGTCAAATTCGGCGTACTTATCATTCTCGGGATTGTCAATGTAATCTGCATTGGCCGCTTTATTGAAATCTATGTGATGATCGCAATCGCCCCCATCCCAATCGCCACATTACCATCGCAAGAGCTGAGCAGCATTGGTAAGAATTTTTTCAAATCCTTTGCAGCGGTGTGCGTCCAGGGCATCTTGATTTACCTGGTGGTTTCCTTTTTCCCTGTTCTGATAAGCAACGATATCCTGGGGGACTCAAGTGTTTTTGGGATGCTGCTCTATTCCCTTGTTTTGGGCGTCAGCGTGCTCAGTTGCGGCCGCTGGGCGAAGTCCATCTGTAATGCCTTTTAGCCTGGAGGTGAGAAATAAGTGATCAGCGTATCTGTTCCAAAGGAAATTAGTGATTACAAAGAGAAGGTCATATTTGGGCTTTCTCTCCGCCAACTGGTATGCGGGGTAATCGCTGTTGGCCTGGCGGTTGCAACTGGGCTTTTGCTTGTTCAAGTGCTGGGATTATCCATAGATATCGCAGGCTATATCATCATGGTCGAAGTAGTCCCGCTGATGGCGCTGGGCTTTGTACGGCCAAGGGGGCGGCCATTTGAGGAATTTGCGCGGCTGTATTTGGACTCCAAATTGGGCCGGCACAAATTTTCCTATCAAACTGAGAGCCTGATTGATTTGACCCTTATTCCAGAAAGGAGTTCTCACGGTGATTTCAATATTTCAAAAGGGCAAAGGGGGGGCGGGCCACGGGGCCGCTATGGGAAGCGCACAAAGGGAGGCGAAGCCCTCTACCTTTACCAGAAAACAGCATCGAAGCAGAAAAGAAAACGCCAAAGCGCACGACGCCAAATTAAAGCAGCTCTTAAAGAATGCCGGGCCGCACGACGCCAGGCCAAGAGACACATTTAAACGGGCCACTTCACCTAAATCAGCCCAAGATGTGATCTCCTATTGGCGCATGGTGGAAGACGGAATATGTGAAATCGAGCCAGGTCTTTTCAGCCGAACAATCCGTTTTTCTGATATCAACTATCAAACTGCCCGGCGGGATGACCAAATAGATATATTTTCCCGGTATTGCGAATTTTTGAATTGGCTCTCTTCCTCCATACATCTACAGATAAATCTAATCAACCGCCGCATTGATAAGGACTCCTTCAAGGAGCAGATGTTTTTAAAATACCAAGGGGAGCGGCTTGACGAATACCGGAAAGAAATCAATACCATGCTGTCGGAAAAGGCCCTGGAGGGCCAGAACTCAATATTGAGAGAAAAATACATGACCGTAACCACCGCCGCCAGCAGCTATGAAACTTCTATCCCGGCGCTGGCCCGCCTGGAGACGGATATCCTAGGGCATTTAAAGTCACTCGGCTGTGATGCCGGCACGCTTTCCGGTGCAGAGCGCCTGGAGCTGCTGCATGAAACCTTCCGGCCGGACGACCGCTTTACCTTCAGCTACAGTGACTTACTGGGCTCTGGCTTGACCACAAAATCCTTTATAGCACCGTCCTATTTTGAATTCCCAGACAACAAGCCGTATTTTCAATTTGGAGACTATTATGGTCAAGTCGTGTTCCTGCGTGACTACCCAACCGAGCAGTCGGATCAATTTGTCACCAAACTCACAGATCTCCCAATCGACATGAATGTTTCCGTCCATATTACAAACGTAGACCAGGGGCAGGCGCTAGAGTATGTGCGCCGGCAGATTGCCTTCATGGAAATGGAGGCCACGGAAAAGCAGAGCGCCGCCAATCAGGGCGGGCGCAATCCCGAACTTGCATTGCCGATGGAAACCAGGCGCAGCTACGAGGAGGCCGTTAAGCTCCTGGCTCAGTTGGAAGAACAGAACCAAAAAATGTTCAAGGTAAATGTCCTGGTATTCACCTATGCTGAAGACCTGGATACACTTCAGGACAATATTTCGCAGATTATGGCCGTGGCCCGGGAGCAGAACATGAAATTCGATGTACTGCGGATGGAGCAGCGAAAGGCACTCAACAGTGTGTTACCGCTCGGGAAAAACTGGCTATCCATTGAGCGCACCTTAACGACATCCTCTACAGCGATTTTTGTGCCATTTACAACCCAGGAGCTATATCAACCAGGAGGCATCTACTACGGCCTAAATGCAATGTCCCACAATTTGATCTTTTTCAATCGGCTCTCGATGGATGTAGGCAGCGGCATGATATTAGGCACACCTGGCAGCGGCAAATCCATGGGCGCAAAAGGTGAGATCAGCAATGTACTACTTCGAGATCCAAACAGCGAGGTTATTGTGCTTGACCCGGAGCGCGAAGTGCGACACGAAGTCGCGTAATTGAATTGCTGAACAAGCTGCCCTATCCATTTGG